>Ga0209254_10001897_pt1 | contig 18854 bp, 15 predicted proteins | sample FrelakmetDIP11DI_FD_187148 | JGI IMG/M metagenome (GOLD analysis project Ga0209254, IMG submission 187148) | Freshwater lake sediment microbial communities from the University of Notre Dame, USA, for methane emissions studies - DIP11 DI (SPAdes)... | ecosystem: Environmental > Aquatic >...
AGCAGCCCCTCTTCGAAATAAACAGTTCGGCAGAGCTGCCGGACTTTTCGTTGCTGGACGATGCGGAAGAGGCGCATACGGCCGAATTCTCAGGCGAGTCGCTCGAGGGGATGTCGCGGTTGCTCGAATTGAAGTTGAAGGAATTCGGCATCGACGCCGAGGTGGTCTCGGTGCTGCCTGGGCCCGTCGTGACGCGCTTTGAAATTCAGCCGGCGCCCGGACTCAAGGTCAGCCGGATCAGCGGACTCGTAAAGGACCTGGCCAGATCCCTGGCGGTCATCAGCGTTCGAATCGTCGAAGTGATTCCGGGCAAATCCGTGGTCGGAATCGAAATTCCGAACGAAAAGCGCAGCATCGTGCGCCTCAAGGAAATCGTTACTTCGGAGATCTATCAGGCATCGAAGTCGCCGCTGACGCTTGCGCTAGGCAAAGATATCGCCGGCGAGCCGGTGGTGGCCGATCTATCGAAAATGCCGCATCTGCTTGTTGCCGGTACCACTGGAGCGGGCAAATCAGTTGGCGTCAACGCGATGTTGCTGAGTATTTTGTACAAGGCAACGCCGGAGCAGGTGCGACTGATTCTGGTCGACCCAAAAATGCTCGAACTGTCTGTCTACGAAGGTATTCCACATCTGTTGACGCCGGTCGTCACGGATATGAAGGAGGCGTCGCAGGCGCTACGCTGGTGCGTCGCAGAAATGGAGCGTCGTTATCGAGTGATGTCTTCACTCGGGGTGCGCAACCTCGCTGGCTACAACCGTCGTGTCGAGACCGGGGACATCAAGGATCCGTTGTGGCCGGCTGATTCGCTAGTCGAGGCACCGGAACTGCAGCATCTGCCATACATCGTCGTCGTGATCGATGAGTTCGCCGACATGATGATGATCGTCGGCAAAAAAGTAGAGCAGTTGATCGCGCGAATTGCACAAAAGGCGCGAGCGGCGGGCATCCATCTGATCCTGGCTACGCAGCGTCCGTCCGTCGATGTCATCACCGGATTGATCAAGGCCAACATTCCCGCGCGCATCGGCTTTCAGGTCTCCTCGAAGATCGATTCACGAACGATCATGGACCAGGGCGGCGCAGAGCAACTCCTGGGCCATGGCGACATGTTGTATCTGCCCCCCGGTACCGCGCTGCCGACTCGAGTTCACGGCGCCTTCGTTTCCGATGAAGAGGTGCATCGTATCGTCAAAGACTTGAAGACGCGGGGTGGTGCGGACTACCTGACGGACGTGTTGGCGGATGTGGGTGACTACGGCGAATTGGGTGGCGAGTCCAGCGGTGACCAGGGTTCCGCCGAACAAGACGACGCGTTATACGACGAGGCCGTCGCGTTCGTGCTCGAGACGCGGCGCGCATCCATTTCGGCGGTTCAACGAAAGCTGCGCATCGGCTACAACCGCGCCGCTCGACTGGTCGAATCGATGGAAGCCGCGGGTGTTGTCAGCAGCATGAACACCAACGGTTCTCGCGAGGTGCTGGTACCCCATCGTGACTAGCGGTCGGTACAACAGTCTCATCGCCTGGGCGTGCCTGCTGATCTTTCCGGCAATCGCACCGTCAGCCATCGCAGAGACCGTAGACACCGCGGCCACGCGGTTGGCGGCACTGCTCGTCCCGGTGCAACACCTCAAGGCTGAGTTCACGCAAACCGTACTCGGTACTCGGCGTGAGCTGGTGCAAGCTTCCGAGGGTTATCTGCGCGTAGCGCGCCCACGACAATTCAAATGGGTGTTGCTCAGTCCCTATCCGCAGACGATCGTGACGGTGGGAGATCGCTTGTATGTGTACGATCCTGATCTGCAACAGGTTCAAGTGAAACCCTTAGCTGAAGCCCTGACGGGTACGCCTGCGCTAGTGCTCCTGGGTACGTCGACGGAGATCGCGGCGCAGTTCGATGTGACACAGACCACGGACGACGGGCTCGAACAATTCGGCCTGACACCAAAGGACCCGGACGCGCTGTACACCGAAATTCGCATGATGTTCAGCGAGGCTCGCTTGGTGCGCATAGAGATCGTCGATTCGCTTGGGCAACTGACCGACGTCAGTTTCCACAATCTCGAAGTCAATGGTCCGTTGTTGCCCAATGAATTCGAATTTGCGATTCCGCCCGATGTAGATTTAATCGGCGATGTCGCGCCTGAACCCGCCTAGCGAGCCGCTTGCGGCGCGTATGCGGCCGCTCAGACTCGACGAGTTTGTTGGCCAGGAACATCTGTTGGGTGCCGGACGACCGCTGGCAGAACTCGCCGCGCGAGGTCGCATCCATTCGATGCTGCTCTGGGGACCCCCGGGAACCGGAAAAACGACGCTGGCACGGCTGCTCGCCGACCGAGCAGGCGCCGAGTGGATCAGCATTTCCGCTGTATTGTCCGGCGTCAAAGAGATCCGGTCAGCCATCGAAACCGCACGACAGTCACTCGCACTCGGCCGCGCGACAGTCCTGTTCGTTGATGAGGTGCATCGATTCAACAAGGCGCAGCAAGATGCATTCTTGCCCCACGTGGAAGCCGGTACCGTGGTGTTTATTGGTGCCACCACCGAGAACCCATCTTTTGAGGTCATCGGCGCACTGTTGTCGCGTGTACGCGTGTATGTCCTCAAACGACTCGATGAATCCGATTTGAATCGTGTGCTCGAACGCACGCTGGCCGACTCGCAACGCGGGCTCGAAATTGAGGGCGTGATACTCGCCGATGACGCCCGAGCGTTATTGTTGGCGAGCTCGGATGGTGATGCACGACGATTGCTCAATGTGCTCGAGATCGCCTCGCAACTGGTGGGCGATGACAAGACCATCACCGCGCGCAGCGTCGCCGATGTCGTTGGTGCACGGCAGCGACGGTTCGACAAACATGGTGAAGCCTTCTACGACCAGATATCGGCGTTGCACAAGGCGGTGCGCGGCACGGCACCCGATGCCGCGTTGTACTGGTTGTGTCGGATGCTCGATGGTGGCTGTGATCCGGTCTACATCGCTCGACGCGTCGTGCGGATGGCAAGCGAGGACATTGGCAATGCGGATCCGCGCGGCCTGCAGATTGCGCTGGCCGCGTGGGATACCTACGTCCGGCTGGGTTCTCCCGAGGGCGAATTGGCCATTGCGCAGGCAATTCTTTATCTGGCATGTGTGCCGAAGAGCAATGCCACTTACACGGCATTCAACGCCGCGCGCGCGGATGTTGCGTCAGGCGCTTCATGGGACGTTCCGCTGCGTTTTCGCAACGCGCCGACGCGTCTTATGAAAGAACTTGGGTACGGCGCCGGCTACCGATACGCGCACGACGAGGTGGATGGGTTCGCCGAAGGGGAGACATATTTCCCCGATGAAATGCCGCCTGCCGTTTATTATCACCCGGCACCGCGTGGTCTCGAACAGAAAATCCTCGAGCACCTTCAGAGGCTGCGCTCCACAACGCGACCGGACGGAAAAAAGTAGCCAGGCAACGGCCATGATTTGGTACGGATTCGTGTGCGTTGGAGTGGGTGCCATGTTCGGCGCGTGGTTGCGCTGGGGGCTCGATATGGCGTTCAACCCGTTGTTCCCCACGCTGCCGTTGGGGACATTGGCCGCCAATTTGATTGGCGGTTATTTGATCGGTCTCGTGATCGGCTATGTCGAGCACTTTCAGTCGTTGGCGCCGGAGTTGCGGTTGTTCATCACGACAGGGTTTCTTGGCGGACTCACTACGTTTTCAACGTTTTCAGCCGAGACCACGACATTGCTTTTGCGCCAGGATTACGTCTGGGCCGGACTGAGTATCGGTGCCCACCTAGTGGGGTCGTTGGTGATGACGTTACTCGGGGTGGGAACGGTCGTGTTGGTGAAAGTCTGGTTTGCGAGCCATTGATGACTGGGGATCCACGCATGGTCACTACAAGCGGAATCGGCGTGCGCTGCGACGTGACCGAGAAGCGGCGCGATCGTGGCGTTCCCCTGCACGAATGAATGCTGGAACGGGTCGTCAAACTTGGATTGCGCGGCGGCTCGGCATTTCGCTGTTCTTGGCTCGACACGCGGTCGCGTTCGGTGTCGTCAACCCCAGCGCGTGACTCGACGCCAACGAACGACGATCAGTTGAGCGTGGCGGTATGCTCACCTAGTATGTTGCGCCCGACGCGCGCCCTCGAAAATGCGCCGCCAACGAGAACCTGACGATGCTGGACCCGAAAACTATTCGCCAAGATCCCGAAGCCGTGCGCTTGGCGTTGGCGCGGCGAGGCTATGGTTTCGAGGTAGCTCAATTTCTGGCATTGGAAGAACGGCGTAAGTCTTTTCAGCTCGAGGCCGAACGCCTGCAGAACGAACGCAATACCCGCTCGAAGTCGATTGGTCAGGCGAAGGCGGCCGGGCGCGACGTTACGCCGCTGCTCGATGAGGTCGCCGACCTCGGCGCGCGTCTGGATGCCGCGAAGACTGCATTCGACGCGGCCCAATCGGAAATCAACGCTTTGTTTTTATCGATTCCGAACATCCCCGATGTCAGCGTTCCGGACGGTGCCGATGAGCGCGGCAACGTGGTGCTGCGAACGTGGCGCGAGCCGGCGAAGTTCAATTTCGCGCCCAGAGATCACGTCGACCTCGGTGCGGGAGGGGCACTCGATTTCGAGGCAGCCGCACGATTGAGCGGGGCCAGGTTCGTCGTCATTCGCGGCGCGCTGGCGCGGCTGCAGCGTGCCTTGACGCAATTTATGCTCGATCTGCATGTGACCGAGCATGGCTACGAAGAAGTCTATGTCCCGTATCTTGTCAACAGCGAAGCCCTCTACGGAACCGGACAGCTACCCAAATTTGCAGAGGATCAATTCCGCCTTGCCGGCGACGATGGTTTGTACCTGATTGCCACGGCCGAGATCCCCGTGACCAATCTGTTCCGGGACCGTATTCTCGATCCCGAACAGCTGCCGATTCGGCATGTCTGTCACACGCCGTGTTTTCGCAGCGAGGCAGGCAGCTACGGGCGCGATACGCGCGGCATCATCCGCCAGCATCAGTTCGAAAAAGTTGAAATCGTGCAGATCGTCGCCCCCGAGCGCAGCTGGCAGGCGCTCGACGAGTTGACTTCGCATGCCGAAGCCGTGCTGCAACGCCTGGAATTGCCGTACCGCGCGATGGTGTTGTGCAGCGGGGATATGGGCTTTGCGGCAGCGAAGACGATTGATCTCGAGGTCTGGCTCCCTGGCCAACAGCGTTATCGCGAGATTTCGTCTTGCAGCAACTATAAGGATTTTCAGGCGCGTCGAATGCAGGCGCGCTACCGTCACCCTCAGACGCATAAACCTGCCTACGTGCATACCTTGAACGGTTCGGGACTCGCAGTCGGACGCACGTTGGTGGCGGTCATGGAAAACTATCAGGACGGCGAAGGGCGCGTGCATATCCCTGACGCATTGCGAAGCTATATGGGAGGCGCGACGGCGCTGGACCTGCGCGGCTGAGCCGATGGATTACCTGCCACTCTTCGTCAATGTCACCAACCGTCGCTGTTTGTTGGTTGGTGCGGGCGTTGTAGCGGCGCGCCGGCTCAGGTGGTTGCTCGAAGCCGGCGCGAATGTCACCGTCGTTGCCCCTGACATAAACGACGAGGTGCGCGCACTCTGCACCGGCCGCAGCGAGATCAGAGTGCGCCGATTCGAACCGGACGATGTCATCGGGGTTCTTCTCGCAATTGCGGCAACCGACGATTCGGCCGTCAATCGAGCGGTCTACGACGCAGCCAACAAACGGGGGGTGCTGGTCAATACAGTCGATGATGCGACGTTGTCGTCGGTGATATTTCCGTCAATCGTCAAACGTGACCCGGTGATAGTTGCGGTATCGACCGGGGGACGCTCGCCAACGCTGGCGCGTCGCGTGCGGTCGCTGCTCGAAATGCGCCTGCCGGCGCGTTTAGGCATGGCCGCCGACGTGTTGGACCGCTGGCGCTCACGGGTCAAGCTCGACATTCCCGATGTCGCCTCACGACGCCGATTCTGGGACGAGGTGCTCGATGGGCCAGCCGCCAACGCGATGTACGACGGCAATATCGACCTCGCCGATAGTTTGATTGGCGCGCGGCTTAATCGTTGGGATCAGCACGCATTGGGATTCGTTTCTCTGGTGGGTGCCGGACCGGGCGATCCGGGACTCTTGACGCTCAAGGCGCTGCAGTGCCTCGAGCGCGCCGATGTCGTCTTTTATGACAACCTGGTCTCGACCGAGATTGTTGCGATGTCACGGCGCGACGCGCGGCACGTCTATGTCGGCAAGCGACGTGCGTTCCATACAGTGCGTCAGGAATCGATCAACACGATGCTGATTGATGCGGCGCGTGCCGGTGATCGTGTCGTCCGACTTAAAGGCGGCGATCCATTCATTTTCGGCCGGGGCGGCGAAGAAATCGAAACGTTGGCGGAGCAGGGGATACCGTTTGAGGTTGTACCGGGTATTACTGCCGCGCTCGGCTGCGCAAGCTATGCCAACATTCCACTGACGCATCGCGATTGGGCGCATTCAGTCCGCTTCGTCACCGGCAATCTGACCGAGGATCGCGTCAATCTCGATTGGCCGGAACTCGCGAAACCCGATCAGACACTGGTGATTTATATGGGTCTGCGTGGATTACCAGAGATTTGCCGCGAGTTGATAGCTCATGGGATGGATCCGACGACGCCGGCTGCGCTGATCGCGCGCGGCACGATGCCGGATCAGCAGGTCATTGAAGCTTCAGTGGACTCACTCCCAAAAGCTGCACAGGCTGCCGAGATCCACGGTCCCACGACGGTGATCATCGGTCGTGTGGTCGCGTTGCGAAAGCGGCTGGGCCGACGCGGCTAAATACAGTTGGTCGGGCGTGGCAGCCCAGCGATTTTGGCCGCCAATTTTGCGGGACTACCGGGGAACAGTGACAGCAGATAAATACTGTTGCCCTTCGGTGCCCCGAGCCGCTCACGGATCAACTTGACCAGTGGCCGCATCGACGGCGACACACCGGTTGTGTCATAAAATGTGCGCAAGAGGTCGATCACTGCCCAGTGGTCGCCAGTCAGTGTCAGACCTTCGCGCTGCGCCAGTTCGCGGGCGACTTCGACGCTCCAACAGGTGAGGTCGAGCAGAAATCCCTCCTTGTCGACCCGCATCTCCATGTCAGCTCCAGCTGACGATTGGCTGGTGCGATACAACCAGATCTACGAAGGCGCGATCATCGACGAGCGCGATCGAAGGCGCGAGTCGGTGTTCGATTCCGCGCACCCGCGCGTCGTCTATCAACGCACACCAGTTCAAGCCAGTCGCCTTTGACACATCGTGCGCAAACGTCGCAGCGACCGCACAGAACACACCGTTTTCGATCAGGAGCACGGTGTCGCCGTTGGTGGCGGCAGACAGACACCGTAGCATTGCGGAACTGCGGTGCGACGAAGCATTGATCAGATGAAGTGTCGCCATCAGTCAGGGACTACCACGTCCTGAGCTGCAATCAACGCGCGGATGCCGCGGCGCGTGAGTACCCGCACGGGCAATACCAGCGCCTCGACCGACAAACTCCGTTGGCGCATTGCCGTCTTGTCGACATAAATGTCGTTCACATCGTAGGCAGGCAATGCGCGGTAGCTGCGAGCGACATCGCGGTACGGTTGACCCGTGTCGAGCAACTGATATACGCCATCACCGCTGAACAGCACCGACACTTTCTGTTCGAATACGGCGGCTACGAGCAACGCGTCGAGCATTTCGAATGCCAAGGCACCTCGATGCGGCGGGTGCGCGACGAGAAACAATATTCGTTTTGCGTTCATGCGCAGAAGGTCACGAAGCGATCGGCGACGATTGCGGCTTCGATCATCTGACCGAGCCCCACGATCTGGAACGGAGCTTTCAGATTTGCCGCGGCGCGATCGTAACGATGTGATTCCTGTTCGCTCAGTACACCTCGGCGCAACGCTGCGGCAATACATACGGCAAGTTCGATGCCGTTTTCCGTGGCAAACCGTGCCCAATCGTCACCTGCGTCGGGCTCACCTTGTGGTGCAACAATCAGCGAGTTCGCGAGATTGACACCGGCGTGGTAGAAAAAAACACGATGTATCTGGTGACCTTTGGCCACAGCGGCCCTCGCGAAACGCAACGCACTGTGAGGTGATTCACTGTTTGTCGCATCTCCGTGCACGGCAATTGCAAATTTCATGAGGATCCTTGCAACTCGATCTCAAGCTGCGGCCATACTATGCGGCCGGTTCGCGTGTGGCGATATCGACCCGTGCGGCACTTTTGCGCAAGCTTGCGGTAACATACGGCCCGAAACATCGACGCTGAGGAAAAAACATGGGGCTTTTGCTCGTACTGATCGGCTTCACGCTTGCACCGAGCCAGTCTCATGACACTCGACAACTCGCGTTCTATCACACCCATACCGACAAATATCTGTCGGTCGTGTATTACCACGATGGCGCCTACGATCAAAAAGGTTTGTCCCAGATCGAGGACTATCTGAAGGACTTCCGTACCGGTGCGAGCCACTCAATCGATCCCTCGCTGCTCGATGTGTTGTTCGACATCAAGGTCAGTACCAGCAGCCGCGCACCGTTCGAGGTGATTTCGGCGTACCGCTCCCCGGCGACCAACGAGAAGTTGCGTCACGCGACGGTGAACACCGGCGTTGCAAAGGACAGCATGCATCTGCGTGGCCAGGCAATCGATGTCCGGCTTGCCGACGTGCCCTTGCCCAAACTGCGTCAGGTTGCGTTGCATCTCAAGCGGGGTGGCGTTGGGTTCTACCCGACCTCCGACTTTGTCCACGTTGACACCGGCCGGGTCCGTTACTGGTAGTGTCGCTTCCTCCGTCGGACGCGATCGTACTGTTTGGTGTCACCGGCGACCTTGCACATCGCAAGATTTTCCCAGCGCTGCTTGATCTGACGGCGCGGCATCGTCTCGACGCTCCGGTAATTGGCGTCGCGCGTGCAGGATCAAACGTATCGCAACTGCAGGCGCGCGTTCGGGACAGTGTCACGACCTTCGTCAAGGACTACGACCCCAGTGCGCTCGACCGACTGACCAGGGCGTTGCGGTACGTTGATGGTGATTACCACGATCCCGCAACTTTTACGGCTCTGCATGCGGCATTGGCGGGTGCCCGACATCCGCTGTTTTACCTTGCGATTCCGCCCAGCATGTTCCCAACGGTGTTGAATGGGCTGGGTCAATCGGGTTGTTCGAGCGGTGCGCGTGTGGTGGTCGAAAAGCCCTTCGGGCGCGACCTCGTTTCTGCGCGCGCGTTGAATCGGGTGCTGCACCGGTTCTTCGATGAATCCGATATCTTTCGCATCGATCACTACCTCGGCAAAGAGCCCGTCCAGAATCTGCTGTATTTCCGTTTTGCGAACTCGTTCCTCGAGCCGGTCTGGAACCGCAATTACGTCGAGAGCGTGCAGATTACGATGGCGGAGAGTTTTGGTGTTGCGGGTCGGGGACGCTTCTACGAGGAAGCGGGTGCGATCCGAGATGTTGTACAGAACCACATGCTGCAGGTGATCGGATTGCTTGCAATGGAACCGCCCGTCAGTGGCGATCGTGAGTCCATGCGCGACGAAAAGGTCAAAGTATTTCGCTCGATGCGACCACTCACCGGTCGCAGTCTGGTGCGCGGGCAGTTCGATGGATACCGCAACGAAGCGGGCGTGGCGAGCGACTCTCGAGTCGAGACCTACGCCGCCATGCAACTGCACATCGACTCGTGGCGCTGGAACGGCGTGCCATTCTTCATTCGCGCCGGCAAGTACCTGCCGGTGACGGCTACCGAGGTGATCGTCGAGCTAAAACGGCCGCCGTCGCCGGTGTTCGGTGAGGCCCTGCACGCGACTAACAACTACGTCCGTTTCCGGCTCGGACCGGACGTCGCGATTGCCTTGGGCGCCAGGGCCAAACTACCCGGCGAAGGCATGTCGGGCGAGAACGTCGAGTTGTTCGTCTGCCATCAGCATAGCGATGAAATGGACGCGTATGAGCGTCTCGTAGGGGATGCGATGCTCGGTGATGCGACGTTGTTTGCTCGTCAGGACGAAGTGGAAGCCGCCTGGCGAATTGTTGATCCAATCCTGTCGCTGCGCTCCGAAATACACCCGTACGCCATCAACAGTTGGGGTCCATCCCAGGCCGATGCAATGGTTGAACCATTCGGCGGCTGGCGTTGCCCCGATCGTGATGGCACGGTGAGTTCGAGGTCGAAAGGATAGTTCAGCAGGAGTCGGAACGATGAAAGACGCGCTGTTCCGTCGGCGTGGCGGTGTGCTGTGTCACATTACCTCGCTGCCTGGGGCCGCACCAGCCGGAACGCTTGGCGCGGGCGCATTGGCTTTTCTCGATTTTATGGAGCGCTCTGGTCTAACGGTCTGGCAGATTCTGCCGCTGAATCCGCCGGACTCTCATGGTTCCCCGTATCACAGCGCGTCGTTGTTTGCGTTGCATCCAGCGCTGCTCGATCCTGCGCTCGAGTTGACCAGTGCATCTCGCGTGAAGCAATACATGCGGGCGCGCGCGGATGCATTCGAACGCTTCAGCGCGAATCAGGCCTATTGGCTGCCGGATTTTTGCCGCTTCAGCGTAGCGGCACGCCTATACGGTGCTGATTGGTCGATTTGGCCCGAGCGATTGCGGTTGCGCGATGGCAGCGCACTCGAGGAATTCGATCGTGTCCATGCGGACGAAATGGAACTGGTGCGCGCGTATCAGTTCGCGACTGACGACGGCTTTGCTAAGTTGCGCGCTGACGCGGCAGCACGCGGCGTGCTGTTGTTCGGAGACATGCCGCTTTATCCGGCTTATGACAGCGCCGACGTCTGGGCACACCAGGATCTGTTTCTGCTCGATGAGTTCCAACGACCGCGCTACGTGGCGGGTGTGCCGCCGGACTATTTTTCGGCGACCGGCCAGCTCTGGGGAAATCCTGTATACGATTGGGATCGAATGGCCGAGTCTGGATTTGTCTGGTGGTTCGAACGGCTGAAAACCCAGCTACGGCTGCTGGATATCGTACGCATCGATCATTTCAGAGGCTTGGAAGCGTTCTGGGCTGTGCCGCCGGACGCGCTGAACGCGGTCGCCGGTTCGTGGTGGAACGCTCCGGGGCATGCATTGCTGCAGGCGTTCAAGGAACGGTTCGGTGACCTGCCGCTCGTGGCGGAAGACCTCGGTGTCATCACGCCTGATGTCGACGCGCTGCGAGACGAATTTTCGCTGCCCGGGATGCGCGTCCTGCAATTTGCGTTCAGCGGCGACCCGACCAATCCGCATCTTCCGAGCAACTACGTAACTAACACCGTCGCGTACACCGGGACCCATGACAACGATACCGCGGTTGGGTGGTACGCAGGCCTCGATGACCGCACGCGTGGCGCCGTGGACGTGTTGGCTGGGACCGACGACGAGGTCCCATGGAAGCTGATCGAAGTGGTATTTCGATCGCAGGCGAATCTGGCAATTGTGCCGCTGCAGGATTTTTTCAGTCTCGACGGCCGGCATCGTATGAACACGCCCGGTTTGATCGGTGGCAACTGGCGGTGGCGGTTTGATGAACATCGCTTGACCCAGGAACTGGCGCGGCGGATCAGATCGATTCTGGTGGCGAGCGGTCGGGTTTCAGAATGATCCCCGCCAGCGGCGGTAGCGTCAGTTCGAGTGATTGGTTGTAGCCCATGCAGCGCGTGTTCCGTGTTTCGCAGCGACCCACGTTGCCGAGGTTGGAACCGCCGTAATACGTCGAGTCCGAATTGAACACCTCTCGGTAACGACCCGGCTCGGGTGCGCCGACTCGGTAGCCGTATCGCGGCACCGGCGTGAAGTTGAGGACGACGATCAAAAAGTCTGTGCCGACCCGGCGTTGGAAACTGATGACGGAGTTGTTGACGTCGTCGCAGTCGATCCACAAAAATCCGGCCGGATCCGAGTCGAATCCCAGCGCCGGTTCGTTTCGATATAGATCGTTCAGCGCGCGCAGCACGTGGAATACCCCTCGATGCGACGCAAAATCGAGCAGTTGCCAGTCGAGCGCGCGATCGTGATTCCACTCGCTTCGCTGAGCGAATTCGCCACCCATGAAGACCAGCTTTTTTCCGGGCATGACGAATTGATAGGTGAACAGCAGGCGAAGATTCGCGAACTGCTGCCAGTCATCGCCGGGCATCTTGTTGAGCAGCGAAGATTTGCCGTGGACAACTTCGTCATGCGACAGAGGTAGTACGAAGTTCTCGCTGTACGCGTACAACATCCCGAAGGTCAGATTTTTGTGGTGATATCGGCGGTGTATCGGATCGGTATGCATGTACGCCAACGTATCGTTCATCCATCCCATGTTCCATTTCAACGTGAATCCGAGCCCACCGACGTAGGTGGGCGCGGTGACCTGCGGCCACGCCGTGGACTCCTCCGCGATGATCAGCGTTCCCGGCGATTCGCCGTGGGTGACCTCGTTGAGATCCTTGAGCCATTCGATGGCTTCGAGATTCTCACGGCCGCCAAAACGATTCGGCAACCAGTCGCCGGGTTGGCGCGAATAGTCCAGATACAACATCGATGCGACCGCATCGACACGCAGTCCATCGATGTGGAATTCGAGCAGCCAGAACAGTGCGCTGCAGGTCAGAAAATTCCGGACTTCGTTGCGACCGTAGTTGAAGATCAGCGTATCCCAGTCCCGATGTTCGCCAAGCCGAGGATCGGCATGCTCGTACAGCGCGGTGCCGTCGAATCGCGCCAGCCCGTGAGCATCGCGCGGAAAGTGCGCAGGAACCCAGTCGAGCAACACACCGATGCCGTGCTGATGCAGGTGGTCGACGAACCAGCGGAAGTCGTCGGGCGACCCGAAACGACGCGTCGGAGCGAAGTATCCGAGTGTCTGATAGCCCCAGGATCCATCGAACGGATGCTCGGTGATCGGCATGAGTTCAACGTGGCTGAAGCCGAGGTCCTTGATGTGATTCACGAGGCGCTTCGCGATGGAACGATAGTCGAGGAAGCCGCCGTCGTCGGCTCTCTGCCAGGATCCCAGGTGGACTTCGTAGATCGAGATGGGTTGTTGGGTGGGTTGGCGATCGTGCCGGATCGCCATCCATCCGTCGTCTTGCCAACGGTGCGACGAAGGCGCGGTGATCACCGACGCGGTTTCCGGGCGGCATTGAAATTCCCGGGCGTATGGATCGGCTTTGAGCAGGATCGCGCCGCTGTGACGATTGCGTATTTCAAATTTGTAGCGCGTTCCGGGTGCAAGCTCCGGCACGAACAGACACCAGATGCCGCTGCGGCCCTGCACGTTCATTGGATGACGCCGTCCGTCCCACGCGTTGAAATCACCGACCACGCTGACCCGCTCCGCGTTCGGTGCCCAGACCGCGAATCGAATGCCATCTTGATCATCGATGGTCTGCGGCAGTGCGCCGAGCAGGTCGTAGGTGCGGCGGTGACGCCCTTCGTTGAAAAGATGCAGATCCGCAGCGGCGAGATCGGCGCGAAAGCCGAAGGCGTCCATCTCCTCATGGTTGACTCCGGCGTGATCACGCCAACGCAATCGGTAGCGACCTGGCACCACGTTCGCGAGTCCACGCCAGTGGAATAGTCCGGTCCAGCGCGTCGAGTTGAGCGGCGGTCCGCGCTCGACGGCGACAGATTCGGCTGCTGGAATGAAGACCGTCAGCTGCGCATCGGCGCCGTGGGTTTTCAGGCCGAGGATTTCCGATGGCGCGTATTCGCGTCCTGTCAGCAGACGTTCGATCCGCAGCTGATCGAGGTCCAGAGTCATCGAGCGTGGTCCGACGGGGTCGAAAGCATATCCCGATACAACTCGAGATACCGCGCTGCGCTGCGGCCCCAGGAAAAGTCTTGTGCCATCCCATTGCGCTGGATCGCTTGCCAGGTATGCCGTTTCTGCCACGCGGCAACGGCACTCTTGATCGCGTCCAGCAACGCGTCGGAGGTCGCAGCGCCAAACAAAAACCCGGTGCCCGCGCGACCGGACACCGGACGCACGGTATCGACGAGGCCGCCGGTCTTACGGACGACGGGTACCGTTCCGTACACCTGGCTGTACATTTGATTCAGCCCGCACGGCTCGAAGCGCGACGGCATCAGAAAGATGTCGGCACCGGCCTCGATCAGGTGTGCCATCGATTCATCGAGTCGTGGCACATATGCAACGCGACCGCGGTACTGTGCGCTGGCAGCGCGTAACGCCTGTTCGAGTGTTGGATCGCCGGTCCCCAGTACGGCGAGTTGTGCCGGCAGCGATACCAATGTGTCCACGAGCGCCACAATGAGATCGATGCCTTTCTGGTGCGCCAGTCGGCTGATTACGCCGAGCAGCGGCACGTCGGCGGGTTCGAGTCCCAACAGCGCCTGCACTGCGCGTTTGTTGATCGACTTTCGCTCGAGATGGGTTGCGCTGTAGCGCGCACGGAGCAACGGGTCAAGCGTCGGATTCCACACGGTCGAGTCGATACCATTGAGAATGCCGAGCAGCGCGTGCGAGCGATGCCGGATCAAGCCGTCGAGACCGTTCCCGTATTCGGGCGTTTGAATCTCGGCCGCATAGGTCGGGCTGACCGTCGTGATCCGATCGGCGAATGCAATCCCGCCTTTGATGCACGACATCGAGCCGTGAAACTCCAGCGCATCGATCGACCAGAGTTCATCTGGCAGGCCGAGACGCTCGAACGTTGCCCGGTCGTAGATCCCCTGGTACGCGAGATTGTGAATGCTGAACAGCGTTGGTGGCGCGAGCGGTTCTCGCGCGAGCAGTGCGGCCGCCAGACCCGTGGGCCAATCGTTCAGGTGGACGATGTCGACATGAAAATCTGCAACGGCCTGCTGGGTCGCGAGCCACACGATAGCGCGACAGAACAGTGCAAAACGATCGGCGTTGTCCGGCCAGTCGTGGCCGTCGGGATCTAGGTAGGGATTGCCGCGGCGTCCAAACAAATCGGGACAGGCAACCAACCATACACGCTGACCCTGTGGCGCGTTGGTTTCGAAGATCTCGATGTCTCGGTCGTGTAACCGCGTGCGTGCGATTGACTGTGGTGGCGGCGATAGATCCGAAAGATCGCCGTAGAACGGCAACACGACGCGCACACTACAACCCAGGTCCTGCAGCGCCATGCCGAGGCTGCCCGCGACGTCGGCCAGGCCGCCGGTCTTGATCAGCGGTACCATCTCGCTCGCCGCAAACAGTACGTTGGGTCCGCTCAGAGGTCTCTCCGGAACATGGCGAATCGAATCGGCAGCGGTCGCCTTTCGTGGTCGCAGCGATTGTCCCATACTTCGACGCGGCGCCAACGCCACACGACTTTCGAAGCACGCAGCTCCACATTGAGACCATCCTGGAATGAAACCATGTCATCGCCGCCATTGAATGTGGTGCTCTGTTGGCATATGCACCAGCCGTCGTATTGGGTGGACGGTCGTTATGCGCAGCCGTGGGTATACCTGCACGCCATCAAGGACTACACCGACATGGCCGCACATGTCGAGACGGTGCCCGGGGCGCGCGCCGTGTTCAACTTCGTGCCGGTGTTACTCGATCAGATCGAGCATTACCGCACGCTGATTCACGGGTTTCTCGTCAGCGGTGACGCAATTGCGGACCCGTTGCTCGACGCACTCGCGCGCGCGGAACTGCCGCAGGAGGCGCAACACCGCGCAGATCTGATCGAACAATGCCAACACGTCAATGAGCGGCACATGCTTCCTCGATTCCCGGCGTTCGCCCGGTTGGTGGCACTGGCGCGGCATGCCGGCCCCGACGCCGGTCGTTTTTTGAGCGATGGATACCTGGCCGATCTGCTGGTCTGGTTCCACCTCACCTGGCTCGGTGAACACGTTCGACGTGATGACGAGCGGGTCAAACGACTGCTCGCCCGGGAGCATGGCTACACCGCCGCCGAGCGCCGGCTGCTGGTGACGATCATCGGTGAGTTGCTCGATTCGGTGGTCGCACGGTACCGACGACTCGAGCGCGACGGGCGCATCGAATTGGCCGCTTCGCCGCAGGCGCATCCGATCCTGCCGTTATTGCTCGATCTCGAGAGTGCACGCGAAGCCCTACCGCACAGCCAGCTACCGTCGAACTCGCGTTATCCCGGAGGCGAAGAACGGGTGCGCTGGCACTTGCAGGAAGCGCGCCGGAATATTGCACAACACTTCGGCCGCGCACCGCGTGGTTGCTGGCCGTCCGAAGGTGCGATCTCGACGCCGGCGCTTCGTCTGATTGCGGATGCCGGTTTCAGCTGGGCCGCCAGCGGCGGCGGCGTACTGACTAACAGTCTTGCAGCGTCGCAACTCACGGTGACCTGTGCGCATCGGCCATTCACCGTGGCTGGCGTTGCCTGTTTTTTTCGCGATGATGGCTTGTCTGACCTGATCGGGTTCACGTACAAGGATTGGCACGCCGATGATGCCGTTGCGAATCTGATTGGGCATCTCGAGACGATTCATCGCCATTGCGATCGACCCGATGCGATCGTTAGCATCATCCTCGATGGCGAAAACGCGTGGGAGTCGTACCCGGAGAATGGCTATTCGTTTCTGCAGGCGCTGTATCATTCTCTGGTCGCGAATCAAGCACTGCGATTGACGACGTTCTCGGACTATCTCGAAGCCAACCCGCACGCAGCGCTCGAGCTGAAGTCGGTCGTCGCCGGAAGCTGGGTCTACGGCACGCTGTCCACGTGGATCGGCCATCCAGATAAGAACCATGCGTGGGAATTGCTGCAGACGGCCAAGCGGCGGTTCGACGAGCGACGCGACAGTCTACCCAACGTCGTTGAATGTGAAGCACTGCTGGCGATCTGCGAAGGTTCCGATTGGTTCTGGTGGCTCGGTGACGACAATGGCGCCGCGACCGTCGCGCGTTTCGAGTCATTGTTCCGAGCGCACCTGAAGGCGTTCTACAGAGCTATCGGGGAGCCGCCCCCCGCCACGCTCGACGTCCCTCTCAGTCATGGCTCTGATCACGCCGCGGCGCATGTGATGCGCTCCTCGAGCGGTCAATGAAGCGTGGCCAACGGTTGCGCTGAGGGTCAGATCCAGAGCATTCGACCCATCTCGAAGCGATGGGACAGCAATTCGTGATACGGATACATGCGGATCTGGTAGCTCTGCTGACCGGCAAAAGGCGGTGGGAATTCAAGTCGGAACACCACCTGATCTGGCGCGTCCGAAGGTAGTTCGACGGCGTGCAACGTAACAGCCTCGCCGCCGTCTTGAGCAATGACGCACTCCACCCGCACGTCGGCTGGATACAAACCCGCCAGCGCAGCTCGCAATTCGATCGTGATGGTATCGCCATGGGTGAATAGCGTTTTTGGCTGATCGACGCGTTCGAAGCGCACGTGGGGCCACTGTTCCTCGATACGTTGTTTCCACTGTGCAAGCCGTTGGGCAGCCTGATCGTTCCTGAGCGCGCGGTATTGGCGAGCCGCCGGGCAGTACAGCTTCTCTACGTATTCGCGAACCATGCGCTCGGTGTTGAAGCGTGGAATGATCGTCCGCATCGATGCTTTGGCCATGCCGATCCAGTCGCGTGACGCGTCGGATTCGAAGTACAGCGGAATCACATGGTTCTCGAGAAGATCGATCAGGTCGCGACCTTCTTCGCGGAAGCGGTAGTCGCTGTCCCAGGAAACGTCATGCGGCTTGATGGCCCAACCATTGGTGCCGTCGAATCCTTCCGCCCACCAGCCATCGAGAACGGAAAGATTGATCGCGCCATTGATGGCCGCCTTCATCCCAGACGTACCGCTTGCTTCAAGCGGATACTCCGGATTGTTGATCCACACATCGACACCGGCGACGAGTTTACGGGCAAGCGCCAGATCGTAGTTCTCCACCAGCAATACCTTGCCGATGAACTCCGGCTTCATCGACAGTTCGTACACTTGTTCGATCAGGCGCTGACCCGGTTCGTCATGGGGGTGTGCTTTGCCGGCCATGATCAGCACCACCGGACGCGCGGGGTCATTCAACAGACGCGCCAGGCGATCACGTTCCGAGAACAGCAAGGTCGCGCGCTTGTAGGTGGCGAATCGCCGCGCAAAACCCAGCACGAGCACTTTTGCCGCGGGCATCTGCAGCAGCTTGGTGGCACGATCGATCGTCGATGAGGCGACGCCGTTGCTGCGGTGTTGTTGTCGCAGGCGCTTGGTGACGTCAACGAACAACTCCGCGGTCAGCTCCTGGCGAATGCTCCAGAATTGATGATCCGGAATGGTATCGATGCGCGACCTGTACTCCGGATCAGAGATTTTGTTGCGCCATTCGCCGAACCGGACGTCGAACAGGTTCACCCACTCGAGCGCGAGAAACGTCTGCAGATGAACACCGTTCGTGACGTGCACGATCGGATTTTCGTTGGGGGGAATCTCGGGCCAGATGTAGCGTTCGTTGGCCGACGCGACTTCGCCATGGACCTTGCTGACGCCGTTGTGATGGCGCGATCCCCGTAGCGCCAGCGACGTCATGTTGACCCGATCCGGCGCGCCATTGTTCGAGAGTTGCAGCAGCCGATCCATATCGAAGCCGATCGATTGCAGGTAGGGCCCGAGGTATTGTTCGATGAGGCCCCGTGAAAAGACGTCGTGACCTGCGGCGACGGGCGTGTGCGTCGTGAACACGGTGGCTGCGGCGACCTGCTCGAGCGCCGCGGCGTAAGGCATACCCTGGATCGTTTTCGCATGGCATCGTTCGATGACCTGAAACGACGCATGGCCTTCGTTCAGATGCCAGACTGTCGGCTCGAGGCCCAGTGCGCTGAGCGCCCGTACGCCGCCGATGCCGAGCACGATCTCCTGCATGACCCGGGTGGATTCATCGCCGCCGTAGAGGC
>Ga0209254_10001898_pt1 | contig 18854 bp, 14 predicted proteins | sample FrelakmetDIP11DI_FD_187148 | JGI IMG/M metagenome (GOLD analysis project Ga0209254, IMG submission 187148) | Freshwater lake sediment microbial communities from the University of Notre Dame, USA, for methane emissions studies - DIP11 DI (SPAdes)... | ecosystem: Environmental > Aquatic >...
CGCGAGCGTGGCGCCGCCGAAGACCAGGATCAGCGCGAGACTGACCCACATCATCCGGTCGACCTTGCGGCCGAGCGCGAGCAGCGTGCCGACCTGCAGCATCGTCACGACGATCGCCACCAGCGTCGCGACCAGCACCGGCGCCTGTGTGAGCGTGGTGGTGGCGGCAATGCCGAACGGGGCCGTGACCGCGTCGATGACCGACGCTGCCTGCTGCGGAGCCTTCTGCGCGATCTGGAAGGCGGCGAAGAATAGGGCGACCGGCAGCAGGTCGAAGACGAATTTCATAAGCCTTTCATTATCCCATATCGCATCGGTGCGGACCCGGGGCCATGCTGAGGCGATCGCCCGCGTCCCCGCCGGCGTCGATTCCGTCACAGCCGTCCGATGTCGCCGGCAGGAGCGGCTGACGAAATGCCTTCGCACGCCTCTCATCGTTCGCGGACGTCGCCCATCGACCGGACGGGCCGCTCGCGTCGCTCGTTGCCGACGAGCGCCCCCCATCGCGAGCATCCCGTCACGCGCCGTCGCGCCCCGGTGTTGGGATCACGGCAGCGCGCGGTGACAATGGACGACCGGGCGATTCGCCCGGCCCTCGCACAACATGGAGTGGCCATGTCGCTCGCGCCCATCGTCGAGTACGCCGACGCCCCGCCCGAAGTCCGGGCGGTCTACGATGACATCATGGCGACGCGCGGCACCGACTGGATCAACAACTTCTGGAAGGCGCTCGCGGCGCACCCGCCGATGCTCGCGCGCGTCTGGAACGACGTGAAGTCCGTGATGGCTCCAGGCGCGCTCGACCCGCTCGTGAAGGAGCTCGTCTACATCGCCGTCAGCGTGACCAACAACTGCGAGTACTGCATCCACTCGCACACGGCCGCGGCGCGAGCGAAGGGGATGACCGGCGAGATGCTCGGCGAGCTGCTCGCGGTGGTCGGGCTCGCGAACGAGGCCAACCGTCTCGCCAACGGCTATCGCATCGCGGTGGACGAGCGGTTCCTGGCGACCTCCGGTGGGGAAATCGGGGCGCCGACGTGAACACATCGACACGGATTGCAGCTTCCCTCCTGCTCGCGCTGGCCGCGCTCGGCCCCGCGCGGCGCGCGTCGGCGCAGGCCGCACCGTGGCAGTTGCCGGAGGCGCTGCGAGTGAACTCAGTGCGCGGCGGCGAGGTGTGCTTCGAGGCGAGTCCGCGCATCAACTGGCAGAAGACGGCGCAGCGCTACTTCAAGGACTTTCCGCCCTACCGGCCGGACGCGGACCGCGTGCGAAACGTCGCGATGCAGGGCAATGGCCGCGCCGTGTTCGAGTATCCGGCCGAGCTGCCGTTCCCCAAGGGCTTCCAGCGCTACTTCGCCCTCGGCACCGATTCGGTCCAGGAGGTGAACCCGGTGCGCGCGGTCGGCACGGTCACGTACCGGCTCGACCCGGAGACGCGCGAGGTCCTCGGACCGTGGCTCTCGGGGCTCATCTGCGGGCCGGCGGTGCAGCCCGCTGCCGCGAGGGTCTACGCGACGCGAGCGGTGGCACTGCAGAAGACCATCGCGCTGCCGGAGGAGATGTTCTTCGTGGTGGCGACACGGCCCGACATGCGCATCGAGCGCCTCCCCTCGCTGCTCGGGCCGAACGGCCGCGACGGCTACGAGCTGTCGCTGGGCCAGCCGAAGTGGCGCTTCTACGGCGACGACCTCGGCGGTCGGACGATCGAGCGCGGCTTCGCGGTGCGCACCGAGCCGAACGGCACCGCCTACTACGTCGCCCAGCTCGGGCCCGAGCTGCCCGGCGCGAGCGTGCGTTGCCGCGCGAGCTGGCGCATCTTCGAGCTCGCGGCGCAGCCGATACTCAAGGCGCAGCAGAACTACGGGTGCAGCTGAGGCACTCGGCGCAGACATCGAGCCGTGCCATGCAAGAACGTTCCATGCGGACGCCCGCGTGGTCGCCACGCGTGGCCGCGCCAGGGCGTTTCGACAGGGTTCCTTGAAGCGATCCGGAACCGACCGACTTACGACGAACAGCTCACCGCGATCGACCCGGCCCAGTCCGGCGGCAGCGCCGCGTAGGCCTCCATCTCCGGCTGCTCGTCGAACGGCCGCGCGAGCAGCCGCCGCAGGCGCTCGATCTCGCCGTAGTCCCGCTCGTCGCGCGCCTTGCGGATGGCCACCTCGGCGAGATGGTTGCGCAGCACGTACTTCGGGTTGACCCGGTTCATGCGCTCGCGACGGCGCCGCGCGTCGCTCGACTCCCACGCCAGGCGCTCGCGGTAGCGCTGCGCCCACGCGTCGAACTTCTCGCGATCGACGAAGAAGTCGCGGAGCGGCGCTCCATCGGTGGCATCGCCGTCGTCGAAGGGCGCGAGCCGCCGGAAGAAGATCGTGTAGTCGGTCCGGCTCTCGTGCATCAGCGCGAGAAGCTCGCGGACGAGCTCGTCGTCGTCCTCGTGCTTCGCTTCGAGGCCGAGCTTCGCCGTCATGCGCTCGCCATAGGCGGCGAGGAACGTCGGCTCGAACGGCTCGAGCGCCGCCTGCGCGGCTGCCGCGGGGACGAGCGGCGAGAGCGCCTGCGCCAGCCGCTCCAGGTTCCAGTACGCGATCCCGGGCTGCATGCGATAGGCATAGCGGCCGGTGCCGTCGGAGTGGTTGCAGACGTGGCCCCAGTCGAAGCCGTCGAGGAAGCCGAACGGGCCGTAGTCGATGGTGAGGCCGAGGATCGACATGTTGTCGGTGTTCATCACGCCGTGGCAGAAGCCGACCGCCATCCAGTCGGCGATGAGGCGGGCGGTGCGGTCGACGACGGTCGTGAGCAGGCGGACGTAGGCGTCCGGCCCGCCCGCGAGCTCGGCGTAGTGCTCGGCGTAGTGCTCGGCGAGGACGTGGTCGGCGAGCGTGCGGACGGCTTCGGGTTGCCGCGACCAGCAGAAGAACTCGAACGTGCCGAAGCGGACGTGCGTCGGCGCCATCCGGGTGAGCACAGCCGCGGTCTCGACGTTCTCGCGGATCACCGGGGCGTTGCTGCCGACGATCGCCAGCGCCCGAGTGGTCGGGATGCCGAGGCCGTGCATCGCCTCGGAGCAGAGGTACTCGCGGATGGTGGAGCGGAGCACCGCCCGGCCGTCGCCCATGCGCGAGTAGGGGGTGCGGCCGGATCCCTTGAGCTGCACGTCCCAGCGACCGGGGCCGTCGGCGGCACGCACTTCGCCGAGCAGGATCGCCCGCCCGTCGCCGAGCTGGGGGACCCAGACGCCGAACTGGTGGCCCGCGTAGACCGCCGCCAGCGGCTCGGCACCCGCAGGGACGAGATTACCGGCGAAGTACGCCGCGAACTCCGGTCGCTCCGCCTCCGCCGGGTCGAGCCCGATCAGCGGGGCGGCATCCGGGTTGAAGGCCACCAGGTAGGGGTCCGGCAGCGGCGTCGGCCGGAGCCTGGCGTGGAAGCGGTCGGGCAGCGTCGCGTAGCGGTTCTCGAACGGCAGCTGTTCGATGCGCCGCAGCGGGCTCGAGTGCGCGCGACCGTGGGCAGGGCATTCCAAGGCGTTCATCGGGGCGTCAGTCCTCTCTCGGTCCCCTTGGACAACGTCAGCGTGGCGAGGTTGGTGGCGCCGCTCCGGTTCGTCGGCGGAAGCCCTCGGCTTTGCCCGACGGCCCTATCCGCGTCCCCGCTTGCGATATCGAGTGAAATGTTAGGTTAAAAGCGTAACCATCTGCCTAGAAGCGCATTTGCGAGGACAAGCCGCGCGCGTGCTGTCGTTCCGCACCAACGTCGTGCTTGAGCGAGCTGGACGCGGCTGTTACGATTCCGACGCGTCTTGCCGTTCGCGCCCGCCGTCCGCGACCCTCGCCAGCCGATGCCGAGTCTGCCCCCCAAACGCCAGCTCCTTGCCGCCGTCGCGGCTGCGCTCTCCCTGCCGGCGGTCGCCGTCACCGCGTCGGTCGCGAAGAACAGCGTCCAGCCGCCAGCCTTGCGAGAGATCGTGGAGCAGATCGGCGTGGCGCCGGAGCTCGTCGGGCCCCTGGACGGCGACGCGATCCTCCTCTCGGCGGAATGGATCGGCCGCAGCGATTCGCTTCTTGCTGCGCTGCGGCGGGCAGGGGTGATGGACGCGGACGCGGAACATTTCATTCGCCATAACCGCGCCGCGAAGCCGCTCTTCAACGCCGGCCCGGGCAGCTTCATGCGCGTCGCGCGCTCGACTGCGGGCGAGCTGCACGAGCTGGAAGTCAACGTGAGCGGCGGCAGCGTCTGGCGGCTGCACCGGAACGGCGACCGGTTCGATCTCGACCGCAACACCTCGATCGGGCAGGCCAGCGTGCAGGCTCGGTCCGGCGCCGGCGGCCCGTCGCTCTTCCGGGCGTTCGCCGACGCGGGCGTGCCCCGGGGCGTGGCCGACCAGGTGGTGCGCATCTTCTCCAGGCAGTTCGACCTCCACGCAGCGGCGAAGGAGATCGAGCGGTTCGCGGTCGTCTACGAGGAGCAGCGGACGTCGGGCGAGCCGCGGCCGGGCCGCGTCCTAGGTGCCGAAGTCGTGCGCAAGGGCAAGGTGCACCGCGCGTTCTGGTTCTCCGCGGACGGCAGTCGCGGCGGCAACTACTACGGCCCCGAGGGCTTCTCGCTCGATCGCGAGTTCCTGCCGGCGCCGCTCGAGTTCACGGAGGTGACCTCCGCGTTCGGCGTCTCCCGCCAGATCGGCAGCCGCTACCAGGAGTCGCATGGCGGCATCGACTATGCGGCGCCCGAGGGCACGCCCGTCCACGCCACGTCTGACGGCGTCGTCGAATTCGCCGGCATCCAGCGCGGCTACGGCAACGTCATCGTGGTGAAGCACCGCGAGCCGCTCGCGACGCTCTACGCTCACCTCTCGGCCTTCGCGCCGTCGGTCACGCCGGGCTTCCGCGTCCGCCAGGGCGAGCTCATCGGCTTCGTCGGCCGCACCGGCTGGGCGACCGGGCCGCACCTGCACTACGAAGTGCGCGTGGCGGACAAGCAGGTGAACCCCGAGGAAGTGACCGTGGTGGCCGCCGAGCTGGCGAAGCCGCAGCGGATCGCGGATTTCCGCGCGCGCACCGCGGCGGTCGCCGAGCGCCTCGACCTGGTCGCGACGCTCACGAAGGCAGAGTTCGAGTAGGTCGTCGGGCCTTCTATAGAGAAGGAGAAGGCGAGCGCCTTACGGTGGGTCGACGTGTTCTCGCTCGACACCTCGACCCCCATCCCGGCCTTCCCCATGAAAGGGGGAAGGCGCGGGGTCAGACGCGCTTGAAGTCGAAGCGCGCCTTGTTGCCGCTGCCGAACACCTTCAGCGCGCCCTGATCGCCGACGGCGTTCGGCCGGTTGAAGATCCAGTTCTGCCACGCGGTCAGGCGCCCGAAGATGCGCGTCTCCATGGTCTCGTGCCCGGGGAAGCGCAGGTTCGCCTCGAGGCCGGTGAGCGCGTCCGGGGAGAGGCTGGACCGCTCCTCGATCGCGATGCGCACCTCGTGCTCCCAGTCGAGCTCGTCGGGGGTGAAGGTGACGAGGCCGAGCTCGGAGGCGAGCGCGGCGGGCAGGTGGTCGCCGATCACCCCCTGCGCGACCACGGCCTTCTCGGGATCGCCGTGGAAGCGGGTGGCGATGCGCGACCGGCCGTTCGCCATCGGACAAGCGCCGAAGTTGCGCGCGGACAGCGTGAGCCGCGGGGCTTCTTCCTCGTCCTCCGCGGTGAGCAGCATGTAGCTCCGGTCGGCGGCGAGCGCGAGCTCGGCGAGCGTGCCGCAGAAGCACGATCCGCGATCGAGGATCGCGAAGAGCGTGCGCGAGGAGACGTCGAGTCGCGCGAGCGTCCGCCGCAGCATCGCGGCGGTCTCCTTCACGAACCAGTGCGACGCGTGCGCGTCGAGCGCGGCGTCGCACAGCATTACGTGGTGGCCGTTGCCGCGCGTCTTGAGGAGCCAGGTGCCGATGTCGAGCTCGTTGGTGCGCAGGAGCAGGATCGCATCGTCGAGCTCGCGCGCCACGGCGAGCGGCCACCAGCGGGCGCCGGCGGCGAGGATGCCGTCGATGTCCTGCGGCTCGGGTGCGCTCGGCGCGTGGACGGTGATCGTCGCGGTGCGCAGCTTGCGGTCGATCGCGACCTCGACGTGCAGGTGGCGAATGCCCGCGTCGTCGATCGTGCGGTCGAGCGGCGTGAGCAGAATGCCCTGCACGGCCTTCGCGCCCGGACGCCCGCTCTGCGCGGCGAGCGCGGCGGCACGCTCGCGCACCGCGGCGGCGAACGCCGCCGGCTTCGCGACATGGTCGACGAGCTTCCACTGCCGCGCCCTGTCCGCGCGCACGCCCTCGGTGGTGGTGCAGAAGACGTCGGCGAGGTCGCGACGCACGCCGCGCTTGTCGGTGACGCGCGTGAGGCCGCCCGTGCCGGGCAGCACGCCGAGCAGCGGCACCTCGGGCAGGCTCACCGTGGACGAGCGGTCGTCGATCATGAGAATCTCGTCGCACGCGAGCGCCAGCTCGTAGCCGCCGCCCGCCATCGTGCCGTTCGCCGCCGCCAGGAACTTCAGGCCGCCGTCGCGGCTCGAGTCCTCCATCGAGTTGCGCGTCTCGTTGGTGAACTTGCAGAAGTTGACCTTCCACGCATGGGACGACTGCCCGAGCATGTAGATGTTGGCGCCGGAGCAGAACATCCGCTCGCGCAGGCTGGTGATGACCACGCACTTCACCTGCGGATGCTCGAAGCGCAGGCGCTGCAGCGCATCGTGCAGCTCGATGTCCACCCCGAGGTCGTAGGAGTTCAGCTTGAGCTTGTAGCCGGGGCGCAGGCCGGCGTCCTCGTCGACGTTCATGGCGAGGGTGGCGGTCTCGCCGTCGATCGAGAGCTGCCAGTGGCGGTAGCTCTCCGGGTGCCGGTCGAAGGTGACCGGCGCCGCGCTCTCCGCCGCTGCGTCGCGTTGCGGGACGGCGCTCATGGCACTCTCCTCGTGGTTCGCTCTCGTGCCGTCGATGGTCGGGAGCGGTTCGGCCCGGGTGGACCGCACGGCGCTCGCGCCCAGGTTCCGGCGGCCGCGCAGGGAAGGGCTGCTCCCCCCGATGCCGTTGGCCCGCGGGACGCCGTGAAGCATAATTTGCGGCGACAAGAACGCAAGCGCCGCGTCCACGCGGTGCCCACGAAGAGGAGCCGGGGCTTGGGCGACGCGGGGCCGGAGATGGCGCGCGAGCGGTTCGCGGCATTGCTCGCGCCCGTGATCGACGTGGTTCGCGACCGCACACTCGATGACGCTCTCAAGGCGCGCCTGGAGGCCCACCTGCCCGCGAACGGCGAGGCGTTCCTCGCGATCGAGCGCGCCTGTCACGCGGCGATCGCCGCCGGATGGATGTGCACCGAGGGCGGCGGACAGCGTCGCTTCGGACGCATCTTCGAGCCGTCCGCAGCGCTCGGCGGGTTCAGCGTCGACGTCGTCGACATCACCGAACTGGTCGGCAATCACCACCGCCACCCGACGGGAGAGATCGACATGATCATGCCGGTTACGCCCGGAGCGCGGTTCGACGGCTGCGGACCCGGCTGGCTCGTCTACCCGTCGGGTTCCGCACATCGGCCGACGGTCGGCGGCGGACGGGCGCTCGTCCTGTACCTGCTGCCGGAGAGGCGCATCGAGTGGACGCGAGCCGCGTGAGCCAGTGAACGCGGCCCGCACGCGGCGAGCGAGTTGCGAGTTGCGACCGCGGAAGGCCGCCCACAACCTCGAGGAGGAGCTGTGCCCACCATCAGCACCGCCGACCACAGCGTGCGCCCGCCGATCATCCGCATTCCGCGCGACTACAACGCCGCCGACGACCTCGTCGAGCGCAATCTCGCCGCCGGCCGTGGCGACAAGATCGCCTACATCGACGATCGCGGCCGACACACCTACAAGGCGCTCGACGAGCGTGTGAACCGCGCCGCCGACGCGCTCACCGCGCTCGGGCTGCGCACGGAAGAGCGGGTCATGGTGGCGCTGCTCGACACCATCGACTTCCCGACGGTGTTCCTCGGCGCCATCAAGGCGGGCATCGTGCCGATCGCCGCGAACACGCTGCTCACGACCCACGACTACCGCTTCATGCTCGAGGACAGCCGCGCGCGGGCGCTGGTCGTGTCCGAGGCGGTGCTGCCGCAGTTCGCGCCGCTGCTGCGCGAGCTGCCGCTGCTCGAGCACGTCATCGTGGCGGGCGAGGACGGGCACGGGCATCCGCGGCTGCAGGACCTGCTCGACAAGGCCCGGACCTCGTTCACCACCGCCCCGACCGTGGCCGACGACATCTGCTTCTGGCTGTACTCGTCAGGCTCGACCGGCACGCCCAAGGGCACGGTGCACATCCACTCGAGCCTGATCCAGACGGCGGAGCTCTACGCGAGGCCGGTCCTCGGCATCCGCGAGAGCGACGTCGTCTTCTCGGCCGCCAAGCTCTTCTTCGCATACGGGCTCGGCAACGCGCTGACGTTCCCGCTCGCGGTGGGCGCCACCACGGTGCTCATGGCCGAGCGGCCGACGCCGGCGAGCGTGTTCAAGCGACTGGTCGAGCACCAGCCGACCATCTTCTACGGCGTGCCGACGCTCTACGCGGCGATGCTCGCCGCGCCCGATCTCCCGCGGCGCGACCGGGTGCGGCTGCGCGTCTGCACCTCGGCGGGCGAGGCCCTGCCGGCGGACATCGGCCGGCGCTTCACCGAGCACTTCGGTGTCGAGGTGCTCGACGGCATCGGCTCGACGGAGATGCTGCACATCTTCATCTCCAACCGTCCCGGCGCGGTGCGCTACGGCACCACCGGCAAGATCGTCCCCGGCTACCGCATCCGTCTCCTCGACGACAGCGGTGCCGAAGCGAAAGCGGGCGAGATCGGCGACCTCTACGTGTCGGGCCCGACGAGCGCGATCATGTACTGGAACGCGCGCGCGCGGTCGCTCGCCGCCTTCCAGGGCGAATGGACCCGCGCCGGCGACAAGTACACGGCGGACGTGGACGGGTACTACACCTACGGCGGCCGGTCCGACGACATGCTCAAGGTCGGCGGCATCTTCGTGTCGCCGTTCGAGGTCGAGGCGGCCCTGATGACGCACCCCGACGTCCTCGAGGCGGCGGTCGTGGGGATTCCGGACGCCGACGACCTCGTGAAACCGAAGGCCTTCGTCGTGCTCAAACAGGGCGCCGTGCCGGGCGATGCGATGGCCGAGCAGCTGAAGCGTCACGTGCGCGACCGGCTCGCCCATTACAAGTACCCGCGCTGGGTGGAGTTCCTCGACGAGTTGCCGAAGACCGCCACCGGCAAGATCCAGCGCTTCAAGCTGCGCGAGCGGCGTTAGGGAAACTCCGCGGGTGAGCGTGCCCCCCTTTGCAATCCTCCCATCCCAGAGCCGGCCTGCGCGGTGCAGTGGGTGCGGGAGCGACTCCGCGTGGGCGTCGGGCCGCTACAATCGCGCCGCATTGCCACCGACCCGCGGCTAGGAAGCTTCGGTGTGCGTACGGGAGCGGGGCCGCAGGCGCGGTCTCCGAGCGTCGGGGCGGAGCGTGAACACGACTGGAGGGACGTGAATGAAACAGGAGAGCGAGAAGAAACCCCAGGCGCGTCGGCGCGAGTTCCTCAAGCAAGGCTCGGCGCTCGGCGGTCTCGCGGCCATTGCCGGCGTTCCGGGCCTCGCCCGCGCGCAATCGTCCGGGCCGGTCAAGCTCGGCCTGATGCTCCCGGCCACCGGCACGTTCGCCCAGCTCGGCAGCGCGATCGAGAACGGACTCAAGCTCGCGATCGACGAGAAGGGCGGCAAGCTCGGCGGCCGCGAGGTCGAGTACTTCAAGGTGGACGACGAATCCGATCCGGCGAAGGCTACCGACAACGTCAACCGGCTGGTCACGCGCGACAAGGTGGACGTGCTGATCGGCACGGTGCATTCCGGCGTGGCGCTCGCGATGGTGAAGGTCGCCAAGGACACGAACACGATCCTGCTGATTCCCAACGCCGGTGCGGATGCGGCCACCGGGCCGCTTTGCGCGCCCAACGTCTTCCGCACCTCGTTCGCGAACAGCCAGACCGGCTATCCGATGGGGAAGGTCATGGCCGAGCGCGGCATCAAGACCGCGGTCACGATTTCCTGGAAGTACGCCGCAGGCGAGGAGAGCGTCGCCGGCTTCAAGGACGCCTTCACGCGCGGCGGCGGCAAGGTGCTCAAGGAGCTGTGGCTGCCGTTCCCCAACGTCGAGTTCCAGCCGCTCCTCACCGAGATCGCGGCGCTCAAGCCCGACGCGGTGTACACGTTCTTCGCCGGCGCCGGCGCGGTGAAGTTCCTCAAGGACTACCAGGCCGCGGGCCTCAAGGGCAGGATCCCCCTCTACGGCTCGGGCTTCCTCACCGACGGCGTGCTGGAGGCGGTCGGCGACGCCGCGGAGGGCGTCGAGACGACGCTGCACTACGCCGACTCGCTCGACACGCCGAAGGACAAGACCTTCCGCCTCGCCTACGTGAAGGCGTACAAGACGCAGCCAGACGTCTACGCCGTGCAAGGCTATGACACCGGGCTGCTGCTCGCGCAGGCATTCGACAAGACGAAGGGCGGCGTCGACAAGCCGGCGCTGATCAGGGCGATGGAAACGGCCACCGTCGACAGCCCGCGCGGCGCGTGGCACTTCTCGAAGGCGCACAACCCGGTGCAGGACATGTACCTGCGCAAGGTGGTCGGCAAGCAGAACCGGGTGGTCAACATCGCGATCAAGCAGCTCGACTACCCGCCCGCGGACCGCTGCAAGATGTCGTCCTGATCGGCGAGCGTCGTCTGCGCGAACGCCGGCGCCCCGCGGTGCCGGCGTTTCGTTTTGCGCCTCCATGAGCCTTGGCACCTTCCTCGTCCAGCTGCTGAACAGCGTCCAGTACGGTCTGCTGCTCTTCCTCGTCGCGAGCGGGCTCACGCTCATCTTCGGCATCATGGGGGTGATCAACATCGCCCACGGCGCGTTCTACATGATCGGCGCCTACCTCGCGTGGTCGCTCGCCGGCCAGCTCGGCAGCTTCTGGCTCGCGCTGCCCTTGGGGATCGCGCTCTCGGTGATCCTCGGTCTCGCGCTCGAGTGGCTGCTCATCAACAAGCTCTACGACCGCGACCACCTCTACCAGGTGCTCCTCACGTACGGGCTCATCCTCGTGTTCGAGGAGCTGCGCGCGATCCTGTGGGGCAACGACGTGCACGGCGTGCCGATCCCGGAGCAGCTCAAGGCGTCCATCCCGCTCACCGAGAACCTGTCGTACCCGGTCTACCGGCTCTTCATCTCCGGCGTGTGCCTCGCCGTGGCCGGCCTCATGTACTGGGTCATCCAGAAGACGCGGCTCGGCATGATCGTCCGCGCCGGCGCTTCGAACCGCGACATGGTGCAGTCGCTCGGCATCGACATCGGCTTCGTCTACCGGGTCGTGTTCGCCGTCGGCGTCGCGCTCGCCGCGTTCGCGGGGATGATCGCGGCGCCGGTCTCGTCGGTGTTCCCCGGCATGGGCGGGCAGGTGCTCATCATCTGCTTCGTGGTGGTCGTGATCGGCGGCGTCGGCTCGGTGAAGGGCGCCCTCGTCGCGGCGCTGCTCATCGGCCTCATCGACACCTTCGGCAAGGTGATCGAGCTCGACATCGCCGGCTTCAACGTCCTGCCCGAGCTCTCCGGCATGAGTGTCTACCTGCTGATGGCGGCAGTGCTGCTCTGGCGGCCGCAGGGCATCTTCGGGGCGCGTCCGTGAGCAGACGGCTGGGATGGATCGCGGGCCTCGTGGCGCTCGCGGCGCTGGTCGCGCTGCCGTTCCTCGCCGACAAGTTTTACGTCCAGCTCTTCACGAAGATCCTCATCATGGCGATCTTCGCCATGAGCCTCGACCTCCTCATCGGCTACACGGGCCTCGTGAGCTTCGGCCACGCCGCCTTCTACGGCGTCGCGGCCTACACGCTCGCGCTCGTGACGCCGCAGTACGAGGCGGCGAGCATGTGGACGAGCCTGCTGCTCTCGATGGGCGTCGCGGCGCTGCTCGCGTTCCTCATCGGGCTCCTCGTGCTGCGGACCTCGGGCATCTACTTCATCATGGTGACCCTCGCGTTCGCGCAGATGGTGTACTTCGTCTTCCACGACACCAAGCTCGCCGGCGGTTCCGACGGCATCTTCATCTACGTGCGGCCGGTGCTCGAGGTCTTCGGCTGGAAGCCGTTCGACCTCGAGCAGTTCCGGGACCTCTACTTCGTCGTGCTCGGCTGCGCCGTGGGCGTGTTCCTGCTGCTGCGCATGATGCTCGGCTCGCTCTTCGGGCGCGTCATCGCAGGCGTGCGGGTGAACGAGCACCGCATGCGCTCGCTCGGCTATCCGACCTTCCGCTACAAGCTCGTCTGCTTCACGCTCGCCGGCGCCATCGCCGGGCTCGCCGGCTGGCTGTCGGCGGTGCAGTTCGGTGTCGTCAATCCCGACTTCCTCGCCTGGCACCTGTCGGGCTCCGTGATCATGATGGTCATCCTCGGCGGGATGGGCACGCTCGTCGGACCCATGATCGGCGCGGCGGCGATGATGCTCGCCGAGATCGGCTTCCAGGAAGTCACGGAGCACTGGCAGCTGCTCATGGGCGGTTTCATCGTGCTGGTCGCGCTGCTGTTGCCGAAGGGCCTGCTCGGCCTGCTCGCGCCGAAGCCGGAGGGAAAGGGGGCAGCCCGTGGCTGAGGTCGCCCTCCGCACCGAGCGGCTCTCGAAGCGCTTCGGCGGGCTGGCAGCGGTCGCCGACGTCACCCTCGACTGTCGCATGGGCGAGGTGCACGCGGTGATCGGGCCGAACGGCGCCGGCAAGTCGACGCTCATCAACATGCTGTCGGGCGATCTGGCGCCAACGTCCGGGACCGTGGCGATCCACGGCCGCGACGTCACGGCGGCAACCGCCGACCGGATATCGCGGCTCGGCGTCGGCCGCAGCTACCAGAAGACCAACGTCTTCCTGCCCTTCAGCGCGTTCGAGAACGCCCGCCTCGCGGCGCAGTCGCGGTTGCGGTCGTCGATGCGCTTCCTGCGCCCGTCTGGCCGCTACCGGCAAGTCAACGAGACCGCGGCCCGCGCGCTCGAGCTGGCAGGCCTGAGCGCGAAGGCGGACGTGCCGGTCGCCGCGCTCTCGCACGGCGAACAGCGCCAGGTCGAGATCGCGATGACGCTCGCGACGCGACCGACGGTCCTGCTCCTCGACGAACCGCTCGCCGGCATGGGCGCCGAGGAGTCGCGGCGCATCGTCGCGCTGCTGCAGCGGCTCGCGAAGGACCACGCGATCCTGCTCGTCGAGCACGACATGGACGCCGTGTTCGCCGTGGCCGACACGCTGACCGTGATGGTGAACGGCACTGTGCTCGAGAGCGGTCCGCCGGAGACGATCCGCGCGAGCCGCACCGTGCAGGAGGCCTACCTCGGCGGCGAGGAGGTGCATGCCTGATCCGACCACCGAAGTGCGGCGCCCAGACGCGCTTCTCATCGAGGCGCGGGGGCTGCACGCCTATTATGGCGCGAGCCACATCCTGCAGGGCGTCGATCTGCGGCTCGGGCGTGGCGAGACGCTCGGCCTCATGGGTCGCAACGGCATGGGCAAGACGACGCTCATCCGGACCATCCTGCAGCTCGTACGTGCGCGGCAGGGGAGCGTGCGGATCGCCGGCCGCGACATGACGGGCGTGAAGCCCTACCAGGTCGCGCTCGCAGGCGTTGCCTACGTGCCCGAGGGTCGCGGCATCTTCCCCAACCTTTCGGTGCGCGAGAATCTGGTGATGGCGGCGCGCGCCGGTGTCGGCGGACGGCGCGAGTGGACGTGCGAGCGCGTCCTCGCCGCGTTCCCGCGCCTCGCGGAACGGCTCGACAACGGCGGCGCGCAGCTCTCCGGAGGCGAGCAGCAGATGCTCACCATCGGCCGCGCACTCATGACCAACCCCGACGGGCTGATCCTCGACGAGGCCACGGAAGGCCTCGCGCCGCTCGTTGCGCGCGAGATCTGGCGCATCGTCCGCGACATCAAGGCCTCGGGCATCGCCACGATCATCGTCGACAAGAACTTCAACGCGGTCGCGTCGATCGCCGACCGCTGCATGATCCTCGTGAAGGGTCGCGTCGTGTACGAGGGCGACTCCGAGACGCTGCGGGCGGACCGGGCACTGCGCGAGCGGCACCTCGGCGTCTAGCCAGGGGTCCACGCCGCGAGGGGGCAGGCCCCTTGCTCACCCCGATCGCGGAACGGCGCTGACGGCGGCCGTTCTCGTTCCGGACGCCTGGGCGCCACGGTTCCCCCGCGGTCGGGCATCGCGCCGGCCGAGCCGCGCTTCCCGTAACCAGGCCACCGAGGCCCGGTCGCAAGCATGAGGGCCAGCAACCGCCCGGCGTGTCGCTTGCGTCGGGTAGACTCATCAGCCGTCCTCCTGCGTCCGGCGATGGCTCTTGCCGCCGCACGCCTCCATGTCCTCCCCACGTGCCGCCGATCCTCAGCCTGCGCAACGTTGCCAAGACGTACGAAGGCCCGCGCACGCGCCGGGTGCTCGAAGGCCTCTCGCTCGATCTCGCACCGGGCGAGTACGTGGCGATCATGGGCGAGTCGGGCATCGGCAAGTCGACGCTGCTCAACCTCGTCGCGGGGCTCGACCGTCCCGACAGCGGCACCATCACCTTCGACGGCGACGAGCTGACCGCCCTCGACGACGACCAGCTCACGCTCATCCGCCGCGACAAAATGGGCTTCGTGTTCCAGGCGTTCCACGTCCTGCCGCACCTCACGCTGGAACAGAACGTCGGCCTGCCGCTCGTGCTCAAGGGCGTGCCCGGCGCGCTGGTCGCCCATGCGGCGAGACGCGGGCTGCAGGAGGTGGGACTCGGCGGGCGGGAGCAGAGCTGGCCGCGCGAGCTGTCCGGCGGCGAGCTGCAGCGCGTGGCGATCGCGCGCGCGCTGGTCGGCGAGCCCAGGATGCTCCTCGCCGACGAGCCGACCGGCAACCTGGACCCGGACACTGCGGCGCTCGTGCTCGGCCTGCTGCGCTCGCGCATCCGCGCGCGCCATGCCGCGGGCATACTCGTGACGCATTCGCGCGCCGCGGCGCGCACCGCGGACCGCGTCCTCATGCTCGGCCGCGACGGCTTGCGGCCGGTGGAGGTCGCAACGGAGGCGCTCAAATGACCGGCTGTGTTTCGTCGTCGCGACGGGCGAGCGCCACGCGCGCGCGGAACGGCGGCCGATGAGCACGTCCGCCGGTCTCGCGCGCCTCACCGGCCTGGCGCTTGCGCATCACCGCAGCCAGCCGGGGCGCCTGCTCGCCTCGATCCTCGGCATCGCGCTCGGCGTCGGGCTCGCGCTGGCCGTGCATCTCGTCAATCGCGCCGCGGTGAACGAGTTCGCGCTCGCGGTGCAGAGCGTTGCCGGCGAGGCCGACTTGCAGGCGATGGCCACCGCGGGCAGCTTCCCCGAGAGCACGTTCGTGACGCTCGCGCGCCTGCCCGAGGTCGCGGTGGCGAGCCCGGTGATCGAGACCGACGTGGCGGTCGCCGGGCACGACGAGCCGCTCAGGCTGCTCGGGATCGACCCTTTCCGGGCGCTCGTGCTGCAGCCGGGGATGCTCGGCGAGCAGAGCCGCTCGGCGTTCGAACTGATCGAGCCCGACACGGTATTGCTCTCGGCGAGCGCTGCGGCGTGGCTGCGCGCCGGCGAGGGGGACGCGATCGAGCTGGCGGTCGGGCTGCAGCGAGTGCCGCTGCGGGTCGTCGGCGTGCTCGGCGAGGGAGCGATGCGCGGCCGCGTGGCGCTCGTGGACATCGGCACCGCGCAGTGGCGGCTCGGCAGGCTCGGCACGCTGAACCGCATCGACCTGCGGCTGCGACCCGGCGTGGACGTCGAGGCTGCGCGCCAGGCGATCGCGTCGCGACTGCCCGCGGCCGTGAGCCTCGCGCCGCCGCAGGCACGGGCCGAGACCGGGGCGAACCTGTCGCGCTCCTATCGCGTGAACCTCAACGTGCTCGCGCTCGTGGCGCTCTTCACGGGCGGCTTCCTCGTGTTCTCCACGCAGGCACTCGAGGCAGCGCGCCGGCGCACCGAGCACGCCCTGATGCGCGTGCTCGGGCTCACGCGGCGCCGGCTGCTCGCGCTCGTGCTCGCGGAGGGCGTCGCGCTCGGCGCGCTCGGCTCGGCGCTCGGCATCGCGCTCGCGTACGCCCTCGCGTGGGCGGCGCTACGCTTCGCCGGTGGGGATCTCGGTGCCGGACAGTTCCGCGGCGTGATGCCCGAGCTGCGGCCTGCACCCGTGGCGACCGTCGTCTACTTCCTCGTCGGCATCCTCGTCGCAGTCGTCGGCAGCCTGCTGCCGGCCATCGATGCCGCGAACGCCGAGCCCGCCCCCGCGCTGAAGTCGGGGGACCAGGAGCGGGCGTTTGCGCGCGTGCGGCGCGTCTGGCCAGGTGTCGCGCTGCTGGCCGCCGGCGCCGGCGCCGCCTTCGCACCGGCGGTCGCGGGGATCCCGCTCTTCGGCTATCTCGCCATCGCCTGCCTGCTGCTCGGCGGCGTGCTGCTGATGCCGACCTTCGCCACGGCCGCGTTCAACCGCATCCAAGTCGCGAGCAGCGCGCCGGTGGAGCTCGCGCTCGCGCAACTGCGCGGCGCGCCGGGGCAGGCGGCGGTGAGCCTCGCCGCGATCGTCGCCAGCTTCAGCCTCATGGTGGCGATGGCGATCATGGTCGCGTCGTTCCGCCAGTCGGTCGCCGACTGGCTGGAGGATCTGCTGCCGGCCGATCTCTACTTCCGCACCGCACTCGGCGCCGAGTCGGCGTCGCTCGGGCCGGAGGACGAGGCGCGGGTGCGCGCGCTGCCCGGCGTCGCGCGGGCCGAGTTCACGCGCAACCTGCGCGCCACGCTCGACGCGAACCGCCCGCAGGTCGTCGTGCTGGCGCGCCCGCTCGACGCGCAGGCACTCGCCGAGGCGCTGCCGGTGGTTCGGTCGGCGCCCCCCGCGGAGGGTGGCGCGCCCGCTGCCTTCGTGAGCGAGGCGGTCGCCGACATCTACCGGCTGCGTCCCGGAGACTCGCTGACGTTGCCGTTCGCGACCGGTCCAGCGCAGTTCCGCGTGGCCGGCGTATGGCGGGACTATGCGCGCCAGCACGGCGCCATCGTCATCGAGCGCGAAGCCTACGTGCGCGCGACCGGCGACACGCGCTCCAACGACGTGGCGCTCTGGCTCGCACCCGGGACGGATAGCCCTGCGGTGAAACAGGCGCTGCGCGCACTTCCGGGCGGCGACCTGGTGTCGATCGCCGACCCGGGCGAAATCCGCGCGGTGTCCCTGCGCGTATTCGATCGCAGCTTCGCGGTCACCTACGCGCTGGAGGCGGTGGCGGTGCTGGTGGGACTCTTCGGGCTGTCGTCGAGCCTGGGCGCGATCGTGCTGTCGCGACGCCGCGAGTTCGGGATGCTCCGTCACGTCGGCATGACGCGCCGGCAGATCGTCACGATGCTCTGTGCCGAGGGCACACTGCTCGCGGCGCTCGGTGCGATCGCAGGTCTTTTTCTCGGGTGGGTGATGAGCCTGGTGCTGATCCACGTCATCAACCGGCAGTCGTTCCACTGGGGCATGGAGATGCACCTGCCGTGGGTGTTCCTCGCCGGGCTGACATTGGTGCTGCTCGTGCTCGCGGCGCTCACGGCGCTCCTGAGCGGCCGCGAGGCGATGAGCGTCGGCGCGGTGCGGGCGGTGCGGGACGACTGGTGAAATGAGGCGCCGGCGCACGACGACACTTGCGAATCACAGGCGAGCGGGTTGGGGCTCGCGCCGCCGCTTCCTCGCCGTGCCGCTCGCGCTGGCGGTGTCCCCGGCGTTCGCGCGCGTTCCCGCCGCGGCGAAAGTCGCGTACCCGCTGATCACGGCGGGGCGGAAGCTCGAGTTCCCGCGCGACTTCGGCAGCCATCCCGAGCATCGCATCGAGTGGTGGTACATCACCGGGTGGCTGAAGACCGAGCGCGGCGAGGACCTCGGCGTGCAGGTGACGTTTTTCCGCGCGCGACCGGAGTGGCTGAGCGACAACCCGAGTGCGCTCGCACCGAAGCAGTTCGTGTTCGCCCACGCGGCCATCGCCGATACCCGCCTCGGACGGCTGCGCCACGACCAGCGCGGGGGCCGCGCGGGGCTGGGGCTCGCAGGCGCCGAGGCGGGCAACACCAACGTCTGGATCGACGACTGGCGCCTCGAGCTCGTCGGCAACGTGTACCGCGCGCGCGTCGTCGCCGCCGATTTCGCCTACACGCTCGAGTTCACCGCGCGCGGGGCCCCGATCCTGCAGGGCGAGGCCGGCTACTCGCGCAAGGGACCGCACCCGGAGCAGGCCAGCCACTACTACAGCCGGCCCCATCTCGCCGTCACGGGCACGGTGGAGCGCGACGGACGCACCGAGCGCGTCACCGGTCGCGCCTGGCTGGACCACGAGTGGTCCAGCCAGGTGCTCGCCCAGGATGCCGTGGGCTGGGACTGGGCCGGCATCAACCTCGACGACGGCGGCGCGCTGATGGCGTTTCGCATCCGCACCGCCGCCGGCAGCACCCGCTGGGCCGGCGGCACGCTGATGAGCGCCGACGGCGTCGAGAGAACGTTCGCACCGGGCGAGGTCGAGTTCGGGAAGCAGCGCATCTGGCGCTCGCCGCGCACCGGCGCGACGTACCCGGTCGCGATGCGTATCCGGACCGGGCGCGACGTCTGGATGCTCGAGCCGCTCATCGAGGACCAGGAGCTGGATTCGCGACTCTCGGTGGGGACAGTCTACTGGGAGGGCGCGGTGCGGGCGCTCCGCGACTCGCGCGAGGTCGGGCGCGGGTATCTCGAGCTGACTGGCTACTTCGGCGCGCTTAA
>Ga0209254_10001899_pt1 | contig 18847 bp, 21 predicted proteins | sample FrelakmetDIP11DI_FD_187148 | JGI IMG/M metagenome (GOLD analysis project Ga0209254, IMG submission 187148) | Freshwater lake sediment microbial communities from the University of Notre Dame, USA, for methane emissions studies - DIP11 DI (SPAdes)... | ecosystem: Environmental > Aquatic >...
GCAATCTGCGCTGCTTCGGCCCGCATGGAACCAAGATCCGCGCCCGCAGCAGGTGGACTCATGAGAAGTACAACAATTCGGTGCCTATTGCCGGCAACTTCTATGTCACTAGCCGTGCGCCCCGTTGCTCCGACAACCGACTGCTGCAATTCTTCGAAAGCCTGCCAGCTTTGCGCGCCGGTAGGAGCGGCGGAATCCTTTGGCATACAAGCTGACAGAAGAATAGCTGTTGCCACTATCAGACTTCGCCCCAAGACTGAACGTTTGTCCATGCTAAGCCTCATATTCGCCGCACCCTCAGAACCTACGGTTTGGTTGAACGCCGGGCTCACTTAGATCTCGCCCATCTACCTGATGATTGTTCAGGTGCCTTGCCAGCCTCACAAGACGCAGAACTACGTATAGAACCTCGGGAGTAAGGCAGCGCAACGCATTTCACAGTCGGTGGCGGGCATTGACGGGGCCCCAAAAACTGGAGCACTACGTCGTTGACTCTTCGGCCCCCTGAAGGGAACACGCCGTCTACGTGTTCACGTACCACGGGAACCTGACAAGGTACGTCAGGGGTTAGGTGAACTTCAACGATTCGAGCTACTCAGGGAATCCCGGACCGGAACAATCGGGACAATCTCAGTCGACCTTGTTGGCGACCCTGCCAACTCACCCTGCCAAAAACAGCGGCCTTGCACCGCTGGCAGGTAGCTTCATGACCCGGCTGAGAGAAATTGGCGCGCCCGAGAGGATTCGAACCTCTGACCCCTGCCTTCGGAGGGACTCAACGACCCAAGGCACGTTCGTACGGCAGGTCCGACGTGCTTGAACACCGGCGCTCATCGGCCCAGGCATCCAGATCTGCCAGCGCGTAGACCACCCGCCGGCCGAATTTCCGAAACCATGGGCCGCCGCCGATCACGCGCTGCTTCTCCAGCGTGCGCGGCGAGAGGTTGAGATAGGCCGCGGCCTGCGTGTTGTTCAGGAAGCGCGGTGTCGGGGGCTTGGGAACTGGCACGGGTCGGAACTCCAGAATGAAAACCAACGGGTGGCAGCCGACCCCAGGTCGAGCGACCAGCAGCGGGTATCCGGCCCATGGTGCGACGCAAAAGGAAATCCAACTTTTGCGTATCTCAAACACGAGAAAGTTAGACTTTCCCTTGCACGCCACCCCTCCAAAGACTAACTTTCGCGTATCTGAAACACGGGAAAGTTAGAAATGCCCCTCCAGCTCGTTGGTGAGACGATCGACAAGACCCGCAGCCACTACCTGGCTGAAGCGGGAAAGATCGTCCAGCTCATGCGGGGCATCTACGTCGATGCGGGCGACGATATCGAGCAGACGGTCCTGGCCCATGCCGTGCGGATCGCCCGCTACCTGTATCCCAGGGCCTACCTGTCGGGCGCCAGCGCTGTCCTGCTGGGTCCCACCCGGGACGGCCGCCTGTACCTGTCCGGCCCGCGCGTCCAGCGCACGCGCATCCGGTCCCTTGAGATCATCCAGAACAAAGCGCCCCTTAATCCATCGGTCGCCAACGCCATCGTGGCCGACAGCCTGGGGGAGTTCAGCGTGTCGGTGTCCGCCGTCCGGCAACGCTTCCTCGAAGCCTTCCGTATCCGCAGTGAACATGCCGCCTCGATCGATGCGGTCATGAGGGAGGCGATAGCGGCACGCCTCCTTGAGGAGTACGGGAATGCCCTGAGGGCAAGCGATGCCGTGTGGGCACTCGCCCGCGAGAACCAGTGGTTTCGGGAAGGTGAGCGCGCGGAGAAAGCTCTGCTGCAGCGACCTGCAGCGGCTGCCGCAAGAAACGCAGCCGCTTTCGACCTGCAGGTCGCCTGGCACGGGCGTCCTGTCGGCATGCTCACCCATGACGGTTTCGAGTGGCGCTGGTCGGTGAACACGGAAGGGCCGGCGCTGCCGCCGATCGTCCGGCAGACCGTACCCGGCAAGCTGCCGCCCTTCATCGTTTCGCTGCTGCCCGAGGGCTGGCTCGATTCAGTACTGAAAGAGGGTGGCGATGAGCGTGCGTTGGTGCGGACCGGCAGGCGCTACCTGTCCAACATCAGTATTGCAGCAACGCTTGACGAGCTCGCACGACTCCCTGCGGATACCCTCACCAACAAGCTGGCACGGTTCAGCACGGACGGGCTCTTTACGGGCACTTACGCAGGTCCGGGCAGAAGCACTCTCGAAAGGGACTTCGAGCACAGGCTGGCTGCGCTCTATGCCAACGCGGAAACGCCGCGGCTGTCCGGCGTGCAGATCAAGGCTCCCATGCACCTGGATGCCGACGGGACGCTCTCTCCCAGCGTGGCGTTGCCCTTCACGCATATCCTGAAGCCTGGCGGGACGAGCGGCTTTGACTCGCTGCCGCTGGTCGAGTGGATCGGGCTGACACTCGCCCGTGCTGTCGGGCTCACCACACCGGACGCCGCGCTTCTGCGGATGCCTGACGACTTGCCTCCGGCCTTGGTGGTCGAGCGCTTCGACATTCGCGAGAAGGCTGGCGATCCGCGCTGGATTGCCATGGAGGATATGTGCTCAGTTCTGGATCTTGCGCCTCACGACAAGTACACGGGAACCATCGAGCGCGTTGCCAAAGCCGTGCGTGCGTTGTCCACGGCTCCGGAAGAGGACCTGCTCGTGCTGGTGCGCCGTGTCCTGTTCACCTGGCTGATTGCCGACGGTGACATGCACCTCAAAAACATGGCGCTCCTGAAGATCGCCCACAGCGGGGACGCCGCGTTCCGCACGGTGCGCTTTGCGCCGGTCTACGACACGCTGACCACGCGCGTCTTTCCCGGCCTTGCGCACGATCGCATGGCGTTGAAGCTCGGCGGCAAGGACGAACGGCTGCGGCGCGCGGATTTCGTGGCGCTTGCCACCCTCGCAGGCCTGCGGGCCGGGGATGCACAGGCCGCCATCGACGACGTCCTGCGGCGATTGCCGCGTGCGCTGGATGCGCTCAACCTTCCGCGAGCACTTGCGCTGGGCACTGATGCGCGGGCCACCGTCGACAGCACGCTCGAACTCTGCCGCACGCGCGTTGCTGCCTTTGCCTAGCCTCAGCATGAGAACGAACAGGTGGTGGCGGCTGCTCCCTGCGCGTTGTCGCACGGCACACCGGGACACGCGCAGGCCACAGCGGGCACGAGAAGTCCCGATTTGCGACCTGCCACCGTTACCTGCGCCCTCAGTCCGGTCGTATACTTGGCGCCATGCAAAGACAACTCACCGCAATCATTGAGCGTGACGGGGACGGCTACGTGGCGCTCTGCCCTGAATTCGACATCGCGAGCCAGGGCGATTCCATCGAACACGCCCGCGACAACCTGCGCGAAGCCCTGGAATTATTCTTTGAAACCGCGTCGGCGGCGGAAGTCACTAATCGCCTGCGAGGCGAAGTCTTCGTCACCAGCGTCGAGGTCGCGGTTGGGTAGGCTGCCGGTTCTGTCCGGACGGGAGGTCTGCGCGGTCCTGGCTCGCAACGGCTTTGCCGAAGTTCGGCGGCGCGGCAGTCACATCGTGATGCAAAAGACCGGACCGGTTGCCACAACGACAGTGGTGGTGCCGGATCACGCCGAGCTGCGCATCGGCACCTTTCAGTCAATCATCCGCCAATCTGGCCTGGGTCGCGCAGCCTTCGAGCAGGAATAGCCGGGGCCGCGTTGGCGGACATCGCTATTTGGTAAGCCTTGCCACGCTTACCCGGGAGGATCTGACTTGCCGACACCCCCACGGCCACAGCCTGTGGCATTGCGCATAGAACTCCTGGACGTGGTTCCGCTGGTCTGGCGGCGCGTGCTGGTCTCCAATCACTGGACCCTCGCTAGCCTGCATCGCTATCTGCAATGGGTCATGGGGTGGACCGATACCCACGCCCATGAATTCGAAGTTGGCGCGAGCCTGGTGGCGCCGGACTGGTGGATCCATGAAAGCCGGTTGGATGCGGATGCCAGCCACTATTGCGATGAGCGCCGCGTCTCGGTCGCTGCCGTCGTGTCAGAGCTGGGCGTCCGCGGCGAGTTCGAGTATCGCTATGACATGGGTGACGGCTGGGAGCATCGGATCGTGATTGAGCCTCCGCAGTCGTCCTGGGCCAACAGGGATCGGCGGCGTGTTCGACCCGAAGGGCTTCGATCTGAATCGTCTCAATCGTGAGTTCAAGGGCTCGAAGGGGCGTCGCCGGTGAAAACCAACAGGCGGTGCCAGCTGCTTTTCGATTGCAACTGCACTTACGGTGCACTTACGGAGAATTCGGAGCGTAGAGCGCTCGTCGTAACTAGTTGATTAGATGGCGCGCCCGAGAGGATTCGAACCTCTGACCCCTGCCTTCGGAGGGCAGTACTCTATCCAGCTGAGCTACGGGCGCCCGAACGGGGGCGGGATGATACCGCCCACCGGCGCGAGACGTCCAACCAGCCCCGCCTGATCGCTGTCCCCCGCTTGCCACCCCCGGGACTGACCGCCATGCTTTCCCTTCATGCGCCCCCTCGACCTGCCCCAGGACCTGTTCCTCGATATCTTCGACGCGGCTCCCTGCCGCGACCTGGAGCCGGGGGAGGTCATCATCAGTGCCGGAGAGCCCGCCACCCAGGTCTTCAATATCCTGTCGGGCGTGTTGCGCGTCACGCGTACAGGCACGGATGGCCGGCGCCAGGTCCTGTCCTTCCTGTTTCGGGACAACTTCGTCGGGCTCACCGCCACGGACACCTATTTTTTCAGCGTGGAAGCCGTCACCGCTGCCCGGGTCGCCTGCTGTCCCCGCCGACAACTCGACCTGCGCCTGGCCGAAGATCCCAAGGCCGAGCGCGCCTTCCTGAACATGATGTTTCGCGTCATCGAGGACATCCTCGACGTCGTCTATAGCCTGGGCCAGCGCGCCGCGATCGAGCGCCTCGCGGTGTTCCTGCTTTACCTCCGACACTGGCGCCGCCTGACCGACAACCTGGCCGATGACGCCGATCCGGTGCTCCGGGAGATTCAGGTGCCGATGAGCCGGGAAGACATTGCGGATTTCCTGGGGCTGAAGAAGGAGACCGTGAGCCGCAGCTTTCGGGATCTGGAAGACCGGGGCCTGATCCGGCGCCTGGACACCCACCGCATCCGGGTTGACGATCTCAACGCGCTCCGCCAGCTCGCCGGAAGCTGGGACTTCGCCTCGCCACGTCGCCTGACGGGGACCCCCACTTAAAGCCCGGCTGACCCGGTTTTCCCTCGCGGCCTTGTCACTTATACTGCCCCGTCTTAGGCCTCCCTCAACGCACGAATCGAGCACATCTTGAGCACCACGGACTCATCCAGCCAGGACCAGAATTTCCTTAACCTTTTCATGGTGGTCATCGGTGCCCTCATCTGCATCACGGTGTTCCTGATCTTTCTGGCCCGCACGATTGCCAGCAACAGCCAGCTGGCTTGGGTAAAAGACGACCTCTCCTACACCCAGGCAGTGGACGAGCGGATCAAGCCCTCGGGCTGGGTGGCCCTGCCAGGCGACCAGCCCGAGGGTGGCACCCCGATAGTGGCCGCGGGCGAAGCCGCCACTCCCGTTGCTGCGAAGCTCACTGGCGAGCAGGTGTACAACGCCGCGTGCTTCGCTTGTCATGGTGCGGGTGTTGGCGGCGCTCCGAAGCTTGGCGATGCGTCGGCCTGGGCGCCGCGCCGGGCCAAGGGGGCTGCCACGATGAACCAGCATGCCCTTCTGGGCTTTCAGGGGCAGGCGGGTTACATGCCCCCCAAAGGCGGTCGTGTGGACCTGTCGGACGAAGAGATCATCGCGGCTGTGACGTTCATGTCGGGCTCCTGATCCGCGCAGCGCAGCGCGCTACCCCTCGCGTTTCCTGCACCTTGCGCGAAATCCGCCTTACATAAGTTTTCTCTTTTTCCAGGAGAAACATGCGCACGCGCGGAAGCGTGAAGCGCTCGATTGATCCTGTCATAGCCAGCCGCCGAAGATGCGCCCCTCGCAAAACAAGCGTCATGAAGACGCCACAACAGCGCGGTGCGGATCTGAATATGTCCCGATTGGTCGATCCAGTTTCTCGACTTCTTCCCGCACTGGTGCTGGTCCTGAGCATTCCGGCAGCGGAGGCCAGCACCTGGACTTTCGCCTCCGGCGGCAATTACGCCACCACCAGTGGCACGTCCTACGGCAACCGGATGACCTTCTCCCAGGGCACGCAAAGCGTGCGGGTTTCGGCCTGGTCGGACACGGGGAACTCCCCACAGGACGCTTTTGAATCGGCCTCGGTCCGGCGCTTCTCGACGGGTCTCGGCGTGTGCAACCGGGACGAAGGCGCCATTACGGCCTGCATCAATGGCGCCCTCAACCATCAGGTCGACAACGTGGGCCAGCACGATCTCGTGCTCTTCCTGTTCGACTCGCCCCAGGCCATGCAGTCGGTGACGATCGATCCCTACGGTGTCTGGGACCGGGATGTCAGTTTCTGGGTGGGCACAGTGTCAGCCTCAATAGACCTCAGCGGCGCGAACTTCGGCACGCTTGGCGCGCTCGGTTTCGGGAATCAGGTGAACTCCTTCAACAGCGCCGGCGAAGCGCCACTAGCCGTGACTCTCCGCGGACTGGTGGGCAATGCACTACTGGTAGGCGGGCTATATCCCGCAGACGGCAGTGCCGATCGCTTCAAGATCCGGTCGCTGGTCACCACGGCCCCGGCAGTCGTGCCGGTGCCGGCAGCCGTCTGGCTATTCCTGTCGGCCTTAGGTTCGCTGGCTGGTCTCCGCCGTCTGGTCTGATTTCCAGCGGGCCGTTGAATCGCCCCCAATCCTTCGCTCGGCACGCAGGCTGATCGCCTCGGCCACCTGACTGGTGCCAATGCCGTCGGTGCCGGCCAGATCCGCCAGGGTGCGCGCCACGCGGCGAATGCCATCCTGGGCCCGGGCCGACAATGCAAACCGGGTGCTGGCCGCTTCGAGCAGGGCCTCGTCCCGGGGGTCAAAACTGCAGTGGGTGCGGAGTCCCTGATTGATCAGGCGGCCATTGAGGCAGCCACTCCGCTGGAACTGCCGTGCAGCCGCGGCAATCACCCGGGTTCGGACGGCGGCAGAAGGCTCAGGACGCTGGCCGTCGAACCGGCGCAAGCCATCCCGATTTACGCTGACGATGAGGTCGACCCGGTCCAGCAGGGGCCCCGACACCTTCATCTGATACCGCCGCACCTGGTCCGGCGTGCACCGGCACTCCTGTTCCCGATCGCCGGAGAATCCGCACGGGCAGGGATTCATCGCCGCGACCAACTGGAACTCGGCAGGGTACTCGACGGTGCGAAGAGCGCGCGCAATCGTGATTTGCCCGGTGCCTAAGGGCTCCCTCAACGCTTCGAGAACGGGCCGTGAGAATTCCGGCAGTTCATCGAGGAACAGCACGCCGCGATGCGCCAGCGAGATCTCGCCGGGTCGGGGATTGCCCCCTCCACCGACCAGGGCTGCCGCGGATGCGGTGTGATGGGGGGCCCGGAAAGGCCGGCGCCGAAACTCCAGGACGCCGCCGGCCAGCGACTGGATGGCGGCCGACTCCAGCGCCTCAGTGTCGCTGAGATCGGGCAGCAGGCCCGGCAGGCGACGGGCCAGCATCGTCTTGCCGGTGCCCGGCGGACCAACCAGCAACAGGTGATGGCCCCCGGCGGCGGCCACTTCCAGGGCGCGCCGGGCCGCAGCGTGGCCCCGCACGTCCGCCAGGTCATCGAACTCGACTGCGGGACCTGGCGCGGGTGGCCCGCCCGGCGGTGGCGCTGGCAGTTCGCCGGTTCCGTTGAGGTAGTGCACGACGTCCTTAAGCTCGCCGGCCAGTCGAATCCGGTCGCCGCCAAGCAGTGTGGCCTCGACCAGGCCGGCAGTCGGCACAATGGCCAGACGACCGGCCTGCCGGGCCTTGACCAGAGCGGGTATCAGTCCCGGCACGCGCCGGAGCGCGCCGGAAAACGCCAGCTCGCCAAGGAACTCAACACCAGCGACGCGCCCGGCCCGCACCTGCCCCGAGGCCACGAGGATTGCGACAGCAATCGCCAGGTCGAAACCGCTGCCGGATTTTGGCAGATCCCCCGGAGCGAGATTGACGGTGATGCGGCCGTCTGGAAACTCCAGCCCCGAGGATTGAATGGCTGCCCGGACCCGGTCCCGGCTTTCCCGGACTGCCGTTTCGATCAGGCCGATGATGGTGAACTGGGGCAGGCCCCCGGCCACATGCGCCTCTACCGCGACCTCAGGGGCTTTGAGCCCCAGCTGGGCGCGGGTCAGGGTGGTGGCGAGGCGCAACCGAGCTTTTCTTCGAGGGCTTGCAGCTCGGCTTCCACCCGGGTGAGCTTCTCCCGGGTCCGCTCCAGCACACGCCGCTGCACATCAAATTCTTCCCGGCTCACCAGCTGCAGCTTCTCGAAGGTGCTGCCAAGCAGGGCCTCGAAATTCCGCTCCAGGTCAGCCTGCAGCGCACGGACACTGCCCGGCACATTGGCGGCCAGCTTGCGGGCCAGGTCTTCAACGAACTTTGCGTCCATGGTCTTCCTTTTGTGCCCTGTAACGATTCATTCATTGTCCGGTCACGCCCTCGGATGGTGCAAACCGTCGGTTGGCCACCAGGGGATCTGCCGGCAAGCGCTCGGCGGGCAAGGCATCGGGCACCTGGCACGCATCGTGCCTTGTGCAGATGCGGTTGGCGCGATGAGAGTGCCAGCCCCGTACCCGGCACACAAGCAAGATTAGGAGCGTTTCCATGGCGAAACACCGCTTGACGAACTTCAGCCCAAGCCGGCAGGAGTTCCTCCGATGAAACTGATCACGGCCATTATCAAGCCCTTCAAGCTCGACGACGTCCGCCAGGCCGTTACCGAAATGGGCGTGCAGGGCATCACCGTCACCGAGGTCAAGGGCTACGGCCGTCAGCGCGGTCACACGGAGCTCTACCGGGGGGCAGAGTACGTCGTGGACTTCCTCCCCAAGACCAAGCTCGAACTGGCCGTGGCCGACGACATTGTCGAGCAGGTGGTCGAGGCGATCGTCAACACAGCCCGCACCGGCAAGATCGGGGACGGCAAGATCTTCGTCACCCAGCTGGACGAGGTGGTCCGGATCCGGACCGGGGAAACCGGCGGCGAAGCCGTCTAGTCCGCCTCGCAGCCACTCTTCGCGACAGAAAAAGATTCGCCCAGGAGATACCCAGTGACTCAACTCAATAACCTTCTGACCCGGTCCCGCAAGGCGTTGCGCCTCGCGTCGCCAGCCCTCCTTGTCGCCAGCCTGCTGGTGCCCGGCATCGTCTTCGGCGCCGACACCCCGGTTCCGGACAAGGGCGACACCGCCTGGCTGCTAACGTCCACGGTGCTGGTCATCCTGATGACCATCCCGGGGCTAGCACTCTTCTACGGTGGCATGGTCCGTTCAAAGAACGTGCTGTCCGTGCTGATGCAGGTCTTCATGACCTTCTGCCTGATTGCACTCCTGTGGGCCATCTACGGCTACAGCATTGCCTTCACCAGCGGCTCGGCGTTCTTCGGGGGCTTCGACCGCCTCTTCATGAGCGGGTTGACCGTGGAGTCGTTAGCGGCCACCTTCTCGAAGGGCGTTTATGTGCCTGAAATGGCCTACTTCGTCTTCCAGCTCACTTTCGCCGCCATCACACCCTGCCTGATCGTCGGCGCCTTCGCCGAGCGCATCAAGTTCGCCGCAGTGCTGGCCTTCGTGGTGATCTGGTTCACCTTCGCCTACCTGCCCATTGCCCACATGGTCTGGTTCTGGGCCGGCCCGGATGCCTACACCGACGCGGAGGCCGGCGCAGCCGCCGGGGCCACGGCGGGCTTCCTGTTCCAGAAGGGCGCCCTCGACTTCGCCGGCGGCTCGGTGGTGCACATCAATGCCGGTATCGCCGGCCTGGTGGGCGCGTACTTCCTGGGCAAACGAGTGGGCTTCGGCCGTTCGTCCTTCCAGCCCCACAACCTGCCGATGGTCATGATCGGCACGTCCCTGCTGTGGGTCGGCTGGTTCGGCTTCAATGTCGGTTCCAACCTGGAAGCCAATGGCCTTGCGGCCCAGGTGTTTGCGAACACGATCCTCGCCACCGCCGCCGCCGCACTCGCCTGGTCCTTTGCCGAGTGGATTGGCCGTGGCACGCCCACCATGCTGGGTGCGGCGTCGGGCGCGATCGCCGGTCTCGTGGCGATCACCCCGGCCTGCGGCTGGGTGGGTCCGATGGGCGCCATCGTCATCGGCCTGATCGCCGGCCTGGTCTGCCTCTGGTCGGTGACGAAGCTGAAGGCGATGCTGGGTTACGACGATTCGCTGGATGTGTTCGGTGTGCACGGCGTCGGCGGGATCACAGGCGCGCTCCTGACGGCCGTGTTCTGCGACCCGTCCCTCGGGGGCACCGGCGTCTACGACTACGTGGCCAATGAGGTTGCCCCGTACTCCATGTCCACCCAGTTCATTGCCCAGTTGTGGGCGGTGGGGACCACGATCGTCTGGTCGGCGACCGTCTCCGTGGTCGCCTTCGCCCTCGTCAAGGCGACGATCGGCCTGCGGGTTTCCGAAGACCAGGAGCGGCAGGGCCTGGATACCGTCTCCCACGGGGAAACCGCCTACACCTGATACGGAGCGCCTCTGTGTGACTCCGGTAGGGTCGTCCTGCCGGAGTCACACAGCGGTCCCCCGCCCCATTGCTTGATAACTGGCTCCCAGGGGCAGGGACCCCCAGCAGGGCCCGACCGTGAACCCCGTCCAATTTCCAGCCGGTTCCGGGTGGCATAATCGCCGCAGTCAGAGGTGAGGTTTTCCGTCATGAAGCGCCTGTCTGCTGCTTCCGCGTTGTTCGTTCTCTGCATCGCGGGCTTCTCCGCGTCCACGGCAGTGGCCCAGGACGCCTCGGTTTACAAGTGGGTGGACGCCCAGGGTGTGCCCCACTTCAGTGATCAGCCGCCGATGGACAGCAACGCCGAGGAACTGGCCATCCGCATCCGCAAGACTGACAAGGCAGCGCTGCAGGCCCGGGTGAAGGCCGAGTCCGAGCTGGATGCCGCAGCGGGAGTCCGCGAAGGCCTGGCGCAGGACGAGGCGGACGCCGCCAAAGCCGACCGGCTCAAGGTCCTGGCCGAACGGGCAACCATCTGCAAAGCCGCCAGGGATCGTATGGCAAAGTACGACACTGCCCAGCGTCTCTATAAACCGGGCCCCGACGGCGAGCGGATCTACCTGACGGATGAAGAACTCGATGTCGAGCGTGCCAACGCCACCCGGGCGGTCGATCAGTCGTGCAGCGAGAAGTAGTGGCGTCGAGGCGACCGGCCAGACGAGCAGCACCGACCATTTCGCGATTCCAGACCTCTGCTCGCCACTCGCCATCTTCGGCGTCGTGCTCTCCTCCCAGCTGCTCGCCCTGCTCCTGACGCTTGCTGGCCAGCCCGGCTGGTTTGCGTTCTATTCCCACCTGTCCCAGGCCGCCCTGCTGCTGCTCTGGATCGGCCTGATCGGGGCGGCTGTCCTGTGCCGGCTGCGCCAGTGGCTCACCCGGTTCGCGGTGCCCGAAGGCAGCGTGGTGGCCTATCTGCTGGTCATGGCCTGCGTCACTGCAGTCTCTGAAACCGCCTTCTGGCTGGGCCGTTACCTGGGCTCGGGTCCCGACACCGGGGGCGGCTGGTTCCCGACCGACCACTGGTCGTTTCTCACCCGCAACCTCGCCATCGCCACACTGGTGATGGCGCCGCTGCTCCGCTACTTCTATGTGTCCCAGCAGTGGCAGCGGAATGTACGGCGCGAAGCGGAGGCCCGGTTAAATGCCCTGCAGGCACGGATCCGGCCGCACTTTCTCTTCAACAGCATGAATACCATCGCGGCCCTTACCCGCTCGAATCCGGTGGCAGCGGAGCAGGCCGTGGAGGATCTCGCCGACCTGTTCCGCGCCTCGCTGCGGGACGGCCGCCAGCTCATTCCATTGACGGAAGAGCTCGAGATCGCGCGGGTCTATGAGCGCATGGAACAGCACCGGCTGGGTACGCGACTGCAGGTGGACTGGCAGCTGGGTGCATTGCCCTCTGCGGCGGAAATTCCCGGACTCACGATTCAGCCCCTCCTCGAGAATGCCATCTATCACGGGATCGAACCGTCACCCCAGCCGGGCGTGATCTCGGTCTGCGGCGAATCGGATGGCAAACTCATCCGCATTGCCGTCACCAACCCGCTGCCCCCGGCAGGCATGGCCTCCCGGCCGGGCCATGGCCTGGCCATCGACAATAATCGTGAGCGGCTGGAACTTGCTTTCGGCAAGGACGGCACCCTGACGGTGGAGGCAGCGCCTGACCGCTACACCGTCACCCTGGTTTTTCCCGCCAATGGCGTGCGCAGCTACGCATGAGTACCAATCAATGAGCCCGGAGGCCGCCAGCGTACTGATCGTCGACGACGAGCCTCCGGCCCGCAGCCGGCTGCGGCAACTGGTGGGCGACCTGGACGGCTTTCGCGTGGTGGGCGAAGCGAGCCACGGGGAGGAAGCCCTCCAGCTGTGCAGCACCCTAAAGCCGGATGTGGTCCTGCTCGACATCCGCATGCCCGGCGTGGACGGCCTGCAGGTGGCGAGCCAGCTGGCGGGCTGGGAACGCCGGCCGGCAGTGGTGTTCACCACCGCCTACGACGAGTACGCCATCCAGGCCTTCGAGGCCCAGGCAGTGGGTTACCTGCTGAAGCCAGTCCGCCGGGAACGCCTGCAGCAGACACTGGAGCATGCCACGCGCATCGGCCGCGCCCAGCTGCTCCGGATTCCCGGTACCGCCCCGCGCACCCACCTTTGCGTGCAACGCCCGCGGGGCCTGCAGATGATTCCCGTGGATGACGTCCTCTGCTTCCAGGCCGACCAGAAATACGTCACGGCGTACTACGCCGGCGGCGAGGCGCTGCTCGACGAGCCCCTGAAAGATCTGGAGGATGAGTTTGGCGAGCGCTTCCTCCGCATCCACCGGAACGCGCTGATTGCGGTGGCCTGGCTGGACAGGCTGGACCGGGACGACAGCGGTGCCTGGCAGGTGCATCTCAAGGGCGATTTCCGCCCGCTGCCGGTCAGCCGGCGCCATGTGGGGGAAGTGAAACGGCGGTTGCGGGCCGGTGGCTAGCGCCCTGTAGGAGCGCCGACCGGCGCGACCCCCTCCCGGGAGAATCGAGTCCGCGAGTCTCTCCCGGGAGGGGGTCGCGCCTGAAGGCGCTCCTACAGGGACGTTTCGCTGGCAAAATGGGCCCATGACCAGCTCGCGCCTCCCGACCACCGCTGCCCTTGTCGCCCTCGGCGTCTCAATTGCCGTTGCGGGCTACGTGTGGGTGGAGCAGCGTTCGGGCATCGGGCAGCGGGTCTCCGAGCTGCGCGAGGACGTCGGCGCCAAGGGTTCCGAGCTCGCCGCACTGAAGGCCCGGCTCGATGAGGTCTCCAGCGGCCGGCGCCTGCTGGACGACGACATGGACCGGCTGCGGGAGCGCGTAGCCTCGGAGACGGAGTCCCTGGGTGCCCTGCCCGAACGCGTCGGCCAGCTCGAGCAGAACATCGAGCGGTTCGTCGGTGCCGGCGACAAGGTCCGATCTGCGTGGCTGCTGGCTGAGTCAGAACACTACATGCGCATCGCCAATGCCCAGCTTGGCCTGGCTGGCGATGTGGCAGTGGCGCAGACGGCGCTCGGCCTGGCCGACGACGCGCTGGGCGAACTGAATGACCCACGCTTCACCCCCGTCCGCCGACTCCTCGCCGAGGAAATTAACGGGCTCAAGGCCGTACCCCGCCCCGACACTGAAGGCATCGTGCTGACTCTCGGCAGCCTGTCCGACAGTCTCGAGACGCTGCCACTGAAGATTTCCGCGTCAGAGGCCTTTCGCGCGAAACCACAAAAACCCGCTGCGCCACTCACCGGCTTCGACCGCGCGCTGGCATCCAGCCGGTCGGCCCTGGCAAGCCTCGTCAGTGTGCGGCGCGTTGATGATCCGGTAGCGCCGTTGCTGTCGGAGGCAGAGCAGACCGTACTGATTCGCAGCCTGGATCTCGAACTGCAACTCGCCCAGCTCGCCATCATGCGGGGTGACGCGGGGATGTACCGGCGCTCGGTCGAGGCTGCGAGTGACCGCCTGCGGGAGCACTTCGACCTGGCTTCTTCAGACGTTCAGGCGGCCCTCGAGTCGCTTACTGAACTTTCTGCAGCCCGCTTGCCTGAGGAGTTGCCGGATGTCTCCGGCTCGCTCAGTGCCTTGCTCCGGATCAGTACGGCCAGCAAACCCGCTGCAGCCGCGAAGCAGGGTGGCCGGTGAAGGTTGGGCTGGTCATTGTCCTGGCACTGATCGTCGGTGCCCTTGCCACCCATCTGGTGCTGGCAGACAACGGCTACGTGCTGATCAATTTCCGGGGCTATGTCATCGAGACTTCTGTCCCAATCCTCGCACTGGTCCTCATGCTGGGGTACCTAGCAGTGCGCCTGCTGGTGCACGTCTGGCGGGCGCCACGCCGCCTGGGTGAGGCCTGGGCGACGGCGCGGATCAATTATGCGGGGCGCCAGGCCACCAAGGGCTATATCGCCCTGGCCGAAGGCCGGCTCGCGCGGGGCGAACGGCTGCTGACGCGGGGAGCACGGCTCTCGGAAACGCCACTGCTTAATTACCTGGCCGCCGCGCGCGCGGCGCAGATGCAGGGCGACAGGGACCGGCGCGACGGCTGGCTGCGCATGGCCTGCGAACAGGAGCCCGCTGCGCAGGACGCCGTTTTACTGACCCAGGCGGAGTTGCAGCTCGAAGACGGCCAATACGCCGAGGCACTGGTCAGCCTGAACCGGGTCCGTGAGCGGCATCCCACGCACGCCCAGGCACTGAAACTGCTCGGGGAACTCCACTATCGCCGCAGGGAGTGGCAACCCCTGGCGGAACTGCTCCCGCTGCTGCGCCGGCGTGGCAACGTGCCGGCCGAAATGCTGGACGAGTGGAGTGTCGACACCTACGGCAACATCATGACCAGCGTCCGTCTCGACCGGACAGCACTCGACCGGGTCTGGGAGGACATTCCGCGGCACCTGCGGCGTGAACCTCGCCTGACCCTGACCCGGGCAAAGGGCTTGATCACATGCGGCGCCATCGAGGATGCAGAGGTAGAAATGCGCCGAACGCTGAAGGAAGACTGGAGCGAGTCGCTGATCGACCTCTACGGCGAGCTCGCTGCTGCCGATCCCTCCGCGCACCTCAAGCGCATCGAAGCCTGGCTTAAGGAGCGGCCGGAGGATCCCGCGCTGCTGCTTGCTGCCGGCCGCGCCAGTGTGCGGCACCAGCTGTGGGGCAAAGGCCGGAGCTATCTCGAAGCCAGTCTCGCGATCCGGCCGGCGCCGGAGACTTACCGGGCGCTGGGACAGCTCATGGCCCGGGTGGGCGAGACCCAGTCCGCGTCCAAGGCCTATGAGCGGGGCCTGGCGATGACAGGAGCCGCTACAACGTCTCCTGTAGGAGCGCCTTCAGGCGCGATCACTACTGATCGGGCTGCTGATCGCGCCTGAAGGCGCTCCTACCGGCGTTACGCCGGCTGACTTCGCTTGCTGTTCAGCCAGCTCACCAGGGGCTTCCACTGTTCCCAGTCGGGCCACGCCAGGTACTCAGGCAGCTCGTGGATACCAAGGCCCCGGGTGTAGGCGCGGACGTAATTCTGGGCCTCGCGTAGCTTGGTCACGTAGGGCATGCGGAGCTTGGTGAGGTATTCGTCAAGCTCCTGGGAAATCAGCGTGGACTCCCGCACCCGATTGCCGACCACCGCCAGTTTCACTTCCTTCCGCTCGACCTTGCCCACTTCCCTCAGCTCATCGATGAACTTGGTCGACGCGGTGATATCGATCGTGGATGGCAACACGGGGACCACAACGGTTTCCACGTGGCGGACCAGATCCGCGAGATCCCGGCCGTGGCAGCCCGCCGGTGCGTCGATGATCACGACATCGGTATTGCGGGGCACGGCGCGCATGCCCTGGTCGAAACCAGCCACGCCGGTGATCGGCGGGCGGTTTTCGGGCCGGCGCTCCAGCCAGTCGAGGCTTGAACCCTGGCGGTCGCAGTCCACGAGAGTGACTTTCTCATCGCGACCGGCGTAGTAGGCGGCGAGGCTGGTGGCGATGGTGGTCTTGCCACTGCCACCCTTGGAATTCAGAACCATGATGTGACGCATGAATCGGCTACCCTTGTTTTTCTTAAAGTTTTCGTCCCCCGCAGCGCGGCGGACGCGTAACATTAGCGGCCGATTTAACAAAAGTCTACGCGCACATCCTCCCGCTATAATTCCGCCCCACATTGCATACCAAATCCACGCAGAGTCACCCCCGAACCATGCACGTTCCGTTCACCAAGATGCACGGGCTCGGCAACGACTTCGTGCTGATCCGGGGCGATGACGTCCCCCTGCCTTCACCGGAACGAATCCGCCTGCTCGCTGATCGCCATCGGGGCATCGGCTTCGACCAGCTACTGTGGCTCGAGGCCCCAAAGCGCGCGGGCGACGACATCCACTACCGGATTTTCAACACCGACGGCAGTGAAGCCGAACAGTGTGGCAACGGCGCGCGCTGCATCGCGCGACTGATAGCCAGGCCCGGACAGCAGGACCTGCGCCTCGGTCACGGCACCGGCTCCGTGGGGGCCCGGCTGGAGAGCGACGGCAGGGTCAGTGTCGAGATGGCCGTACCAGAGTTTCGTCCGGCGCTGGTGCCGTTCAATGCTGAGGACGAGTCACTGCACTACAAGCTTGCTGCCGGTGGAGACGCTCTCGAAGTCGGCGTCGTGTCGATGGGAAATCCCCACGCGGTGCTTCAGGTGCCGGACGTGGCATCTGCGCCGGTTCAGCGGCTTGGCCCGCTGCTGGAGCGCCATGAGCGCTTTCCCAACCGTGCTAACATCGGTTTTATGCAGGTGCTGGCGCCGAACCGTATTCGTCTGCGGGTTTTCGAACGCGGCGTGGGAGAGACGGCAGCCTGCGGTACGGGGGCCTGTGCGGCCGTTGTCATCGGTCGCATCTGGAGCTTGCTGGAGCCTGAGGTGACCGTCGATCTGCCCGGGGGTGCACTGCAGATCCGCTGGCAAGGACCGGGTCACCCAGTGTGGATGACCGGTGAAGCAGTCACGGTGTTCGAGGGAACGGTTCAGGTATGAGCACGCTGAAGCAGTTGCACGTCGCAGACACCGGACTCACTGAAGACACCATTGCCGAGTACCTCCAGGCTAATCCCGAATTCTTCGAGCGGCATTCCGGCCTGCTGAACAGCCTCCGGCTGCCCCATGACGCCGGTGGCCCATCGGTGTCCCTGGTCGAACGGCAGGTGCTCGTGCTCCGCCAGAGGAACCTGAAGCTCGAACGGAAACTGAAGGATCTGCTCGACGTGGCGCGCAGCAATGATGCGTTGGCCACACGCATCCACGCCCTGGCCATGCGGATTCTGGCGACTCCCGACCATGCTGGCGCGGTGCAGGTCCTGGAAGAGCAGTTGCGGATCTCCTTCAACGCAGACCAGTCGGTTCTGGTGGTCTTCGAGGACCCGGCGAATGGCGTGCCTGCCAGTCGCTTCCTGCGGGTGGTGGGCCGGGACGACCCCGCCGTAGCGCCCTTTAGGACCTTCCTCCAGTCGAATGCTCCCCGGTGCGGCCAGGTGCGTGACGCGCAGCGAGACTACCTGTTCGGCGCCGGCAACGTGGAAATCGGCTCCGTCGCTCTCGTGCCTCTGGGGGACAAATCCGAGGTCGGATTTCTCGCCATCGGCAGCCGGGATTCGGACCATTTCCACCCGGGCATGAGCATCGATTTTCTGGCCCGCCTGGGTGAGCTGGTCAGTTGTGCTTTGCGGGCCCGAACAACCGCCTGACCACCCGCCCTGAACTCCACCGTGATCCGAGGCCTCCGCGAATGGATGCGCGGCACTGGCAGACCGCCGAGCGCTTTCTCGAGCACCTGACGCTCGAGCGGCGCCTGGCGGAGAACACCGCCAAGAGCTACCGTCGGGATCTGGTCTGTCTGGCCGAGTTCTGCGACCGGCAGGGCATCGCCGCCTTCACCGACCTCCGCTCCCATCACCTGCGACGCTTCGCCGCGGTCAGCCATGCGGGGGGCCTGTCGCCCCGGAGCATCCAGCGGCGCCTGTCGGGCGCCCGCAGCTTCATGAACTATCTGATCCGCGAAGGGGACCTGAAAAGCAACCCGGTTGCCGACGTGTCGGCCCCCCAGGTGCCCCGCAACCTGCCGAACACCCTCGACGTGGACCAGATGGCCCAGCTCCTGAAGATCGAGGGCGCAGAGCCGGAGACTGTGCGGGATCGGGCAATGCTTGAGCTCTTCTATTCCTCCGGGCTGCGACTCGCCGAACTCGTGGGGCTCGATCTGGGCGCCGTGGACCTGGCTGATGGCACCGTCCGGTTGACCGGCAAGGGCAACAAGACCCGCATCGTGCCTGTGGGTCGCCAGGCGCGGGAGCAAATTCGCGCCTGGCTGAAGATTCGCGTGCAACTGGCCGGGGACGAGGAGCGGGCTTTGTTTGTGGGTCCGCGGGGCAATCGCATCAGTCCGCGCACGGTGCAGATGCGGGTCCAGTACTGGGCCATGCGCGCGGGGGTCTCACAGCGGGTCTACCCGCACCTGTTCCGCCACAGCTTTGCGACCCACCTGCTGGAGTCGAGCAGCGACCTCCGCAGTGTCCAGGAGATGCTGGGCCATGCGGACATCAGTACGACCCAGATCTACACCCACCTCAACTTCCAGCACCTGGCCCAGGTGTACGACAAGGCACATCCGCGGGCGCGGCGGAAGAAGGCGTAGGAGCGCCTTCAGGCGCGACCCCGGCCCGCGAGAGACTCGCGGACTCGATTCTCGCG
>Ga0209254_10001900_pt1 | contig 18847 bp, 12 predicted proteins | sample FrelakmetDIP11DI_FD_187148 | JGI IMG/M metagenome (GOLD analysis project Ga0209254, IMG submission 187148) | Freshwater lake sediment microbial communities from the University of Notre Dame, USA, for methane emissions studies - DIP11 DI (SPAdes)... | ecosystem: Environmental > Aquatic >...
CCGATGCCAACTGCCGAAGCCGCCTGGTCGCAGTCGCGGGCATGGGTCGGCCCGGCACGTTCGGGCGGGCGCAACTGCGCCAACTGACGCGGAATCTCATTTCCACGATTGTCGCGCTGCCAGGTGTCCGCGAGATGGCAACGGTCGTGATCGGTTCCGGCACTGGCAATCTGGGGCTTGCCGTCGCGGTGGAGGACATGCTCGCGGGAATGATCGATGCGCTAACGAGCGACGATGTGCGCTCATCTATAAAGACGATCTTCCTCGTAGAAATGCACTACGCTCGGGCAGAGCAGGTCCGGAGCACGCTCGCCACACTGGCGGAGCGCGAATCGGTCAAGAAGCGCATCGCACTCACGGTGCCCGACAGTCTCGCACCGGCCGCTGGAGCCTTGCTGGGCCGGGACTTTGGCCTCGCAATGGTGGGACTCGCGGCGGCCAAAGCCGTCCAAGACGCGAGCGGCGCTGGACAGCGCGAGGCGCTCGACAGGATACTGGAAGCCCTGCCGAACCGAGACTTTCGAGACAAAGCCGTTGACATGCTGCGAGCGATCAGCCTCGATGGCACCCGTTTCGAGGCACAGGCACTGAAGCTCACCCAACGGCAGGCCAGCGGCAGCTATGACGATCAACCGTTCCCAACGCGCGTGTCCTTTATCTGGGACGGCCGAAACATCAGTTGCACCGCTCTTTCGGATACGGCCGTAATACCTGAACGGATGGTATCGACGGACAAGAAGCTGATCGATGAACTCGTGACCAACATGGTGGATCCCCCCGAGGACAAAATACCATCGCTTGCCAAGCTGCTTGGCCGGCTGATCGTGCCGCGGGAGTTCCGGGAGACGCTGCGACTCGCTCCTTCCATCGTGTTCGAGGTCGATCGTGAGATGGCCAAAGTCCACTGGGAAATGCTCGCGGATGCCCAGAATCCCGATGCCGAGGTGCAGCCATTCTCACTGACGAGACCGGTTTCGAGGCAGCTCCGTACGGCCTACAGCCAGCTTCCGACAGCGGATTCCCGCACCGGTAAGCTTCGCGTGCTCATCGTCGGCGATCCCGGTGATCCCGACCGGGGCCATAGCCTGCCCGGGGCGCGGGCGGAGGCAATAGCGATGGCGGACATGTTCAAACAGCGTCAGGACCTCATCGAAACGGTTGTGGCCATGATCGGCGCACCGGGCGCCACACGCGAGGGCGAGCTCCGCAACTTTCCCGCCGCGTCCCGGCTGGACGTGCTCGGTACGCTGATGGAGGGCGGATTCGATATCCTGCACTACTGCGGCCATGGTGATTTCGATCCTGTGCAAACGGATATGGCCGGTTGGTTGTTCAAGGATGGACTCCTCACCTCCCGCGAACTGGAGCGTGTCGACCTCGCGCCGCGGCTCGTGCTCGCCAATGCGTGCCTGTCAGGGCTCACGTCGACCCGGCTGGACCGCGGTGGCACGGTGAGCGAACAACGCTCCGAAGTAGGTTTGCTACCCAGCCTCGCGGACGAGTTTTTCAAGCGAGGGGTGCGCCAGTACATTGGCACCGCATGGGCGGTGAACGATATCGGGGCCGTCCGGTTTGCCGAGAAGTTCTACGATGCCCTGTTGGGCAAGGGCAACGAGCCGCCCAAGAACGTCGGCGACGCTCTTCTTGCAGCGCGAAAAGCCTTGAACGACGATGCAGCGAAGTTCGGCGTGCTCTGGGCGGCCTACCAACACTACGGCGACCCGACTTTCCGCCTGGTCGACCCGGCGGCCACCGAAACGTGAAAAAACTCGTCCTGCGCGGCCAACCCGCTGCGATCATCGCTAACCTCATCACGTCTTGTATTGACCAATCAGCACAGTTGGTGCACGCTCTGAACGCACTTAAGCATCGGGCGTGAGACCCGACGTCATGAACTTCATCACGTGCGGATGCATGTGCCATCTGGTCAGCACGATTGACGCTGGGTGAGCCGCCGCCGGGACTTCACGCCTGTCCCGGCTGCGCGGACCCGAAGGCTTGGTGAATGCGCCTCTTGAGGACCCCAGAGAAGAGAAATTGAGGAGAACTTCGCATGAGCCGAACCATTTACGCCTTGTTGGTTGGGATCGATACCTATCCTGCACCCGTGCCCTCCCTGCGCGGCTGCGTCAACGACATCACCGTCATCGAGCAATTGCTGAGGGGGCGTCTGGCGGCCGACCAGAAGCTGGACGTGAAGGTCTTGGAAAACCATGTGGCCACGCGGCAGGCGGTGATCGATGGCTTCACACATCTGAGCCAGGCTGGCCCGAAAGACGTCGCGCTCTTTTACTATAGCGGCCATGGCTCGCAGGAACGCACGCCGCCCGAGTTCTGGCATCTTGAACCGGACCGTCTCGACGAAACGCTCGTTTGTTACGACAGCCGCCTGGCGGACAATTTCGACCTTGCCGACAAGGAACTGGCGAAGCTGATCGCGTCGGTCGCCGCGCGCGGCGCACATGTGCTGGTGATACTCGACTCCTGCCATTCCGGGTCGGGCACCCGCGCAGCCGATTCCGTCGGCGTGCGGCGCGTACCCGCGGACCTCCGGGAACGTCCGTTGAGCACCTTTCTGGTTACGCCCGAAGAGGCTGCGGCGCTGACCGGGCAGGGAGAAGCGCGCGAGCTGGCGGGTGGGTCATCGGGATGGGTGAAGCTGGCGCAGGGGAGGCATGTCGTGATGTCGGCCTGCCGGGACGATGAGGAGGCGAAAGAAACGACTGCCGAGGGCTTGACGCGAGGCGCCTTCTCCTACTTCCTCACGGCAACCTTGCAGGGGGCAGCGGGGGGCCTGACTTACCGCGATCTCTTCAACCGCGTCAGGGCGCTTCTGCGTACCAAAGTCGCCCAGCAGACGCCCGTGATAGAAGCCCCGGCCGCGCATGAATTGAACCAGCCCTTCCTCGGTGGCGCAATTCAGGCCCATCCGTCTTACTTCACCGCAAGCTTCGATCAAACGCACGGCTGGATCATCGACGGCGGCGCGGTGCATGGCATCGAGTCACCCAGCGGCGAGGAGACGACGCTGCTGGCCCTCTTTCCAATCGATAGCAGGGTGCAGCAAGTGCGCAATCTTGATACGGCGATCGGTGAGGCGCGCGTAATCGAACGGATGCCCGCCTGCAGCAAGATCGCCATTGTGCCTGCGGAGGGTGGTCCACCCCCCAATCCGGATCTGACCTATAAGGCTATCGTCACCGCGACGCCACTTGCAGCGCGCGGCGTGGAGATCGTCGGTACTACGGCCGCCGCGGCACTTGCCCGCACCGCTCTTCGCCAAGCCGGACCAAGCGGCAAGCCGTCGCTCCTGCTACGTGAAGCAGCGGAAGGCGCCGAGCTCAAACTGATCGCCAACGATCAGGGCTACCGCATCATGCGTGTCGCCGACGACCGGCCGCTGGTCGTCGACATACCGAACACCGACCCGGCCGGCGCAAAACAAGCAGTCGACCGGCTGGAGCACATCGCGCGCTGGCTGCGCATCGCCGAGCTCTCCAACCCTACGAGCCGCATTAGGCCCGACGACATGAAATTGACCATAGAGCCAGTGTCGAAGGCCAGTGCTCCTGCCGCATCCCAAGCGCTGGCTGCGGGCATGGCGGGTGGCGACCTGCGCCTCAGCTATAGCTACAACCAAGGCGAGTGGGAGGAGCCGGAGTTTAAGGTCAAGATCAAGAACAAAGGCAAGCGGAGACTGTACTGCATTTTGTTGAGCTTGACCGAGACCTACAAGATTTCGTCCGAACTGCTGCCCGGAGGCGGCGTTTGGCTCGATCCAGGGGCTGAAACGTACGCGCTCGGTGGCGAGTCGATCTTCGCCAACGTACCGGATGACTTGTGGCAGCAAGGGGTTAGTGAAATCAAGGACCTGCTCAAACTGATCGTCAGCACGGACGAATGCGACGCGACGTTGCTCGATCAGGATGAGTTGGACGTGTCCGTCAAGGCGGCCGGGACTCGGAGTCTAGAGGCGCCGCGGAACACCCTCGAACGACTGATGCAGCGAACGACGCGGGCCTTGAGCGCGCGTCCCAAGGGCGACCGTCTCGCCGATTGGACAACCAAAGAAATCAGCATCACCACCGTTCGCCCGCTCGGCAGTGTGCCCGTGCCCACGGTGGGTGAGGTGTCACTCTTGCAACAGGTGAAGGTGCTTGGACATCCGAGCTTCAAAGCGCAGGTGAGTCTCAGCACGATGCCGCAGGCGAGCCAGGAGCTCAAGGCGAGTCACGAATTGAGCCGGGCGGCGGAGCCCGGACGGCATTGGGTGGCACCCAAGCTGCCCCGTTTGCTGCGCGATGATCCAACCATTGTGCAGCCGCTGCTACTCTCGGCCAGTCGCAGCGGCGAACCGGGTTTGAGTGTGCTCGAATTGACTAACATCGAGCCGGAGACGGTGGCGAACGTGACTCCGGAGAAGCCGCTGGTCGTGCGCCTCGACAACAGCTTGCTCGGCGCGGACGAGCACGTCTTGCCGGTCGCCTACGATGGCGAGTTTTTCCTGCCTCTGGGCCGTGGCCGTCGCGCGGACGGAGCCGTCGAGGTCGCCATCGAGCGGCTGCCGCCACCGCTCGTGGATTCGCGCAGCCTGACGGGCTCGATCAGGATTTTCTTTCAAAAGGTGATCGCCAAGACTCTGGGGCTGGATTATAAATACCCGCTGCTGGCGATTGCCGAGGCTGACGGGCAGGGCGGTGTCGACTATGACCACGACTTCGACCGGATCCGCGGGCGCGTGGCTGCCGCGCGCAAGATCTTGCTTTACATCCATGGCATTATCGGTGACACGCGCGGGATGGCAGCCAGCGCGCGGCATCCGTTGAAGGCGGATCCGCCAATCCCGCAGATGGCCGACCGCTATGACCTGATTCTCTCGTTCGACTACGAAAATCTGCATACGACGATCGAAGAGAATGCACGGATGCTCAAACAGAGGCTGGCCGATGTCGGGCTGGGTGCCCAGCATGGCAAGACTTTCCATATCGTTGCACACTCTATGGGCGGACTGGTTTCGCGCTGGTTCATCGAGCGGGAGGGCGGCAATCAGGTGACACAACACCTGGTCATGCTCGGCACGCCCAACGGCGGATCTCCCTGGGCCCGGATCGAGGATTTGGCGGTTACGGCGCTAGGCATCGGCCTCAACGGCTTCTCTCCAGTCGCCTGGCCGGTCAAGGTCTTGGGCGACTTGGTCAGAGGATTGGAAGCGATTGACGTGTCGCTCGACCAGATGAACCCAAAATCCGACTTCTTGAAGAAGCTGGCGGAAAACCCCGATCCAGGCATCCCTTACGCGATCATCTCCGGGAATACATCGCTGATCGCGTTACCGGAAGAGGAGCAGGAGAGCCGCTTCCAGCGACTGCTCAGCCGGCTCGCACCACAGCGCCTCTTGCACGGCACAACGGCGCTGGCCTTTTTCGGCCAGCCGAACGACATTGCCGTCAGTGTCTCGAGTATCAAGTCCGTGCCGGCTGGGCGAAGACCGCCTCCCAGTCTGGAGCCTGAGGTCGCCTGCGACCACATCACGTACTTCAACACCGAAGCTGGCCTGCGCGCGTTGGCTGAAGCGCTCGGCTGACGTACCAGCACAAGCCAGCGGGCGTTGCGTTTTAGTATTGGGGCGTAGGGTCGCATCGGGGAAATCCCCGGGAGGAAAACATGGATGCCGGCGGCTCTGCGTCTCGCGATGACGACAAACCGGGCCGCGCTCCGCGCACGTAGCGGCCAAACCGACCGCTCAGCGTCTTTCGATCATCCGGACGCGTTGCGTCACGTTGCACAGCAGCACGTACGGGATGGTCGAGGCGTGGCGGGCGATTTCTTCGACCGGTAAACCCTCTCCCCACAAAGTCACCGCATCGCCCACGGTCGCTTCCGAACATTCGGTCAGATCGACGCTGATCATGTCCATCGACACCCGGCCGATCAAGGGCACCCTACGCCCATTCACCAGGACTGGGGTTCCGGATTGCGCATGTCTTGGATAGCCGTCACCGTAACCGATCGCGGCAATTCCCATGCGCGTCGGATGGGGACAAATCCAAGCACCGCCGTAGCCTACCGCGTCTCCGCGCTTGAGGGACTTGATGGCGATGATATGCGTCTTCAGCGTCATGATGGGGCGCAAACCGTCCTCGAGGGCGGTCCGGTCTGGAAACGGCGAAACACCATACAGGGCGATGCCAGGCCGGACCCATTCGGTGCGCGCAGCTTCCCACGCGAGCAGTCCGGCTGAGTTGGCGATACTCCGCTCGCAGGGATCGCGGAGAACCAGGCCATGAAACAGGTCCAGTTGCTTCTCCGTCACGACATCGGTCAGTACGTCGGCATTGGCGAGGTGCGTCATGATAGGGATAGGCTTCCGCACGCTGGGGCATATTCCCAGGCGTGCGTAACATTCACGGAACTCTGCTGGATCCAGCCCTAACCGGTGCATGCCCGTATCCATCTTTGCCCAGACCCTCAGCCCCGGATTGATGGTGGCGCTTTCGAGCAACTCGACTTGCAGTTCGGAGTGAATGACCGGTTCGAGATCGAAACGGGCATGCAGTTCCAACTCGTCGTTACGAATGAATCCCTGCAGCACGGCGATCCGTTGCGCGATGCCCGCCTTTCGCAGGCGTACGCCCTCCTCGACACGTGCTACGGCAAAAGCATCGACCGTCGGCAGGGACTCAGCGATGCGCACCAGGCCATGCCCATAGGCGTTGGCCTTGACCACGGCCATGATCTTGGCGCCGGGTGCGCAGCAGCGCAGGCGTTGCAGATTGTGCTCGAGCGCGGTGAGGTTGAGCTCCGCGTGCGCGGCCGGCATCACGCTCAGAACCCTTCGTCCGAGTACGGGTCGGCGATGAAATTTTCGAAACGCGTGTACTGTCCGAGAAAGGTGAGACGGGTCGTGCCAATCGGACCATTACGCTGTTTGGCGATGATGATTTCGGCGGTACCCTTGTCCGGAGTGTCCGGATGATAGACCTCATCGCGGTAGATGAAGACGATGAGATCTGCGTCCTGCTCTATCGAGCCCGAATTGTGGCTGACGATGCCATCAGCGAGCCAGCACGCCGGTCCAGGTACGGTGAGATCGAATACCTCCTCTTCCCCGCCGGCTTGGACATCCACCACCCGGTCCCAGAACAAATCGGAATCAGCCCAGCGGCGAAGCTCGCCGCTGTCCAGCGACTCCGCGTAGGTGCGCATGACTTCGCGGCGGGGTGCGAAGCGATAGTGGCCGGATCCGCCGTAGGACGTACCGCGCAGCACCGCCATGCGCCGCTGCGATACACCAAGCGCCGCCATTCGCGCCTTTACATCTCCGAAAGCCTCGCGCGGCAGCGTGTCCACGTTGGTGTTTGCAGCCTTGTCCACGAGTTCGGCCGCCAAGCGCCCGGCGTTATCGAGACGAGGTCCGAAGGCGCCGATTTGTTCCAGGAATCGCCGCTGCTGTTCCGCACCCATCACGTCCACCGTATACACTGGACGATGGCTCTTCTGGATCACGGCGCGAATCCGCCCCACGATGCCGAAGCGCACCAGCAACGCCGCCACGTCATAAGCAAGTCCCTCACTGGCCGTGCTGAAGTACACCCGTGCAGCGCCCTTTTGCCCCATGGCGCGCAAGGTGATGCTGCCGTCGGTCGCCCAGAGGTGCCGCAGCAAAAGGGCGACTTGGACGTTGGATAGCCCGAACACCGTTTGCGGCAGGCGCTTTTCGTGGGACCGCTGACCGAAAATACCCAACTCCTTGAGCCACTTGCCGACCCCAGCCGGGTGCCAGCGGTCTCCGTTGCCGGCGATCACGATCTGGTGCCAACGCCCACGTCCGCTGTGACGGGACACCCTGCTGCCCATCGCTTCGGCGGCCAGACACACCGCATTGCTGTTTTCTTCCGAGGACGTGGTATAGCGCAGGGGTTGGTGCTTGAGATAACTGCCGTCTCCGACCAGATGACCGAGGAGCACCAGCCGATGATCCGGCCATTCATGCGCGCTTTCCGGCTCCGGCAAACGCCGGGCCAGCGCCATACGATCGCCTATGGACAGATCGCTGACGGTCTTCCATCCAGTGCCGGTCAGCACCCGATGCTCGGCCGTCGCATGCAACGTCCGGCCACTTGCGAGCACGACACGCCGTATAGGTTTGCTGCCGACCGACCATACCTGTTCCGCGCGCGCCGGCACCAGCCTCCACTCGCCGTTCATCGCCCAGACCTGCGGTCTTTGCCCAACCAGATCGCGCACCGGCAGACGCCGACCATCGGTGAGGCACACGAGCGTGTCACCCGTCACACATTCACGTAGATCCGACATGACCGGGCGCTTGTTTGGACGCTGTTCGAGATTCCGATTGAGCTGTGACAGAGCCATCACGGGGACGTTCAGCTCCTTGGCCAGCGCCTTCAGAGAACGGGAGATATCGGAAATCTCTGCTACCCGGTTGTCGCCGCTGCCCGGCGACTGCATGAGCTGCAGGTAATCCAGAACCACCAGGCCCAGCCGGCCGTGCTCACGATGTAAGCGCCGACAACGGGCCCTCACCTCGGTCGGCGTCAGGGCGGCGGTATCGTCGATGTACAGCTCGGTGTCGGCGAGAATGTTGATCGCCGAGGTCATACGCGGCCACTCGTCATCCTCGAGTTTGCCGGTGCGGACGCGGTGCTGATCGATGCGTCCTAGCGACGACATCATGCGCATCGCCAACTGTTCACCGGGCATTTCCATGCTGAAGACAGCGACCGGGACCTTCTCCTTGATCGCCACATGCTCAGCCATGTTCATGGCCAGCGTGGTCTTGCCCATCGAAGGCCGTCCGGCCACGATAATGAGGTCGGAAGACTGCAATCCCGAAGTCATGTCGTCGAAGTCAGTAAAACCGGTACTGACTCCGGTGATATGCCCTTCACTCCGAAACAGCGTATCGATCCGGTCGATCGCGATCGACAACAGCGTCTTGATCGGCCTGAAACCCACGGAGCCGCGCTGCCGCTGGTCAGCAATCCGGAACACCTTCTGCTCCGCCTCCTCGAGCAGTTGAGTAATCCCGCGTCCGCCAGGCTGGTAAGCCGAATCGGCCACTTCCGTTCCGACATGGATGAGCTGACGCAGTACCGAACGCTCGCGGACGATGTCGGCGTAAGCGCCGACATTGGCCGCGCTCGGGGTCTCTTTGGCCAGCACGGCCAAGTAGGCTAATCCGCCTGACGCCTCCAACTCCCCCGCCTTCTCGAGCCATTCCGACAGCGTCACGGCATCGAACGGCGTCTGCTCATCGGCCAGCTTGCGGATCGCCCGGAAAATCAGTCGATGATCCTTCCGGTAAAAATCCTCCTCGCCGACCCGATCGGCCACGGTATCCCAAGCCTGATTGTCCAGCATCAACCCGCCCAAGACCGATTGCTCGGCCTGGATGGAATGAGGCGGCATCCTGAGGGATTCGACTTTTCGATCTCCGAGCCAAGCGGATTCAGTCATCGTTCTTCACTCCCCTTGATCGAAGCGATCAGCCGGCTGGTCGAGAATCCTTCGACAAAGTCCAGGAGCCTGACTTCCCCGCCGTGCTGTAGAACGCAGTCGTGCCCGGCGATGTCGGTGACCTCGCGGTAGTCACCCCCCTTGACCAGAACATCGGGCAGGATACGGCAGATGGCGTCGCGGGGTGTGTCCTCCTCGAAACCAGCGACCCAGTCGACACATTCTAGAGCTGCGAGCATATCCATGCGATGCGCCCATGCGTTGATCGGGCGATCCTCCCCCTTCAACCGCTTGACCGAGGTATCGCTGTTGACCAGCACGATCAGGCGGTCGCCCAGCGCACGCGCCTGCCGGAGATAACGGACGTGTCCCGGATGGAGGATATCGAAGCACCCATTCGTCAGGACGATCCGTTCCCCGCGGCGCCGGGCCGCGTTCACCAGCGGCAGCAGTTCTTCCACAGTCACGACCCCGTGATGATCCGCACGCAGCGCGCTGAGCGCTTCGTGCAGCTCCTCCGGTGTGACCGCCGCCGTACCTAACTTGCCCACAACGATTCCGGCCGCGAGGTTGGCCAGCGCTGTAGCCTCATGGAAAGACTCGCCGGCCGCGATGGCCGCGGCCAGCACCGAGAGCACCGTGTCTCCCGCGCCGGTGACGTCGTAGACCTCTTTGGCATGCGCGGGCAAGTGCAGCGGATCCTTGCCGCGCTCAAACAGAGACATTCCCTGGTCCCCGCGGGTGATCAACACGGCGTCCAGCCGCAGGTCGACAGCGAGCGACTGAGCCTTGCGCTGCAACTCCTCCTCGGTCCGCCACGGCCCCGCGACCGCCTCGAACTCGGCCAAATTGGGTGTCATGATTGTCGCGTTGCGGTAACGGTCGAAGTCGCTACCTTTGGGATCGACCAACACCGGCTTTCCAGCGGAACGCGCCAAAGCGATCAGGTCTTGAACCTGACCGAGTGTCCCTTTGCCGTAGTCCGATAATACGACGATATCGCTGTGCGGCAATTCGGTGGCGAACGAGGAGACCAAAGACCCTGGATTCTCCGGCTGCAAGAGCTCCTCGAAATCCAGACGCAACAGTTGTTGATGACGGCTGACCACCCGGAGCTTGGTGATGGTGGGTTGGTCTGCCAGCCGCTCCAAGCGGCAGTGCACGCCGGCGCGCCCGATAAGTGCCAACAAGGTGTCCCCCGCCTCGTCGCGACCGCAGTAACCGAACAGAGTTACCTGTGCTCCGAGTTTCGCGATATTCAACGCGACATTGCCGGCGCCACCGGTACGCTCCTCCCGCTGATCCACCCGCACGATGGGGACCGGCGCTTCGGGGGAGATCCGCGAGGTCGCGCCGAACCAATAGCGGTCGAGCATGACATCCCCCGCCACCACGAGACGTGCGGCACCGAAATCAGGAAGCTTCATTCGAGCGGTTGACGTAAAGGGTTAGAGTACCAAAGTTGGGACGCCGGTTGGAGCTTCTGATTCGAGTTATCGGCGCCCTCCTAAAACTCCCAGAGAACGAGTCTGTGCGCGCCGCTCCGGGGGAATCGGTCATGCTAGGCCAGGCGATGCGGCGCGGGTCACGGCGGGCTGACCGTCGAAGTGCCTCCCCGCACCCAGGCGCACGGGATTTCATTAGGCAGCAGTGGCGCGTCTAACCCGAGCTACTTTGAACCAGACGCGCCCTCATCTCGTCGGTCGCCGTGACGAGCGCGTCTAGCATCTCTTCGCCCGCGGCGATGTGGCCGGCATTAGGCAGAACGCGAAGTTCCGAATGCGGAAGAGAGCGGTGCAGCGTGAACGCCGCTTCCAGCGGGCAAACCAAATCGCGGCGGCCATGGATCAGGACGACAGGCACATTTCGCAGCCGATCGCAGTGAGCGAGCGTTTGTCCTTCCTCGATGAAGTACCGATGCCGGGCATAATGAAGCTCGATGCGTGCTTGGTTCAAAACCTGTGCCGGCACGTGGTCGCTCAGGGCTTCAGGGTTGAAACCGTCCCCCAGAGCAACACGACTCGTCCAGAGGGTCCATTCCCGCGCCATGCGGCGTTGCCCCAGTTCGTCCGCGCCGTTCAGGCGTTGATCGATCGCGTCAAGCAGGCGGCTCCGCTCCTCTTCGGGAATGCTTTCGGTTAACTGCAGCCATTGTTCGGGATAAATCCGCGGCGCCCCGTCCCGGATAAACCATTGCAGGTCCATGTCTCTGGCCAAGAACGTGCCGCGCAGGATCAAGCCCGAGACCCGCTCCGGATGCTGTTGAGCGTACAACAAACCCAACGCCGAGCCCCAGGAACCGCCGAAAAGCAACCATTGAGGTATCCCTAAGCTTACGCGGATGCGTTCGAGATCATCCAACAAGGCGGGTGTCGAGTTGCCGTTGAGCTCGCCGGGCGGCGATGAACGACCGGCACCCCGCTGGTCGACCAGCACCGCGCGGCATTGCTGCGGATCGAAGAAACGGCGGTGATCGGGCCGGCACCCGGACCCGGGACCCCCGTGCAGGAAGAGCACCGGAATGCCTTGGGGGTTGCCGCACTCCTCGTAGTAGACCCGATGACCGTCTCTGATGAGCAGGTGGGTGGCGTAAGGCTCTATTGGGGGATGCAGTGCGCGCATCGGCCGGACGGACTAGGAGGAGAGGAACCGGACATGGGGTTGAGGCTCGCCGACAGAGAACGGCAGTCCCACGAGGAATCAAGCGACAGGACATCGTCGCGCGATAAAAAAGGGGGGACGAAAAATCCCCCCTTCGTGATCGCAGCCGGACCGACTCTAGAAGCCGAAGCCGAGCGTGCCGCCGACCATCAAACCATCGATGTTGGTCTGCTTCAGAGCCACTGCGCCGCCGCCGGGCAAACGCGCACGATAGTTGAAATCGCCACCGGTGAAGTTATAGCGGAAGTCCGCGCCCGCCCAGAGATTTTCCCAGATGCGGTACTCGATACCCGTGCCAAGCATCAAGCCGGGGTTCAACACCGTCACGCCGCTAGACGGCGGGCTGATGACGTTGATTGAAAGACCGAACGGAATGATCCACGGTCGCAGGTCACCGTTGAGCAGGTTGAACTTCAGCTTTGGTGAAGCGCTGAGCGTCAGCTGAGTCAACTGGTTCTCGATCTGAAGCGGCGCACCGACGACTGCCCCGGTGTAGTTGCCCACCAAGGCGTTGTAGCTGGTACCGAAGTTCATATACTGGAACATCACTTCGCCGTCGACCGCCATCAGGTCGGTCATGCCCCAGGTGTCGTCGGTCAGGCGGTGGTCGAAGCCCGCACCGACGTACCACCCGTCACCGTTGTTCGGCTGCAGGGGACCGGGGTTCAGAATCTGGTTGTTCAGCAACAACTCGCCATCGCGATTACTCTTCATCTGCGTGAAACCACCCCTGAAGAATAGCAGGCTCTTCGGCCTCTCCCCGGCCTTTTCGTCTTTTGCCAACCGCTCCTCCTGCTGCAGCTCTTGCTGCTGTGCGGCTTCGATTTTCTGCGCATTCTCCTGGACTTGCTGGGCGGTTTCCGTACGCGCCGCGGCCAGCTCAGAGCGCAGCGACTGCATTTCCGCCTCCATCGCATTCAACCGACTTTCCAGGCTGGCTTCACGCGTTGACAAACTGGTCGTATGTCCGCGCGCGGCGGCGGTTTGTGGAATTACGCCGAGCGCCGCGATGGTTGCGGCTGCAACGGTGGTCAACATTGTCGCTTTGTTGGTCTTGTTCATCGTTCCTTCCCTCTCGCTTCTTGGTTTATGGGTAGATCCGTTGTTCCTTGACAACAAAAAGTTGCTCCTCGGTGAAAGCTTAACAAAAAAACTTGTACGCAACAAATTGTTTAAACAATGTCTCAGAGTTCGCCTGAATGGTGTCATTGGTACCACAAAAAAGACCGGCAAAGAACGAGCGCTCTCACTATAATGTGCTTTTCTTGCGAGCCTGGGCAGCCTCAGGTTAAATTCCGGACCTCTTATCTGCTCCGCGTGCCACACCCTAGCTGCCGATCCTGTCGCAGTCACACCACTTTAATTCGGACCGAACCAGTCTGGCGCGGGTGATTGCTGATTTGCCTGACAAGAAGAGAGATTGAAGGAGCCGGCATGGCCGTCACCAACCGATTGCACCGCAGCGAACTCGCTGTCCCCGGCAGCAACTCACGCATGCTGGAGAAAGCGTCCTCGGCAGGAGCCGACGTCGTTTTTTTGGACTTGGAGGATGCGGTCGCACCCGACGACAAAGAGCAGGCGCGCAACAACATCATCGAAGCCCTGCGCTTATACGATTGGGCGCAATGCGCGGTTTCGGTGCGCATCAACGGTCTCGACACTCATTACTGCTATCGCGATTTGGTCGATATCGTCGAGGCTTGCGGCGACAAACTCGATATCATCCTGATCCCCAAGGTCGGGAGCGCTGCGGATGTCTGCTTCGTCACCACGCTGCTGTCGCAGATCGAACAGGCGAAGGGGTTTCAGCCCATCAACATCCACGTCTTGATCGAGACCGCCATGGGCATGGCGAATGTCGAAGAGATCGCACGGTCCTGCCCGGAGCGGATGGAAGCGATGGTGTTCGGCGTCGCCGACTATGCGGCGTCCGTCCGAGCCCGCACAACGCAGATCGGGGGGGCGAATGCGGAGTACGGCATGTTGACGGACCCGGACGAGAAGGGAGAACGATCCTTCCACTGGGGCGATCAATGGCATTTCGGCATCTCGCGGATGGTTGCCGCCTGCCGTGCTTACGGACTCCGTCCGATCGACGGGCCGTTCGGCGACTTCAACGATCCGGCGGGCTACCGCGCGGCCGCCCGCCGCGCCGCCGCGCTCGGCTGCGAGGGCAAATGGGCCATTCACCCCTCGCAAGTCGCTCTGGCCAACGAGATGTTCACACCCACCGAAAAGGAAGTCAGCCGCGCCTACCGCATTCTCGAGGCGATGGAGCAAGCCGCGAAGGAAGGCAAAGGTGCCGTCTCGCTGGACGGCCGGCTGATCGATGCCGCCTCGATTCGCATGGCCGAAAACGTGGTCACCCAGATGCAGCAGATCGAGGGCCGCTCCCACGGCTAGAGCGGCACAGGCGGGTTACGCCTGCCGGCCATCACCCGTCTTACGAAGAACGCGGAGGTTCACTGGTGAATATCCATGAGTACCAGGCCAAGGACTTGCTGAGATCCTTTGGCGTGCCGGTTCCGAAAGGCGCCGTCGCATACTCCGACGCGCAGGCGGCTAACGTCGCGGAGGACATCGGCGGCGACCGTTGGGTCGTCAAGGCCCAGATTCATGCCGGAGGTCGCGGCAAAGCGGGCGGCGTCAAAGTCGCCAATAGCGTCGCGGAGGTGCGCCAGATCACTGATGAAATGTTGGGAACACGGTTGGTCACCCATCAAACCGGACCGGAAGGCTCCCTCGTCCAGCGAGTCTGGATCGAACAAGCCGGCGAGGTCAAGAAAGAATACTATCTCGGGTTTGTCATCGACCGTGGAAGCCAACGGATCACCATGATTGCCTCGTCCGAGGGGGGGATGGACATCGAACAAGTCAACCAGACTCAGCCGGAGAAAGTGGTCAAGGAGGCCGTGGATCCGGCCATCGGGCTGCGCGATTTCCAATGCCGCAAGGTTGCCGCCGCCATCGGTCTCAACGGCAAACTCATGCCGCAGGCGGTCAAGGTCATGAAGGCCATCTACCGCTGTATCCGGGACAAGGATGCCTTGCTGGCCGAGATCAACCCCCTCGCCGTACTCGGTAACGGGCAACTGATGGCGCTGGACGCCAAGATCAACTTCGACGATAACGCGCTCTATCGCCAGCCCCAGATCAACGAGATGCGGGATTTCGACGAGGAGGACCCGAAAGAGGTCGAAGCCTCGGGCCATGGGCTGAACTACATCGCGCTGGACGGCAACATCGGCTGCATCGTGAACGGTGCGGGGCTGGCGATGGCGACCATGGACGCCATTACCTTACACGGCGGCCGTCCCGCCAATTTTCTCGATGTTGGCGGCGGTGCGTCGCCCGAGAAAGTCACCAACGCCTGCCGGATCGTGTTGCAGGATCCCAACGTCAAAGCCATCCTGGTCAACATCTTCGCCGGCATCAACCGCTGCGACTGGATCGCGAAAGGCTTGATCCAGGCCATGGAACGACTCAAGATCCAGGCGCCGATGGTGGTCCGTCTGGCCGGGACCAATGTGGAGGTGGGCCGCGAACTGCTGACGAGCTCCGGTCTCTCGTTCATCACCGCCCAAAATCTCGATGACGCGGCGGCCAGAGCCGTGGCAGCCTTAAAAAGGTAAGTCATGAGCGTATTCGTCAACAAGGACTCGCACGTTATCCTGCAGGGGTTCACCGGTGAGCACGCCACTTTCCACGCCCAGGATGCGATAAGAATCGGCACCCACGTGGTGGGTGGGGTCACTCCTGGCAAGGGCGGGACGACGCACCTGGGCCTGCCGGTCTTCGATACCGTCGCGGAAGCCGTCGCGGAAACAGGCGCCGATGTTTCCGGGGTCTTTGTCCCGCCGCCGTTCGCCGCCGACGCGGTCATGGAAGCGATCGATGCCGGTATCAAGGTCGTCGTCGTCATCGCCGACGGCATCCCTATTCAAGACATGGTGCGCTTGCAGCGCTACCGGCAGGGCAAGGACTGCCTCGTCATCGGGCCTAATACCCCCGGCATCATCACGCCGGAGGAGTGCAAGGTGGGCATCATGCCCGCGCACATCTACAAGAAAGGGCGCGTGGGCATCGTCTCCCGCTCGGGGACACTCAACTACGAAGCCACCGAGCAAATGGCCGCGCTGGGTTTGGGGCAGACGACCTCGGTCGGGATCGGCGGCGACCCGGTGAACGGGACTGACTTTGTCACCGTCCTGCGGGCGTTCGAAGCGGATCCCGCAACGGATGCCGTGGTCATGATCGGAGAAATCGGCGGCCCCCAGGAAGTCGCCGCCGCGCGCTGGGCCAAGGAGAATATGGAAAAGCCCATCATCGGCTTTGTGGCAGGTGTTTCGGCCCCCGCCGGCCGCCGCATGGGACATGCGGGCGCCATCATCGCCGGCGAAGCGGATACCGCCAACGCCAAGATGGATGCCATGGAAGAACTCGGGCTCTACGTGGCGCGAAACCCGGCGCACATCGGGCAAACGGTGTTGCGGGCGCTGCGGGAGAACGGCATCGCCTACTGATTTCCGTACCGACCGGACAGCATCGAAAAAAGCCGCTGGCTGCTGGCGCCGGCGTTTCTAACCAAGGTCTTTGGTTCCGGATCATGCAGCACATCACACCCAGCCAACTACGGGAGCGCCTGCAACACGCCCCCGCCCCGCTCCTTCTCGACGTACGCGAGCCCCATGAATTTCACCTTTGCCACCTCGAGAGCAGCCGCCACATCCCGATGCGGGAACTCCCAGCCCGCCTGGGAGAATTGAATACCGACGAGGAAACCGTGGTGATTTGCCACCATGGCATGCGCAGCCAGCAAGTCGCCGCGCTTCTGGAGCAGCACGGGTTCAAGCAGGTCCTGAACCTTCGAGGGGGCCTGCATGCCTGGGCGAACGAGGTGGACCCGACGATGCCACGCTATTAGGGAAGATGATCGCGGTCATCCAGCGCGTCACCCAAGCCGCGGTCAGCATCGCTGGTACCGACGTCGGCACGATCGGTCGCGGCATTCTCGCCCTGGTTGCCGTCGAACGGGACGACGGGGAGGATCAGGTTCATCGCCTGGTCGAGCGTCTCATGGGCTATCGCATCTTCCCCGACGCCGACGGGAAGATGAACCTTGGCCTGATTGACATAAGCGGGGAACTGCTGCTGGTCTCCCAATTCACGCTCGCCGCCGACACCGCCAAAGGCATGCGGCCCAGCTTCACGCCGGCCGCCGACCCCGAGACGGGAGAGCGTTTCTTCGATCTCCTGGTGAGCGCGTGTGAGCGGCGGGTTCCCGGGCGCGTCGCCTGCGGCCGCTTCGGTGCGGATATGCAGGTTTCCCTGGTGAACGACGGCCCGGTCACCTTCATTCTGCGGGCAGCTCCTAGACAGCGTAAGCCTTCCGGTAATAAGGCCAGCTTTGCACATGCAGATAGCGCCGCACCGGGGACTTGATCACCGATACGCATAGGGCGATGGAGAACAGGCACCACACGGCGGCGTACTCGTTCGGGTTGCGGGTCAGGATGTCCGACAGGAGCGGGCCGACCAGATAGTGAAACCCGACGAATCGCCATGATCCGTAGAGAATGGGCATGTAGAACGCGGTCAGGATGTAGGTGACGCCGTGCAAGCCGTAGCGGAAACCGAATGCACTCTCGGGGTAATCCGAAAGCAAACCGTTCAACGGCAACTGCCACGCGATGTGCCAATCCCCCGAGACCGAACAGGCCAGCGGGCCGCAGAAGCCTTCGAATCCGACGATGCAATTGCCCGCCCAGGCAAACGGATACATCTTGACCAGCATGGCTAGCGCGCCGACCGCGCAAATGGCGTAGACATAGACGCTGATGCGCTTCTTGACTTCCTCGGGAATGAAATACATCGCCACCATGTTGACGAAGAACGGCTGAAAGGCGATGTGCAAATAGCCGAACAGCGTCAAGATCTGGTTCGGCGGCGCATCGCACAGATTGATGTAAACGTAGGTGGCAGCCTGCAACAGCTCCATGCAGGCGAAATAAGTCAGCGGAATCCACAGTTCCTTGGATTCGCCCTTATAGGCAACATAGGCTGCCGTGCCAAAACCCACGGTCGCCAGTACCGCTGACGCTTCGCCGCTCCAACACATAGTGCACCCCTGAGATCGTAATCCGCGTTGAGAAACCAAGACCAGCCCAAACGCCGTTCCGGCACAACAGGTTGGGCATGTACCCATCGCTGCTGTCGCCTACAGCTCTGCCGGAAAGCATGCGCCCGTCCTGGCCCGGCGTCAGGTCGCTGCCCTGCTCCCGGGGGTAATGTACACCGGAATTGCGCGCATGGGTGGATGCAGTTCCTGTAGGGTGGGCTAGACGCGCATGACTCTCGGGTCATCAGGACGCTCCGAGCCCGGTGCGCGTCACAGCCCGCCGCGGAGTATCGCCGGCGCCACGCAACAACCCGCCGGTTCGCGCCGAACGTCTTGCGGCAAGCGGAAAGTGCCCGTCCAAGGGCTCCAGGCCCGCTCGGTGATCGGCGTGTCGGTGGTCTCCCAGGTCATCGCCACAGCGGCGGCCCTGGCCGAACGCATCAAGGCCGCGGATCCTGGCGCACTGGTGATCGTGGGCGGCTACCATCCCACCTTTGCCGACCGCGAGATTCTGGAGGACTTTGCGGCCATCGATCTGTGTGTGCGCGGCGAGGGGGAGCAGACCATCGTGGAGTTGATGCAGCACTGGCG
>Ga0209254_10001901_pt1 | contig 18844 bp, 8 predicted proteins | sample FrelakmetDIP11DI_FD_187148 | JGI IMG/M metagenome (GOLD analysis project Ga0209254, IMG submission 187148) | Freshwater lake sediment microbial communities from the University of Notre Dame, USA, for methane emissions studies - DIP11 DI (SPAdes)... | ecosystem: Environmental > Aquatic >...
CACCGAGATTGAGGCCTCTGCCGGCCGTCCCGGCCACACCCCGTCACTGTGGCTGTTGTTGCCTTCGCACAAGCAGGGCCTGCCCGTTATCGATGGCGTGCCCGTGCCTTTGGTGAACAGCACGCAGGCTTTTGGCCTGCCGCAAGCCTGGGTTGAAAACAAACACCGCGCAGCGGCTCTGGCCTGATGTCAGCATGAAGACATACAAGCGAAGGGAAGTGGCATGAGTATTCTGATTGACTCAATTCGAGTAGCAGGATTTCGTGGCATTAAGGACCTAGAGGTTTCGCTACAGCGGATTACCGTGCTCATCGGCCCAAATAACTCTGGCAAGACCTCTTTAATCAAAGCACTCCAACTCGCTTTGGGCGACTACTCACGCGCACTAACTGAAGAGGACTTCTATATTGCACCGGACGAAAAACGAGCGAGCGAAATAATTGTTGATATAAGGGCTGTGCCAGTAGATACCGACGGAAAACGAGCCCCTAATTTTGGAGTGGAGTGGCTAACCGAATTTGGTGACAAAATCCAATCTGAAGCCAACGGAGACCAATTTCTTGCGATCAGAACACGATCCAAACAGAATGTGATTAAAGGTGGCTTTGATACGACCCGCGCAACATTGGAGACTTGGCCCCCTTTCACAGCTTGGGCTACAACCAAGGTTAAGGAGACAAAGCTTAGTGCTCGCTTCCAGAGCTTGCCATTCATCACTATGGAAGCGCAAAGGGACATTCACCAAGACTTACGGGATAGGTCATCGTTCATCGGAAAGATACTTTCTAGCGTTGAGTACGACAAAAGCGACATACTGGAACTTGAGGCGCTGATCAAGGAAATCAATGATGAGGCGGTCAATAAAAGCCAGGAACTCAGAAGCCTCAAATCTCATCTTGAAAAACTGAACCAATCTATTGGTGGTTCCGGTGGCGCTGAGGTAACTCCGTTTCCGAAGAAAATTCGAGACCTATCAAAGAGCTTTTCTGTTCACTTCGGCGAGACGGAGACTAACTCGTTCTCAATGGAATATCACGGCATGGGGACGAGAAGTTGGGCATCAATGCTAACTGTTAAGTCTTTCATTGAAATGTTGACGGAGAGGCACGCTGCCGAATCTGAACCATTGTTTCCTGTTCTCGCCACCGAAGAGCCTGAAGCACATTTGCATCCGAACGCACAGAAGACGCTTTATCGCCAGCTTTCAGATATCAATGGCCAACTAATCATAAGCACTCATTCCCCATTCTTGGCGGCAATGGCGGACCTTTATCAAATCAGGTCATTGGTCAGAACGAACAATGGAGTAGTGGCGCACAAAATTACTCATGCCATGAGCAATGAGGACAAGAAAGTCATTGCGCGAGAGGTTTTGGCAACGAGAGGGGAGCTGCTATTTGCAAAGTGCATTCTCCTGTGTGAAGGGGTTACCGAAGAGCAAGTATTACCCGCCATGTTCGAGGTTTATTTTAATGCCTCACCTTGGAACATAGGTGTTTCTTGCGTCAGCGTTGGCGGGAAGAATTACGGGCCTTATGTTCGGCTGGCTTCCAGCTTCGGAATCCCGACATGCATTTTAAGCGACAACGATGGACGCACAAAAATCGAAGTGGAAGCCCAGATACGGAGACTGTCTAAAGACGCCGGTCTTCCTCTTGGCGCTGATCTGTATGGCATTCAATATCTTGAATCCGGAAACGATTTTGAGGTAGAGCTTATTGCTCATGGATTGCGCGATGAGGTAATCGACTCGCTTGTATTGTATGAAACAAAAGGTTCGTCGAATGAACGATACCGGCAGGCGAAGCACAACGAGTTGATACTTCTTAACGATGTTCAGCTCACAGAAAAGATGCGCAATGCAAAAGCATCTTATTCCGGATTTTTGGCGGATGTATTGCTTGAGAACCCGAGAAATAAGTCAGCGAATGAGTTGGTTCCTCCGAATGTCCGGGCGAGCTTCGATTGCATAAAAGGGTGGCTATAGCATGCTGCATTTATCCAAAGACCAAGAGGCCGTAGTTCACGCGGAAATCGGGAAACCCATGCAAGTCCTCGCTGCTGCCGGGTCTGGCAAAACAAGGGTGCTAACCGAGCGAGTACGCTATCTGATTGAGAATACACGTAAAGACGGCGTTATTGCCTTGACGTTTACCAACAAGGCAGCCGAGGAAATGCAAACTCGCCTTGCTGATTTGGATGAACTCAACGAGCGATGCTGGATAGCCACAATTCACGCGGTAGCTCAGCGGATTCTGGACCAATACGGACACACCATTGGTTTGCCTTCCGATCTCCATATTTATGAACGGGATCAGGATCGAAAAACCGTCTTTCTTCAGTCATTGAGGGAAAGCGATGTCGATATCGATGAGTTTCTTAACGTGGGCGATGAGAGAACTCGAAAAGATCGCGAGCGAATTATTCAGAATTACCTTGAGCAGTTCTCAGTGGTTAAGCGAGAGCTGTTGAACGAAGAAGAAATCAAAGAGAAGTACGCTTCTGACGAATCATTTTGGAGTGTTTTTCAAGAGTACCAGGGTGCATTGGTCAGAAGCGGCGGCTTGGATTTTGACGATATCTTGGTTTACGCACACAGGATCTTGATGGAACAAGCTTGGTGCGGCCAGATTTACAGGGCCAAATATAAGCACTTGTGCGTCGATGAGGCGCAAGATCTGAATAAGGCCCAGTACGAGTTTATCAAGGCTTTATGTGGTGATCAGATCAGAAGTGTAATGATGGTCGGCGATCCTAATCAAATGATTTACGGATTCAATGGTTCGTCGTCCGACTATTTGTGTAATTATTTCTTGCAGGATTTTTCTGCTCAGATTTTCGAGCTTAAAGAAAATTATCGCAGTTCGAAATCAGTCATTCGACTCGCTAACAAACTGAAGCCTGGGTCGCAGATTGAAACTGATTTCGTATTGGATGGACGATTTGAAATCCAGTCATGCCATGATGAAGAGGTTGAGGCGGCATGGATTTGCGACAAGGTTAGCGAGCTTGTTTCTCAGAAAACAGATTATGAAATAGAAGGTGAGATATCACTTTCCAGCATGGTCGTAATTGCACGCAATCGATTTGTCTTTCTTGGGCTGGAGAAGACGCTTAGCGAAAGAGGGATTTCGTACTCGCTGAAAAAGGGAGAGCGTCAGACCGAGCCATCGTCCCTATTCGGTAAAGTGTTGGATCTCGCGATACGGATTCGGCTAAACCCTAAGGATTGGGTTGACGGAAAAAAGCTTTGTACCACCCTGAAAATACCTACCCCTTCTTCATGGGGCAAGGAGGATTTGCTGCTTGATCTGGCAGGTGCTGCTCGAATGTCAACGGTCCTATTCCCTGACGTTCAGGCTTCACTTCTTGAGGCTATTCAGGCGCTGACTATCGAAAAGCCCAACATCCCTAAGCTGTGTGATCACTTTGCCAAAGTCATTCAGGGATTAAGCGATACACCTTTGCCCGAAGAAGATAATGAACTTGAACGCTCGTTACAGGAGCTAGAGGACTTCAGAAGGAGCTGGACCATCTTCAAGAGAAAGGGGCTGGGGGATTCACTTTCCGCCTTTCGTAATGCCATCGCATTAGGACAGGTAGCAGAGGATTTCAATCCTTCCGGCCTAACTCTGAGCACCGTTCACACTATGAAGGGTCTTGAGAAAGATATCGTCTTTCTCATGGGAATGTGTGAAGGCGTGTTTCCAGATTATCGTGCCCACAGTAAAAAGGAACTGGCTGAGGAACTCAATAGTGCCTTTGTTGCGATTACGAGGGCAAAGCGATGGTTATATGTCTCCTATCCGCTTCAGCGGGTAATGCCGTGGGGAAGCTCAAAATCGCAACAAGTCTCACGTTTCGTAAGAATGCTTCAATCGTGATTTTTCATTTCGGCTTGAATGGGAAGTCGAGTTCAGGGAATCCCAGCACATGATCAACGCCCCCCAGCTTCTGGCTGACCTCAAGCGCCGCCTCACGGTACTGGATGACGACCTGCGCGCGCGCATCGACACCGTGCCTGACCTCAAGGCCAGCCTGCAAGCCGAGTGGCAAGCAGCCCGCGATGCCGAACGCACGGCCGAGACCTTCGATAGCTGGGCCGACCAGGTCATCACTCAGGCCGGGGTGCATTGGCTACTGAGCTGCGTGTTCTTGCGCTTCATTGAAGACAACGGCTTGGTCGACCGCCCATGGATCGGCGGCACCCCCGACAGTGGTCGCCTTAACCTCGCCCGTGACAGGCACGAAGCCTATTTTCGCGCCCATCCCTTGGAAAGCGACCGCGAATACTTGCTGGCCTGCTTTCGCGAGGCCGGCAGCCTGCCCGGCCTGCACACCTTCTTCGACGAAGCACACAACCCGGTTTTCCGCCTCGGCATCAGCGGCGACGCCGCCATGGCCCTGCGCGGTTTCTGGCAGCAGCAAGACCCCAACACCGGCGCATTGCTGCACGACTTCACCGACCCCACCTGGAACACCCGCTTCCTTGGCGACCTGTACCAGGATTTGTCGGAAGCCACCCGCAAGCGCTACGCCCTGTTGCAGACGCCCGAGTTCGTCGAGGAATTCATCCTCGACCGTACGCTGACCCCCGCCATCCGCGAGTTCGGCTACCGCGAAATGCGCATGATCGACCCCACCTGCGGCTCGGGTCACTTTCTGCTCGGCGGTTTCCACCGTTTGGTGGACGAATGGTCGCGCGCCGAACCCACGCGCAACCGGCGCGACGTGGCCCAGAAGGCGCTGGACGCGGTGGCCGGCGTGGACCTGAACCCGTTTGCGGTGGCCATCTCGCGGTTCCGGCTGCTGGTGGCCGCGCTCCAGGCCAGCGACGTGCACCGCCTGAGCGATGCGCCGGACTTCCACGTCAACGTGGCCATCGGCGACAGTCTGCTGCACGGCAATCGTTTCGGTCTGAAGGAGACCGAAGACATGTTCCAGCACGCCGAGCACTTTGCGGACACGGGCTTGGCTCACGCCTACGCCAGCGAAGACCTGGCCGACGTGCAACGCATCCTGGGGCGGCAATACCACGCGGTGGTGGGCAACCCGCCCTACATCGTCGTCAAGGACGCGGCGCTGAATGCGGCCTACCGCAAGCAGTACGCCAGTTGCCACAGGAAGTATTCGCTCGGCGCGCCGTTCACCGAGCGCTTCTTCGAGTTGGCTGTCACCGGGCGCGACGGTCAGGGCGCGGGCTTCGTCGGCCTGATCACCGCTAACTCGTTCATGAAGCGCGAGTTCGGCAGTAAGCTGATCGAGCAAGTTTTGCCGCAGCTAGACCTGACACATGTGGTCGACACTTCCGGCGCGTACATCCCTGGACATGGCACGCCGACAGTGATCCTGTTTGGCCGGCATCGCGCGCCGGTTGGCGACGCGGTGCGCACGGTGATGGGCATCAAGGGCGAGCCCAGTATGCCGGATGACCCGGAGCATGGGTTGGTGTGGTCAGCCATCCTCGGACAGATTGACCACGCCGGGTCGGAGAGCGAGTTCGTCAGCGTGGCGGACACTGAGCGGATTGTGTTCGGCAAGCATCCGTGGAGTGTTGGGGGGGGCGGTGCGGCGGATGTAAAGGAAGCCATAGAGGCGGTATGTGTAGAGACTTTTGGCACCCGAACTACCGCGATGGGCTTCTTCGGCATCTCTGCCGCTGACGAGGTAATGCTTGCCGATGCCGCGAGCTTCCAACGCCGTGGAGTTGAACTTGATCGCATGCGGCCCCTAGTGTCTGGGGACGAAGTGCGCGACTGGGAAGCTGCGCCACAACTACATGCCTTGTTTCCGTACGACCATGAGCACCTGCTGCCAATCATCGACTCGCCCGGTGCGTACCGTTGGCTGTGGCCCTGCAGAACGTATCTCGGCTCCCGTGTCACCTTTTCCAAGCGCACCTACTTAGAGGAAGGGCGTCCTTGGTGGGAGTGGCATCAAATAGCGCTCGACCGGATCAAGACGCCGCTCACCATCACTTTCGCCTTCGTCTCCACCCACAACCACTTCGTCCTCGACCGTGGCGGCAAGGTGTTCAAGCAGACGGCGCCGGTGGTCAAGCTGCCCACCGGGGTCAGCGAATCCGAGCACCTAGGGCTGCTCGGACTGCTCAATTCGTCGGTGGCGTGCTTCTGGTTGAAGCAGGTTTGCTTCACTAAGGACGGTCGAGGCGAGCTATGGGAGCAGCGAAAGGAATTCAACGCGACCAACGTCGCTGATTTTCCCTTGGTCGCGTCACCGCCCATAGCCCTCGCCCAAACCCTTGACCACCTCGCTCAGGAACTCGCCGCCACCAGCCCAGCAGCACTGCTGGCCGACGCGGGCGCTCAGCCGCTGCCCACCCGCGCCAGCCTCGACGCAGCCCGCACACATGTCGCCCAGCTACACAGCCTAATGGTCGCCGGTCAGGAAGAACTCGACTGGCGCTGCTATCGCCTCTACTGCCTGCTGCCGGCAGGCAGTGATGCATTGGCTTTCGAGCACAGCACTCCGCCCGAAGTGGCACTCGGTGAGCGCGCTTTCGAGATCGTGCTGGCCCGTCGCATGGCCGTCGGCACCGAGCAGACCACCTGGTTCGAGCGCCACGGCTCGACTCCCGTCACCGAAATCCCGAAACACTGGCCCGAAGACTACCGCCGCGTTGTGCAGCGCCGCATTGACCTGATAGCAAGCGACCGCAACATCGGCCTGATCGAGCGCCCCGAGTACAAGCGCCGCTGGAACTCGCCTCAATGGGAGACGCTGGAACAGGCCGCGCTGCGCGACTGGCTGCTGGCCCGGCTGGAATCTCCGCATTACTGGACCACCAGCGCCGACCAGCCGCCCGCACTCACCTCCACCAGCCGCCTGGCCGACGCCGCCCGGCAGGACGCAGACTTCATGCAGGTAGCCGCACTCTATGCCGGCCACGCTGACTTTGACCCGAGCCAGCTCGTCGCCGAACTGGTGATTAGCGAAGCCGTCCCCTTCCTGCCCGTGCTGCGTTACTCCGACGTTGGCCTGCGCAAGCGCGCTCAGTGGGAAGACACATGGGCCTTGCAACGGCGCGAGGATGCCGGTGACAACGTCGGCAGCATTCCCGTTCCGCCCAAATACCAGAGCAAGGATTTACTCAAAACCGACGTCTGGCGCCTGCGCGGCGGCCTGGACGTGCCCAAGGAGCGCTGGGTCAGCTACCCCGGCTGCGAACGCGGCGCCGACGGCAGCCTGGTCATCGCATGGGCCGGCTGGGACCACCTGCAACAAGCCACCGCCATCGCCAGTTTTTACCTCGACATGAAAGATAACGAAGGCTGGCCGCCCGAGCGCCTGCAACCACTACTGGCCGGGCTACTCGAACTCGTGCCCTGGCTCAAGCAGTGGCACAACGAGATCGATCCCACCTACGGAGAGCGCATGGGTGATTACTACCAAGGATTCGTCTCCGAAGAAGCCCGCGCCCTCGGCTTAACGCTGGATGACCTGCGGGCGTGGAAACCAGCGGCGACCGCGACCAGGCGTGGGCGCAAAAAAGCTGTCGCATGACTCAGATTCCCACTCCCAAAGAGATGATCTACACGCACTTGTGTGCGTGGCGAGTCATTGGCGGCATTGGCGTGCCGCCGAATTCGGACAAGGTTGCTTTGGCGTCAGGCGAGGGCTGGTCATACTCACTGACCAACAACATTGATGCAACCTGCGCGATCAGCGACCGAGGCTTAGCACTCGGGCACCTGGCATTGCAGGGCATATTTGGTTCTGCCAAGGTGGGAACTTTGGAGGAGCGCCTCGCTGCGGCGATCGAGGAAATTCAACAGGCTCGCCGCGAGAAGACTGGCAGCTACCCGTTATTGCTGTTCATAGGAAAGGGCTGCGCCGACGTGGCCATCGGTGCATCAGCCCAACAACGCGACGACTACGTCCTGACTTTTGACGCCTACGACAAAGCCGCGATTCGTCAGCCGTATATTCACCAGCATCGAGCGATGCAGCTCGCGCTCGCGTTGGAGTCGAAGACTCGAGTTCGCTTTGATGAGGTGTCGGCAGGAACCTATTGCACAAATGCAGAGGGCCACACGGTCTACAGCTTGTCGTTTTTGGGCAATGCCGAACTTACTGCGTCATCTCCGCTGGCCGCTGAGGCCCCAGAAGCGATTGCGCGACGCTTTGCCCTCCTCAGCAAGAGCGCTGAGCTTGCATCGTCTGTCCGGCTATACGCAGACATGGCGACCTACGGGCGTGAGCCCTTCCGGGTTTTCATTTCAGGATGGACTGCGCTCGAGATTCTGATCCAGAAGACATTCAAGGATTACGAGGAACGCTTCTTCAGTACTTTGGCGATCCCCCATCAGCCGGAAATGGCTGCCAAGTTCCTGGCACGCATGCGTGAGACGATGAGCAACAAGCACAACTTGGTCGACCGCTTCACCCTAGTGTCGGCGGTACTGTTGCCATCGCAAGAGACTGGCGAAGCGGAGGCCGACCTCGCCATATTCAAGCGGATTAAACAGCAACGCGACGAAATCGCTCATGGGGCAGCCTTTGATGAGAGCCGTTTACCTGTTGACGAGCTGAGCGGCCTGCTCATGAAGTACCTGGCTGCACACGCCGCCAAAGTGGCTGATGATGCAACGCTGCCGCGCAGTCGAGCCTGACATCGGGACCAATATGTTCAACCGAAGCTTTCCATACAACGGAACCACGACATGTTAATCAGACACGTACAAGCAACCAACATGTCGCGGCGTATGCGGCGATCAAGAGGGATATAAACAATCATGACCTTGCTGAAAGACCTGATCAACATTCCGGAGCGGGTGCACCAGGGTGACTTTGTGCTCAAGTTGTCCGAGGGCGTGACCCACGCCGACGCGACTCTGCGTGATTACGTGGTGACGCCACAACTGGTGGATAGCTTCGACAACGCCTTGGGCTTCATCAAGCAATCGGTTGAGTCGGGCGGCAGCAAGGCCGCCTATCTGCATGGCAGTTTCGGCTCGGGCAAGTCGCACTTCATGGCCGTTTTGAATCTTTTGCTGGCGGGTAACACCCAGGCACGGTCGACGCCCGAGCTGGCCGACGTCGTGGCCAAGCATAGCTGGACGCATGGCAAGAAATTCTTGCTTGTGCCCTACCACATGATCGGCGCTCGGGACATGGAGAGCGCCATCTTGGGGCAATACGCCGAGTTCGTGCGGCGGCTGCACCCGGACGCACCGGTGCCAGGGTTCTACCTGGCCGAGGGTCTTTTTGCTGACGCCAAGCGCATGCGCGAGCAGATGGGCGATGCCTCCTTTTTTACCAAGCTCAATGAAGGCGCAAACGCCTCGCCTGGCGATGGTGGCGGTTGGGGAGACATGGATTCGGGTTGGGATGCGGCCAGTTTTGATACGGCGACCTTGGAGGCGCCAAACGGTGAAGAGCGATCGCGCTTGGTGGGCGACCTGATCAGTCAGTTCTTTACTTCGTTCCGCTCCATGGCGGGTAGCGGCGAATCATTTGTGTCGCTGGACGATGGCCTCAGCATCATGACCCGCCATGCACAATCACTGGGTTACGACGCAGTCATTCTGTTCCTGGATGAGTTGGTTTTGTGGCTGGCCAGCCATGCGGCTGATGTAGGGTTCGTAAGTCGCGAGGGCACCAAGCTGGTGAAGCTGGTGGAGGCGACTAACGCCGACCGGCCGATCCCACTGGTCAGCTTTGTGGCCAGGCAGCGTGACTTGCGCGATTTGGTGGGAGAAAACCTGGCGGGATCAGTGCAGGCACAATTCAGTGATGTGTTGCGCCACTGGGAGGCCCGCTTTCACCGCATCACGCTGGATGATCGGAATCTGCCGGCAATTGCGGAAAAACGCGTCTTGCGCCCCATCAATGAGGCCGCAAGACAAACACTGGCCGCCGCGTTCGAGGAGATTTTGCGGGTTCGCCGTGACGTGCTTGACACGCTGTTGACGACCTCGGCTGACCGGGAGATGTTCCAAAAGGTCTATCCGTTTTCACCCGCGTTGGTGCAAACACTGATAGCCGTGTCTGCTGCGCTCCAGCGCGAACGGACAGCCTTGAAGTTGATGATGCAACTGCTGGTGGACCGGCGCGAGGATTTGGAGCTGGGTCAGCTCATCCCTGTCGGTGATTTGTATGACGCGATCTGCGAAGGGGACGAGCCGTTCTCCGAGGGCATGCGTTTGCACTTTGACAATGCCAAGCGCTTGTACTCCCAACGGCTGCTGCCGATGCTGGAGCGACAGCACAATGTGACGTTAGAGGCGATCAAACTCGGCCAGGCGGACCCTGTCGCGGCAAAGAACCTGCGTAACGATGCACGTATTCTCAAGACGTTATTGCTGGGTGCATTGGTGCCCGAAGTGGAGCCCCTCAAGGGCTTGACCGCCCAGCGGCTGGCCGCATTGAACCATGGCACCTTCAAGTCGCCCATCCAGGGCCGGGAAGCACAGGACGTACTGCGTAAATGCCGCGATTGGGCTTCGGAGATCGGCGAGATCAAAATCACCGAAGACCAGAACCCGGTAGTGTCGATCCAGGTGACGGGGGTGGACATCGAACCCATCCTACGGGCGGCCGAGGCCAATGACAATGCCGGCAACCGGCGTAAAAAGATTCGAGAATCGCTGTTTGCCGAGTTAGGCATTCCTGATGATGGTGTCTTGTTCACCCGATACGAATTCACTTGGCGTGGAACCCGCCGTGAGGTGGAACTTCTCTACGAAAACGTGCGCGAAATGACAGACGACCGTTTGCGCGGCCGATCCGGTGCATGGACCGTGGTGCTGGATTTCCCCTTTGACGAACCCAACCGCAGCTCCGCCGACGACATCGCCCGCCTGGGGGAATACCGGGGCGGTGACACCAAAACTCTGGTGTGGTTGCCTTCGTTTTTCAGCAACAAGGCGCTCGCTGACCTGGGACGCCTCGTGGTGTTGGACCACATTCTTTCTGGTGACCGGTTTGAAAGTTACGCCTCCCACCTGAGCTTTGTGGATCGGGTGCAGGCCAAAGCCCTGGCCAAAAATCAATTGGATCAATTGCGGATCAAGCTGCGCAGCCAGTTGGAAGTCGCTTTCGGCGTCAGCACGGAGCCGCACGATGCGGTGACCAATCCACTCAGCGCTGACCAACAGTTTCAGTCCATGGACCCAACTCTGTCACCACGGCCACCCGTAGGCGCAAACTTCAAGGAAGCTTTTGAGGCCCTGCTGGGACAGCTTTTTGCGCACCAGTACCCCGCCCATCCGGAATTCGACACTGACATCAAACCAGCCGTCATTCGCAGGATTTGGCCAGAGGTGCAGCGTGCCATTGAAGCGCCGGACCGTCGTGGACTGGTGCAGGATTCCGCTACACGCCGGTTGGTTCGCTCTGTCGTGAACCCCTGTCAATTGGGGCAAATGGGGGAGACGCACCTGCTGGTCGAGGATCATTGGCGTTCCCGCTTTGCTCAAAGCCATGCGCGGGATGGTGGTGGCACGATGACAGTGGCGCAATTGCGGCGCTGGATAGACATGCCAAATCCCATGGGGCTGCCGTTGGAGTTGCAAAACCTCATTATCTTGAGTTTTGCGGCCCTCACAAACCGCCGCTTCATTTTGCGCGGCGGCCCGGTTGAACCCACCATTGATAGCTTACCCGACGAGATTGAGTTGCGCGAACAAGCACTGCCGGATGCTGCCCATTGGGCAATCGCAGTGAATCGCGCCGCCAGCCTGTTTGGCCTGACGGTGCCGCAAACGCTCAATGCGGGCAATGTTGGCCGCTTGGTTGACGATGTTCGCCGCGAGGCCGGTGCCAAACGCGAAGCGGTAGGCAAACTGGTGGTGGCCGTGCGGGACCGCGCCACCCGCTACGGTGCCTCAATGGAAGGGCGTGTACGCACCAGTGAGTCAGCCCAGGCGCTGCTGGCTGCCCTTCAGGCTGCGACCGACGCTGAACTGGTACAAACTCTGGCCAACGCATCCATCGAAACCTCTGAAGCGGCGGTGGGCCGCAGCATGGGACAAGCCCAGAACGTGGCCGACGCGTTGAACGATGCAAAGTGGAATATTTTCGATGCCATGCGGGACCTGCAGGACCATCGTCAGGCAGCAGCAGCTTCGATCCTGAGCCATTTGACCGAAGCGCTGGGCAGCGAAGAACACGTCATCCCTCTAAAGCCGAAGCTTGAGGAGCTTGACCGGGATGCGGTTCGTTTGCTGACCGTTGCAGCGCCTGCTCCGTCGACAGTTCCCACTCCACCCGGTGCCTCTCCGCTGCCCATGCCTGAGGCACCAGCCCCAGAGTCATTCTCCGGCATCGGAAGTCCGCCAGCGGCGCCCGTGCTTGTGGAGGAATCTCAAAAGGTTGACCTCGACACCGAAGCGGCAGCTTCGGTGCTGAAAACCCTGCAAGACCGCCTGCAAAACGACCATGAGTTGGAGCTGAGTTTGAGCTGGCGGCTGTCGCGTCGGAGTTCACAGCCGTGACTATTTCAGTGCCCCAAATTACCGCGCAACTTGAAGCGGTGCTGGCGCGTGAGCCGGCCGCATTGGCCGTTGCGATTCGCTCTGCTACCAAGCAGGATTGGCCTGACGCCGTCATGCAGCGGGGGCGCCGATTTTCCTTGCGCTGGTGTGACTCCATGCTGGCGATGCGCGAAGCATTGTGCGATGTCGAGCAAGACGATGCGGCCGACGCTGGCCTAGTGATGCTGACGCCGTTGGGTTCACACGAGATTGCCGAAGACATCGCTGCGCGCCTGGCACGAGGACGTGTCTTTCAGCCGGAGGGCTGGGAGATAGTGCGCCAGCTCTTTGGCGCTAAAGAGGTGGATGCCCGCTTGGGGCGTTACTCGTGGATGCCCCAGGTGCTGGTGGACGGTGCGGCCCAGGGCGCGTACACGCCCGTTGCGAACGGCTTCCTTGACCTGGAAACAGCCTGGAAAGAGCTGCTTCAGCGCTTTCTGCAATTGGAGGAGCCACGACCTGATGCAACCGCCCTGCTGCGATGGACGATGCAGCCCAGCGCCGATGCCTCGCTCAATCTGCTGCCGGCCAACGCACGGCCCGACGCCTTGCGCTGGTTGGGCGAATCAGCAGGGACGACGGGCAATATGGTGTTGGCCTGCGTCGAAGCGGGCCGCACGGGCGATGCGATGGCGCTGGGACTGGTTTGCGGGGTTCTGTACGCCACGGCAGGAGAAGGCCAGGCAGCCTTGGGCCACGCCACGATCAGGCTAGAGCGGTTTGTGAATGATACCCATGTTGGCATAGCCGAAGGGCGCGCTTGGGCTGAGGCGGCGCGGCAGCTGGTTCGTGATGGCGGTGCGGATGTGAACCGGCCGGCCTTGGACCGAGCCGATGCCTTGTTGAACGATCTGCGCGTAGCCGAGTTTGCGCACCTGAGCGATGTTTCGCCTCTGGGCTTTGACCAGCGCATGCGATCATTTGCGGCGCACCTGACCCTGCATGTACAAGCTCCCACGGATGAAACCTTGGCAGCTGTTGAGGAAGCTGCCAATCGCGTACTGATCCATGTACTGGCTGCCTCCCAACCTCAGCGGGCCGACCGAGTGGAAATGGCGAGACGCATGGCCCGCTGGCTGGTGAGGCCCGCAACAACCGCCACTACGGTGGCCGATTTCGTGTGTTGGCAAGCCGATGAAGGTGCATTCGTGGATTGGGCGCGTTTCAGGTTGCTGGGGGGTGATGAACTGGAGGAGGTGTCGCACGCGTATGGGGCTGTTCGGACTAGCGTCATCGCACGCCGCAATGTGTTGGGACAGCAATTTGCCTTGGCTTTGCAACGCTGGAACGAGCAAGCACCAGGGGCTGAGGGCCGCATTGTTCCACTGGAAGCAGTGCTCGACCGCGTTGTGGCCCCTCTGGCTGTGCATCAGCCTGTGTTGTTGCTGGTAGTTGATGGCTTGAGCACCAGCATCTTCCGAGAGCTTTTTGTCCGCACCGAGCGCCTGGGTTGGGCCGAGATGGTGCCTGCTGCCTTGGCTCGGCCATTGGCAGGCGTTGCGGCGTTCCCGACTATCACTGAGGTGAGCCGCGCAACCTTGCTTTGCGGAAAGCTAACGACGGGCACGTCCTCACTTGAGAAGACTGGGTTTTCAACCCACGCCGCACTACTGGCTCAATCGCGCGCCGATGTGCCGCCCAAACTATTTCACAAGGGCGATCTGAGTGACTCGACAAACCTGTCAAACGAGGTCAGGACAGCCATTGCCAACCCACAACAACGCGTGGTCGGCCTCGTTTACAACGCTGTGGATGATCATCTCAGCGGCCCGGACCAGCTACACCAACGATGGAACCTGGAAGATCTGCGATTGTTCCTGCCGATCCTGCGTGAAGCACGGGAAGCACGCCGCGTCGTTGTAATCACGGCTGATCACGGTCACATGCTCGAAGACGGAACCACGCAAACTCCCGGTGGCGAAAGCGACCGGTGGCGTGTTGGCAACGATGCCGTAAAACACACCGAGATCGTTCTGACGGGTGGACGTGTCCGAACCCCGAATGGTGCAACGTCGGTGACGTGTTTGTGGAGTGAAAGCGTCAGGTACGCTGGCCGCAAGAATGGGTACCACGGTGGAGTTTCACCGCAAGAGGTCACCGTGCCTTTGACTGTGTTGGTTCCATTCGGCATGACCCTGCCCGAGTGGCAACCAGCGTTGCCAGCACAGCCGGAATGGTGGGACCTTCCCAACCTGGCTACCCCACAAACGTCGGCACCCCAACAGGCTGTGGCGCCCCGAACAGTGTCGCGTCAACCAACTCCGCCACCACTTGGGCAACACCAGTTGTTCGACACGCCCATGGCACCGGCTCCATCGCCATCGCCAGCACAAGCAGAAGACTGGATCGACACCCTTTTGCAAAGCCAGGTGTACGCATCTCAGCGTTCGCTGGCAGCGCGCGTGGCACCACCCGATGAGCAAATGCGCAAGATGCTGACAGCACTGGCCGAGCGCGGCGGAAAACTTTCACGCGCGGCCCTTGCCCAGAGGCTCTCCATGCCGGAAATTCGATTGAACGGGATGCTGAGCGCTGTGCGACGGATCTTGAATGTGGACCAAGCCACGGTGTTGTTGGTGGATGAATCCGCTGGCACCGTTGAGTTGAATCGAACTTTGCTACTTCAGCAATTCCGCATTACCGTGAACGGAGGCGGCCGATGATCAGCGCTGCAAGACGAGATGACATCGTCGGCGCTTTGCGGCGCGGCACTGTTCCATGCGCCGGGCTGGATGCGCTTGCGGTAGGCATTGACGCTTTCGCGCCCACTCTGGACGAAGAGCTGGCCACAGTCTCTAGTGGACGCGGTGGGTTCAAGGCTGTGCGCGGAGAGTACGGGACCGGCAAAACCTTTTTTGGTCGCTGGCTCCAGGAACGCGCACGCGCGAAGGGCTTTGCTACCAGCGAAGTTCAGATCAACGAAACGGAAACGCCCTTGCATCGCCTGGAGACGATCTACCGTCGACTGGTCGAACGACTCGGAACTGCGGACAGCAACAGCGGCGCATTTCGCAGTGTGATTGACGGATGGTTTTTTGCCTTGGAACAGGATGTTCTGGCTGATGGATCGGTCGACGCAGATGATGCACATGCTCTGCTAGAGCGGACAGAGGCACTGATGGAAGCCCAATTGACGACCATCAGCAAGACCGCACCGGCCTTCTCGGCGGTTCTGCGAACCTACCGTCGGGCCTTGGCTGACGGCGACAATCAGCTTGCTGAAGGGTTAATTAGTTGGCTTGCTGGCCAACCCAATGTCGCTGCCAGCGTGAAGCGTGCCGCAGGCATCAAGGGTGAGTTAGATCACTTTGGTGCGGCCAACTTCCTGATCGGTTTGTTGACTATTTTGCGCGACAGTGGCTTCCCAGGATTGGTGCTGGTGCTAGACGAGGTGGAGACACTCCAGCGCATGCGTGCCGACACGCGGGAGCGTGGCTTAAACGCGTTGCGCCAGTTGATCGATGAAATTGATGCGGGACGTTTTCCTGGCCTATATCTCGTCATTACCGGGACACCTGCATTCTTTGATGGCGCCCAAGGTGTACAAAGGCTTGCGCCTTTGGCGCAACGTCTGCATGTGGATTTTGGCACCGACCGGCGGTTTGATAACCCACGGGCCGTTCAGATACGGCTGGCACCCTTTGACCAAGGCTCGTTGGTGGCTGTGGGTAAGCGCGTGCGCGACATCTACGCGGAGATGCAGCCCTCCGAGAGCCGTTTGCGTACTTTGGTTAACGATGCCTATATCGAAACCTTGGCCCGTGCGGTGGCTGGCGGACTGGGCGGAAAAGTGGGGGTGGCGCCACGTCTATTTCTCAAGAAACTGGTCGCCGATGTACTCGACCGGGTTGATTTACATGAAGACTTTGACCCGCGCCAGCATTACAAACTGACGCTTGCAGAAAACGAAATGACGACCAATGAGCGGGCCGCAGCCGGCGCCCTCAGCGTGGATGACATCGAGCTGTGATCGAAGGGTGATCAACGCGTGATTGAATTCGAAAAGCTTCACCCGGCGCTCCAATATCACGTCGTTAATTCCCTGGGCTGGAGCAGCCTGCGCCCGACCCAACTGCAAGCAATTGATCCGATTCTTTCTGGCGTCCATTGCCTCTTACTGGCGCCAACGGCCGGCGGAAAGACCGAGGCCGCCATCATTCCCGTTTTATCGAGGATGTTGACCCATGCGTGGCCGGGCGTGAGCGTGATCTACGTTTGTCCGATCAAAGCCCTACTAAACAATCTCGAACAACGTTTGTCGCATTACGCCGGGTTGGTCGGCAGGCGCGTTGCTGTTTGGCACGGGGATGTTTCCCAGTCTCAAAAGAGTCATGCCATAAAGGACGCACCCGACATTCTGCTGACGACGCCCGAATCGTTGGAAGGTATGTTGGTGTCCACACGCATTGACCGGCAAGCTTGGTTTGGCAATTTGCGGGTGGTGATTGCCGACGAGTTGCATGCATTCGCTGCGGATGACCGTGGCTGGCACTTGCGAGCCGTGCTGCAGCGCCTGCAACAGTATGTTCCCAACGAGATGCAACGGCTTGGTTTGTCTGCGACCGTGAGCAACCCAACGGAACTGCTCAACTGGTTCGCACCCACCGGGATCAAACAGGTTGTCGGAAGTGCGTCGGTGAGTACGGATGCGGACGTCACCGTGGATTACGTGGGCTCATTGGCCAATGCGGCCACCGTCATTGCCAGGCTTTATCAGGGCAGCAAACGCCTGGTTTTTTGCGACTCACGCAGCAGTGCCGAACAACTGACCAGTACCTTGCGTGCCCAAGAAGTACGCGTCTTCCTAAGCCATGCTTCGCTCAGCCATTCCGAACGAAAACTTGCTGAAACGGCTTTTGCCGAAGAAAAGGACTGCGTAATTGTTGCCACCTCAACGTTGGAGCTTGGCATCGACGTAGGGGATCTTGATCACGTAATCCAGATCGATGCGCCTTCGACGGTTTCATCATTTCTTCAGCGCATGGGGCGCACCGGTCGCAGGGCGGGTGGACGGCGCAGTTGCTTGTTCCTATGCACGAATGACGACTCGCTCATGCTGGCCATGGGTATTTGTCGGCTTTGGGGTGAAGGCTGGGTTGAGGCTGCCTATCCGCCTCTGGAACCCTGGGCCATCATGGCACAACAGGCCATGGCTGCCACTCTGGAACGTGCTCAGTGGGCAAGGCAAGATCTTGTTCGTCTGCTATGTGAGGCCTTCCCTGAGTCGAGTCCACAAGGAGTCACTGATTTGATCGAGCACATGGCTCAACTTGGCTTCCTGCTGGAAACGGATGGCGTTCTGCAAATTGGCCCCGCGACTGAAAAACAATATGGCCGCGCCCACTACAAAGACCTTCTGGCCTCTTTTTCAGGCGCTCAACTACTTCTGGGTCGCTTCGGCAGCGTTGAGGTTGGATTCATCGACCCGATGATGTTGGCGGGCGACAAAGAAAACCGGTTAATCCTGCTAGCAGGAAAAAGCTGGCGCATTATGGATGTCGACTGGAAACGGCAAACGGTGTGGCTTGAGCCAGCGAAAGAAGGTGGCAAGGCCCGATGGACAGGTAGTGGACGTGCCTTGAGCAGAGAGATTGCCCAGGGAATATTTCGTGCCTTAAACGAGGACGAGGGCGCAGGAAAACACGCAGCAATCTCCAAGCGGGCTCAACTTGAAATCGATGAGATTGGTGAATTCATCCCGGAAACTTGCAGCACGGCAGTTCAGGTCATCACAAAGAGTGAGTCGGGCGGAGCACGTCTGTGGACCTTTGGTGGCACGCGAGCCAACCGCACCATCGCCAAGCAGATTCAATCCGTGGCTGATGTCAGACGTATTGATGCCCTTGGCCTCGATCTAAAGGCGCCCGTTGATCAAAAGGCGCTAAACGCTGACTTCCTTGTCGCGAACCTTGAGTTTTCCCCGGATGAAATCAAGGAGCGCGCCAAGCCGATCAAATTTGCAGATTGCCTACCTACCACGTTGCTTGTTCAAATTATTCGAATGCGCCAGTTTGAGCAACCAGATAGTCGAGTCCAATCCAGCCCTATGCTTTTAGTCTGAATCTTGCCCCCTTTTACTTCATTGTTGACAAGGGTTCGCTACAAAAAAGCCACCCCGAGGGGTGGCGGCAATACATGATCAAGTAAGCAACTGCTTGGCCAGGGCGACTTCAATGCTGTCCCCCGACTGGTTCAGAACGTCCAAGCCGGAATCCGGCATGTCGCCAGAAGTCGACTGTGACACGGCGATCTTCTTTGCCATGAGTTCCAGACATCCCATCTGGGCCGATCCTGCGTAGCCCAAAAAGTGCACATCCACGTCCTGCTTCTGGCCGATCCGCCAACTG
>Ga0209254_10001902_pt1 | contig 18844 bp, 19 predicted proteins | sample FrelakmetDIP11DI_FD_187148 | JGI IMG/M metagenome (GOLD analysis project Ga0209254, IMG submission 187148) | Freshwater lake sediment microbial communities from the University of Notre Dame, USA, for methane emissions studies - DIP11 DI (SPAdes)... | ecosystem: Environmental > Aquatic >...
CCAGTCCGGCGGCGGCCGGAATTCCTGGCCCTGCCGCCAGTCGGCCCCGAGCTGGTCGTAGGCAGCCCGCTTTTCGGGATCCTTCAGGACCTCGTTGGCCTCCTGCAGTTCCTTGAACCGCTCCTCGGCATCTTTTTCCTTGCTGACGTCCGGATGGAACTTGCGCGCGAGCTTGCGGTACGCGCGCTTGATCTCGTCCTGGGTCGCGCCTCGCGGCACGCCCATGACTTCGTAGTAGTCCTTGAATCGCATGGCCGGCACTGCCTCCGTCTGCCACACGATGTGGTGCCGGGGCTCCCCGATGCAAGCCCCGGATGGGCCGCGCGGCGGCCGGGGTGCTTGCTTCCGCCGGGGCCGGCCCCATAGAGGCCGTCCGGACCACCCAACCACCACGGAACCGACATGAGCACTGCCAGCGCCACCCCTGCAGCCACCCAGGTGGTCTGCCATCGATGCGACGGGATCGTGCGCATCCCCGCGGACCGCCTGCAGGATCGACCGAAGTGTCCTCGCTGCCACGACGCGTTGTTCGAGGGGCACCCGATCACGCTGAACTCGGCCAATTTCGACCGTCACGTGGGACAGTCAGGCATGCCGGTAGTCGTGGATTTCTGGGCGCCGTGGTGTGGTCCGTGCCGGTCGATGGCACCCGCGTTCGAGCGCGTGGCCGCCGAGACCGAGCCCGCGGCCCGGTTCGCCAAGCTCAATACCGACGAGGCGCAGGACATCGCGGGCCGTTACGGAATCCGCAGCATCCCGACGCTGATGGTGTTCAAGGACGGCCGCGAAATCGCTCGCCAGGCCGGCGCCATGGATGCCGCGACCCTGCGGCGCTGGCTGGGCGCCAACGCCGGGGTCGGAGGCTAGCGGTCAGCCCTTCTTCATCGGGCAGGTGCTGATGCCCAGCAGCGGATAGACCGGGCAGAAACGGAAGAAGCCGGTCAGGATCGGCACGATGCCGATCAAGCCCCAGTAGCGCGCATTGCCTTCCAGCAGGAAGAAAAGCGAAAGCAGGGCGAGGCCCGCCACGATGCGCAATGTCCGGTCGATGCCGCCTACGTTGGGTGTCATGACTGTTTCCTCAGCTTGTGGTTGATTCGATCCCGGCCCACCGGCGTCATAGCGCCTGCTCCGGCCTTGCTGCACATCCTAGGAGCCGGCAGGGACCCTGTCAGTAACCAAAGTCACCCAGCCCGGACTGGGGGGTCAAGCGGTGCCCGACGCTACCCGGCGCAGTGCGCCGGCGTCGACGATCTCGATCGACCCACGGCCGAGATGCACCCAGCCCGCGTCGGCGAAGCCCTTGAGGACACGCGTGACGATCTCGCGCACGCTGCCCACCTCGTCAGCCAGCTGCTGATGCGTCAGCGACACCGTCTTGCCGCGGCCGAGCAGGGCCGCGGCGACACGGCGGTCCAGCTTGTGGAACGCGACCGCCTCGACGAGACCCATGAGGTCGGCCAGGCGTTCGGCGAAAAGACTGAACACGTAGCGGCGGAACGGCGCATGCCGTGACATCAACACGTCGAACGCATCGCGCGTCAGCACGACCAGCCGCGCATCGGACTCGACCACGCCCGATGCCGGATAGTCGCTGCCGCCGACCAGGCAACTGCTGGTCAGGACGCAGCTTTCGCCCGGACCGACCCGGTAGAGCTGAAGCTCGCGGCCTTCACCCACCTTCGAGACACGGATCGAGCCGCGCAGCACGAATGGAAACTGCCGGCACGGCGAGCCCGCGCCGAAGAGCGCGGTGCCCGCAGGAAGCTCCACGAGCTGCGCGCCCGACAGCGCCTCGGCAAGCTCACGCGGGTCCAGGCCGTGCAGCGCCGAGTAGAGTGATTGCAGTTCTTGCGAGGCAGCAGCGGCAGTCATGGGATGGCGGTCAGGCCACGTCGGGGGGCAAGCACGACCCGCAGGTCTTTGGCGCCCACCGGCTGACCAGGATGCGCGACCACCTCCGCAATCACGCCGTCGCCTCGCGCCGCGCGCATCGCGCGGATGGAGATCTCGCCGCGTTTGGCGACGAGCAGGGTCGTGGTCTTGCGGTGCTGGCGCATTGGGCTCGAACCGGGCACGGCAGGTGGATGGATGGTCATGCGCAGCCTCCTGCGCAAGGCTGCGCCCGCGGGCGAGGTCCGAAATAATACGTGGCGCGGCGCTCTGGTATGGTTCGATTACAGCCACGGCCCTGCCTCGAAGGAATGCCATGCCAGCCATTGCCGTCCACGGCGGCGCCGGGGACATCCCGCCCGCCGAACTCACGCCGGAACGCGAAGCCGCCTATCGCGCCGGATTGGAGCAGGCCCTGCACGCGGGCCAGGCAATCCTCGATGCGGGCGGGCCGAGCCTGGATGCGGTGGTCGCCGCGGTGCAGGTGCTCGAGGACAACCCGCTGTTCAATGCCGGCCGTGGCGCCGTGATTGCCGCAAACGGCATTTGCGAGCTCGACGCGTCGCTCATGGACGGGCGTGACCTGCGCGCGGGCGCAGTAACCGGCTTGCGGCACGTGAAGAGCCCGATCGGTCTCGCGCGCCTGGTCATGGACAGGTCGCCGCACGTCATGCTCGCGGGCCAGGGTGCCGAGGAGTTCGCGCTCGAACAGGGCCTCGAGCCGGTGGCGAACCGCTATTTCGTGACGGAGCGCCGGCAGCGTGAACTCGCGGCCGCACTCAACGCCACGGATGCCGCCGGATACCGTGAAGCGTTGATGGGCACGGTCGGCGCCGTGGCGCTCGATGCCGACGGTAACCTGGCAGCCGCGACGTCGACCGGCGGCATGACGGGCAAGCGCTGGGGTCGCGTGGGCGATTCACCGGTGATCGGTGCGGGCACCTACGCCGCGAACGATTGCTGCGCAGTGTCCGCAACGGGTCATGGTGAATTCTTCATTCGCGCGACGGTCGCGCACGAGATTGCGTCGCTCATGCGCTACGCCGGCCAGGGAGTGCGCGAAGCAGCGGAGACCGTGGTGCACGGGCAGTTGCGGCGGATGGGAGGCGAAGGCGGGGTGATCGTGGTCGGACGCGACGGAACCATCGCGATGCCGTTCAATTCCAGGGGGATGCTGCGCGGCTCGATCGACGCGCAGGGTCGTCTGCTGACCGGAATCCTCTAGAACCTGCCCTGCAGCGGCCTTGCCCCTCTCCGCCTGCAGCGGGAGAGGGTGCGGTTCCGGGCCAGGGCAGCTCAGCGGTCCGAACGCTGCTCGCGCGGCTTCTTGACGCGATTCAGCCAGACCTCGTGCGGATCCCAGGCCTGCGTCTTCGCGTTCTGCACCGCTGCGACGAACGAAGGTGTCTTCGCTGCCGGTTCCACGCTGGCGCGCGCACCGTCCGGCCGTGCGGGTACCGCGGCTTCCAGCCGCTGCTGCAAACTCGAACCTGTAGTCATCGACTTCGCTCCCTCGATCGCGCGCTCGTCTCTCGCTGACGAGGCCGCTGCGTATTCGACCCGACCATGAACCATAGCCTGCGCCGAATTCGTGACACGGCCGTGACGGCCGCATCACCCGGAACACCCCCCGGGTTACCCGGGCCCATCTCAGACCTCGGGTCGTTCAGTCTACCGGCAAATGGCGACGCAGCAAGTCCATCGTGCTTCACGCGGAAAAATACCGGGCGAGGTAATCGTCGAATGAAACCTTGTCCGCTGCCTCGATCCGCGCCTGCTGCTCGATCGACTCGGCCGCTTCGGCGGCAAATTCATCCTGCCGCGACGGACTGGTCGGCAGCAGTTCCCTGAAGTACGACTGGTGCACTTTCGACATGCGCAGCGCGAAATTGAAGAATGATTCCTCGTTTACCCGCATTTCGTGCAACGAACGCGCCGCCGGGGTCCGCGACACGTCGCGTATTTTTTCTTCCTGCAACTCGAGTGCAGTGAGGTACGGGCGTTGCGCGTCGCCCTCGTCCAGCAGCTCGCACAAGCCGCGCATTGAATCGACTATTTCGGCCGCCCAGTCACCCAGCGCCACGTCGCGCCCGTCGCGCCGCAACATGAGCCCGGGCCGGCGTCCCTCGCGGGCGACGATCGCGTGGTTGCCGTCGAGCTCGTCCTGCTCCGAGGTTTCGATCGGGCGGCTCTCCCGCAGCACGCAGAACGCGGCGAACGCCTCGAGGAACCGCAGCTTGTTCTGGTTGACCCCGACCGGGTCGAACATGCTCACGTCCAGCGACCGCATTTCGACGTACTGGACGCCGCCGCGCTGCAACGCCCTGGTCGGGCGCTCGCCGCTGCGGGTAACGCGCTTGGGACGGATGAAACTGTAGTACTCGTTCTCGATCTGCAGGAGGTTGGCATTCAGCTGGCGATACTCGCCGTCCACCTTGACGCCGATCTTCTGGTACTCGGGGTTCGGCGTGGAGATCGCGGCCGACAGGTCGCGCACGTAATGCTCGAGGCTGTTGACCGAGACGTTGAGCCCTGCCTGGTTCTTGTTGCGATAGCCCAAGTCGCTCATGCGCAGCGAGGTCGCGTGCGGCGCATACAGGCTGCCGGGTTCCAGCGGCTCGAGGCCATCAACCTTGCGACCCTGCAGGAACGACGGGCACAGGGCCGGCGAGTTGCCGAACAGGTACAGCACGATCCACCCGTGGCGCCGGTAGTTGCGCAACAGCGCAAAGTACGCGTCCGAACGGAAAACCTGTCCCGGGTCCTGCGACTGCAGGACCTCCGCGAGCACCGGCCAGAAGTGCTCCGGGAACGAATAGTTGAAGTGCACGCCGGCAATGGCCTGCATGACCCGGCCATAGCGGTGGCCGAGGCCGTGCCGGTAGATGGTCTTCATGCGGCCGACGTTCGACGAGCCGAACTGGGCGATCGGGATGCTCTCGTCGCCCTTGATCGCGCACGGCATGCTCGTGGCCCAGAGCAGTTCGTCGTCGGGCAGGTTGGTGTAGACGAACCGGTGCAGGTCCACGAGGTACTGCACCAGTTCCCAGGTGTGGGCGAACGGCGGTGTAACCAGTTCGATCAGCGCTTCGGAGTAATCCGTCGTGACGTGTTCGTTGGTCAGGGCTGACCCGAGCGCCCGCGGGTGCGGCGCGGTCGAGATCCGGCCGCCTGGCGTGACTCGCAGCGATTCGCGCTCCACTCCCTTGAGCCCACCCTGCAGCACACCACGGGCGCGGCTGTTGATGACGCCGGCGAGGCGTTTTTCGAAGGCGCGGTCGAGGGGCATGACTGGGGATGCGGCCGTCGTGCGAAAAAAGGGCGCTAAGGTTAGCAGAGCCTACCGCGCCGCCTGGGTGGCTCTTATGACGGTCGATTGGGTCCAGAGAACCGGCCGGCGACGCCGCTCGCGCCTTGGCCGGACGCTCGTGGGGGCGGGTGATACCAATGTAAGCGTCTGATATGAAGCACTTTTTCGGCTATGCTGCCGCCATGGACGCCCGTCACCGCAGCCCCTCGAGACTCGCCGCGACCGCCTTGCTGGCGGTCATGCTTGCCGCGCCGGCCCACGCCGAAGACTCGATGCGCTGCGGCAGCCGGCTGGTCAGCAAGGGGGACGGCAAGGACAAGGTGCGCACGCTCTGCGGCGAACCCACCGCCGTCTCCATGGAGGGCGTGGTACGGCGCGCGCCGCGCTACGAGTACGGCTACGGCTACAACCGCTACGAGTACTACGGACCCGGCTGGGTCGACATGACCGTCGAGGTGTGGACCTACAACCTGGGCTCCCACAAGCTGCTGCGCAAGCTGCGCTTCGTGGGCGACGAGCTCGAGGAAATCCGGACCGACGGCTACGGCTACTGACGGGCCGCGGCCACCGCCCTGATCCAGCGCCTGACTTTCGCCTCTAGCACCGGCAGCGGCAGTGACCCGCTGCCCACGACCTGCTCGTGGAACTCACGCAGGTCGAAGCGCTCGCCGAGTTTCGCCTGCGCCTCGCGGCGCAGTGCCAGGATCCGGAGCTGCCCGACCTTGTAGGCGAGCGCCTGGCCCGGCCACGCAATGTAGCGATCCACCTCGGCGGCAATGTCGGCTTCGCCAAGCGCGGTGTTGGCACGCAGGTACTCGATGGCGCGCTGGCGCTCCCAGCCCTTCGCGTGCAGTCCCGTGTCCACGACCAGTCGCGCGGCGCGCCACAGCTCCATGGTGAGTGCGCCGAACTGGCTGTACGGATCGGCATAGAGGCCGAGTTCGCTGCCCAGCGATTCCGCATACAACGCCCAGCCTTCACCGTAGGCCGTGTCCCAGCCGAACCGGCGGAAGCGCGGCAGGTTGGGCGTCTCCTGCGCCAGGGCTATCTGGAAGTGATGGCCGGGCACGGCCTCGTGCAGGTACAGCGCCTCCATCGCATAGGACGGACGCGAGCCGAGGTCGTAGGTGTTGACGTAGAAGATGCCGGGTCGCGCGCCATCGGCGCTCGGCGGCTGGTAGGAGGCCGCGGATGCAGACGCGGCGCGAAAATCCTCGACCGGCCGGATCTCGAATGCAGCCCTGGGCCGGCGCAGGAACAGCGCCGGCAGGCCTGCATCGACGCGCGCGCGCAACGACTCGTACCCGGCCAGCAGCGCGCGTGGCTCGCGGAACTGGAACCTGGGGTCGGCCCGCATCGCGTCGAACACGGCGCGCGGCTCGCCTCCGACCCCGAGTGCGCCCTGCAATCCCGCCAGGTTCGCGCGCAGCCGCGCCACTTCACGCAGCCCGAGTTCGTGCACTTCGTCGGGAGTGTGCTCGGCGGTCGTGTGATACCGGACGAGGTAGGCGTACCAGAGATCGCCGCTCGGCAGGTCCGACCACCCGGCGGTGGTGCGCGCCTTCGGCAGGTATTCCTGCGCAAGGTAATCGTGCAGTCGTCGATACGCCGGCAGCACTTTCGTGCGCAGCTTCTCGTCGTAGGCCCGCAGCAGCCGGTTGCGGTCGGCCACGGTCGGTCCCGCCGGGAAATTGAGCAGCGGCTGCCAGAACACCGACTGCTGCGGATCCTCGAGTCGCCCGAAGGCCTCGAGCTGCGGCAGCGTGCGCTCGACCACGACTTGCGGCAGCACCACGCCCTTACCCACGCCGGCGCGCAGGTTGTTGATGGCCTGGTCCACCCAGGCCACGAAGCCGTCCATGCGCGCCAGGAAATTGTCGTAATCGCGCGTCGTGCGGAACGGGTGCGCGCCCTTGCCGGAGCCCAGCTGCGCGAAGGTGTTAGGCCAGCTGTCGAACTGGTTGATCGCGAGCAGTTCGCTCGGATAGCGGTAGCCACCGATGTTCAGTTCGCGCTGGCGCTTGAACGCCTCGTACGTGACCAGGTCTTCGCCGGAGAGCTGCCGCGGGTCGACCGCCTGCAGTTTCTCGAGCGATTCCTGCTCGACACCAAGCGAGTCCGCGACCCAGCTCACGCTCGCGTAGTCGCCGAAGCGGTCGTCGAAGCGGTGGTCGCCCAGCCCGGTCGCGAAGATCGGGTTCAGCGCCAGGTACTGGTCGAAGTAGGTTTCAACGATGCGATAGAGCTTGATGGTCTCCGCGTTCGACGCCCGCAGCGGCGCAGCGAGTTCCGAGGGCTGCTCTTCCGCGCGCGTTGGCGGCTCGGGGGCGAAATCGCAGCCAGCCAGCGCGAGCGCGCCGGCCAGCAGCAGGAAAACGAGGCGACTCATCGGCAACGGATCAACGCTGCGCCGCGATCCAGCGGTCGACCTTTGCTTCGAGCACGTCCATCGGGACGGCGCCGTCGGACAGCACTTCGCGGTGGAAGTCGCGCAAGTCGAACTTCGGCCCGAGCGCCTCCTCGGCCTTGCGGCGCAAGCCCTGGATGCGCAGGTCACCGACCTTGTACCCGAGCGCCTGGCCCGGCCACGCGATGTAGCGCTCGACTTCGGACACGACGTCGGATTCGGCCATCGTCGAGTTGTCGAGCATGAACCTGATCGCCTGCTCGCGTGACCAGCCCTTCGCATGCAGCCCCGTGTCGACCACGAGGCGCATCGCGCGCAGCTGCTCGTCGTTGAGACGGCCGTACCACTGGTACGGGTCGGTGAAGAGGCCGAGCTCCTTGCCGAGAGACTCTGCATACAGCGCCCAGCCTTCAACGTACGCCGTGTAGTCGCCGCCGAAGCGGCGGAATCGCGGCACGCCGTCGAGCTCCTGCTGGATCGACACCTGGAAGTGATGTCCCGGCGCCGCCTCGTGCAGCGACAGGGTCTCCATCCCGAACTTCGGCTGCGCCTTGAGGTTGAACGTGTTGACGTAGAAGATCCCGGGGCGCGAGCCGTCGGCCGATGGCTGCTGGTAATAGGCGCCCGCGGCGGATTCGGCGCGGAAAGCCTCGACCTCGCGCACCTCGTAGTCGGCCTTCGGGAACACCGAGAACAGCCTGGGCAGCGCGGCATCGATGCGCGTCTTGAGCGTGCGATAGCCGGCGAGCAGGTCCGAGCCCTGCGTGAAGTAGAACTGCGGATCGGTTTCGAGGAACGTGAAGAACGCCTCGAGATCGCCCTCGAACCCGACCTGCTGCCGCACCTTGTCCATTTCGCCGAGGATGCGCTTGACCTCGCCGAGGCCCAGCGCGTGGATCTCGTCGGGCGTCATGTTGGTGGTGGTGTGCTCCTGGACGTAGTAGCCGTACCACGCCTGGCCGTCCGGCAGCGCGGTCCAGCCGACGCTGCTGCGGGTCTGCGGCAGGTACTCGTCGCGCACGAAGTCACGCAGCCGCCGGTAGGCGGGCAGCACCGTCGTGTCGAGCGTGCGCGTGAACTCGGCCGTGAGGCGAGCGCGGTCCGCGGCGGAAAAGCTGGCCGGAAACTGCTTGACCGGGGTGAAGTACTGGCTGTCCTTCGCCTGCGGCACGACCATCGCCTCGAGCTGCGCGAGGACTTTTTCCATCACCGGGCGCGGCTGCACGACGCCCTTCGCCGCGCCTTCGCGCATGTTGACGATCGCCTGGTCCATCCACACGGCGAGCCCATCCAGCCGCTTCAGCCAGTGCTCGTAGTCCTGCACGGTTGCAAACGGCTGCGCGTTCGTGCCTGAGCCCAGTGCGGGCATCACCGTGAGCAGGCCACCTGCCTGGTTGATCGGCAGCAGGTGAAACGGGAAGCGTTCGCCACGCGCTTCGCGCTCGCGCTCGTACAGGAAGATGTCGTAGGAAATGCGGTCGGACGGCGCGAGCCCGTCCGGGTCGATCGCGCGGATCGCGGCGAGGTACCGCTGGTTCATCGCGCGCGCCGCGACGAGGTATTCGGGTCCGATCGAATTGGGCAGCTGGTCGTCGTAGCGATGGTCGCCGATGTAGGTCGCCAGCAGCGGATTCGCGCGCAAGCTGTCCTCGAAGTAACTCTCGAAGAGCGCGTCGAGCTGCTGCCTGGTGTCGGCGTTCGCGGCAGCGGGCCGGGCGACGGGAGACGTCGCCGCCGGCGCGGAAGGTGCGGTGGCGCATCCCTGCAGCGTGATCGCGATGACGATACCGAAAAGCATGATGACGGAGCGAAGCGACATCGAGGGTGATCCTTGCGCGTGCGAAGCTGCGATTATAGGGTTTCAGCGTTCCACGATCGCGGTGACGCCCATGCCACCGGCAGTGCAGATCGAAATCAGCCCGCGGCCGCCGCCGCGCCGCTCGATCAGCTTGGCGAGCGTCGCGATGATGCGGGCGCCGGTGGCCGCGAACGGATGACCCAGCGCCAGGCTGCTGCCGTTGACGTTCAGGCGGGCGCGATCGATCGCCCCGAGCGGGCGGTCGAGCCCGAGCCGGTCGCGGCAGAACTCCGCGGACTCCCAGGCCGCCAGCGTGCAGAGTACCTGCGCGGCGAACGCCTCGTGGATCTCGTAGAAATCGAAATCCTGCAGCGTGACTCCGGCATCCGCGAGCATGCGCGGCACCGCATAGGCCGGCGCCATCAGCAGGCCTTCATCCTTGAGGAAATCGACCGCCGCGACCTTGCCGAACGTCAGGTAGGCCTGGATCGGCAGCCCGCGGGCCTGCGCCCACTGCTCGCTTGCGAGCAGGACAGCCGCGGCGCCGTCGGTCATCGGCGTCGAATTTCCGGCCGTCAGCGTCGCGCTGCCAGCCACGGGGAACGCGGGCTTCAGGCGCCCGAGCTTTTCCAGCGTGGTGTCGCGGCGCAGGTTGTCGTCGCGCTGCAGGCCACCGAACTCGAACACCAGGTCGTCGTAGAAGCCCGCATCGTAGGCAGCTGCCGCTCGGCGGTGGCTCTCGAGCGCAAGCTCGTCCTGCGCCTCGCGGCGGATGCCCCAGCGCCTGGCCATCAGCTCGCAGCTCTGCCCCATGTTCAGGCCCGTCCGTGGCTCGGCGACTGCGGGAAAGCTGGGTTTCCAGTGGCCCGGCCGCAGCGAACCCCAGGGCGCGAGGCGCTCCCCCAGCGAGCGCCCGCGGGCGCTGCGCAGCAGGATCCGGCGCAGGTTCTCGTTGATGCCGATCGGCGCATCGCTCGCCGTGTCGACGCCCGCCGCGATCGCGCTGTCGATCTGGCCGGCGGCGATCTTGAGGCCCAGCAGGATCGCGGTTTCGAGACTCGTGCCGCACGCGCGCTGCAGGTCGAACGCCGGCGTGTGTGGATCGAGCGTGGTGCCGAGCGCGGATTCTCGTGTCAGGTTGAAGTCGCGGGGGCTCTTCAGCACGGCGCCGGCGCCGACGTCGCCGAGACGCTCGCCCGCGAGCCGGTACTTGTCCGTCAGCGCCTGCAGGGCCGCCGTCAGCATCTGCTGGTTGCTGCATTCGGCGTAGGCACCCATGGAGCGAGCGAAAGGAATCCGGGCGCCGCCGACAATGGCGACGCGGCGAGCGGCGGTTCCGACGAGCATGTGGGGTCCCTGGCAGGCCTGAAGGGCGCTCAGGGTACCCGTTAGCGGGCCGATCCTCACCCCGCGGGGTACGCCCTGATATCCTTGGGGTATTCCCCCATCGAAAAAGGCCCGCCCCCAGGCGCGGAGGTCACCATGAGCCACCTGCAGCTTCGCGCGGCTGACGGCCATACGTTTTCGGCTTGGGCTTCCAGGCCGGAAGGCCACGCCCGTGGCGGAGTCGTCGTCGTCCAGGAGATTTTCGGCGTGACGGGTCACATCGAGCGCGTCGCCGACCAGTTCGCGGCCGAGGGGTATCTCGCCATCGCGCCCGCCCTGTTCGACCGCCAGCAACGCGGCGTCAACCTCGCTTACGACGAGGCGGGCATCGCGCAGGGTGTCGGCTACATGCAGCAGGCGGACTTCGGGCAGGTCATGACCGACCTCAAGGCCGCCATCGATGCCGTCGCGCACGCCGGCGCGGTCGGCATGGTCGGCTACTGCTGGGGCGGCCTCGTCACGTACCTCGCTGGCAGCCGCACCGGCATCGCGGCCGGCATTGCCTACTACGGCGGCGGCATCGCGCGGATGCTGGAGCCCGTGCCGCGCTGCCCGATGCAGTTCCATTTCGGCGCACAGGACAGCCACATCCCATTGAGCGACGTCGAGAAGATCCGCGCCGCCTTTCCGCAGGGCGAGTACCACACCTATGCGGCCGGGCACGGCTTCAACTGCACGGACCGCGCGAGCTTCAATGCTGCGGCCGCGCACGAGGCGTTCGGACACGCGCTCGGGTTCTTCAGGAAGCATCTAGGGTAAACGGCCGCGCCCTCACCCCGTTGCCCTCGCCCCGTTGCCCTCACCCCAACCCTCTCCCGCGCCGCGGGAGAGGGAGCCAGAAAGAGAGAACATCGCCATGACGCTGAACCTCAAGGACCCTTCGCTGCTGCGGCAACAGTGCTACGTCGACGGCCAGTGGCTCGACGCGCACGCGGGCGGCACCCGCCAGGTCACGAATCCCGCGACCGGCGCAGTCATCGGCACGGTGCCCAACGCGGGCACTGCAGAAACCCGCATCGCCATCGAGGCGGCCGCGGCTGCGTTTCCTGCCTGGGCCGCGCGCACGGCCAAGGATCGCGCGACGCTGCTGCGCCGCTGGCACGACCTGATGCTGGCGAACGCCGACGACCTCGCGACCCTGATGACCGCCGAGCAGGGCAAGCCGCTCGCCGAAGCGAAAGGCGAAATTACCTACGCGGCGTCGTTCATCGAGTGGTTCGCCGAGGAAGGCAAGCGCGTCTACGGCGACGTCATCCCCGGCCACCAGCCGGACAAGCGCATCTTCGTGCTGCGCCAGCCGGTCGGCGTCGTGGCCGCGATCACGCCGTGGAATTTCCCGGCCGCGATGATCACGCGCAAGGCCGGACCGGCGCTGGCAGCGGGCTGCACCTTCGTCTGCAAGCCGGCGCTGCAGACGCCCTACTCCGCGCTCGCGATGGCCGAACTCGCGCATCGCGCCGGCATCCCCAAGGGCGTGTTCAGCGTCATCACCGGGTCCGCCACCGAGATCGGCGGCGAGATGACGTCGAACCCCATCGTGCGAAAGGTCACGTTCACGGGCTCGACGGAAATCGGCAAGAAGCTCATGCAGCAGTGCGCCGGCACGCTCAAGAAGCTGTCGCTGGAACTCGGCGGCAACGCGCCGTTCATCGTGTTCGACGACGCGGACCTCGACCTGGCCGTGCAGGGCGCCATCGCCAGCAAGTACCGCAACACGGGCCAGACCTGCGTCTGTGCCAACCGCCTGCTGGTGCAGGAGGGCGTGTACGACGCGTTCGTCGCGAAGCTGGTGGATGCCGTGCGCAAGCTGCGCATCGGCGACGGCCTCAAGGGCGCGACGGAACAGGGCCCGCTGATCGACGACAAGGCGGTGGCGAAGGTCGAGGAGCACGTCGCGGATGCGCTCGGCAAGGGCGGCAGGATCGCGCTCGGCGGCAAGCGCCATGCGCTCGGCGGCACGTTCTTCGAGCCGACGATCATCACGCACGTGAAGCCCAGCATGCTGGTCGCGCGTGAGGAAACTTTCGGCCCCGTCGCACCGGTGTTCTCGTTCAAGGACGAGAAGGAAGCGATCCGCATGGCGAACGACACCGAGTTCGGCCTGGCGTCGTACTTCTTCACGCGCGACCTCGCGCGGTCACTGCGCGTTGCTGAAGCGCTCGAGTACGGCATCGTCGGCCTCAACACGGGCCTGATCTCGACCGAAGTCGCGCCGTTCGGCGGCGTCAAGGAATCCGGCTTCGGCCGCGAAGGCTCGAAGTACGGCATCCTCGATTACACGGAACTCAAGTACCTCTGCATCGGCGGCATCGAGGGTTGAACCAGCGCTCGCTCATTTTCCTGCTGGCCATCATCGTCACGATCGCGTCGGTCTCGACCAACATCTACCTCCCGGCGCTGCCGGCGGTTCGCGAGTACTTCGATGCCACGATCGCGGAGGCGCAGACCACGTTCTCGGTGGCGCTGCTCACGTTCGCGATCGGAATGCTCTTCTGGGGACCGCTCGCCGATCGCTACGGCCGTCGCGTTGCCATCCTGGCCGGCGTGGGTTTGATGGCGGCAGGTTCTTTAGCCTGCCTGTTCGCCACCAGCCTGATCTGGCTGATCCTCGGGCGCGGCGTGCTGGCCTTCGGCACGGCGACGGGCATCGCGGTGGCGCGGACCGTCGTCAGCGACCTCTTTCCCGACCGCATGGCCAGGACCCTGGCCCAGCTCGCCATCGTCGCCGTCGTGACCAGCGCGTCCGCGCCGGTCATCGGTGGCTTCCTGACCTCGCGGCTCGGCTGGCGTTCGGTCTTCGGCGCCCAGATCGTCATGGCAGTGGTGGTGGCGTGGCTCACGTGGAAACACCTGCCGGAAACGCGCCCGGCCACCACGCAGCCGCCGGCCGTGCTCGAGATGGTGCGGGTCGCGCACCGCCTGGTGAACAAGCCGCTGTACCTGAGCTGCGTGCTGCAGTCCTCCGCCGCGTACTCGATGTTCGTGGTGTTCATCTCGCTGGCGCCCTACGTGATGGTCACGGCCATGGGCCGCTCGGCCACCGAATACGGCCTGTATTACCCGCTGATCTCGCTGGGCTACGTCCTGGGCAACTGGGCGCTGGGCCGGTTCTCAGCACGCGGCCAGCACTGGATGATCGTGTTCGGCGCGAGCGTGCAGATGATGGCGGCGCTGGCAGCCGTCGCCTTCGTGGCGCTCGGCCTGCACCACCCGCTGTGGATCTTCGTGCCCATGGGCGTCCTGTATTTCGGCCAGGGGCTGTTCATGCCGCACCTGACCGCGATTGCGGTGAACATGGCCCCGTCCCACGCGACCGGAGTCGGCTCGAGCACGCTGGGCTTCCTCAACCAGTTCGCTTCGGCCGTGTGCGTGCAGGCCATGGGACTGGTCGGGGCCGAGACCGCGATGCCGATGCTGCTGTTCTGCGCGGTCGCGGCGTTGTTCCAGCTGGCCGTGATCCGGCTTTCGCCGCGCCTGGAAACCAGGGGTCGAGCCGAATGAAGATCGCCCGCCGGCCGCGGGAAACTGTCCGTCGCCCCCGGACGAAATGGTTCACCGTGCTATCTTTCGCGGCACGGCCCGCCCCGCGTTCCCCAGCATGACCTACCTCGGCACCCCAGACTTCGCGCACGGTTCGCAGGCCCGCGTCGGCATCCTGCTCGTCAACCTCGGCACGCCGTCGGACCCGTCGCCGCAGGCGGTGCGCAGGTACCTGGCCGAATTCCTGTCGGACCCGCGCGTCATCGAGGCGCCCCGCCTGCTCTGGTGGCTGGTCCTGCACGGCGTCATCCTGCGCACGCGCCCGAAGCGCAGCGCGCACGCCTACCAGAAGATCTGGACGCCCGAGGGATCGCCACTGCTGATCGAGTCGCGCAAGCTCACGCAAGGCCTGGCGGACCGACTGCAGCAGCGCTGGGGCGACAACGCGCTCGTCGATCTCGCCATGACCTACGGCGAACCGTCGATCCGGTCGGTGCTCGAGCGGTTCCGCGAACAGAACGTGCAGCGGCTGCTGGTGCTGCCGCTCTATCCGCAGTATTCCTCGACGACGACCGGCAGCATTTTCGAGTTCGTCACGCGCGAACTGTCGAAGTGGCGGTGGATGCCGGAGCTGCGCTTCGTCAACCAGTACTGGCAGCGCGACAGCTACCTGGCAGCCGTCGCCGACAGCGTCACCGGGCACTGGCGCACGCACGGCCGCAAGCACCTGCTGTTCTCCTTTCATTCGATCCCGAAACGGTACTTCCTCGCGGGCGACCCGTACCACTGCTTCTGCCTCGGCACGGCGCGCGGCGTCGCCGAGCGGCTCGGCCTCGCGGCGGACGAATGGTCGGTCGGCTTCCAGTCGCGGTTCGGCCGTGAAGAGTGGCTCAAGCCGTACGTGGACGTGCTGCTGCAGGAGTACGCCAGCACCGGACCAAAGCGCGTGACCGTGGTCTGCCCCGGCTTCGCGACCGACTGCCTCGAAACACTCGAGGAAATCAGCATGCAGAACCGCGAGTTGTTCCTGGGCAAGGGAGGGGAGGCGTTCGATTACGCACCGTGCCTCAACTCGAGCGCCGCGCACGTCGCTGTGATGGAAGACATCGTGATGCAGCACACGGCCGGGTGGCCCGAGCTGACGGCCGACCGACCGGACGCCGCAGCCCTCGCCGCCATGCGTGAGCGCGCGCTCGCCCGCGGCGCGCGACGCTGACGGCCCGCCCCGGCCGGCCCGCCATGCCGCTCGGAAGATTTCTCGAAATCAGCCTGGCCGCTGTCGACGTCGCGGAGTCACTGGCGTTCTACGAAGCGCTGGGTTTCGTGCAGGCAGCCGTCGGCGAGGCCTGGCGGCATCCGTACGCCGTCGTCACGGACGGGCGGTTGAGCATCGGCCTGCACGGCATGGATTTCGAAAGCCCTTTGCCGACGTGGGTCGCACCTTCCCTGCGTGAGCGTCTCGACGCACTGGCCGCATTCGGCATCGAGATCGAGGACGCGCAGCTCGACGATCTCTCGCTGCACGAGGCTCGTTTCCGCGATCCGTCGGGCCAGCTCATGCGACTGCTGGAGGCACGGACGTTCTCGTCGCCCGGCCTGCCGGCCGGCCATGCCACCGGGCTCGGCTATTTCGAAGAGCTTGCCATTCCGACCGCCAGCCTCCCCGACGCGAGCGCCTTCTGGGAGCGCCTCGGGTTCGTCGCGTTCGAACCCGTCACGGAACCGTTTGTCCGGGTCGTCGCATCCAGCCGCGACCTCAACGTGGGCCTGTACGCCGTGGACCTGCAAGCGCCCACACTGGTGTTCTCCGCTGCGGACATGCCGGCGCGCGTTGCGAACCTGCGCGACCGGGGTTTCAGATTCTCGAAGCGACTGCCGCGGGCACTGGCTGCCATCGACGCCGCAGTACTCGAGGCGCCCGAAGGGACGCAGTTGCTGCTGCTGACTGAGCCCGGCGACGTCTGATCGCGGTCAGGGCCCGTCCGCGACGATCTCGAAGCGAATTTCGAGCGTGTCGGCCACCTGTATCGCACCGCCACCGACGGAGAACGGCGTCATGCCGTAATTGGTCTGGCTGAGCTGCAGCGAGCCGCGAGCCGCGATACGGCCGTCCTCACGCTCGATGGCGACAGGAATCTCCTGCTCGCGTTCGACACCTTTCACGACCACCGCGACACGCACGTTGGCCTGCAACCAGTCGCCGGCCGTGGCGACGGAACGAATCACGACTGCGGGGTATTGCGCGGCATCCAGCACCTCCGTTCGCAGCATGTTGCGACGTGTGCCCTCCCTCGCGTCGTCCGGCACCGGCGTTGCAAACTCCGCGCCGGCCGCGGCGCGCGCCTCGGGCAGGTCGACGGCAAAGCGGTCGACCGGCAGTTGCAACTCGAACGACGACTCGGCCGGCGTGGCTCCCAGCCACACCGTCCCGACCTCGTCCGCCGAGGTGATCACGTGATCATGGCCCAGCCGCGCGAGCGGACCCGCACGCCGCACGATCACGGTGACGACGGTGCGGGTGGGATCGATGCGCAAGGCCTGTGCGCCCGCAGGTCGGTCGACGGCGGCGGCAGACGTTGACCGCGTCTGCGATGCATTCGCAGGCGACTCGGTTGACGACCGCACCGATGACGGACGGCAACCGGAGGTGGACATGAGTGCCGGGAAGGCCGCGGCGCACACCGTCCACGCAGCGATCTGCCGTGCGTTTGCTACCATGGCGGAATCATCCCATAGGACGTCGTCCCATGCCCCTGCGCAACACCACGGAAGCCTACGGCAGCCTCGCAAAATTCCTGCACTGGTCCATCGTGCTGCTGATCCTGCCGCAGTACTTCCTCGCCGAGGCAGCTGACGAGCTGCCGAACGGGCTCGAGAAGCTGCAGCTCTACAACTGGCACAAGTCAATCGGCATGCTGGTGCTGTTGCTGGTGCTCGCCCGGATCGGCTGGAAGGTCATGAATCGCGGCACGCCGCGGCCGATCGGCGAGCCCTGGCAACGCAAGGCGGCGGCGGCAGGCCACGGCCTGCTGTACCTGCTGATCCTGGCGCAACCGATCTCGGGCTGGCTCATGTCGTCGGCGGCGAACTATCCCGTGACACTGTTCGGCTGGTTCCAGTTCCCGGCGCTCATCGGCGAGAACCACGACCTGCATGAGACCCTGGAGGAGGTGCATGAAGTGCTGTTCAACGCGCTGCTGGTCGTGACCGTGGTGCACGTGGCCGCGGCGCTCTACCATCATTTCATGCTCAAGGACGGCGTCCTGCGACGCATGCTGCCGTTCTCCAAGCCGTCCGCGTGAACCCGCGGCGCCGGGCCTGCATCGCGGCACTGGCTGTCTTTGTGCTGGCGCAAATGGTCGCGCCTGCGCATGCCGCGACGGCATGGGTGGTCGATCCTGCGCAGAGCCGGCTGACGTTCCACCCGACGCTGGCCGGTGGCGAGTTCGCAGGACGGTTCGAGCAGTTCGAGGCGACGATCCGCTTCGATTCGGCCGACCTCGCGCACTCGAGCCTGCTGGTCGTCGTCGACCTGCTGTCCGCCCGGACAGGTGAACCCGATCGCGACACTGCGCTGCAGGGACAGGACTTCTTCCTGACCAGTCGCTGGCCGCAGGCCCGGTTTGCCAGTACCGCCATCAAGGCGCTCGGCGGCAACAAGTACGAAGCAACCGGCAAGCTGACGCTGCGCGACGCCACCCGCGACATCCGGCTCGCGCTGCACTTCGATCCACCGGCGGCTGCCGGCGGGGTCGCGAAGCTGACAGGCTCGACCACGGTCAAGCGGCTCGAATTCGGCGTCGGGCAAGGCGACTGGCGCGGCACGGAATGGCTGGCCGACGCCGTCCGTGTCGAGTTCTCGCTGGCACTGCGCGCGCCACGTTGAGGCAGTTGCGCACCAGCCAGAGGCGGCGCGCTTTGCATGCGGCATGGCGGAAACGGGCATAGAATTCCTGCTCGCTGCGGAAGATGCAGCGTTCCATCACCACACCAGACGGGGGTGTCCCAATGCCTTTCCATTCCACTTCGGTTGATGCGCGCCTGGCGCTCGTGCTCGCCGTCGGGCTCGCACTCGCCGGATGCCAGAAGAAAAAAGAAGAGCAGGCTGCGCCGTCTCCGGACGCTGCCGCCCCTGCGGCCGCCGTCGCCGAGGCGCTTGAAGGCCAGGTCGACATCGTCGCGTGGCCGGGCTACATCGAGCGCGGCGAGACCGACAAGGGTTACGACTGGGTGACCCCGTTCGAGAAGGACACCGGCTGCAAGGTCAACGTGAAGACCGCGGGCACCTCCGACGAAATGGTCTCGCTGATGACGCAGGGCGGCTACGACCTCGTCACGGCCTCGGGCGACGCGTCGCTGCGCCTGATCCGTGGCGGCACCGTGCAGCCGATCGACGTCGCGCGCGTCCCGAGCTTCGTCAACGTGGACGAGCGCCTCAAGCAGGGCACCTGGCATTTCGTGGACGGCAAGCATTACGGCACGCCGTACCAGTGGGGACCGAACGTGCTGATGTACAACACGAAGGCGTTCCCCACCGCGCCGAAGTCGTGGTCGGTCGTGTTCGAAGAAC
>Ga0209254_10001903_pt1 | contig 18843 bp, 19 predicted proteins | sample FrelakmetDIP11DI_FD_187148 | JGI IMG/M metagenome (GOLD analysis project Ga0209254, IMG submission 187148) | Freshwater lake sediment microbial communities from the University of Notre Dame, USA, for methane emissions studies - DIP11 DI (SPAdes)... | ecosystem: Environmental > Aquatic >...
CATGCGCGGAGTCGAGCCCGGCCGCTCGGTGAAGGTCGACTACCTGCGCGACGGCCAGCGTCGCAGCGCGTCGGTGACGGCGGCGCCGGCGGAGCCGCCGATGATGCGCGTGCTGCGCGAACGGCTCGCGGGCCCGTTGGCCGAAGGCCTGGCCATGCCGGGGCTCGAGGGCCTGCTGGGACACGAGCGCGGCTTTCGTTCGCTGGAGCTCGTACCGTTGACGCCGAAGCTCGGACAGTACTTCGGCACCGACAGCGGACTGCTGGTAGTACGGGCCGCGAACGCCCCGGGTCTGCCGCTGGAGGAGGGGGACGTGCTGCAGACCATCGACGGCCGGACGCCAGACAACCCCGGCCACGCATTCCGGATCCTGCGCTCCTACCAGCCCGGCGAAAAAGTAAAGCTCGGCGTATTGCGCCAGCGCAAGCCGCTCACGCTCGAGGCCACGGCGCCGGCGTCCAGCGCAGCGCGCGAGGGCGGAGAGCGCCGGCACCCGCGTACGCCGCCGGCACCGCCCGCGCCGGCGGAGCCGCCGCAGCCGCCCTCATCCGGGTCCACCTGAGCGCGGTCCGGGCGTCGCGGTTGGAATCAGGGGGGCTCTGCTAGCATGCGCGGCCCATGCGCCGCAGCGACTTCCACTACGAACTTCCCGACGACCTGATCGCGCGGCACCCGGTCCCGCGGCGCAGCGACAGCCGGCTGCTGCACCTCGACGGGAGCACCGGGGCGCTGGCCGACCGCCGTTTCATCGAGCTCCCCGGCCTGCTGCGTGCGGGGGACCTGCTGGTCGTCAACGACACGCGCGTGATCCCGGCGCGGCTGATCGGCCGCAAGGCGACCGGGGGCCGCGTCGAGATCCTGCTCGAGCGGGTGATCGGCGAGGAACGGGCCCTCGTGCAACTGCGCTCGAGCAAGCCGCCGGCGATCGGGTCTCGCATCCACCTGCCCGAGGGCAACGGGGCCCGGGTCGCCGGCCGCGACGGCGATTTCTGGGTGCTCGATTTCGGGACTGCGCCGGCCGCGCTCTTCGACCGTCACGGTGAGATGCCGCTGCCGCCGTACCTGCATCGTCCGGTCGAGGACGCGGATCGAGACCGCTACCAGACGGTCTATGCGCGCGCTCCCGGAGCCGTGGCCGCCCCGACCGCCGGACTGCATTTCGACGCGGCTCTGCTCGCCGCCTGCGAGCGCGCCGGCGTCGTCCGCTCGTATGTGACCCTGCACGTAGGGGCGGGTACGTTCCAGCCCGTGCGGGTCGATGACCTCGGCGAGCACCACATGCATGCAGAGCATGTCGACGTGCCGGCGGCGACCTGCGAGGCCGTCGCCGCGTGTCGCGCACGCGGCGGGCGTGTCGTCGCGGTCGGCACCACGGCCGTGCGGGCACTCGAGTCGGCGGCGGGCGCAGGTCCGCTCGCGCCCTATGCGGGCGACACGCGGCTGTTCATCACGCCCGGGTACCGCTTCCGGGTGGTGGATGCACTCCTCACCAATTTCCACCTGCCCGAGTCCACGCTGCTCATGCTGGTCTGCGCGTTCGCCGGCCGCAGCCACGTGCTCGCCGCGTATGCCCATGCCGTCGCGGACCGCTACCGGTTCTTCAGCTACGGCGATGCGATGTTCGTCGAGCCGGATCCGGCCGCGCGCGCGCCGCGGGAGGCCGCGTGAAGTTCGACCTGCTCGCCATCGACGGCCGCGCCCGTCGCGGCCGGCTGCACCTGAGACGCGGCCTGGTCGAGACCCCGGTGTTCATGCCGGTCGGCACCTACGGCACCGTCAAGGCCATGACTCCGGAGGAGCTCACGGGGCTGGGCGCCCAGATCGTGCTCGGCAACACGTTCCACCTCATGCTGCGGCCCGGCACCCGGGTGATCCGTGCCCACGGCGGACTGCACGGCTTCATGCACTGGGCGGGACCGATCCTGACCGACTCGGGCGGTTTCCAGGTGTTCAGCCTCGCCGAGCTGCGCAAGCTCGCGGAGGAGGGCGTCCACTTCCGCTCGCCGGTGAACGGCGACCCCGTGTTCCTGAGCCCCGAGATCTCGATGCAGGTCCAGACCGAGCTCGACTCCGACATCGTGATGGCCTTCGACGAATGCCCGCCGTACCCGGCGACGGAAGCCGAGGCGCGCCGGTCGATGGAGCTCTCGATGCGCTGGGCACGGCGCAGCCGGGACTCATTCGGCGACCTTGGCAACCCGAACGCGCTGTTCGGTATCGTCCAGGGCGGCACGCACCTCCGGCTGCGTCTCGAATCGATCGCGGCGCTGCACGAGGTCGGCTTCGACGGCTATGCCGTGGGTGGACTGGCCGTGGGCGAGCCCGCCGAGGAGCGCAACGCGGTGCTCGAGGGGCTCGAGCCCGAGCTGCCGCGGGATCGCCCGCGCTACCTGATGGGCGTGGGCACGCCGGCCGACATCGTCGAGGCCGTGCTGCGCGGGGTCGACATGTTCGACTGCGTGATGCCCACGCGGAACGCGCGCAACGGCCACCTGTTCACGAGCCAGGGCGTCGTGAAGATCCGCAATGCCGCGCACCAGGACGACACGCGGCCGCTCGACCCGACCTGCACCTGCTACACCTGCCGCAACTATTCGCGCGCCTACCTGCGCCACCTCGAGCGTTGCAACGAGATCCTCGGCGCCCGGCTCAACACCATCCACAACCTGCACTACTACCTCGACCTGATGCGCCGCATCCGCTCGGCCATCGAGGACGGCGATTTCGCACGATTTGCCGCCGGATTCCGCGCCGGGCCGGAGGGGGGCGCCGAGCGGGCCGGCAGCGGCGACCGGCCTCGGGTATAATCCGCAACCTTTTTGGGACCCCCTTGGGGTCCGGTCACAGGAGTCGAAAAGATGGAGTGGTTGATCGCGAGCGCCCATGCGCAGGCCGCCGGAGGCGCGCAGCCCAATGCCTTTCTGCAGTTGCTGCCGCTGGTCCTGATCTTCGTGGTGTTCTATTTCCTGCTGATCCGCCCGCAGGCCAAGCGCGCGAAGGAGCACAAGGCGATGGTGGGCGCCCTCGCCACGGGCGACGAGGTGGTCACCAGCGGCGGCATGCTCGGCAAGGTGACCGAGGCCGGCGACCAGTTCCTGACGGTCGAGGTCGCCGATGGCGTGCGCGTCAAGGTCCAGCGCCACACCGTGACCAGCGTCCTGCCGAAGGGCACCTACAAGAACGCCTGAGCGACAGGGGAACTCCCGCATGCATTCCTATCCGGCCTGGCGGCTCTGGCTGGTCGCCATCGTCATGCTGCTGGCACTGGTGCTGGCGCTGCCGAACGTGTTCGGCGAGGCGCCCGCACTGCAGCTTTCGCGTGACGACCGCACGCCCTTCAACGAGCAGTCCCAGGCCGGCGTCACCGCCGTGCTTGCGGCCAAGGGCATCCCGGTGGAGGCCGCCCACCTCGAGGGCGACCGGCTGGTGCTGCGCTTTGCAGACGCCGAGCAGCAGCTCGCGGCGCGCAACGCGATCCAGCAGGGGACGAAGGACGAGTACCTCGTGGCACTGTCGCAGTGGTCGCGCATGCCGGCCTGGATGCGCGCGGTCGGCCTGAAGCCCATGAGCCTCGGCCTCGACCTGCGGGGCGGCGTGTATTTTCTCTACGAGGTGGACGTCGCCGGCGCGGTGAAGCAACTGCTCGCCACCATGGAGCGCGACTACCGCACGCTGCTGCGGAACGAACGGATCCCCTTCACCGGCATCCAGGCGGAGGGCGCCGATGCCGTCGGCATCACCCTGCGCAGCGGCGATGACATCGAGCGGGCGGTGGCCGCGCTGCGCAAGCAGGATTCGACGTTGTCGATCGACGGCAGCCGCGACGGCGCCGGCGGCACGGTGACCGTCCGGCTGACTCCGGAGCAGCTCAAGCAGCGCCAGGACTTTGCGATCCAGCAGAACATCACGACACTTCGCAACCGCGTGGATGAGCTCGGCGTCACCGAGCCCATCGTCGCGCGCCAGGGCGTGGATCGCATCACGGTACAGCTGCCCGGGGTGAGCGATCCGAACGAGGCACTGCGCGTGCTCGGCGCAACCGCCACCCTCGAGTTCCGGTTGGTTGACGACCAGAACGATGCGCTCGAGGCAGAGCGGACCGGCCGCGCGCCGCTCGGCTCGAAGCTGTTCCAGCGCAGGGAGGGCGGTCCCGTGCTGCTGAAGCGCGAGGTGATCGCCTCGGGCGAGCAGCTCGTGGACGCGAGCTCGGGCTTCTCGGAGGGCCAACCGGCGGTGTTCGTCAAACTCGACGCCCGCGGCGCGGCCGAGATGCTCGATACCACCCGCGAGAATCTCGGCCGACCGATGGCCGTCGTGTTCATCGAGACGAAGCGCGTCGCCGAGGGCGAGACCTGCCAAGGCGTACGCGCGGGCAGCGAGTGCACCGAGGAAGAGGTGATCAGCGTCGCGACCATCCGCGGCGTATTCAGCAGCAATTTCCAGATCACCGGCGTGATGGCCAGCGAGGCGAGCGAACTTGCGATGCTGCTGCGCGCCGGATCGCTCGCGGCGCCGCTCTACATCGTCGAGCAACGGACCGTGGGCCCGAGCCTGGGCCAGGACAATGTGGAGCGGGGCTTCCGTGCGCTGGTCGTCGGACTGGTCGGCATGCTGATCTTCCTGGCGCTGTACTACCGCTGGTTCGGAGTGGCGGCGGCCTTCGTGCTGTTCATGAACATGGTGCTGTTGACCGCGGTGATGTCGCTGCTGCAGGCGACACTGTCGTTGCCGGGTATCGCGGGTATCGTCCTCACCGTCGGCATGGCCGCCGACGCCAACGTGCTGATTTACGAGCGCATCCGCGAGGAAGTGCGCAACGGCATGAGTCCGCATGCGGCGATCAACGCCGGCTTCGAGAAGGCTTTCTCGGCCATTGCGGATTCGAACATCACCACGCTCATTGCGGGCATCGTGCTGTTTACGTTCGGCACGGGCCCGGTGCGCGGGTTTGCCGTCACGCTGTGTCTCGGCATCCTGACGTCGATGTTCACGGCCATCCTGGGCAGTCGGGCCATCATTCACATGATCTGGGGGCGGCGCCGCAAGCTCGACGCCCTCCCGATCTGAGGCGGACACGACATGGAGTTCTTCAAGAAGCGAACCAGTTTCCGGTTCATGCCGCTGCGCAAGCGGTGGTATGCGATCTCCGGGGTGCTGATCCTGGCGTCGCTGCTGATGATAGGCATCCGCGGGCTGAACTTCGGCATCGACTTCACCGGTGGTGTCGTGCTCGAGCTCAACTTCCCGCAGGCGGCGGACCTCGACAAGGTGCGCGACGCTCTCGCCAATGCCGGGCACGAGGACGCATCGGTGCAGAGTTTCGGCACCGAGCGCGACGTGCTCGTGCGGCTGCTGCCCAAGGAGGGAGAGAACACCGGCGCCGTGGGCGAGGGCGTTCTGGAAGCCGTCAGGGCCTACGCGCCGGCGGTGCAGCTGCGGCGCACCGAGGTCGTGGGGGCCCAGATCGGCGAGGAACTCGCGGAGCAGGGTGCGCTTGCCGCACTGTTCGCATTCCTGCTGATCCTCGCGTACGTGGCCATCCGTTTCCAGTGGAAGCTGGGCGTGGGCTCGATCGTGGCGGCCTTGCACGACCCGATCCTCGTGCTCGGCTTCTTTGCCGCGACCCAGATGACCTTCGACCTCCCGACCCTGGCGGCGATCCTCGCGGTGGTCGGCTACTCGCTCAACGACACGGTCGTGGTGTTTGACCGGATCCGCGAGCGCTTCCTGATGATGCGCAAGGGCACGCCGGCGGAGATCGTCGACCTGGCCATCAACGACACGCTTTCCCGCACCTTGATGACCAGCGTGACGACGCTCATCGCGGTGTTTTCGCTGCTCTTCATCGCCGGTGACGTCCTGCGGGGCTTCTCGGTGGCGCTGGCCATTGGCGTATTCGTCGGCACGTATTCGTCCATCTTCGTGGCGAGCTCGATCGCGCTCGATCTCAAGCTCACCGCCCGCGACCTGATGCCCGTTCAGCGGGAGAAGGACGCGATCGACGACATGCCGTGACATCGCGGCGTGACGCCGGCGGTGCGTGAGCCAGGAGTCGACCGGTGAACGAGCTCGTCTGGGGCGGCTTCCTCGCGATCTTCCTGTCGCTGCTGATCCTCGACCTCAGCGTCCTGCACCGCGAGTCCGCCGAGCTCTCGGTCAGGCAGGCGCTGTTCTGGACCGGCGTGTGGGTGAGCGTGGCGATGTCGTTCACGCTGGTGGTCTACGGGCTCTACGAACACGCCTGGTTCGAGTTCCAGCCGGGTCCCGGCGTGAACGGCGGCAAGGACGCCGTCGTGCTGTACGTGACGGGCTACCTGCTCGAGTGGTCGCTGTCCGTCGACAACATCTTCGTGATCGCGCTGATCTTCGCCTACCTGAAGATCCCGGCCCTGTACCAGTACCGGGTGCTCTTCTGGGGCATCGTCGGCGCGATCGTGCTGCGCGGGCTGATGATCGCCACGGGCACGGCGCTTCTGAGTCGCTTCGACTGGATGTTCTATGTGTTCGGGGCGATCCTGCTGCTGTCCGCGCTCAGGATGCTGCGCGACGACGAGGAGGAGCGCGACTTCGGCGCGAGCTTCCCGGCGCGGCTGGTGCGCCGCTTCGTGCCGGTGACGGAGGAACTCGACCGGGCGCGGTTCTTCGTGCGGCGCGAGGGGCAGCTGCACGCCACGCCCCTGTTCGTGGCGCTGGTGATGGTCGAGCTGACCGACGTGGTGTTCGCGGTGGACTCAATCCCCGCCATCCTCGGCGTGACGCGCGACCCGTTCATCGTCTTCACCTCGAACGCCTTCGCCATCCTCGGCCTGCGCTCGCTGTACTTCGCGGTGGCCGGCCTGATGGCGATGTTCCGGTACCTCAAGTACAGCCTGGTGCTGATCCTGGCTTTCGTCGGCGTGAAGATGCTGATGCACGGGCATTTCCACGTGCCGAACCTCGTCTCGCTCGGCATCATCCTCTGCACGCTGGCGGGCGGTGTGCTGGCCTCGCTCTGGGCCACGCGGCGCGAGGCGCGGGCCGCCGGCCGGGACCGCACCGCGCCGTAGTCGCTGCGGGCGGGCCGGGCTACCGGCCGCCCTTGCGCAGTTCGCTGTGCCGGAACCCGTAGAAGGCGTAGATCGCGAATCCTAGGATCGTCCACCCGAGCAGCCGGATCCAGGTGTCCTGCGGCAGCGACAGCATCATGCCGGTGCACACGAGCGCGCCCGAGATGCACACCAGCCAGGGGGCGGGCACCTTGAAGTGGCGCGGGATATCCGGCCGCGTGTAGCGCAGCACGAGCACGCCGATGCACACGGTGGTGAAGGCGAGCAGCGTGCCGATCGACACGAGCTCGCCCAGGATCGTCACCGGGAACAGCCCCGCGATGAGTGCGGCCAGCGAGCCCGTGATCAGCGTGCCGACGTACGGCGTCTTGTGTGTCGGGTGCACGCGGCGGAACAGCGGCGGCAGCAGCCCGTCGCGCGACATCGCGTAGAAGATCCGCGGCTGTCCGAGCATCATCACCAGGATCACCGAGGTCATGCCGGCGATCGCGCCGAGCTTGATCCAGCCGGCGAGCCAGTTGAGCTCCGGGTGGCGGTCGAGTGCGAGGGCGACCGGCGCCGGCGTGTTGAGCTCGCTGTAATGAACCATCCCCGTGAGCACCGCCGAGACGGCGACGTACAGCACGGTGCACACCGCGAGACTCGCCAGGATGCCGATCGGCATGTCGCGCTGGGGATTCTTCGCCTCCTGCGCCGCCGTGGAGACCGCGTCGAAGCCGATGTAGGCGAAGAAGATGATGCCCGCGGCCTGCACCACGCCGCTCCAGCCGAAGCGGCCGAACTCCCCGGCGTTCTCCGGGATGAACGGCTGCCAGTTGGCGCCGTCCACGACCCACATGCCGAAGCCGATGAACAGCACGATCACCGTCACCTTGATCGCCACGACGATCGCATTGAAGCGCGCCGACTGGTGGATGCCCACGTAGCACAGCGCCGTGATCGCCGCGACGACCAGCACGGCCGGCAGGTTCAGGAGCGCCCCAGTGCGTACGATCTCGAAGTGCCCCGCGCCCTTGGTGAGCGGGGCATTGGTCAGCGCGTCGGGCAGGTGGAAGCCGAGCTGCTCGACCAGGCTCACGACGTACCCGGACCAGCCGACCGCGACCGTCGCGGCGGCGAACAGGTACTCGAGGATCAGGTTCCAGCCGATGAACCATGCGACCCCCTCGCCCAGGGTCGCGTAGGAATACGAGTACGCGCTGCCCGACACGGGGATCATCGAGGCGAACTCGGCGTAGCACAGGCCCGCCAAGGCGCAGCCCAGCCCGGCGATCAGGAACGACACCACGAGCGCGGGCCCCGCGTGATTCGCGGCCGCCGTGCCGGTGAGCACGAAGATGCCCGTGCCGATGATCGCGCCGATGCCGAGCAGCACCAGCGCGCGCGCGTCGAGGGTGCGTTGCAGCTCGTTGCCGCTGTCCGCCTCGTGCAGTTCGGCAATCGGCTTGGTGGAGAACAGGCGCTTGGGCATGGGGACGGCCTCGGGTTCCGGGGTGCGCCCTGTGGCGCAAATGCGGCGGAATGTACCGGAGAGCCGTGCGCTGCGATAGGCGGCGCGGGTCGCTCAGTCCTCGCGCAGCCCCTCGGGCACCAGCGGCCGCAGGGCCTCCACCAGCGCCTCGTACACCTTCGGCGTTCCGGCGATCACGTTGCCGCCCTGGCGGTACTCGCCGCCGGTGAGCGTGCCGATGCGGCCGCCGGCCTCGGTAATGAGCAGGGTGCCGGCCGCGGTGTCCCAGGCGTTGAGGCCGATTTCCCAGAAGCCGTCGGTGCGGCCCGCGGCGACGTAGGCGAGGTCGAGCGAGGCGGCGCCGGGCCGGCGGATGCCGGCGGTGCGCTCCATCACGACCTTGAGCATGGCGAGGTACTCGTCCGTCCACCGGGCGTTGGCCCGGTACGGGAAGCCCGTGCCGATCAGCGCGCCCTCGAGCTCGGTCTGCTTGCTGACGCGGATGCGCCGCCCGTCGACCTGCGCGCCGTCGCCGCGCGAGGCGGTGAAGAGTTCCTGGCGCATGGGGTCGTAGACCACGCCGTGCTCGAGCCGGCCTCGATACTCGCAGGCGAGCGAGACGGCGAAGGTCGGGAAGCCGTGCAGGAAGTTCGTCGTGCCATCGAGCGGATCGATGATCCACACGAACTCGTCGCCGCCGCTGCGCCCGGATTCCTCGCCGAGGAAGCCGTGGTCGGGGTGGGTGCGCCGGATGGTCTCGATGATGTCGCGCTCGGCGAGCTGGTCGATCTCGGTGACGAAGTCGTTGCGGCTCTTGGAGCGCACGCCGAGCGACGGCACACGGTCCACGTTGCGCACAATCAGGTCGCCCGCGCGCCGCGCGGCGCGGATCGCGATGTTGAGCAGGGGCTGCATGCTGGTCGGGTCGGCTCGGCGGCTGGGGAAAGAACGGCGGAAACGCGGCCGGGCCGGGCCCACCGTCGGCCCGCTAGAATACCAGAGCATGTCCATACGCATCGTCCTCGCAGGGATCACCCACCCCGGCAACATCGGATCGGCCGCGCGCGCCATGAAGAACATGGGCCTCGAGCGGCTGTGCCTGGTGACGCCCGATCGCTTCCCGGCCATGGAGGCCACGGTGTTGGCCGCCGGTGCCGACGACGTCCTCGAGCGGGCGCAGGTGTTCGCCGACGTGCCCTCGGCCGTGGCCGACTGCGGACTGGTCGTCGGTACGACCGCCCGTTCGCGCCATCTGCCGTGGCGGACGGTCGAGCCGCGCGAGGCCGCCGCCGAGATCGCTACCGCCGCGGCCACCGGCGAGGTCGCAGTGCTGTTCGGCACGGAGCGCACCGGGCTCACGAACGAGGACCTCGAGCGCTGCCAGTTGCTGCTGACGATCCCCACGGGTACGGCCTACGCATCGCTCAACGTGGCGATGGCGGTGCAGGTGGTCGCCTACGAGATCCTGCTCGCCCGACGGTGCACGCCCGGCGACGCAGCCTGGAGTGGCGCCCCGCTTGCGAGTGCCCGCGAGATGGAACGCTTCTACGCGCACCTCGAGGAGGTGCTCGAGGACATCGAGTTCCGTGACCGGACGGGCGAGGGTTACCTGATGGCCCGCCTGCGCCGGTTCTTCAACCGCGCCGTACCGGACCAGAACGAGATCAACATCCTGCGCGGCATCCTCACCTCGGTGCAGGGCCGACGCCGGCGCGCCGGCGATCCGCCCCCGCCGCCCGGCGCAGTACGCTCGTGAGCTCGGTGATCTACCTGGACAACGCCGCCACGACGCCGGTCGACCCGCGCGTCGTCGAGGCGATGCTCGAGTGCCTCGGCCCGGCGGGCGACTTCGCCAATCCGGCCGCCGTGGCGCACGCGCCCGGCCGGCGCGCACAGCAGCGCGTCGAGCGGGCACGCTCCGAGGTCGCCGCGCTCATCGGCGCCGATCCCGCGCAGGTCGTCTGGACCTCGGGAGCCACGGAAGCCGACAACCTCGCGCTGCTCGGCGCGGCGCGCTTCTACAAGACGCGCGGGCGGCACCTCGTGACTTCGCGGACCGAGCACCCGGCGGTACTCGCCGCCTGCCGCCAACTCGAGCGCGAGGGATTCGAGGTCACCTACCTCAGGCCCGGCGCGGACGGCATCGTCGAACCGCGGCAGGTCGAGGCGGCGCTGCGCACCGACACGATCCTCGTCTCGCTGATGCACGTGAATAACGAGATCGGGGTCGTGCAGGACATCGGTTCGGTCGGGCGGCTGTGTCGCGCGCGGGGCATCCTGTTCCACGTGGATGCGGCGCAGAGCGCCGGCAAGCTGCCGATCGACGTCGAGCTCGACTGCATCGACCTGCTCGCGCTGACCGCGCACAAGCTGCACGGGCCGAAGGGCGTCGGCGCCCTGTGCGTGCGCCGCGAGCCCCGGCTCGGCCTCGTGCCGCTGCTGTACGGCGGCGGCCAGGAGCGCGGCCTGCGCCCGGGCACCGTCGCCACGCACCAGGTGGTGGGCATGGGGGCAGCCTGCCGCATCGCGGCCGAGGAAGGGAGCGAGGAGTGCAGCCGTATCGCCGGCCTGCGCGAGCGATTGTGGCAGGGCCTCGCGACGCAGGTCGGCGCGACGCTGAACGGGCACCCGACGCAGCGCGCCCCCGGGATCCTGAGCGTCACCATCGACGGCGTCGAAGGCGAGAGCCTGCTGTACGCGCTGCCCGGACTCGCGGTCGCCTCGGGTTCGGCCTGCGCGACCACCAGCGCCGAGCCGTCCTACGTGCTGCGCGCGCTCGGTCGCAGCGACCGGTTGGCGCAGAGCTCGCTGCGCCTCAGCCTCGGCCGTTACACCAAGGACGACGAGATCGAGCTGGCCGTGCAGGCGATCGCTGGCGCGGTCGAGCGCTTGCGTGCCGTGGTGCCGCCGGTGGCAGCGGGATGAATTCGGACGACCCGCGGTACGGAACCGAGGTGCGCTGCCGCATGGCGGCACTAACCGGTGCCGGCGACCTGCCGCCCGGCGATGACGTCGTGCGTGCGCGGACCGGCGACCGGGAGCGGGGCGCGGAAGTCGTGCTCGCGGTACGTGTCGCGGACGGGCAGGCAGCGGAACTGCGCTTTCGCGCGTTTGGCTGTCCGCATTTCATGGCGGCGGCCTCATGGCTGACCGATCGGCTGCGCGGTGCCGGCCGCGCCGCGTTCACCGACTGGGACTGGCGCGAGGTCGCGACAGCGCTCGACGTGCCGCCCGTCAAGTACGGTCGGCTGCTGGTCCTGCAGGACGCAGTTCACGAACTGGCGGGGAAGTGGCCGGGCCATGGACCGGTTACCGTGTAGAATCCCGGGATCCTGAGAGGATTGATCGCATCATGTCCGTCTCCCTCACGCCGTCTGCCGCCGAGCGCGTGCAGAGCTTCCTCGGCAAGCGCGGCCGCGGCGTCGGCCTGCGGCTCGGCGTCAAGAAGACCGGCTGTTCCGGTTTCGCCTACGTGGTGAGCTACGCCGACGACATCGGCGCAGCCGACGTCGTGTTCGAGGATCACGGCGTCAAGGTGATCGTGGACGCCGAGAGCCTGCGCTACGTGGACGGCACCGAGATCGACTTCGCCCGCCACGGCCTCAACGAGGCGTTCAAGTTCCGCAATCCGAACGTCCGCGGCGAGTGCGGTTGCGGCGAGAGCTTCAACGTCTAACTGCCTGCCGCGGCTGAATTTTACTGGCCGCCGCGCCTGCCGCGCGTATACTTGCGCGTTCGCTTTTTCCAGGTTGGCCCCGCCCGGGCCCGCGCTCGCGCGGGGCTGGATCGTCGGGGTCGTTTTCCACGTGGTAACGGGGGCTCGTGGCCCCGACTAGAGGATCCGCATGGCCGTCGAACGCACGCTCTCCATCGTCAAGCCCGATGGTGTCCGCAAGAATGTCATCGGTGAGGTCTACCGCCGCTTCGAGCAGGCCGGCCTCGCCATCGTCGCCGCCCGCATGATGCGGCTCTCCCAGGCGCAGGCGGAAGGCTTCTACGCCGTGCACCGCGAGCGGCCGTTCTTCAAGGACCTCGTGTCCTACATGACCTCCGGTCCGGTGATCGTTCAGGTGCTCGAAGGCGACAATGCCGTGGCGAAGCACCGCGAGATCATGGGCGCCACCGACCCGAAGAAGGCCGCGCCGGGCACCATCCGCGCCGACCTCGCCGAAAGCATCGAGCAGAACGTGGTGCACGGTTCCGACAGCCTCGAGAACGCGGCGCGCGAAGTGGCCTACTTCTTCGCCGAGACGGAGCTCTGCCCGCGCTGAGGCGCGGGTCTGCCTGCATCGTCGCAGCCGGAGCCGACCATGAGTGAGCTCGCCACACCGAAGACGAACCTGCTCGGACTCACGCGGTCCGGGCTCGAGGCGTTCGTCGTCGGGATGGGCGAGAAGCCCTTCCGCGCGCGACAGCTGATGAAGTGGATGTACCGGCGCGCGGTCGGCGACATCGAGTCGATGACCGACCTCGGCAAGGACTTCCGCCAGCGCCTCGCCGCCATCGCTGAGATCCGCACGCCCGAGGTCATCGTCGCACAGCGTTCCGCCGACGGCACCCGCAAGTGGCTGCTCAGGCTCGAGAGCGGCCAGGCCATCGAGACGGTGTTCATCCCCGAGCCCGGCCGCGGCACGCTGTGCATCTCGAGCCAGGTCGGCTGCGCGATGGACTGCACGTTCTGCTCCACGGCGCAGCAGGGCTTCAACCGCAACCTCGACACCGCCGAGATCGTCGGCCAGGTGTGGCTCGCGAACCGCGAGCTCGGCTACTCGCCGGACGGCGACCGCGTCATCACCAACGTGGTGTTCATGGGCATGGGCGAGCCGCTCGCCAACTACCGCAACGTGGTGCCCGCCGCGGAGGTCATGATGGACGACCTCGGGCTCGACCTCTCGCGTCGCCGCGTCACAATCAGCACCTCGGGGCTCGTGCCGCAGATGATCCGCATCGCGGAGGAGACCAACGTCGCGCTCGCCGTGTCGCTGCACGCGCCCAACGACGAACTGCGCAGCGAGCTGGTGCCGATCAACCGCAGGCACCCGATCGCCGACCTGCTCGCGGCATGCTGGCATTACGTGGAGAAGCAGAACGCCCGCAGCGTCACCTTCGAATACGTCATGCTCGACGGCATCAACGACTTACCCGCGCATGCCCGGCAGCTCGCGGACCTGCTGCGCGGCCACCCGGCCAAGGTCAACCTGATCCCGTTCAACCCCTTTCCGGGGACCCGCTACCGTCGTTCGAGCGAGGAGGCCATCGTGCGTTTCCGTGACCTGCTGATCCGGGGCGGCGTGATCGCGACCATCCGCCGGACGCGCGGTGACGACATCGACGCGGCCTGCGGGCAACTGGTCGGCCGCGTCAACGATCGCGTGACCGTACGGCTCGGAAGCCGGCTCGTGCCGGTCGCGGTGGAGCGGGCATGAACCGCTGCGTCCCGGCTGCGGTGCTGGCCCTCGTGCTGATCGGCGCGGCTGTGCCGGCTCAGGCCGACAGGGCGCAGGAGCGCGCCAACCGCGAGCAGGCGGCGCGCGTCAACGCACAACTGGCGATGACCTATTTGAGGCAGGGTGATCTCGTCTCGGCGAGGGACAAGATCGAGAAGGCGCTCGACCAGAACCCGCGGACACCCGAAACGCAGATGGCCGCCGGCTTCGTCTACGACCGGCTCGGCCAGGACGACAAGGCCGCCGATCACTTCGAGCAGGCCGTCAAGCTCGACCGCGACAACGCCGACGTGCTGAACAACGCGGCAGTGTTCGAGTGCCGCAAGGGCGACAAGAAGAAAGGCGAGGAGTACTTCCTGCGCGCCGCGGCGAGCCCGCTGTACCGGACGCCCGAGGTCGCGTACTCGAATGCCGGGCGCTGCGCGCGGGCCGACGGACGACCCAAGGACGCCGAGAAATACTTTCGGCAGTCGCTCGCCGTCCGTGCGGACCAGCCGGACACACTGCTCGAGCTCGCCGACCTGCTGCATGAGACGGGCAGCAACATGCCGGCGCGGGCCTTCCTGCAGCGCTACGCGGCGGCTGCGCCGGCGTCGGCGGAATCCCTCTGGCTGGGCTACCGCGTCGAGACGGCGCTCGGCGACCGGGCCTCGGCCGATGAGTACGCGCGGCGCCTCCGTACCGAGTTCGCGGTGTCGCCGCAGGCCGGCTTACTGGCTGACGCGGAGCGGACCACGCCGTGACCGAGGCGGGCGCCGGGACGATGTCGCAGGGCGACGGCCCCGGGCCGTCGCTGCGCCGCGCCCGCGAGGCGCTCGGGATGACCGAGCAACAGGCCGCCGAGCAACTCAACCTTGATACGACCCTCGTGCGTGCGCTCGAGAACGACGACCTCGCCGCGCTCGGGGCGCCGGTGTTCGCGCGGGGCCACCTGCGCCGCTACGGGTCGCTGGTCGGGTTGCCGGCGGAAACGCTGCTCACGGCCTACGAACACGCTGCCAATCAGCCCGCCCAGCCTTCGCTCGTACCGCACTCGCGGCAGGAGATGGCGCCGGTCCGCGGCCGCATGCGCTGGCCGTGGGCACTCGGTGGCATGCTGCTGTTCCTGTTGGCGGCCGGCCTAGTTGCGTACGTTTCCGAGTACGGGCTCACCCTGCCGCAACGAGACGCCCCGCCCGCGGCGCCAGCCAGCGCCGCGCTCGAGACGACGGGCGAGACCGCGGCCGACTTTGCCCCTTCGGAGGGCGCAGCAGTCCCTCCCGTCGCGGCGCAGACCGAGGGACCGGCACCGGGCGGGCCCGGTGCGGCCGCGGCCGTCCAGATGCAGGACGCCCCCGCGGCCGTCGTGCCGCCGGGCCACGTAAGCGTCGGCGTGTCCTTCGCGGCGGACTCCTGGGCGGAGATCTACGACGGCGCCGGCCAGACGGTCCTCTACGATATCGGGCGCTCCGGTACCCAGCGCAGCTTCGCTGCGGCCGCGCCCCTGAGCGTCACCCTCGGCAATGCGCCGGGCGTGACGCTGGTGGTGAACGGGCGCGCGACGCCGTTGCCGCCGCTGCCGGCCGGGCAGAGCGTGGCGCGATTCACCATCGCGGCCGACGGGTCGCTGCGCTGAACGGGCGGAAGGGAGCCATGCGCGAGATCATCCAGGCCGTGCGCGGCATGAACGACCTGCTGCCGGGCGACTCGGCGGCCTGGCAGTCGCTCGAGCGCGCTGCGCGCGAGACCTTCGCCGAGTACGGCTACCGCGAGATCCGCGTGCCGGTCCTCGAGCGCACGGAACTCTTCAAGCGCTCCATCGGCGAGTTCACGGACATCGTCGAGAAGGAGATGTACACGTTCCTGGACCGCGGCGACGACTCGCTCACGCTGCGACCCGAGGCGACAGCCGGCATCGTCCGCGCCTGCCTAAGCAACGGCCTGCTGCACAACCAGCGCCAGAAGCTCTGGTGCATGGGGCCGATGTTCCGCTACGAGCGTCCGCAGAAGGGCCGCTATCGCCAGTTCCACCAGATCGACGTCGAGGCGCTCGGGTTCGAGGGTCCCGACGTGGACGCCGAGCTGATCCTGATGTCGGCGCGGCTGTGGCGACGACTCGGCATCGGCGGCGTTTCGCTGCAGCTCAACTCGCTGGGCACGCCGGAATCGCGCACGACCTATCGCGGCAAGCTCGTCGAGTACTTCCGTCGCCACGAGTCGTCGCTCGACGAGGACAGTCGGCGCCGCCTCGAGGGCAACCCGATGCGCATCCTCGACAGCAAGAACCCCGCGATGCGCGAAGTCGTGGCCGGCGCGCCCCTCATCACCGACCATCTCGACCCGGCCTCCGCCGAGCACTTCGACCGGCTGCGCTCCCAGCTCGATGATGCGGGCCTCGCCTTCACCGTCAATCCGCGCCTGGTGCGCGGCCTCGACTATTACTCGCGCACGGTCTTCGAGTGGATCACCAGCGACCTCGGCTCGCAGGACGCGGTATGCTCCGGCGGGCGCTACGACGGCCTCGTGGCGCAGCTCGGCGGCGAGCCGGTGCCCGCCATCGGCTGGGCGCTCGGCGAGGAGCGCGTGGTGGAGCTGATGCGGCTGCAGGGCCGGGCCGATGCCGAACCGACGGTGGACGTCTACCTCGCGCTCGCCGGTACGGCGGCAGAACGCGCCGGCCTCCAGCTGGCGGAGCGTCTGCGCGACGCGCTGCCGGGCCTGCGCATCGAAACCAACTGCGGCGGCGGGAGCTTCAAGTCGCAGCTCAAGCGCGCGGACCGCAGCGGCGCGCGACTTGCGGTGATCCTGGGCGACGACGAACTGGCCCGCGGCGTGGCGACCTTGAAGCCGCTGCGCGAGACGACGGAGCAACGCCCAGTTCCGCTCGACGAATTGCCCGGCGCGCTGACGGCGGCCGGAGTCACCGCAGGCCGCGGGCCCCATTGAACGACGCCGGCCCGCTCGCGCCGGCAGCACGGAGTTCCGAGAAGTGGAAGACCTGTCAGATATCGAACGCGAAGAACAGTTGCGCCGCTGGTGGAGCGAGAACTGGGCCTGGATCATCGGTGGCGTCGCCCTCGGGCTGTCGCTGCTCGCGGGCTGGCAGTACTGGCAGCGTTCCCAGGTGCAGTCCGCGGAGCGCGACGAGGCCGCCTACGTCGCCGTGATCGAGGCGCTCGGCCGCAACCAGCGCGACGAGGCCGCGAACCAGGCCAAGGCCCTGCGCGAGCGGCGGCCCGACTCGCCTTATGCCGACCAGGCCGAGCTGGCGCTGGCGCGCGCCGCGCTGGAGCGGCGTGACTTCGACGACGCCGCGGGCCTGCTGCGCGGCGTGGCCGGTCGGTCCAAGGACACGGAGTTGCGCCAGACGAGTCGCATCCGCCTGGCCCGCGTGCTGATCGAGCAAGGCAAGCACGACGAGGCCTTGGGAGAGCTGGATGCAGCCGCAGCCGGCGCGTTCGCGGCGGTGGTTCACGAGGTCCGCGGCGACGCCTACGCCGCCAAGGGCGATCCGGCGGCGGCCCGCAAGGAATACGACGCCGCGCTCGAGGCCGCCGGGCCCGACAGTGGCCTCGACCGCAAGTTCGTGGAACTGAAGCGTGATGCGCAGGCACAGGCGGCGCCGTCGCCGGCGGCCGCCACGCCAGAGGCGCCTGCCGTTGCGCCGGAGGCACCCGCGAAATGAGGCTGCCGCGCGCGCTGGCGCTCGTCGTGCTGCTGGCCTCTCTCGTGGCCTGCGACAAGGACAAGGACGTCGACCCGCCGGCCGAGCTTGTGGACATCGAGCCCACGGTCGCCGTCCAGCGCGTCTGGTCCACCGGGATCGGCGGCGGCGGCGAGAAGCTCAGGCTCGCGCTTGGGCTGGCCGAGGCGGACGGCACGGTGTTTGCCGCCGCGCGCAGCGGCCGCGTGCGGGCCATCGATGCGGCCACCGGCCGGACCCGTTGGCAGACCGATACCAAGCTCGAGTTGTCCGCCGGTCCCGGCGCGGGCGAGGGCCTCGTGGTCGTGGGAACCAACGGCGGCCAGCTGGTCGCGCTCGACGCGGCCACCGGCCAGCAGCGCTGGACCGTGCAGATGAGCGGCGAAGTGCTGGCGGCGCCGCTAGTCGCAGGCGATCGCGTCGTCGTGCGCACCGTGGACGGGCGGCTTCGAGCGCTGGCCGTGAGCGATGGCACGGAAGCCTGGATGGTCGAGGACCAGGTGCCGCGGCTTTCGCTGCGCGGCACCTCCCCGCCGGTGCGGGCGGGTGACTCCGTGATCGGAGGGTTCGACTCCGGCCGCGTGTTCGCCGTGTCGCTCGCCAACGGCGAGACCCTCTGGCAGGCGCAGGTCAGTACTCCTCGGGGACGCTCGGAACTCGAGCGCCTCGCCGATGTGGACGCCGCGGTGCGTGTCTCGGGAGGCGACGTGTATGCCGTGGGCTACCAGGGTCGCATCGCGATGATGGCGCTCGATTCCGGGCAGATCTGGTGGGCCCGGGACGTCTCGAGTTACCGGGGGCTCGACCTCGACGGCGACCAGTTGTATGTCTCGACCTCCGACGGCGACGTGGTTGCGATGCGGCGACGCGACGGCAGCGTGGTCTGGCAGCAGGAGGGGCTGAAGCGCCGCGGGCTCGGCACGCCGGCGATCCACGCCGGGACGGTGGTCGTCGGCGACTTCGACGGCTACCTGCATTGGCTCGACCGCGACAGCGGCCGGTTCGTGGCGCGGGAGCGGCCCGGGAGGACGCGCATTTCTGCAGCGCCGCTCGTGGTCGGCGACCGCGTCGTCGTCATCGACGACGGCGGCGGCATTACCGCGTACCGCAGCGGAGGCGCCGCGGGCGGCTGACCGTGCTTCCCGTCATCGCGCTGGTCGGGCGACCCAACGTCGGAAAGTCCACGCTTTTCAACTGGCTGACGCGCACGCGCGACGC
>Ga0209254_10001904_pt1 | contig 18842 bp, 14 predicted proteins | sample FrelakmetDIP11DI_FD_187148 | JGI IMG/M metagenome (GOLD analysis project Ga0209254, IMG submission 187148) | Freshwater lake sediment microbial communities from the University of Notre Dame, USA, for methane emissions studies - DIP11 DI (SPAdes)... | ecosystem: Environmental > Aquatic >...
CATAACAAGCTCTTGGTCCAATGGGGTTTACACTACCGAGATAGGTCTCCGGCTGGGGGTGAACTGTGGGATCTCCATAAACCTCAGAAGTGGAGGCCTGGAGGATTCTTGCCTTGAGGCGTTTTGCAAGTCCCAGCATGTTAATGGAACCATGGACATTGACCTTTGTGGTTTGGACTGGGTCGTTCTGGTAATGGATCGGTAAAATATCTTAAAATCCCAGCGTCGCTTCCCTCCGACCGAGGTGGCCGCCATGGATCGGAACGAGTGGCCGGAATCAGCGGAATAGGCAGATACTCACTCGCATCAGAATTCGATCTTTTCAACTATATTTTTCCATCTAAACCTATCAATGAAATCTTGCGTAACAGTCAACGTATCGTGGCAATTCTCCAATAAGTATATTATTCGCTTCGCAAATTCATTCCAATCATCTTCTACAATTAAATTTCTTTCTAAACCGTCTCTTTCAATTCCTTCGGCTTCCAAGCTTGTGCTTAATACTCGCTTCCCGCCTGCAATACTCTCTATTATCTTGATCCGGGTTCCGCCACCGCTTACCAAGGGAACGATAATTAGATCACTGGCCAAAATGTACGGATAGACATCAGGCTTTTCGCCTAGCAACATGACTCTTGGATGACGGTTCTTTTGAATATTATCTGGAGGTGCGCCTTTCCCAATGATCCAAATCTTATATGCGATCTTGCCATCAATTCTAGGTACGATCTCATTGTATATAATTTTTAGGGCTTCACCATTTGGCTGATAATATAAATTTCCGAAAAAAGAACTGCCTTTTCATTGCTTTCCAGTCCGTTACAAGATCTGATACTTTGATCTTGCAAATCTTTGTATTTATTCTTATCAAATTCAAAGCCATTTTGAATTACTCTAATTTTCCCCTTGTTTACTTTAAAGTATGCGCTTATCAAGTTCTTATCGAGTTCGGAAACACAAAATATCCCTTTTGAAAAGTGGCAGCCAATCTTTTTAAATATTTTTAATAACCGCCAATATGGATTACCCATCCTTCTAAGCCTTATAAATTCCACATTTTCTTCGTCAATATAGGGTGGGATACCTGTGATGAAATGTATTATAAGAGCATAAAACCCACAATAGATGTTCATTTAAAAAATAATATTGATGTTTTCTTCCATTATTAATGATACTAAAATCTATGAGCATTGCTATTTATATAGAACTCTTGCAAATCCCTGGAGGGGAAACCCCTTATAAATCTCTAAAGCAAACTGAAATGTTACGCTCCAGTAGTGTCAGCTAAGGTAGCCCCCGTAGGGCCCGGAACGTTAAAAAAATCCTGCCCTCTTACGCGCAGTTCTAATTCGCTCCTTAAGAGAATTCGGCAACATTCTTTTGATTTGCCGCTCAAAGAAACGAGGGAAAGCAATACAAGAAACATACGCAAAGAATACATTAATAAATGAAAACCCAAACCCTACTTTTTTCGCATATTCTATGATTTCTTTCTGAAAGGAAACATTCCTATTTCTCAATATGTGTCTTATGTAGCCGTTTCTGACTTTCCTATATTTATCCAAATCGAATACACTTCTGTAATTTTCTAACTTACCTAATATTTCTAAAGATAGTAAGGTTCTACAACATTTAGAGCAAACGGAGCAATTTGCACCTCTTGTGTCAGGGAACCAGCAAACGTTCAACCATCTATATGATGACTCTAATTCGGAGACCTTCATGGTCTTTTCGACACGTGAATACTGAGAGCCCACAGATATGCATTCCAGAGTTTCAGTGGAAAGCAAGTGAACGGTTGCTGGATCACTATATGCGATATCATTTGATGGTCCAATGAAGCAATCTCGGTATCTAACTCCTCCCGAATAATAGTATTTTGAAAAGAGTTTTTGGAATAACAGTACCGACGATAGATTTCTCGGTGAATGGCTTAGTGGGAAATTGAACTGCAAGAATTCAGATAGATTGGAACCAACCTTAATAAATTCCAATCCCATCTCTTTCGCAAACGATTTCAGCAGATCATATCTCTGGTTGAACAGATTCCTTGCAGTGCTCCCGTCCCATTCTCCGTGTGAACCAACGTTGTTAAAAAGGAGATGGGTAATCCTATAGTTTGAAAGTGTATTATTAAATAAGTAATCAAAAACAGTACAGAATGAATCGATGCCACCTGAGAAACCTGTTCCGACACCATTCATGCAACGATATGATTTCCCTTCATCAAGGCTCCTAGGGAGTATGTTAATGATGTGGAGAGAGGGAATGACTTCTCGAAGAATGTGCATATAACAATTACTCAAATTATGGTACAATCTCTCAGAAATGGCTCCATCAATCTCCATATCTTCCTTATGTCTCATAGCAAACAACAGTAATCCAACGACGAAAGCATCCATCTTCTCGGTTGTAATGTACTGCTTGTATCGCTTATCGACCGCATACCAGAGATATTGCGATTTTCCCATATATTCTACAAGCGACTGTATCTGGAGGTCGTTATCCCGTTCAATGATCTCTAACATATAAATTCTCATGCGGCCTCTGCTCCTGGGAATCCCCTTATTTGTAGTAATTTATGCCTTCCAAATAAGCGAATAATACGCGCTTCTCATATTTTTATCTTTAGCGTATTTAGTAGCTATCTCACAATAACGCATCAAAATATGCGATGGTTTTCTGCAACCCCTCTTCCAGTGAAACCTCTGGAGACCACCCAAGCTTATTTCTTGATAGGGTGATATCTGTTTTTCGCCGCTTAGGTTATCGATCCTTCATGAATCACCTTTAAACGCAAATCAAAAGACCTAACTTAGAATATTAATGCCTATGCCAGAATATTCTCTAAGTCTCGTTTTCCCCGCTGAGATTACAAAATACCATTTATATCTTACGGGTATCACACGTTACTAAATCAGCAGAGCATTCCGAATAGAGCTCGTTGATCAATGTTCTTCGAAGAAAGGCGGGAGGTGTTCATGATTGATTCCATGAACTCCCCACCTTTTCAAATAAAGAGAATTTAGCAGGGCAGTGTTAGCTGCTGAACTTGCAACCCAGATCTTGCAACCTCCTACATATTCTTTACGCTAGTAATTTTTAAATGAAACTTTATCTTCAGAAAGATTTCATCACTACAGATAGTGTCTGAACGCCAAGAATGCCGAACAACAAGTATTCGAGGCATAACCCTTCGTGCGTTCCTGGCGTGGAGGTAGCGAGTAGGGAGCGAGCCTTTGTTAATTCCTTATAATCGAATATTCCGACCTCTCGAATCAAATTCTCGCAGAGCATCTCATCTACGAAGTCCGGCGGATGATCGTTAAAGAACCAATCCCCGATGGGCGTCCGAAAAGCAAATTTATGGCGTTTCACAATTTCATCAGGAATCAGCCCCTTTGCGGCCTGCCGCAGTATAAACTTCGGAGTGAAGCCTCGCAGTTTTAAGCTGACAGGCAGACGTGCTACGTACTCAACGAGTTCGTGGTCAAGATATGGAACACGTGCCTCAACCCCATGGGCCATTGAACACCGGTCGCCGATTACAAGGATCCAGTTTGGAAGCCGAGTCTGAGTCTCAAGCCAAATCGATGCATTATGAGGATGGAGTCCATTTATCGGGCTCTTTTCCATCTCGAGAAGTTCTTCCTCGACATCGACGTTTTCTAATTCTTCACGCATGGTGGAGTTAAAAATGCGTTGGCGGAAGGAATCGAGCATTCTCCAATAGTAGTACCACGGTGGCACAGTGCCATAACGATTGCAAAGTAGTTTTGAATACTCTAAATGCGCTTTCAAGAGATATTTAAGCTGATCAGACTGATGCCTTAGCTTTCGACATGCAATATTATATGCGAGCCTTGTCAGCCACATAGAGTGAAAAGTAGCCACAATGCGGCAGAACTTATTAGCAACGAAAGTGTCGTATGCACCAAACATTTCATCAGAACCCTCCCCAGTTAGCACAACTTTCACCCCTCGTTCGCTAACAAATCGTGAGAGGTGGTAGTAGGGAATCGACACCGGAAAGCGAAAAGGCATCTCAAGGTGCCAGATAACGCGCGGGTAGCTATCGGCGATCGACGGTTCTGCAAGCATTTTATGATTTACAACTCCAAGTGATCTTGCCGTTGACTGGAACGTTTCAGACTCATCCAATCTTGGATCGTTATAGCCAACCGAAAATGTTTCGGGGGGTGAGTTGTTCAGATTCTTCATCAGTGCGACGACTACCGTTGAGTCAATACCACCCGAGAGGTAAGCCCCAAGAGGAACATCAGACATCAGCTGCCTCTTTACTGATTTTTTAAGAAGGGCCATCAATTCGTCAGCATATTCTCGAATGGGCCGAGTCCGTGGTGGTTCTTCGAATTGAAGCGTCCAATATCGCCTGGAAGATACTTTCTCTTTTTCGATTACAATTTCTTCTGCAGGCAATACTTGATTCACTCCACGAAACATCGAACGAGGTTGAAGTGGGTACGTAAAGGAGAAGAAGTTATCGATACTGCGCGCATCGAGCACCGGCTTAATGAGGCCTGACGCGAAGAGGGCCTTCGCTTCAGAACCAAAAATGATTGCGTTTTCTGTCCTTGCATAATAGAGAGGCTTAATGCCCATGCGATCCCGCGCAAGAAGGAGTCGTTGGCGCGGCACATCCCAGATAGCAAACGCGAACATCCCGTTCAAAAAGTTGACGCAATCATCTTTGTATTCCTCATAAAGATGTAGGATAATTTCTGTATCGCAGCGTGTCTTGAAGCGGTGGCCTTTGCTCTCTAGGGGTTCCCTATGATCTATATGGTTATAAATCTCTCCATTGCAAACGATCCAGACTGTTTCATCTTCGTTCGACATTGGCTGCTTTCCGTGGTCCACATCAACGATACTTAGACGACAGTGCCCAAAGCCGACCCGGTTATCCAGGTAGAAACCTTTACCATCGGGGCCCCGGTGAACAATTGATGACACCATCCGCTCAAGCATCATTTTCTCGATCCGGAAAGTTGGCACAAAAGAAACAATCCCTACAATTCCACACATACTCTATCTCATGAAGAAACTATAGTACTAAGCTCATATCAACTATTTACTAAGGAATCTATAATTGAATAGACATATTCTTTTAAAAATCTCCCATACCCCCTCTCCTCCAAACAGAAGAATTCTTCCTTTTTGAAGAGGAGGGCTCGACTCAACGTCTTTCTTATAGTAAGAATTTGCTCCCCGGTATTGATCATGAAACGACATCCTTGGCAATATCCTCTATTTGAATTATAGCTTCATTCTTGGCTCTGCTAACCGCTTTTTCAATCCTAACCTTTAGCGGAGCTATATTCTGTAAGAGCAAATCAATCGTCGAACATGCTTTACCTAAGTCCTCTCCAAAATTAGCCTTTCTAATTTCCACCACTAACTCGGGCAAGCCCAAATAATTCCCTATAACTTCTGAAAACTTTACGCTATACGATAAGCAAATCGCTGGAACTCCCTTCTGCAAACTCGATATCGTACCATGCATTCTTTGACTAACCACCAAATAACTCTTCCCTAAGATTTCCCTTGCTTCGTACGGTAACAATGGATCTGTCATCGCAATTATGTTCCTACTCCTCTCACCAGCAGCCATCATTTGATTCACAAGTGTCCTATCATCGGAAGTTCTCAAAACGTGCGGTAGCAAAACCAATTTCAGATGTTGCTGTTCACATATTTCCAAAAGATAGTTCTTCACGTTTAACAAACCTTCAAAATAAGTGCTATAGTTATGACAGTACGATGACCAAAACCCAGAGGGTACGAAGGTAATGTACCTTCGGGGTTCTATATTGTATTTTGCTATATCACAATCTGAATCTTGTCGAGCTAAATCGAGGAACGCCAGATCCGCAGAAACAAAAGAATTCCCCTTGATTCCTAGCACGTTAGTAACATAATCATAGCTTATGGGACCTCTGTGATATATTCTGTCCATTTTGGGCAAGACCCATTTTGCAAGTGGCAATCTCCACGAATGTATAGGTCCAATGGTTTGTCCAAGGAGGTAGACCTTTTTACCAGCCTTCTTTAAATATAGAAGCCTCATTAGTATATCCACCAATCTTACAATACCGTAATACTCTGCGATGTCGTCCCCTCCAAGAACGATTACCACATTGCACCCATCTAATACCCTGTTCAGGTTCCTGTACCTAAGCACCACTTGATCCACAAAAAATGACATTTTAGTGGAGATCTTTTTAACGATAGGGGTCGAGAGCGTGCGTCGTCTCACCACAATATTGTCGCACCCGGTGGCGTTTTTCAGTCTCTTTTCCGTTTCCTCCATAAAATCCGACAGAACTACGAAGTTCGCATTTGGTAATACTTTCGATAAGTAATGAATCGTATTCTCACACATCATCATACTTCCATAGTTTAAAGTATTGTGAGCGTGCAGAATCCCTATTCCTATTTCGCGCATTTTAATCTCTATTTGCTTTTGTGAATATTTATGACCAATAGAATTTGTAAATCAATGTGAGCTGTGTTTTCCTGTAATTGTAAATAACCTCTTCCATCATTTTATTGAATAATTTCTTAAATCCTCGAAATCACAGACCTCAGTTTACCTGACTTCTCTCTCTCAATTCTTTCTACGATTTTCGTGCTTATAGATATATCACTTCCTAAAATCTTCATAAATTCCTTTTCTACTTCTCCAAATACTGAAACATCTCTAAATTCCTCTAATTTAACGATATAGACAGCAATTTCATCCTCTTTTTCCTGAACAATCTGGAATTCAGAAATCCCTTGGATAGATTTCATGATTGACCAAAGGATGGGTGGCGCAACTAGCCTGTTATCGCTTAACTTTATAAAATCATCACATCTTCCTTCCACGCCTTTTAGTAAATACCCCCCTCTACTACAACGGCATTCTTCATAGGTCGGAATAGCATAATCACCAAGTTCATACCTTATAATTGGCATAGCAAAAGAATGCAAATTCGTAATGATTACTTTCCCCCTCTCTCCCCTCTTTACTTTCTCCCCATTTTCGTCAACAAATTCCATTAACACTTGATCCATATTCATATGATATCCAGCATGTTCCGAACACTCCCATGCCATGCATCCGCTTTCCCATGCCGCATATACATTGATAAGATTAACGTTGAATGCAGAGTTTATTAGATGTCGAGTTTCCGGGTCGAGCAACTCTGAACATGTAAAAATTAATCTCGGGGAGATTCCCTCAATTTTTCTTTCTTCAATGATTTTAGCTAAGAGTTTTATCGCAGACGCATAACCCCACAGAGCATCAGGCCTGACTTTCTTTAACTTTTCTATCTGTTTGTCTAACGGCTCAAAGACATTGATTATTTCTTTTCTACGAATCCCAAAGATTTCATGCCATTTTTTCGTTTCTGCGATCCTCAGGAAAGGACTAAATATATACGCCAAACTATCTCTTAATATTCTGAATCCATTTTCGACCCTGGCTCGCTCATACATTCCTCTGCTGTAAATGGCATCTTCCATTGTCGAGGGTATTACTAAAGATATGCCTGTAGACCCGCTTGTTTTATGTTCTACCCATACATTAATGTTTCTTGCTACCATCTCATCTTTCATCTTTTGGATCTGAGGTTTTGTGGTAATTGGGATCTTAGACATATCTTTGCAGTCTTTAATATCTTCAGGCTTCAACTTAATCGAGTCAAAAAGGTGACGATAATATGGTACATTATGATACGCATGGTTCAATAACATTTTGAATTTACGCTCCTGCAGCTCCTCCAATTGCGATGTTTTAAGCCACACATTACTTTTTAAACTATGCAATACCTTCATATTAGTGATGATTTCTTTAATCATTAGATCCATATCCTTCCTTACAATCTTATTATTCAAGACATAATGAATTTTCCCCCATGAAAATCCCTTATACTATTTGATTCGGGCATTACTATATTAGAACCGAGCCCATCACAAATCTCACTGCGGATAAATCCTGTAAATCCTATATCTGTTTAAGTCGGGGTTATATTCGCCTAATAGATCCACCCAAGGGGGCCATAGCACATCTCGACGGCTCATAATCCAGTTATTCGGGATTGAATTACCATCGCTCAGTGCTTGCTCAAAGTAGTGTGGCTTTCTTCCCCAAATAATGGTGAGCTGCCTGGGGGACTTTAAGAGTGATGCTTTTATATTATGGGCAACTCTTGAGAGAATCTCACCTTCAAATGGGTTGAAAAAATGTATGATGGTGGTGTCGTCCGGCAAAGAATATTCGGGGGCATCGGCTGTCACAATTTCGACTTGCTGGCATCGGAGTCTTTTGCTTGCCTTACGCAGATTTTCCCTCGCTATTGCTGCTAATTCAGGTACTAACTCAACCCCAATAACTCGTTTAAACGGAAAGGTGGAGGCTAATACTACGGCTCTACCCTTTCCTGCACCATAGTCAATAAAAACATCCTGCCCCCGCTCTATCTTAATATGCTTCATGACAGACTTGAAGCTAGGATAACTGATTGGGATATACCAGTTACATTCGGGGTTATTGATTCCGAGTCTACGTGGTCCCACGATTTCAGAGGTTCTTATGAAAAAGTAATATTCATTCCACATCTCTGAAATGCGAAAAATTCCATGATATACCGCCCTCCGCACTCCATGACTCAACAGGTAGCAAAATGCATCACTGATTTCAATTTGCATAACACTTCATCCATCTCCTGATGGATATATTTCAAGGTAGCTACTAAAAAATCATCCTCTGGCAGTTTGGCAATCTCTTTCTTTAAAGCCCCTTCGCTTTCCGTCCCTCCTCACAGGTGAGTCGGCTGTATCGAAGACTAAAATAAAAGAGCCACCGCAGAAGTGTAAGACCTCCTGGGAAGCTGAAGCCTTTGGCAATTTTTCCACTATCATTATGGATGTTCTTTTTAAACTTCTTTCCCCTCAACCATTAGATTCTCGCGAGTTAAGAATATGTGGGAATGTTTCAAAGAATTCATCTGGTTTTTTATTTATTAGATAGAGTCCTTGATTAGAATAACCAAATTCTTTGGCTTGTTGAGTAAATCCTTGATCAGAGAGAATGGCCAAGCAATCAAGTCCCTGAATAGAGTAAGTTTTAAAAAGGGATTGAACCTCTTCAAGGGTGAGCGGATGGTTTTGATCCACTAAGATCAATCCCTTAAGCTTTTCTTGGTCCATAAAAATGAAAGGATTCTTTTCTATGAAGTTCTGGACTTCCTGGTGAAAATTACAAACTTTCATTCCAAATACATACCTTAAACGTGTACTCCTTATAATCTCCATCCCCCATTGCTTTTTATGATAAAAAACCCCATCTTTAAGAAAAGATCTACAGTGACCAAAATCGAGCCACTTATATCCCCTTTCTTTTGCCCAAAGTGAGATGAAGTAGTACAAGGCGGCTAAGGCCCCTGCCTTTAAATATTCGATCTTTCCTTTTGTTATGCCTAGGTAAAGGGCCAAAATAGTATCATAGTCCATCCTGACAACGTATCCAGAAAGATAATCTTCTCCATTTTTAACGAGAATGAGTTGACCCTTTTTAAATACTCTCTCCATATCGCGAAAACTAATTAGGACAGTTAATTCCTCGAATCTTTTTGTTATGTAAGGTAAATACATTTGATAGTAAAAGTATTTAAATTTAACTGGATCCTGCGTCACCTCATAGGAATAGTTATTTTTTCTGATTCTTCTTAGATTTGCTCGCAAGGTATCATTTTTTGACAATTTCCAAATTTCCGGTAATGGTTTTGAAAGATCCAATATGAACAAGACCCATTCTGGGATAATAATGAATCTCCGCCGGGATAAGAATCGTGAAAAGAATCCATCTATTTTGATGAAAATTAGGTCAGCTCTGGGAAGATCCAAATTGAGTCCCGCTTTGATTCTCCAAATGAAAATCTTCCCCAGCCTTTCTTTTACTGGTTCTCCCGAATATAAGAGATTCGAAAGATAGAGGACTCCCCTCTCATCGCCCAAAAATAGAGTAGTAAGGCTGTTGCCACCCCATTTCTCTTTCCCTTAAAGGAAATAAACAGACAATCGGAATTGAGAGGCAAGGAAAGAAATTCTTTTCAGAAGGAAAAAAGCACGTACCACCGGACTGACAAACGCTCTCACTTTTTGGGATAGCCTATCGTAGATGCGGTAAGGAATCTGCTGTATTTCCTTTATTTTATAAATTTAATTCTTCTACTTCAAAATACTCGCGGTTTTTCGCCCCCTTCTCGCAAAGGGTTAGGCTTTATTCAAGATTAGTACAATAACTATACATCTTATAAGGATCGCTATTTAAACGGAAATAAAAATTCTCTTGACTACATGACGAAATCAATATACTGGTAACTGAAATTTCTAAAATAAGGTTGAAAAAGGACATGCTGATCTGTTCAAATGGAAAGTTAAACCATGCTTAGAAACCGCACACTTTGCGATACCCTTCTTGCATTCTCATTATCTTGGATTAAGTTTCTTGCAAGAATCGATAATTCTCCCTGCACAAAAGAACCGTCTTGCTCTATAATTTCGTTATTGAATAGTATCGAAGGACTCTTGATAATACCGTCTGTGTGGAAAGGGAATTTGCCTATTCCTATCGATAAGTAGCCAAATACCCTTTCAGCCTCCATTATTTCCCCTGTCAATTTTGCGCCTGGATTAAAGCCGATACAAAAATGTTGGATTTCTTTATTTTGCGTCTTAAACCACTCGTTTAAGGTCGCCGATTTCAAAGGGCAACCACTTATATCAATGACATTCCCCTTTTTGATCTTCATGATAATCGGGATATCAAGAAGCCCTATTTCTTGGGGAGGCCCTAAATATCCATCGATTACGACCGTTCCTTCTATCGTTTCAGGAATTCCTTGAAAGGCAAGCTGTCCTCCCATAAACGTGGCTTTGGTCGCCAGCGTAAGCATACCAGAGGGATGGAAAATGTAAGGTCCCTGTTTTCTTTTCAGCCTTGAGATAAATCGAAAAACCAGATTATTATTGCTCATATCAAATTTTACATCTGTCCCTCTTTTAGTAATTATTTGAATGGTTTTAGTTTTCTTCAAGATTCGTCTTAATGCCATACCAAAATGGAACATTAAATCATGATCTACTTTTCCGACACAACGGATAAAACCGTCGATGTTAACCCCCCCTAGCGAGTAAATTTGAGAGCCTAGTTGCAAGGTTCTCTTCCAAACTAACGTTGGATAGAAATACTGCTCCGAAAGCTCACATATGATATCAAATGATCCCTTTTCAATCTTATTCACTAAGGCCCGTACCATATCATAAACTCTAAGGGTGGACTTCAATTCAAAGAGTTCTACCAGGTTCCCAATTTCTTGAGCACAATCCTGTATAGCCTTTGCAACGTATAAGTCACTTCCTTGATCTACATATATTAGAAGCCTCTGATCTCGTTTAAGTTTTAATAATTTTTTAACGAAGACAAAAGCGGCTTCTCTCACATCTCTTTTTTGATTGTCCACTATTCAATATTTCCTATGATTGATTAAAGCAAACTTTCAGAGGAACATATTGTCATCCGGTCAGAGAATTTGGCAGGAGTAATGTTCAAAATTCCACTATCATCTTTTTCAATCAATAAGTGAATAATTTAGATATGCCTTGTAGATAAAATTCTTTAGAAATCTTTTCAAAATCATCCTTGGAAAAGGTTCGAACATTTTCTAAGAATATGGCAACATTAAGCCTCATTCTTTCGATGTAAATGAAAGAATTGTTCAAGAAAAACCTTTTGTTTTCAATAATGGTTTAATTAGAAACCCTCTGTTATCTTGATAGGCAATTTTTTGATTCCACTTCTTTCTAAATCGTAATGAAGCATCGTTATCAGATCTTTTTAGACTTCTTTTTCTTGAACCCTTACGTTGTGAAGAATATTTGGGAATGTTTCAAAGAATACATCTGGTTTTTTACTTATTAGATGGAGTTCTTGATTAGAACAACTGAATTCTTCGGCTCGTTGAGTAAATCCTTGACCAGAGAGAATAGCCAGGCAATCAAGCCCAGGAATAGAGTAAGTTTTAACAAGGGATTGAACCTCCTCAAGGGTGAGCGGATGGTTCTGATCAGTTAAGATATATCCCTTAAGCTTTTCTTGGTCTATAAAAATGAATGGGTTATTTTTTAAGAAGTTCTGGACTCCCTGCTGAAAATTACAAACCTTCATTCCAAAAACAGTTCTAACACGTGTACTTAATTTAATACCCATTCCCCATCTTTTTTTATAATTAAAGAGCCCATCCTTAAAAAAGGGTATACTGTGTCCAATATCGAACCATTTATATCCCTTCTTTTTTGCCCAAAGTATGGTAAAATAGTTACAAGCTATTATTGCCCCTTCTTTTAAATATTTGATCTCTCCGTCCTTTATGCCTAAGGAAACAGAGAAAACAGTCTCATGATCCATTTTAAGAATATTCCCAGCGATATAATCATTTCCCCTTTTAATGAGAAGGAGTTGGCCTTTTTTAAAAGCTCTCTCCATTTCCCGAAACCCAGTTATGAAAGCTAATTCCTCAAATCTTTTCGTTATGTAGGGCAAATACATTTGGTGATAAAAGTATTCAAATTTGGCTGGATCCTGTGTCATTTCATAAGAATAGTTTTGTCTTCTCATTTCTCTTAGGTTTTCACGCAAACTCTTATTTTTTGACAATTTCAAGATTTCTGGTAATGGTTTTGAGATATCCATCATGAATAAAATCAATTCAGGGATAATGATGAATCCCTGCCGGATTAAGAATCGAGAAAAAAAACCATCTATCTTGATGAAAATTAAATCAGCTCTGGGAAGATCTAAATTGAGCCTTGATTTGATCCTCCAGATGAAAACCTTCCCCAGTTTTTCTTTGACTGGTTCTCCCGAATATAAGAGATTCGAAAGATAGAGGACTCCCCTCTCATCCCCCAAGAATAGAGTAGTAAGGCTGTTGCCACCCCATTTCTCTTTCCCCTGGAGCAGATAAACGCAGAATCGTAAAGGAGAGGCAAAGAAAAGTCCCTCCTTTAGGAAAAAATAGACAGGTACTACCGGAGAGACATGCGCTCTCACTTTTGGAGGCAGCCCATCGTAGAGGTGGTAAAGACTCTCTTGGATTTTTTCAGAAAACAAATGGGTTCCTATTTATGCTATACCGCCATAATAAAATTTATTTGACATAGCCTTTCAGATGGAGCATTACCTTTTCAATTTAAATAGATTATCGGCAAGGTTTTTAAAGCCGTGAGATCACTGATCTAAGTTTCCCAGAATTTTCTCTTGGGATATTTTCTACAATTTTAGTATTTACAGATATATTATTTCCAAATATCTTCTTTAATTCTGTATTAATTCCTTCAACTATCACGGTGTCTCTATACTCCTTCATTTTGACGATATAAACAAAAATTTCATCTATTTTTTCCTGAACGAGTTCAAATTCTGATACCCCTGGGATAGATTCTATAATCGGAACAAGAATTCTGGGCGAAATGAATTTGTTATTGGTTAGCTTTAAGAAATCATCGCATCTCCCTTCAATCGCTTTTATAAGATATCCCGGTCTACCACAAGGGCATTCTTGATATGTTGGAATTGCAAAATCTCCAAGTTCAAATCTTATAATTGGCATGGCAAAGGAATGCAAATTCGTAATCACAACTTTACCTCTTTCACCGGTATTTACCCTATTTCCATTTTCGTCAACAAATTCCATTAAAACTGTATCCATGTTCACATGATACCCTGAATGCTCTTTGCACTCCCACGCCATACACCCCCCCTCCTCAGCAACATAGACGTCAATCAGATCAACATTAAATACAGAATTTATGAAATTACGAGTTTTAGGGTCAAGTAACTCTGAGGCTGTAAAAATCAATCTTGGAGAGATATCTTTGATTTCTTTTTCTTTTATAGCGGTAGCTATTAGTTTGATTCCTGACGGATAACCCCATAGCGCATCAGGTTTTATTTTTTCTAATTTTTTTATCTGTATCTCTAATGGCTCAAAGACACTCAGTCCCTCCTTTCTCCGAATTTCAAAATGTTCATACCATTTTTTCTTATTTGGAATAATAGAAGGACTTCCAATGTACAACAATACGTCCCGAAATATTCTAAATCCATTTTCACTGCGGGCTCGCTCATAAGTCCCTCTATTATAAAGAGCATCTTCCATAGAAAAATATAATGATAGCCGTATCCCTGTGGAACCACTTGTTTTATGCTCAACCCATATATCAATGTTTCTTGCTATGGCTTCCTTTTTTGCATTTTTAAACTGTAATTTTGTTGTTATAGGAATATTAGATATATCTTCGTAATCTTTAATATCTCCAGGACTCATCCTCACAGAATCAAAAAGACGCCGATAGAAAGGTACATTTCGATAAGCATGGTTTAACAATATTTTGAACTTCTTCTCTTGTATCTTCTGCAATTCTAATGTTTTTATCCTCATGTTATTTCGCAAAGCCTGTAATACCTTGAGTGTTGTAATAGCTTTTTTAATCATCTGATCTTTATTACTCTTTCAATATCATTTTAATTGATCAAAATAGTCATCTTCCAATTTATAGTAAAGGACCTTATTCTTATTCAAGTATTTCTGTCCAAAGGCTGTACTTCCTCTTCGAAATAGCGATGAAAACACCGAGGCAGTTGTCGGTAATCAACAGTTGATATAACATCTGAGAAATCTTTAGAATTATAAGTGTTCCAAAATAGGACTACTTTATTTTTTAAATATTGGTTTTTTGCGTCATCTATTAGAGCATTTAGTGCTTTCCCTGTATAGGTCCCGTCCAACTTAATACCTTCATTTTTCTCCATTCGGGCTACAGCATTCATTCCTTCCTTAGTGAAGTGAGCGTATCCTTGTCCAAAAAAGTCGTGTCTGATATCTTGGTCCTTTTCGGAAAATACAAATTCGGGAAAAGACGGATCAAGTGAATGGAGTAAAGAGTTAGTTTTATAAAATAATTTGGTCATTTTTTTTAAATGAATAAATTTTTCATTTGCCACCAATACAGAGATCACTCGACTTTTAAGGTTCGTAGCCTTGAGCCCCAGTATAAGCCCCACCACTGTGCCCATGGTACCCAATGCTACATAAATAAGGTCGGGTTCAGGCATTTTCCCTTCCATGACCTGTTCTTCAAGTTCAAATGCTGCGTTGACATAACCGATCGTCCCGAGGGGCGAAGATCCACCGAGGGGGATAATTTTAGGGAATTTCCCATATTTTAGCTTATGCCGTAAGAGTTGATAAATATTTCCTACAAAAAGAAAACGCATATTTCGGTATTGGTGGAGTTCCGCTTTGCAATAATGACTCATAAGTATGTTAAAACGGACATAATGAGCATTAGGCTGGGAGATTAGCATAGATATGCTCTTAAGTCCTATTTGTTGTGCATAAATGGCCGTTGCCAAGGCATGATTGGATCCTGCAGAGCCAAAAGTCAAAACCTCCTTTGCCCTGGTCTGGAGAGCATGGCTCAAGAGAAATTCTAATTTTCGTATCTTGTTTCCTCCGTATAGCTCACCACTCAAATCGTCCCGTTTTATATAAAAATGATCGATACCTATATTTTTCCCTAATCGGTCAAGCTTCTGAATCGGTGTTGGGAAATTTCCCAAAGATACGTAGGGAAGTTTATTTCTCAGTAGTGGGTAATGCTCAAATAATTGAATCATACTTTTGCAATTTGCTTTTCATTGTATCCTTGCATAAAGTTTTTTCTTCCCAAGCTGAATTTTATAATAAGTATTTATATCTACTGGTAAGATTTATTTTTATTCATAGTTTCTAACCGCATCACTAAAGTCAACCGGATAGAGGGGAGGGGGAGTGACAGCATCGCACTAACACTCCCTTTTTACTTCCGCTTCGACTGCTTCCATTATCTGGTATCATTCTGATATAATTACATCTATCAAAGAAGTCCTTAGTTTAGGGTTAATCGTTACTTTTGGGTCTTGTTTTGAGGAAATATGGCTTTACGGTATCTGAAAAGTTGGATGGGGTTTTAAAATACTTTGGACCAATATGCATTCAAAAAAAAAGTTATCGTATTACCCTCCAATAATCCAAACCCTGATTCTTTCTCACCTTTTTTAGTAAAAAGTAAGCCTTAATTTTGGCCCAGAATCTTACTAACACATAAACTATTATCATAAATTTAGTTTTAATACCTTTCAACCTAAGCCAAGTTATAATAATATTATTTTCCGAAGCTCCCCACCATCTAAATTCATCACCTAATGATTTCTCAAACAACTTGACATTTGTCCCTTTCTTTCTAAGAAAAGAATAATAATCATGATATAATTGAGTTATAATGATATGTTTTGTTCTTCTATCGGTCTCATCCTTCAGATCAGATGGAGTCTTAAATATAATTTTGATATTCCTGTCTTTAAGAAACCACCCATCAAGTCGAGCGGATACGAACATGTCCTCTGCAAATTGAAGCTCAGGAAAATTTATCATTTTTAAGATATCAAAACGAATACCGTAACACATGCCTGAAATGGAATTGATCTTTAGGGATTGAGCCAAGCTGTATGTTGCTCTATAGATTTCAGCGACAATGTCTTGTCTCGAGTTTAGAAAAACATCTGGCAAACAATCTGCTCCTACTGCACACAATCGGGGATTTTGTTCGAACCGGTTAATGAAATTGATTAGGACCTCTTTATCAAGAAACTCGCAATCTGCATCCAAGAATATGACGTAAGGGATTAAGAGATCTTTTCTTGATAGTTCATCAAAATAGGCAATTGCTCTATGAATCGCCCTGGTTTTTCCCTTCTCTGTCATAGATACAAGTGCAACTTTATTTGGATTCTGCTCTTCAAGCCCTTTAACAATTTCTTCTGTCCTGTCACTGCAACCGTTTGCTACAATTATAACTTTGACCGAATACCCAACCGGAATGTTTTGACTCAAAGCATTTTGCACTGCCCTATGTATAACTTTCTCTTCATTATGCGCCATAATGGCTATTGGTAATAATCTATTGCTAACTTTCTCTCTAACGATTACTGCCATCTCTCTACCATTTTGCCTTGTGACCGAGAAGCTCGGCTTGCTGCAATAAATAGGGATGCTGGTTTCATCTTTTTTTTGGGGGTGTGTGTGTTTCTTCTTGGCGGAAAGCTACTTTGCCCGAGCCTTTATAGCAGGGCGCGTGAGGTCGTTGTCCAAAATCGTTTTTCCGTCTTGGGTAATGGTCACCTGTGCGTCTGCTGAACCTGTTTTTAAGACAAGCTTGTAAGTTCTTCTCTTTCCCTCTATTTCCAGGTTTATCGAATCGTCATTTTTGGTGAACTTCACTTTTTCCTTCAATGCGGCTTGACTTTCAGCAAGGGTATCCTTATCGCAGGGAAGCATCACGTGAAGGAAGGCGTCCGCAGTTCTCTGCTCAGTTGGTTCCACCTCTACGCGCCAGCAACCGTGTTGCATGTAAAATGGCCCTGCATTAGCCACGCTCTCACCCTTCATTGGCCACTGGTTATACTCTGCATCCATAAACTCAAAAGACTTCGCATTTGCGTGGTCGCTCCTTATGACCACCGTTCCTTCAGGAAGACTCGGTATTGTATAACGATATGGAACCATGGTGATGGAGTTGGTCTTTGGATTTAAACTCTGAATATTACCCCATCCCTGGTAAAATACATCGTCGACAGGCCAATGGGGGCTCCCATAATTTGAATGAGAGTAAGGCTTCTGGGTTTCTCCAAGGTATACAAAATCTCCTATTTCAAAGCCATCGACACTCTTAACAAAAATAGTACCACCACCGCTGTGAGCCTGGGCAAGCGTGGTCCTCCTCACCCCGTGTTGATCAGAGCCACCTACGACACGGGTAATGTGCTTTGCCGGCAGCAAAGTACGACATACTAATCGTCCGTCTGAGGGGCCAAAGTTCCAGCCCTTTAATATTACGGTACTCGTATCTCTCGACTCAGAGATTCCCCCACGTATATTTCCACGAAGACTTACTCCTTCGGGTTTACCTGGTATTTTCTGGGAATATGGAATTATTCCATTGAAAGTTTCCTTGCCGTCAATTTCGGGCCGGTAGACCGAGTGCAAAAGCCACCTTTTTGGGTATTCATCCTTGGTGGAGGCTACCCGATCAAATACAATAATATACTCATCGGGCCGGAGAAAGATTAGGCTTCGTGTTACCTGTGAGACCTTGGGTCTATGGCTCTCATTCGTCACATACATAGAATTATAGGAGCGAGTAATGTCTGCATGCGCGTAGTCGTAGGCTCCTGAAACAGTCTCAAATTTCGTAATGCCGCCTAGATAGTGCTCGATGTCATTGGCCGCCGTCGCTGTCAAAGTGGGGTGCACCCACCTCTGTCCGCCATCGTTAGCATAGCCTACCCAAACAGGATCTACCTTGTCTTTGTTTAAGATTTCACCCGGACTGTAGATAAGGAGAGAGTTGTGGGCCACTGTCCGCTGTGTATAATTCCCAAGATGTGGGGTCTCCTCGTACTGGCCGCTGTCAATGGCCAGCCAGCCTTTCTTGTACACCTGGAAGCTTCCTTGGTCCTTATGGCCATGAATAAGAAAATGGCTCGAAGCCTTGAACCATAGGAGAGTGCCAGCCGGGTCCTCCCAGGAACTCCTCATCACCACCACACCTGCGCCCTCTGGTCGGCCTTGAGGAAAGTCCGGTTGCAGTGGTGGGCCTGAATCGCTGGAGCCGAAATGATGCGCAAGAGGAAGTTTCACGACGCCCGGAGGCTTAGCTTCGACCAGTCCATC
>Ga0209254_10001905_pt1 | contig 18836 bp, 14 predicted proteins | sample FrelakmetDIP11DI_FD_187148 | JGI IMG/M metagenome (GOLD analysis project Ga0209254, IMG submission 187148) | Freshwater lake sediment microbial communities from the University of Notre Dame, USA, for methane emissions studies - DIP11 DI (SPAdes)... | ecosystem: Environmental > Aquatic >...
GGGCTATCGCGCCAGGGATTGGCATTGCTGCAGATGCATTATTTCAGCGCACGGCCAAACTACCCCGGGTTGACCTGCAAAAACCTCCCTCTGTGATAGGCAGGAACACCGTCCACTCCATGCAATCCGGTCTGTTATATGGGTATGTCGGGTTGGTGGAAGGTATGGTGGCTCGCTTCCGGCAAGAATTGGGTGAGAATATGAAAGTGATCGCAACCGGTGGCCTTGCAGATATCCTGGCAAACGAGACAGATGTCATCCAGATCGTAGCCCCCTGGCTCACACTCGATGGACTCCAGATTATCTGGGAAATGAATCGTCCGAGTGGATAATAAGGTGCTTACTTGGGATGTCGCTTATTTCCAGGCATAACAAACCATAACTGGCCTGGGCAAGTCATTATTTGGTTTTAAAGAATGGTGTTACTAGAAAACCGAGGTTGAATTCTACCAGGCGAGCAATAAATGGGCGGGTTTGAGATGGTACCCACCTTTCTATAATACGTAGGGGTAAAGTTTTGGCACGGAGATTACATAATAGTACTTAACTACTCACTGATCGATATTACTGTTTCACAAGAGGTTATTTTAAATGAGTACATCCAGAAAAAGGGGGGATGGGTGAGGAATTAGATGGGTACTGATTAAGGATGAACCTTATAGGAAACAGCCTGAGCATACAAAGTTGTTCTGAGGGTATAATCCATATCACAATTCCTATGAAAACAGAAATCATAAAGTCAGATCACCCTTGCGCGATCTCCCATGCTATAGATATATTAAAAAACGGAGGTCTGGTTGCCTTTCCAACAGATACCGTCTATGGATTGGCATCTTTACCATTCAAAGCTGAGAATGTAGAGGGATTATTCTCGGCGAAGGGGCGCAGTAATACCCGTGCGATTGCAATTTTGATTGGTGATTACAAAGATCTACAGAGAGTAACGGATCAATTTGACGAGCGAGCCCTGCGTATAGCCAATCGTTTTTGGCCAGGGCCACTGACATTGGTGGTTCCCAAACTCCCCTCCTTACCCGATGTACTTTCACCGGATGGGACAATTGGTGTGCGCATGCCTGACCATCCGATAGCACTTGCTCTGTTACGCGAAATTGGTCCACTGGCAGTCACATCTGCAAATTTATCCGGTGAGGATAATCCGAATACTGCCGATGAAGTATACAGGCAACTAAACAAGCGGGTGCATCTGATCGTGGATGGTGGCAAAACTGCGGGGGGTGTGCCTTCCACCGTTTTGGATTGCATCGCAACCTCACTAACAATTTTACGCCAGGGTCCGATCGCTTTGGAATCTATTGAGGCAGCACTGTTGTAATCTCGCCTTTTTTCTCACGATGCTATTAATCTTTATTCATACCAATTTTATCTAAATGCATATAATGATAGTTGCATTCTCCTCACACAAACTCGCCCAATGAGATTGGAGCCATCTCAGAGGGCGATATGTGTTTAAATAGGAATCACGATCCCTACCTAAAAATTAAAATGAGTTATCTTAAATTGAGGTTGGGGCAGGTACTTCAGAAAGCGGCCAATTGGGGAGCACATCCATGTCTAGCTGGTCCCGCTGGCCCTGAACAAACCGGAAGTATGCTGCACCAGCAATCATGGCTGCATTATCAGTACACAGCCAGATTGGCGGTATGTGCAAGGGGCAGGTTGCTCGGACCTGGAGTGAATGGCGCAATGCCCGATTCGCAGAAACCCCACCGGCGACAACCATATTCTTTGCCGAATATTGTTTGACGGCTTTAATGGTCTTGGTCACCAGCACATCCACAACTGCTGCCTGGAAGCTGGCAGCCAGGTCTGCGACTGGCAGAGGTTTTACTGAGGTGTCTATCTGGCGGATTTCCCGCATCACCGCTGTTTTCAATCCACTGAAGGAAAAATCGAAGCTATCTTCTAACCAAGCCCGTGGGAAGTTATATGCCAGTGGGTTACCTTCAACCGAGGCTGTCTGGATAGAAGGACCACCAGGATATTCCAGACCCAACAGACGGGCAACTTTATCGAAGGCCTCGCCTGCCGCATCATCAAGGGTTGCGCCTAAGTGTTGATACTGTAAGTGACCATTCATCAGGACAAGCTCAGTATGACCACCAGATACGATCAAAGCTACGATTGGAAACTTGGGTTCATGGGGAGGGTTAGTCTCTGGCTTATAAAGCCAGGCAGAGTACAGGTGCCCTTCCAAATGGCTGACACCGAGGATTGGTAACCCACGGGCTAATGCTAACCCTTTGGCAGCGTTCATGCCAACCACCAATGAACCAGGCAGACCAGGTCCACGCGTGACAGCAACCGCATCGAGATCGGTAAACGACAGATGCGCCTGGTGTAATGCTTCATCAATCACTGGATAAATTGTCTTTATATGCTGTCTGGAGGCCACTTCAGGGAAAACACCACCGAACTGGGCATGTAAGTCAATTTGGGAAGCCACAACGCTTGAAAGGATCAGACGACCGTCTTCCACCACTGCAGCGGCTGTTTCATCGCAGGAAGTTTCAACACCTAATATCCGGACAGGAGGTTTTTCAATATGTGCATTGCTGCTGGGGGATTTTTTGGGCATTTTCGATTCCTTAGGAGTTAAATAGATTTCTGAGAGTCAGCTTACTTTAACTGGTAGAACCAAGTCCATAGGATATTCTGCCAAGACTTCCATCTTACCGTCTGGGCGTACCCACAGGCTGTTTTCAAGTCGAACGCCCATACCTTTATCAGGATAATATAATCCAGGCTCGATGGTGAAAACCGAACCCGGTACCAGACAATCTTTCTCATCACTGCTGATCCCACTCCAGGGGCGTTCATGGATGTTCAGACCGATGCCATGACCCAGGCTGTGAACATATCCTATTTGTGTTTGGGGATCTTCCTTTATCGTTGGGTGACCCTGAGCTGAAAATTGCTCACAAGCCATCTGTTGATACTCTTTGAAGGGTTTTCCCACTTGAAGCTCCTGAGTGACCTTGGTGTAGACAGCGAATACATCATCGTAGACTGCCATCACATCATCAGGGGCATAACCCAGGCACCATGTGCGGGTGAAATCGTAAAAATAGCCACCACCAGCTTCACATGGATAGATGTCGAAGACGATTGTCTGTCCAAGCCTGAGTGGATCAGATTGATTTCCGGATGAGTGAGGCACACCAGCGTCATGACCGATGGCGAAAATAGTACCTTCAGGGTTCTCCGCCCCAAGTTCCGATAGCCACAGGTTAATTCGGCTTTTAACATCGCTGATCGTCAGAGGCACTCCATCAGTATTTACCATTACCCCATTTTTCGCCGGATGTGAAGTGATAAAATCAGCCACCTTACCAACGACCTGGGTGGTGATCCTGCCCATTTTGCGGATACGTTCAATTTCTGTATCATCCTTGGTCATCCTGGCAAGCATTAATACTGAGTTGTCAATCTCACCAAGCAGGCTTAGCTCCGGCATCTCTTTTTGCAGAGCAGAGAAAATTGCATAATTCGTCCCAATTTCCGAGCGACCGTATAAAGCAATCCTGCCTGATGTGATTCCAAGTTCTGTTAGCATTTGCTTGTAGCGTTTGACAACTGCCATCAAGGTATCACCATTAGATTGGTTGAGCAGCTCAGTGAAGTTATAATCTGCCAGGTTTTTAGTCTTCAGTCCTGATCTGGTAGCCTCATCCCTTTCCATGGGATAGTGAAAGAGCACTGCTCCTTCCCCTCGTTTTTTGATAAGGTTGGCATCAGTAATGTGACCACCACCAGTTATATAGACCATAGCGGGATTGTGCTGACCAGGACCAGTGATTAAAATGGCATCCAGATTGTTGGCATACATCAGTGAATCAAGATCGGTTTTCATTGGTTTTATATCCTCTGGCTCAGTTATTCGTTAATATCGAACGTATCGAAGACAATAAGACATTTTCCTGTTCCGGCATAATTGTCCTCGGGTCAAATATGACTTTATCCGCTTCTAGCCGGGCGATTATGGGCGGCTGGAATGTTCGCAAGCGATCCAAAATGCTGTTTGGGGAGTGTGCTGATAATGCGAAAACAACGGTTGGCAGTACCTCATCCGGTAATGATCCTCCACCGACTGTGGATAGGCTTTCGACAACTTCTCCTACACCCAGCGTATCCACCCAGCTTTGAGCCCGTTGGCGTATCGTATCAACTGACATGGAAATCATTCGCCAGATAGGGATTTCTACGCTGGCTTCATCCTTGAGATAGTGGATCAATGTAGCAGAAAGCGCTGCCAGGCAAAGTTTATCTGCACGTATGGCGCGCGCCAGGGGATGCTTTTTGAGCTTGGCGATTAAATCAGCTTTACCGATGATAATACCTGCCTGTGGTCCACCCAAGAGTTTATCCCCTGAAAAGCATACAAGATCTGCTCCAGAGAGAAGCGCTTCGCTCACCATAGGTTCATGACCTAACCCAAATTGGACGGTATCCAGCAAAGCACCTGAACCCTGGTCATCCACAAGAGGTATTCCAGCCTGATGAGCAACTTCAGCAAGCTCTGACAGGGTTGGCTCGCTGGTGAAACCTGTGATGCGAAAATTGGAGCGGTGAGCGTGAAAGATTAGAGCAGGCGAGGTATCCTCAATTGCGGTCTGGAAATCCGAGAGATGGACGCGATTGGTTGTGCCAACCTCGTGGAGACGAGCTCCCGACTGCTTCATCACATCAGGGATTCGGAACCCTCCCCCTATTTCAATTAGCTGAGAGCGGGCTATGATAACCGACCGACGCCTGGCTAACGCTGAAAGGATGAGTAAGACAGCCCCAGCATTATTATTAACCACCAAAGCAGCTTCTGTATGTGTCAAACGGGTCAGAAATGATTCTGCATGTACCGAGCGTGAGCCTCGCTTCCCAGCTGGTAGATCATATTCCAGATTTGAATACCCCTGGGAGACATTTTGAATAGCTTTGATGGCGGAATGACACAGCGGAGCACGACCAAGGTTGGTGTGCAGAATGACACCGGTAGCATTGATTACTGGTTGCAAGGATGTAGAAGCCCAACTCTGGATAATGTTATGTGCGCTCTCCAATAACTCATCCAGAGGAGGTACATCCTTCGAGATCCTATATTCTTCGCGTACTTCATCCAAAGTCTGCCTGAGTGCCTCCAGGGTTAGTGGTCGACCATTTTCTGTGATCCAGGAGATCACAACGGGAGTTTGTAATAATTGATCTATTGAAGGCAGGCTGCGTAAGCTGCTCATGGGGTGGGCGTCGTACGAGGTTGGAAGGACCGCCAAGCGAAATTTAGGGTTTCCACTGGCTTTTCTCGCTGAGCCGTAACAAGAACTCGATTAATACCAGGCCAATTGCAAGCAGGATGGCTAATGCTGGATTGAGCACCCGACCCATCTGGAGCCAGATCAATGTAGCGCCGTATATTGCAAACCAAAGCGACTGCCTGACAACAACCATCGCCGAAGGAGGAGGGGTGTTTGGAAAGCGCCTGTTAAGGAAAGCAATGATCGGCAACATTGTTCCGGTTATTGCCATGACACACAGGAAGAAGAACAGCCAGCGTGGACCCACGGTTGGCAGGGTTGTGATAGTCAAGGCTATCAATCCCCCCCAGCCAATGATAAATAGAATTACAGCCGCAGGAAGGAAATTGGCAACACGGGGTGAGGTGTTTGATGTCATATAGAGATAATTCTATCACAGGCGATAATTAAATAAAAACAGATGAGGGGCTACTTCATTACCCGCTCACCTGTTTTGTGTACAACACAATGTTACATTTCTCGAAATTCACCTTCGAGAATTTCCCCTTCATCATCCGGATTTCTAGCTTTGTGGCCATTACCATTCGATGAAGGACCAGCAGACTTTCCATTCCCAGATTGATCATTGGATTGAGCAGCATAAAGTTGCTGACTGAGAGCGTAAAAGGTGTTCTGCACTTCCGTGGAGAGGCTATTTAGTTGATTGGAATCGCTTCCCTTAATAACCTCACGAAGATGGTTCAGTTTAGATTCAATATTTTGTCGATCAGTTGCGGGGACTTTATCCTTCAGCTCGCGTAGTGTTTTTTCCGTTTGATAAATCAGATTATCTGCAGTGTTACGCGCCTGGATGAGCTCGCGCTGGCGTTTATCATCAACATCATGCTCACGCCCTTCGCGTACTTTCCGCTCAATCTCTTCCTTGCTAAGGTTGGTTGAAGCAGTGATGGTCACCTTTTGTTCCCGGCCGGTAGATTTGTCATGAGCAGTGACATTCAATATGCCATTGGCGTCAATATCAAAAGTAACTTCAATTTGGGCTGTACCGCGTGGGGTTAGAGGGATCCCTTCTAGACGAAAGCGACCCATACTCATATTATCAGCTGCCAAGGGTCGTTCACCTTGAAGGATGTGGATATCCACGGCTGATTGGTTATCTTCAGCGGTAGAGAAGGTTTCAGATTTCTTTACCGGGATGGTTGTATTACGCTCTATCAGAACGGTCATTACGCTTCCCAGTGTTTCAACACCTAAAGAAAGAGGAGTCACATCGAGGAGCAACACATCTTTAACATCACCACCCAGAACACCCCCCTGAATGGCAGCACCGATGGCAACCACCTCATCAGGGTTGACCCCTTTATGAGGCTCTTTCTGGGTCATCGAACGGACGAGTTCCTGAACCATAGGCATGCGCGTGGCACCTCCAACCAAGACAACTTCATTTACATCGGATGCATCCAGGTTTGCATCTATTAAGGCAGCCTGGAAGGGTTCGCGCAAGCGAGCCACCATATCTTCTGTCAGTTGCTCAAAACGGGCGCGAGATAATTCTATCTGAAGGTGTTTTGGTCCATTCATATCAGCTGTGATGTAGGGCAGGTTGATCTCAGTTTCTAAAACACTTGAGAGCTCAATCTTGGCTTTTTCGGATGCTTCGCGTAAGCGTTGTAAAGCTTGCTTATCCTGACGCAGATCGATTCCTGTATCTGTTTTAAATTGGTCTCCTACCCATTCAACAATCCGTTCATCCCAATCATCGCCACCGAGATGGGTATCCCCATTGGTTGCACGGACCTCGATTATTCCACCGCCCACTTCAAGGACACTAACATCGAAGGTGCCTCCACCCAGATCGAAGACCAAGATGGTCTCATTTTCTTTCTTATCCATTCCATATGCCAGAGCAGCTGCAGTGGGCTCATTGATAATACGTAGTACATCAAGCCCTGCTATCTTGCCGGCATCTTTGGTTGCCTGGCGTTGGCTATCATTGAAATATGCCGGGACAGTAATTACTGCCTGTTTTATAGGTTCACCCAGGTATGCTTCAGCATCCTGTTTTAGTTTTGACAGGATCATAGCTGAGATGTCCTGCGGTGTATAATCAACTTTCATCTGGGGGATTTTCACTCGGGCATCATTGAAAGGTCCCTGTACGACTTGATAAGAAACCATCTTACGCTCTGTTACCACCTGATCGAAACGCCTTCCCATAAAGCGCTTGATCGAATACACAGTATTTTCAGGGTTTATGACAGCCTGACGTTTTGCTGTCTGGCCAACCATGCGCTCACCATTCTTGCTGAATCCAACCACGGAAGGTAATAGGTGCGATCCTTCTGAAGTGGTGATAAGTGTTGGATCACCACCTTCCATGATAGCAACCACGCTATTGGTGGTTCCAAGGTCAATACCTATAATCTTAGACATTTCATTCACTCCTCTGCATATTTAAAAATATTTTTACCTATGGGAATCTGCAGTCATTTCCATATCTTAACAACCAAAGGATACTGTGGATTTGAAAGAATCACATTAACATACCGTAGGAGGGATATATACAAATGGCTCTAGATCGGTTACCTTTACATTCACTAACTCTAGACATGATTGTCCAAATCCGGTTCGTGAAGGTTTGGAAGATGTGAAGGATTCGTAATTATCTTTCGACATATTTCCAACTAAAAGTAAAAAAATGTACCAGATTTGGTGAATTATTTTTATTATGATATTAAACTAGCACAAGAAATACCTTATTAACCTACGCCATATATAGGCAATTTCTGGAAATATTTGATATTAATGCCATATATATGGATAAGAACAAGTGTTCCCCAATCTTCAAGGCTTATTATGTTGAATGTTATTCTTGATATGGTCATGCCATCCACAGAACATTCATTCAATTCTTTAACATTTAGAACCTTAAATAATTGGGAATTTTAAAGTTATCGTAGGGTAGAGGTATTGCATAACAAGCTCATTATCTGCTAGAATGATGCAGTAATCATAGCTTATAGATAATTGTTGTGATGGTTAGCCAGCCTAAATAAGAAAAATCTCGGCTGGCTTTTCCGTAAAATATAATAGCAGGTGAATATAGGATAAATTTCCACGCTGATTACAAGGTGTGGGCTATCTATATCGCTGTGCACTCAACCTGGACAGAGGAGGAAAGGTTGAATATGAAACCTGAGCAAGCGTGGCAGGCCGTATTAGGCCAGTTACAGATGGATATGCCCAGAGCATCTTTTGATACGTGGGTGCGTAGCTCAGATATTGTCAGCTATGAGGATAATGTATTTATCGTTGGTGTACCAAATGCGTATGCTCGCGATTGGTTGGAGAGCCGTTTGTCGAGCAAGATTAAGCGTCTGTTATGTGGAATTCTAAACCGGACAGTGAGTTTGCGTTTTATTGTTTGGCAAGCAGGTTCTGATCTCCCAATAGCAGAAGTTGAACCTCCAGTCGACGAGCCCGAATTTCCATTAACTCAATATAAAACCACCGCGCTGATCAACCGGTATACATTTGAGAACTTTGTCGTGGGGTCAGCCAACCGTTTGGCACATGCGGCATCCCTGGCAGTTGCAGAACGACCAGCACAGGCATATAATCCACTTTTCTTATATGGTGGTGTAGGTCTGGGGAAAACTCACCTCTTACATGCCATTGGTAATCACTGTATGAGCAGTAACCTGAATGTGTTGTATGTTACATCAGAAGAATTCACCAATGACCTGATCAATGCCATTCGCTCTCATACCACCCAGACGTTTCGAGAAAAATATCGTCGCATTGATGTTTTACTGATTGACGATATTCAATTCATTGCGGGCAAAGAATCCACCCAGGAAGAATTTTTTCATACTTTTAACGCGCTGCATGGACAGGAGAAGCAAATCGTCATAACCTCCGACAGACCTCCCAAAGCGCTAATTACCCTGGAAGAACGGCTGCGCTCCCGCTTTGAAAGTGGTTTGGCAGCGGATATTCAACCACCAGATTATGAGATACGCGTAGCGATCCTACGGTCAAAATCGGAGCGTATGGGACGCGTGATTCCAGCTGATATTATTGAAACAATTGCAAGGCGAGTGCAATCCAATATTCGTGAGCTTGAAGGCAGCCTTACACGTGTGCTTGCCCTAGCAGATTTAAGCAATCTACCCTTGAACACAAAGCTGGTGGAAACTGCCTTAGCTGATTTATCGACAAGACGGACCACGGTAGAACCGGCTGAAGTTGTGCGTAAAGTGGCAGGTGCTTTCGGTGTGACAGTTCAAAATATGGTTGGACCCGATCGCAGGCAGGAAATCGTCTTGCCGAGGCAAATTGCGATGTATCTGTTGCGGGTGGAGGCTAATTGTTCTTTACCTAAAATTGGGGAGGCTCTTGGCGGACGGGACCATACGACAGTGATGTATGCCTGCCAGAAGGTTACGGATCTCCTGGAACGGGATGACAAGCTTCGCCATCGGGTAATTGAAATTCGAGAACAAATTTATGGGCAATCAAAACTATCCATTTAATTTAAATAGGTAATTTCATCAATCGGAAATAAGAAGAGCGTGGATGGATTGCCTTTCTTCCAGGCTCTGTGATTTTAATTTTTCCGCATGCTTTTTTTTGATTTCCACCAGCTACTAATATCATTAAACGATCTACTCAATCTTGGAAAGCCCAATGGCTCTAACGGTTCCTCAGTATCAGTCCAGGGATCGCGGTCGAATATCTTACGGATTGTGTAATGTCCGATAAGATTGACGCTTGCCAATACTGGCGCAGCTAAAAGCAAACCAATAAGACCGATAAGATTCGCGGCAATTATCGCAACTACCAGCACGGCAGCAGGATGAACGCCCAAGCTTCTGCCCATAATTCGTGGCGAGACTATATTATCGTAGACCTGGTCGACAATAATTGAAAGAACAATAACGAGCAAGGTGTAGAAAATAGGTTGTAGGTTGAAATAATTTCCACCCTGGAATAATGTCACCAACCCAATAACAATATAGGTTATTAATGGACCTATGTAGGGAACAAAGCGGGCAAGTCCGGCTAATATGGCTAAAGCAATAGAATAACGCACACCCAGGATGGAAAATAGGATCGAATAGCTTATCATAACCAGTATGACGATCGTAATCTGCCCCCGTAGAAAAGCATTCCAAATTCGTCCTATAGCTCTGCTCATCTTTTGGATATCATAAGAATATCCGGGTATATTAATAAAATCACGCGGGTTGGGCACTTTACCGAGGTCAACCAAAACAAAATAGGAGATAACTAAAACGAACAAGCCCCGTCCAATAGTGCTGGCTGTAGCTGTTGCCAGTGTACCGACGACGGTACCAGCCCTTCCGATAAGTAACTGTAAAGTATTGATTACCTGGTCACCAAGCTGACCCAAATCGGTGAATTGACTAAGATCAATTTTAAAGGGTCCGACAACAATAATTGTCCTGGATATGTTATCAATCACATTAGGCAGGTCGTTTACGAAACGTTCAATCACCTTTATTAAACTTTGGATTTGTGAAACAGCTACCAAACCGATCAGAGTAACTAAAATAATCAGGATGATGATAAAGATGAGGTAAATGATGTTTGTTGATGCCCTCCATGATAGCTTGGTGTGAGTGTTCAAGAAGGCAGATACTGGGTGAAGCAAGTATACGAGGATAAAAGCCAGGAGTAATGGTCCAATAATGGATCGGAAATAAATCAACATCGCCACCAGCAATCCGGCGACAGTGAGTCCAATAATCATCTTAAAGGTTGAATTCCATTTTGGAGAATTTGGAATTGGTTTTTCTACATTCATGACATATTCCCATTCCTTTGTTTCCTCTTCCACCAATAAGTCTTTGGAGGAGGTAGGGGTTGTGTGACACTGATGGGTGTCCATTTCATATCGAATATATTGGCAAAAATATAACGCCCAATGATACGCGCAGAGGCGATTGTTGGTGCAGCAAAAGGTATTGCAAATACACCTGCCAATAAGGCAGCTGCAACAATCCCTAATATGACCACCAATGGTGGCAGGTGTACGCTTCGTCCGATGATGCGGGGGATTAGGTAATTCAAATCAAATTGCTCAAAGAATAAGTGAAGCCCAATGATGATCAGCATGAACGCCCAATTTTGAATCGGCATCCAGGTTGATCCCAGGAAAAACGCAAGCAATGAGGCAATAAACAGCCAAATGGCATGCCCGACGCTGGGGAAGAACTCGAGGATACCTGCAAGGATACCCATAGCAAAAGCAAAGGGTAACCCTAATATTGAGCCTACCACGATAAAAATGACTGCTACGATGGTACTTAATAAAAGCTGACCGCGGAAAAAAGCCCCCCAGATTTGATTGATTTCATCATGAATCCATTTGTAGTCCGTTAAAAATACAGGCGGTATATGGGAGGTGAGCCATTCTTCAAGCTTGTTTCCATCCTTGATCAGATAAAAGGATACCAGGAGAATGAAAATTATCCAGATGATGGAAGTGATAATACTCATCACTATCGCTACTGTCTGACCAATAACGGGTTGTATATAACCTTGCAACGTGACAATAATCTGATCCAATAACGCAGAAGGATGGATTGTGATGCCTAAAACATTATATTGCTGAGCCAGGGCATCCTTCAGCGATTTAATGAGTTGTTGTGTATTTATTTGTGCTGAGGAAATATCACCTGCAAATAAAGGTATGATCACGATTGGGATGGATATGAAAATTACCAAAACAATGATGTATGTTAGAAGAATAATCAAGGACCTGGGCAGGCGTATATGGAGCTGGAGATAATTTGCGATAGGATTAAGAATATAGGCGATGATTAATGCAATAATGATCGGGGGGATAATTTCATTGAATCGCGATAATAGATAAATAAAAAACGCCAGCAATAGCAAGCTAATAGTTAGTTTAGTTGCATATGGCCAGCGTGGTCGTTCCACTTTCCCGCCTCAGTGTATCATCCTTGACACAAGCTCAGTTGTACATGTTAATGAATGATTATTGCTAACACCACTAAAACAATAACAAACGACCCTGCCAATATTCCCACACGGCGGAGGTCCCTGATGACGTAATGGTAATCGGGATTGAATCCCGTTGGGCGGTTTGTCATCAAAGGATCAGCAACAGGTTTTTCTATGGAAGGATTTGCTTCCTTGCGGACAGGTCGTTTTTGTTTCTTTGCCATAAAATATCTCCACGGAAGGTTAGTGTGCCTAGTACGGTTATGCCATACATGGCTTAATAATTGTGATGCATATTATATATCTTAATTGTTACCACTCTGTAAACTGGCTTGAACAACGATGCGCTTGTTATCAACCATATAGGGGTAACAAGAAATCAGGGTGATGGATGGATCAGGCGTTGTTGTCATGACCTCAATATCGGTGGGTTCAACGACCTCGACATTTGTTATTATATAGGTATATGCGTGTTGAGGAGTATAAACGATAATCTGGTCACCCCGTTTCAATTGGTCCAGATTCCTGAAAATCTCACCGAACACATCATTGTGGGCAGATATGATCATATTTCCCGATTCGCCTGGATTGCTTGAGCCGATATGCTGACCTACTCCTTTTTTTAATTGTTCCCATCCATCTCCTTGAACAACGGGAGCATCAACATCGATGATTGGAATTTGGATCTGTATGGCTTGTTCTGGACCAGGTGTGGGGATAGGGATTTGTGCCAAGGATTGGTATAAGGGGAGTAAATGGGTGGGAATCTCGGCTTCATTTGGTTGAGCACCACCAGGAGAGTTTGGGGGAGTATGCCCTGAGGGCAAAATCACTTGAACGATCAGTGGGGTTGGTGTTAGTGTTGAAGGTGTAAGTGATTGTGCAAATTGAGTATTTAAATCTCTGAGAATCTGGATACCATTGTAGATGATGAAGAACAATCCTACTACAGCCATGACTTCGATCACTAGCAAGAAACGATCTAATAAGTGCTTTGTCCTATGTTGCCTGGGTAATTGGAAGTCGTTTATATCCTGCTCTGATTGTGAATCTGAGTGCAAGTGATCAATGGGTGTGCTTTCCAGATCAGATGCGAGAGTGACGACTCTTCCGGTATTGCGGAATCGTTCCAGATGTTGCATCCGGACTCGCCGTCTTTTTTCCACCAATAATTGGCGAAGCTCATCAATGGTTAGATCGTCAGGTGATTTTACTTTGCGCACGAGGCGATTATACTCCGTTTATTCTCCTGGGATTTCCTCAAGCGGTGCGCTTGTTGATGGAGTAAAGGAGTTTTTTGGTCGACCCTGGAGGTAGAACAAAATGAACCCGATAAAGCGAATCACTGTGCTAAACAACAGTGCACCAGTGATTCCGATATGTAAAGATAAATATGTGCCAACCAAAGGTGCAAGGATAGCTGCCAGATATGTTATGCTCTGTGCCAATGAAACAAAGGTCGGGCTGTACCTTGGTGGAATGGTTTTCATTAATTCATCGAAGAAAACCAGATCGATCCCTGCCTGGAAAATACCCGCCACGCTCGCAAGGATAAATATCAACGTTTGGTTGTTCGTCAGAGCGATCAGGCCTGGGTAAAGCGCTACACAAAAGGTAGTGGCTAGTAAAACAAAACGTGATCCTCTTTTCCGTGACTGGCGTGTCCAAAAGAAATATCCAACCACCAGGATTGCAGTTTGTGCTGTGTACACAAAACCAATCCATGCATCGGACGCATTCAATTCACGGACAAAATATAAGGGAAACAGAGGTGTTGCCAAAGTGATCCCAAAAAGGTAGACAAATCGTTTAAGAGTAAAGGAAACAAAAGCTGGTTCCTGATTGATCAGATGGAGATATTCATGAAGACTGGATTTAATCGTGCCCTTTGACGACAATGGCACAGGCTCGATTTCGGGTATCTGAATCCGGCTGGAAAAATAATAGCTGACCAAACCGCCCAGAGAAAGCCCAATAAAGACGACCTGGTAGTTGAGATGGAAACCAATGTGGTCCAATATTTGACCTGCAATTGCGACCGTAATTGCCGTGGTTATACCCAAGATTGACCAACGGCGGCTCATCAGCTCATAACGCCCCTCCGGACCTGAGACTGCATTCATGACTACCGAGAAGCAGACTGCAACCATCGTCTGGGGTAAGGTTGCCAAAGCCCAGATCAACAAAATTACATAAATCAGGGTATTATCCGGTACAAAAAAAGGAGCTATCCCGGTAAGGGCATATGCAGATATGACCACCACGCGGGATAAACTAAACCAGGGGACGACATTCCGTTGGCGTTGCAGGAAGCGCCCTACCCAAAGTGATAAAATAAACCCCGTGAAACCGGGCATTGAAGTTAATAGACCAATCTGAACCGCGGTGGCTCCGAGCCGAGTAAGAAATACTGGCAGAAATGGGGCAGCAGCACTGGCTATTCCCACACCAATGGCATCGATTTGAACATAGCGTTTGTTTCGTTCCTGGATATCAACATGATCAGGTATGACTTCTGCAGCGGGTTCAAGTGTGGTACTCATGATACCAATCTAACCAATATATCCATAAAATTTGAAGCCAATCTTGCTCTGTCAAAATGTGATTCCACATAAGGCCGTGCTTGTTGTCCCATGCGATGTGCTAATTCGGGATTATCGGCGAGGGATTGGATAGCGTTTGCCAGTGATTCAGGGTCACCAGGAGGCACAGGTATACCTGCACCTGCATTTTCGATCACCTCTCGGATAACCCCATCAATTGCCAGTATAACTGGCTTGCCAGCAGCCATATAATCGAAAACCTTGTTCGGATATGTGGTTTTATACAGCTCCACAGGTTTGAGAATAGCTATACAAGCGTTTGCAGCTGCAAGGGCAGCTGGCATATCAACTTTTGGGATGGGAGGCAGAAAAATAATATTATCCAATCCATCAAGGGCAGCCTGAGCCTGCAAGGCAGGTTTATCCTTGCCATCACCGAGTAGGACTATATTGATATCTTCGCGGGGGAGTAATCTTCTGGCTGACTCCAGTACAACTCCTAGGTCGTTAGACAAGCCATGAGCACCTGCATAAAGCGCAATAAATTTATCATCCAGCCCATGAGCCTGGCGAAAGGCAGTGCCGTCCACAGATGGATTAAACATGGTTGTATCCGTGCCATTGGGCACCAGGTCAACCCTATGCGCCCCACGGCTCTGTACATGCTGGATATACCCGGGTGAATTGACCACGACTTGGTCAGCTCGGTGATATAAGAAACTCTCAAGCCATTCCGAAAGTTTGATTAGGATAGGTTGGCGCAGAACACCCACGGCAACGGCAAATGCTGGCCAGAGGTCCCGAACCTCGAATAGAAAGGGGACACGCTTAAGCCTGGCTAATGCCCAGGCAGTGGCCCCTTGAAAAATGGGAGGAGAAGTGCCCCATACGAGATCGACTTTCTTGACACTCAGACCGATGAGGAACGACGAAACCATAAAGGAAAGAAAATTGATCAAACGAAACGAAAAGCTGCGGTGCAAGGCTGGATAAACATAAGCACGTAAGATGGAGATGAACTCACCATCGGTTTGTTTTTCGACCCAAGGAATTTTTGAGACTTGTGCCTTTCCCGTAAGATAGCTTATTGGGCTGGTGATTATCGTTACCTTGTGACCTTGATCAGCAAAATAACGGGAAAGCTCGTGATGGCGTGTCCCGCCGGGTTCGTCTACCGTAGCGAATGCCTGGTGGATCAAGAGGATGTGCAAGGCCGTATCTTTCTCAAACAAATATTGGCGTGCAGAGTTTCTTCACTAATCAAGCATTTCATCTGATGCTTGGTCAGTCACATAAAGGGGTTTTTCAGGCCATCCTTCAGCGTAAGATTTCCGAACGAATTCTGCCAGTATCTTTGGATATATAGGTTTATCCAGCAAGATATTAACGTCCACCCAGACTGGGAGGTAGCTGCCTTTTTCAGAGTAAAGTGAACTACTCATCTCAGGTCCGAATCCATGACCGAATTGACCGCCGATAGCTTCAGCTAAATAAAAATATTGAGGTGATCCCAAATACCACACTTTTGCGACCATCGAACCAATTTTTACTTTTAGTCCGATCTCTTCCTCGGCTTCCCGGGCAGCAGCTTCAATTAGAGACTCGTTGGCTTTGACCTTACCACCAGGAAAGACAAAATAATGAGATCCTGAGCGATGTCGTTCAATCATGGCAATTTTATCATTTTCAATTAGGATGACAGCAGCTCTAGCTTTCATTTGGAAGGATCCATTCACTCTTTAGTTCGATAGGTAAAGTTTGATTAATATTTGCACTCCATGCCAAAGCTGGAATTTTATCTCCATATGTTGGAGAAGTCCAGCCGGTGATTGGCAGCACGGTTCCACCTCCGGCTAAAATCTTGCCTTCCCGGGCAAGCTGAAAACTCAATGCGTGGTCGGGGAGCTTCGTTTCATGCCTTGAAGTCAATCCTATTTTTAAACCAACCCAGCCATATGGGGTTTTGATGCGAATTTCATTAAACAGTAAATCATTAAAAACGGATGAATCCAAGACTTCATATTCTACATCAGGTAATAACCAGTGCAGGCGGGCAAAATGAATATGGTCTGCAGGTCCTTCCAGATGATCAATCACCTCCCAATGACCATTGGGAAGAATAGTGACTTTACGCGTGTGATTCACTCCAATTTTACGGTATCCGTTATGCTCAGCGGTCAGGCTCTCACTGCTACCATCGGAATGGGTTTGATGCGCTAGTACTCTGGCTTGAGCCCAATCGAGGTATAAGAATCGACCAGCTCGCTGCATGAATTCCTGACCATCTACCACCACTGTATTGTGTACAAACGCGCTAGTCAAGGAATTATCCCATGGGGGCGATGAATTGTACAAATAAGTTCCGGGATCCTGGGCGAGATTATAACCCCGCCACCATAAATCCATATGTAGCTGATCTGCATGTGCTGGGCGGGAGTGATATTGTGCTACACATAAGGTAGCCCAGGAATCATTTTTATGGTTCATCAGTACATATGGCGCTTGTGTACTCAGCTCTTTCCGCTGGGGAGTAAGGTGCCAATCATTCAATTCGACTTTCTTTTGGGGTTGGTCCGTTGGGAGATTCATCCAGGTAGCCATATCATCCCACGGCCCGCTTGGGTTTAAGCTTATCTGAAGGAATGATCGAGCAGCAACGTGCAGGACTGGGCGATAATCATGATATGAGCAAACAGTAATTGGGAGGATGTACGCACCATCGTTGTGACCCAGGTTCGGCGCATGTCCTGTTTCAGGATCGACCAGTTTCCACAGCCAGCGGGTGGCAGCCTCCAGACGGGTGGTTAACTCTGGTGGAATCGGTTCATTCACAAATGAGCATCCATTTACTGCGTATGCCCACAATGCGGCTTGCAACATCAGACGGTGATAATTAGTGCTGTGTTGGGTATAGGTGCCATCACTAGTAATTTGTGTACGAAAGGCGTGCTTCATCCAATTCCAACCCAATTTATGCCATTTAGGTGCTAAAGGATGATTAGGTAGAACGGCTGAGGCAGTATAGAGTCCCACAGCTTCGGAGATGAGGTGATTATTATTTTGAGAACGTGCGTAAACCAGGGTGGGAGGAATTCGTTCTGCATGAATCGCGATGGTCCAAGCGATTAATTCAAGATGTTCTGGGCTTGTTTTTGGGGATTGAGCGAATATTTGAATGGCATATGTCAATGCAACCAACCGGATGGCGGCTTCCTGGGCAGAAGACCAGTGAGGACCGATGTAGGGCGGATTGGAGGTTAAAAATTGTTCTGTGTATAACCAGAATGTTTCAGCATACTGTTCGTCTTTGGAAAGGTGGTATGCCATGGCAAGTTTGATTGCCCAACCAAACCTACCAGGCTCCCAGATGAGTTTAATATCCTTACCTGGGATCAGGTTTGATCCGCTTTCATACTTCGTCCAGTATTCCAATGGTTCCGGTAAGGTCAATTCCAATGGAACTGGCTGACCACCAAACAGACGCACATATCCTTTGACAATCTCATTGGCTTCCTCATAAAGCTGATCTACCTGGGATCCGATCTGCTCGAGCAGAACTTTACGGTCGGGTAAACCTATCAGGCATGGTTGAAACTTGATTCGCGCACTTCCTTCTATGTTTTCCAGTTTATTTAATGTTGTGCTGAGTTTACGTTTGAAATGCCCTGTACGCAAACCAAGCTGGTATAACAAGTAAAGCTCCAGTTGATTGAGGCCTAATTGGTGTAAGGCTTTAAATGCTAGCTTAATACGTGAAAATTGTCTCATCTTAATTGGATTACTGGTCACAGGTTCAGAGAGAACGGTTCCACAGCGATGGTATTTCTGCTGTGCAAAGCGTCCATGGCGGCAAAAGCAGCCTCACTGACGCCAAAAAGGTGCCCATATGGAATAGGTGCGTGGCCACCGGTAAGAATTGCAGCTGAAAACGCATCCCATTCTGCGCGATGCCCTTTATCCTGGCGCAGCGTTGAGCGGGTCACCTGCCGTTTTCCTTGATGAACCAGTTCAAGAGTGCGAAAGTCATCTA
>Ga0209254_10001906_pt1 | contig 18836 bp, 12 predicted proteins | sample FrelakmetDIP11DI_FD_187148 | JGI IMG/M metagenome (GOLD analysis project Ga0209254, IMG submission 187148) | Freshwater lake sediment microbial communities from the University of Notre Dame, USA, for methane emissions studies - DIP11 DI (SPAdes)... | ecosystem: Environmental > Aquatic >...
TTCGCCCAGCGCTCGAGCTCCTCGAGGCCGCCGATGCGCTGCCCGTTGACGAACACCTGTGGCACGGTCTGGCCGCCTGAGATCGCGCCGACGACGCGCGAGCGGTTCTTGTGGCCGAGCGGCACCTCGACGTAGTCGTAGCCGAGCTCGGTCAGGAGCGCCTTGGCGCGCTTGCAGTAGCCGCAGCCCTCGCGGGTGAGGATCGCGACCTGGTCGGGCTTCTTCGCCTTCGGGTTGATGTAGGCGAGCATGGTGTCGGCGTCGGAGACCTCGAACGGGTCGCCGGGCTTCTCCGGCTCGACGAACATCTTCTCGACCACGCCGTCCTTCACCAGCATCGAGTAGCGCCACGAGCGCTTGCCGAAGCCGAGGTCGGACTTGTCGACGAGCATCCCCATGCCGGCGGTGAGCTCGCCGTTGCCGTCGGGGATCAGGACGATGTTGTCCGCTTCCTGGTCCTTGGCCCACTCGGCCATCACGAAGCCGTCGTTCACCGACACGCAGACGATCGCATCGACGCCGTTGGCGAAGAACGCCGGCGCGAGCTCGTTGTAGCGCGGCAGGTGCGTCGACGAGCAGGTGGGCGTGAACGCGCCCGGCAGCGAGAACACGACGACGGTCTTGCCCTTGAAGATCTCGTCGGTGGTGACGTCCTTCCAGTCGTTGTCGACGCGGGTGCGGAACTTGACCTGCGGGACCTTATTGCCTTCCTGGGCTTGCGGCATGGTGTGTTGCTCCTTGGTTGCGAGTGGTTGGGTGGAGTGGCGAGATCGACGGGACGGACTGTAGCGATCCGCGCCCACGCTGACCAATGAGTTGTCCGTATCCGCGCGATAGGCGGGGTCCATCGAGGGTCGGAAGAGCACGTAACGAGCCGTGCGGTCGTTGGGTGCCGCGTGCCTGTGCCCGCGCAGGCCTGCGCAATTCCTGTCGCGGTGCTGTCGTCTACGCCCACCCCGCCCGCCGCGTTCCGGACCGCGTTACATCTACGGTCAAGGGCATGCAGCGGATGTCGTTGTCAAGCGCGTTGATCATGTCCGGGTACGGCCACCACGGTGCGTTGCGTGCAAACGCGCCCGTATTCGGGATGACGCGGCGACGTCCCTCTGCCTATACTCGCCCGTCGGCGTACGGGAGGAGACGTGATGGCCGAGACGGAGTCAGGAGACAAGCTCCAGACGCTCCGCGCGATGCGCGATCGCGCAGTGCGCGGCGGCGGCGACAAGCGCATCGCCCAGCAGCACGAGCGCGGCAAGCTCACCGCGCGCGAGCGGCTCGCGCTGCTGCTCGACCAGGGTTCGTTCCAGGAGCTCGGCGCGCTCGCGACCCACAACGTGAGCGAGTTCGGTCTGGAGAACCAGCGCTTCCCCGGCGACGGCATCGTCACGGGCTTCGGCAAGATCAACGGCCGCCGCGTCGCGGTGTTCGCGCAGGACTTTACCGTGCTCGGCGGCTCGTTCTCCGAGGTCCAGTCGCACAAGATCTGCCGCATCCAGGATCTCGCGCTCGAAAGCGGCATCCCGCTCATCGGCCTCAACGACTCGGGCGGCGCGCGCATCCAGGAGGGCGTGCGCAGCCTTGCCGCGTACGGCGAGGTGTTCGTGCGCAACGTCATGGCCTCGGGCGTGATCCCGCAGATCTCGGTGATCATGGGACCATGTGCCGGAGGTGCCGTCTACTCGCCCGCGCTCACCGACTTCGTGATCATGGCGAGCGACAGCTACATGTTCCTCACCGGGCCCGACGTGATCAAGGCGATCACCGGCGAGCAGGTGACGGCGCAGACGCTCGGCGGCGCGGAGATCCACACCGTCCGCAGCGGCGTTGCGCACCTCGCGACCGACACCGAGGTCGGCGGCATCGAGCTCGTGAAGCGGCTGCTCGGCTACCTGCCGCAGAACAACAACGAGGACCCGCCGCAGATCACGCCGTACGACCCCATCGACCGCATGGACGAGGCGCTGAACGCGCTCATCCCGAAGGACGAGAACGAGCCGTACGACATCCGCGACGCCGTGGCGATGATCTTCGATCGCGACAGCTTCCTCGAGATCCATCCCGGCTTCGCGCCGAACGCGGTGGTCGGCTTCGCGCGGCTCGACGGCTACTCGGTGGGCGTCGTCGCCAACCAGCCCGCCTACATGTCGGGCGCGCTCAACATCGACGCGAGCGACAAGATCGCGCGCTTCATCCGCACCTGCGACGTCTACAACATCCCGATCGTCACCTTCGTCGACTGCCCCGGGTTCCTGCCGGGCACCGACCAGGAGTACGGCGGCGTCATCCGTCACGGCGCGAAGATCATCTACGCGTACTGCGAGTCCACGGTGCCGAAGATCTCCATCGTGACCCGCAAGGCGATGGGCGGCGCGTACGTGGCGATGAGCTCGAAGCAGATGCGCACCGATCTAGCGTTCGCGTGGCCGACAGGCCAGATCGCGGTGATGGGCGCAGAGCCCGCCGTGCGCGTGCTCTACGCCAAGGACGTGAAGAGCGCGCCCGATCCGAAGGCGAAGGAGCAGGAGCTCATCGCCTACTACCGCGAGCGCTTCTTCAACCCGTACCGTGCCGCCGACGTCGGACAGATCGACGAAGTCATCGAGCCGCTCGAGACGCGGCCGCGGCTGGTGCGCGCGCTCGAGGTGCTGCGCACGAAGGTGCAGCAGAACCCGCCGAAGAAGCACGGGCTGTTCCCTTCTTAGCACCGTCCGCCGCCCGTCAACACCAGCACGCCGGGCGGCGACCATCGGACATCCAACCAGGGGAGGGCGGGATGGAACACCTCGGCTGGGGATTGCAGATGACCGTGCTCGGCATGGGCCTGGTCTTCGCGCTGCTCGCGTTGCTCTGGGGACTGCTGACGGTGGTGCTCAAGCTCGATCGCGAGCCCGAGCAACCTGCGACGCGCGAGGAGGTCGCGGAAGAAATCGAGCAGGCGCTCGAGCGCGCCGAGGACAAGGTGGGCGTGCAGGTGCCCCTCGTGCCGACCGTGCACGGGATGGACGCGGACCTCGTCGCCGCGATCATGGTCGCGGTCCTGCGCCACAAGGCCGAGCGGCGACAGGTGGCGGCCGCCGCGGTCCGCACCTATTGGCCGGGCAGCCTGCTTTACGCCTCGCGCTGGGTGGGCGCCGGGCGATCGCGCCAGACGCGCAGCTGGCAGCCGGGAGGACGATGATGCGTCGCTACAAGCTCGACATCCGTGGTCGCGAGTTCGAGATCGACGTCACCGAGCTCGGGAACGATCTCTATCAGGTCGTGGTGGGCGAGGAGACCTACGAAGTCACGCTGTCCGGTGACGAGGATCTGCCTGGGGCGACGATCACGCCGTTCTTCCAGCCCGCTCAGGGTGCAGCGACACGCCCCGCCAGTGCTGCGTCGGTCGCCGCTCCGCGCGCGCAGCCCGATGCGGGCGCGAAGCCCGCCGCGCCGAGTGCTCCGGCCCCGCGCAGGCCGGCCGCGGGCGGCGGCGGTGGCGCGCAGCTCAGCGCGCCGATGCCGGGCGTCATCCTCCAGGTCGACGTGAAGGCGGGCGACGCGGTGAAGCGCGGCCAGCAGGTCGCCGTGCTCGAGGCCATGAAGATGAAGAACAGCATCAAGTCGCCGCGCGACGGCATCGTCGTCGACGTCTGCGTCGCGGACGGGCAGGCGGTCGGCCACGGCGACGCCATTGTCCGATTCCAGGAGGGCTGAGCGATGCTGAGCGGCGACACCCTGAGCCTGCTGATGGCGGGCATCGCCAACGTGACGCCGCAGTCGATCGTCATGATTCTGGTGGCGTTCATGCTGTTCTACCTCGGCATCGTCAAGGACTACGAGCCGCTGCTTCTGGTGCCCATCGGGGCCGGCTGCCTGCTCGCCAACCTGCCGCTCTCGCCGCTCATCGCCGAGGACGGGATGCTCAGGGTGCTCTACGGCATGGGCATCGAGAACGAGCTGTTCCCGCTGCTCATCTTCATCGGCATCGGGGCGCTGACCGACTTCGGGCCGCTGCTGGAGAACCCGCGGATGGTGCTGCTCGGCGCGGCGGGGCAGTTCGGCATCTTCATGACGCTGCTGTTCGCGCTCATCCTCGGCTTCACCCAGAACGAGGCGGCGTCGATCGGCATCATCGGCGCGATCGACGGCCCGACGTCGATCTACGTCAGCGGCATCCTCGCGCCCCACCTGCTCGGGCCGATCACGGTCGCGGCGTACAGCTACATGTCGCTCGTGCCGATCATCATGCCGCCGATCATGCGCGCGCTCACCACCGAGAAGGAGCGCAAGATCCGCATGCCCTACAGCCAGCGCAAGATCAGCCGGCGCACGCGGGTCCTGTTCCCGATCATCGTCACCGTTCTCGTCGGGACGCTGGTGCCGTTCGCGACGCCGCTCATCGGCATGCTCATGCTCGGCAACCTGATGAAGGAGTCGGGCGTGGTCGAGCGGCTGACGAAGGCGTCGTCCGAGGAGATCGCGAATGTCGTCACGCTGTTCCTCGGCCTGGCGATCGGCTCGACCATGGTCGGCACCGAGTTCCTGAAGACCAGCACGCTCTTCATCCTCGTGCTCGGCATCGTCGCGTTCGGCGTCGACACCGCAGCGGGTGTGCTGTTCGGCAAGGTCCTGAACGTGCTGAGCGGCGGCAAGTTCAACCCGCTGATCGGTGCAGCCGGGATCAGCGCGTTCCCGATGGCCGCCCGCGTCGTGCAGCGGGTCGCGCAGGAGGACGACTTCGAGAACTTCCTCCTCATGCACGCCATGGGTGCGAACGCCGCCGGCCAGGTGGCGAGCGTGGTGGCGGGGGGTGTGCTCCTCGCGCTGATGGGGGCCCGATAGCAGCTGTCAGCTGTCGGCGGTCGGCTGTCAGGGGTGACAGCGTGCCGGCGCGTCGCCAGGGGAGGCTGAAGGCTGACGGCCGAAAGCCGAAAGCTGACTAAGCCGTGCAGAAGCAGTTCAGCTTGTTGCCGTCGAGGTCGCGGAAATAGGCGGCGTAGAAGCTGCCGCCGCGCGGGCCCGCCGGGCCTTCGTCCTTGCCGCCGAGCTCGAGCGCCTTGCGGTACAGGCGATCGACCTTCTCCTTGCTGTCGACGCCGATCGCCACCATGACGCCGTTCCCGACGGTCGCGGGCTGCCCGTCGTAAGGCTTCATGATGCCGAGCATCGGCCGGTCCATGCTCGACCCCCATGCGTAGCCGCGGCCGAAGTCCATCATGCGCTTGACGCCTATCTCCGCGAGCAGCGCGTCGTAGAACGCGGCCGCGCGCAGCAGGTCGTTGGTGCCCAGGGTCACATAGCCGATCATCGCGGTAGCCCGTCCAAGGTCAAAGCTTGCCCGCGATCTTCCTGATCTCCGTGCCCTGACGCAAGCGCGCCGTACGCGTCCCCGACGTGTCGCGCACGCCGATCGCCGCGCGCCTGTTCGACTACGAGGACGTGGCTGCGAACGGTTTGCTCGGCCGCCCCGGGCCGCGGCTCCTGCCGCGAGATCCGCGGTGGCTCGATGCACACTTGGCGCCCCGCGACCCTCACGAGCCGCCCGCAGCCGAACGGCTGCCGCGCGCGGGCGTATGCGTGAAGCAGGCGACCGCGTACCGCGCCCGGCGACGCGACGCGTGTCGCGCCCTCAGGGGCGAGCAGCCGCTGCGGGCCGCGCCTCGGGCACCTGGACCGGCATCCGCTCCGGTGCAGGCTTGGACGCCTCGCGCGCATGCCAGGCGGCCGCGAGCGTCGGGTCGCCAGCGAGTCGCGCGTGCAGGTCGGCGAGTGCACGCCCGTCACGGAGCAGCGCAAGTCGCGCCGCCGCGTCAAGGGCATCCGGACCCTTCGTGGCTGCGCCCTCCACGAGCGCGTCCAGCCGCGCGCGCGCCGCGGCGGCGCGACGAGGATGGCCCATCCGCGCGAGCAGTGCGTTCACCTTCGGGTTCAACACCGCATCGAGGAAGTCCGGCAGATGCGATGCGGCGAGGGCGTAGCGACGCGTCGCACGCACTTCGACCGGGGTGTCGGTCTCGCCCGGCGTGAGGAACAGGCCGCTGTCCCGCGCGCGCACGCCGATGTCGCTGCTGCTCGTGATCACCGAGATCGGGATGGCGAACGCGAGGCCGAGCGCGACCGGTGCGATCCAGCCGGCGAACTCGGGGACGACGTACAGCACCAGCGCGAGCCAGCCGATGCCGATCAGGGTCTGCAGCCCGTGGCGGCGCACGGCTTCGCCGAGCGTCGTCGCCGAATCGGCTCGCGCCGGCGACTTCCACTGGATCTTCCAGCCGGCGAGCGCCGCCAACACGAACTGGGTATGGAAGAGCATCCGCACGGGTGCGAGCAGCGCCGAGAGCAGCATCTCGACGAGCGTGCTCGCCGCGAGCCGCCAGCCGCCGCCGTAGTGCTTCGCTTCGTGCCAGCCGGCGACCATGGCGCCGAGAATCTTCGGCACGAAAAGGAGACCGGCAACGGCCGCGAAGAGCGCGAGCGCCTGCTCCGGTCGCCACGACGGCCACAGCGGGAACAGCTGGTAGGGCAGCTGGAAGTACTCGGGCTCGAGATGCGCGGTGCCGAGCAGCAGCGCCGTCGAGAGCACGAGGAAAGCGAGCCACAGCGGTGCCGACACATAGGCGAGCAGGCCGGTGAGGAACACCGCGCGGTGCACCGGGCGGATGCCGCGCGCGGTGAACAGGCGGAAGTTCATCAGGTTGCCGTGGCACCAGCGGCGGTCGCGCTTCACCTCGTCGAGGAGGTTGGGCGGCGTCTCCTCGTAGCTGCCCGGCAGGTCGTAGGCGATCCACACGCCCCAGCCCGCGCGGCGCATGAGCGCCGCTTCGACGAAGTCGTGCGACAGGATTTCGCCGGAGAGCGAGCCGCGACCGGGCAGTGGCGCGAGCGCGCAATGCTGCATGAAGGGCGCCACGCGGATGATGGCGTTGTGGCCCCAGTAATGCGATTCGCCGAGCTGCCAGAAGTGCAGGCCGGCGGTGAAGATCGGTCCGTAGACCTGGGTGGCGAACTGCTGCACGCGGGCGTGCAGCGTGTCGCGCAGCACCGCGCGCGGCGAGGTCTGGATGATGCCGGCATCCGGCCGCGCCTCCATGAGCCGGACGAGCGTCGTCAGGCAGTCGCCGCTCATGATGCTGTCGGCATCGAGGACGACCATGTAGCGGTACGCCGCGCCCCAACGGCGGCAGAAGTCGTCGATGTTGCCGCTCTTGCGCTTCACCCTGCGGTGGCGGCGGCGATAGAAGAGCCGCCCGTGCAGCCCGAGGTCCTCGCGCAGCGCGTGCCACGCCGCGACTTCCGCGGCGCAGACGTCGGGATCGTTCGAGTCGGAGAGCACGAACAAGTCGAAGACGTCGCCCTGCCCGGAGCGGGCGATCGACTCCCAGGTCGCGCGCAGCCCGGCGAAGACGCGACGCACGTCCTCGTTGCAGATGGGCATGACGATGGCGGTGCGCGCCGCGGGGTCGATCGGCCCGTCGGAGGAAGCGGCGGCGCGCGAGATGAGATACCGGTCGCCGCGGCGCACGAGCGTGAAGAAGCCCATGATCGCGGTCCAGAAGCCGGCCGCCACCCAGCACGACAGCACCGCGAAGAGCGTCAGTACGCCGATCTCGAGCCAGGTGACGCCCCCGCGCGGCAGCAGCCCGGCCATGATCCACGTCGCGTAGATCGCCGGCGCGAGCGACAGCAGGAGCAGCAGCATGCGCCGCACGATGCCCTGCGTGCTCAGTCGGCCCGCCATCGGGCCCGGCCGCATGGCTTCCGGCGCCCGTCGGAACAGCCGGCGCAGGGGGTTCAGCGGTCCCCAGGGCTCGGGCGCGATCGCCGTGCGGCGCAGGGCGGGCATGCCGCGATCATGGCCGCCAGTCGCGCACGCGAGCCCGGGACGAACGACCTCGTCCGGAGACCGGTTCTGCATCGAGGCGGCCGGGGAACCACCCGGGCCGTGCTCGCGCGTGGCCTCGCGTCGCGTCACTGCGGCGGAACGATGTGGCTCCATGTCTCGCTCACTGGTTGTCCGGCATGCTTGAGCACGGCCCTCAGCTCGACCGGCTTGTCCTTGTCGAGGCGCTTGACCTTGGCGGTCATGCGCCACCCGCCCGTCACGGCGTGCTTGTGCGTCACGACCTCCAGCGCCTGCCCGTTGGGGCCGGCGGTGAAGTCGGCCTCGAGGCCGTCCTCGTCCTCCTCGAGCTTCGCAATCGCGGGCCCTTCGAAATCGACGGTGAACTGCATCACGTCGTCGGCGAGCGCCTGGAAGCCGTGACCGCGCCGGGTCTGGGTGACCCAGGCGCTCGAGGGGCGGGTCTCGCCGTCACGCTGCCAGGAGAGCTTGTAGGCCACCGGGAACGGCTTGCCGGGCTTCGGCCCGTCGCGCGGCACCCAGTACGCCACGATGTTGTCGTTCGTTTCGTCCCTTGTGGGGATCTGCACCAATTCGACGCGTCCTGCGCCCCAATCGCCCACGGGCTCGACCCAGATGCTCGGCCGCAGCTCGTAGCGCGCCTCGAGATCCTCGTAGCTCCGGAACTCGCGGTCGCGCTGCATGATCCCGTAGCCGCGCGGCTGGGTGAGCTCGAACGACGTCACCAGCAGCCGCCGCGGGTTGCCGAGCGGCCGCCAGATCCATTCGCCCGTGGAGCTGGCGATGGACAGCCCGTCCGAGTCGTGCACCTCCGGCCGGAAGTCCTCGCTCGGGCCACGCTGGTTCTCGCCATAGAAGAACATGGTGGTGATCGGCGCGATTCCAACCTTTCCCGGCGTCTGGCGCGCGTAGAGCCGTGCCTGCACGTCGGTGACCGTGCTCGTCCCCGGGCGCACGACGAAGCGGTAGGCGCCGGTGAGGCGCGGCGAGCTGAGGAGGGCGTAGATCGTCACTTCGCGCGCATTCTTCGCCGGCCGCTCGAGCCAGAACTCCTCGAAGCGCGGGAACTCCTCGCCGCCCTGCTCGGCGGTGTCGACCGCGAGCCCGCGGGCCGAGGCGCCGTAGCGCTGGCCCTTGCCGAGGGCGCGGAAGTAGCTCGCGCCGAGGAAGACGATCAGCTCGTCCTTGTACTTCGGCGCGTTGAGCGGGTAGTGCACGCGGAAACCGGCGAAGCCGAGCCCCTTCGTCGCCTGCGGCGGGATCGTGTTCTTGCCGTAGTTGAAGTCGGCGGCGTCGAAGGCGACCTCGCGCACCTGGTTGCCGGCAACCTCGTGGATGCGCACCGGCAGGTCGAAGAACCGTCCCAGGTGGAAGAACTGCACCTCGAACGGCAGCGCCTCCTTGCGCCACAGGGCGCGCGACGGCTGGAAGCGGATGTCGCGCACTTCGTCGTAGCTCAGGTCCTTCAGCTCGCGCGGCAGGGAGAAGGTCGGGCGGACGTAGGGTTTGCTCGCCAGGTCCTTCGCGCGCGCCTCGACATCGGCAATGCCGAAGGCGCCGGCCGCGCCGGGTACGAACGCGAGCAGCGCGACGCCGAAGGTCTTCAAGCGGAGGAGCACGGGATATCAGGGCCCGGAAGTCTGAGCGCAGCGTTTGGGACGGCGCGCGGGGCGCTACGGGTTTAGCAAGAACAGTGCCCCTTCAACGCACGGGGACTTACTTGCGTTTACAAGGCCTTGCTGTCGTCGGAGGCCGACGTTTCGATGGTCGTCGGGCATAGTTCCGGCGCCGGCGATCGACGCTGTTGCATCACCTGGGGTATGTCGATGGCACGGCCACGCCGCCGTGCTCACGCGGCGGCGGTGGCAGCGGTCGCCACGCTCGCGTTCGTGCTCGGCAGGCGGGTGCGGGGGCCCCCACCGCAGCGAAGGCGACGTCCACGCCACGAGTCGAACGGCAGCAGACCTTGGCCTCCCCCTTCGGGCGCTAGAATCCGCGCCCAGTCGTCGCTGCCGCGCGCAGCGCGCTCCCCGTTCCATCGACAGAAAGGCCCGCAGCAGCGGCTCGCGGCATGTCGCATGTGCCTGCCACGCGCCTTGCCCGCCCGATCCGCGATGCGCGCAGCATCTCCCTTTCGTGCACGCGGGCGGCAGCGCATCGCGGCCACGCTTTGTGTCTGCTCGACGCTCCTGCACTGCGGGACGGCGGCAGCGGCCGACGTGCTCGCGCAAGTCGAGGAGTGGCGGGCCGCGAACGCCGATCGCTTCGGCATCTATGCGCAGACGACCGGCATCTGGCAGAACAAGTGGCCGTTCCCGGCGCTCTACACGAACCTCAACGGCTCGCCGAACTCGCTCCTGCCCACCCGCGAGGGGAGCTGGACGTTCACGGCGACCGCCTTCGTCGGCCTACGGCTGTGGTCTGGCGCTGCCGTGTACCTCGCGCCCGAGGTGATCTCGGAAGTGCCCCTCTCCGGGCTGAAGGGGCTCGGGGGCGCGATCCAGAACGCCGAGCTGCAGAAGACCGGCGGCATCCCGCCCACGCTCTATCGCTCGCGCCTCTTCCTGCGCCAGACGTGGGACCTGGGCGGCGTGCCGGTCGCGCTCGACTCCGGCCCGCTGCAGCTCGCGCAGGTGGTGTCGAGCCGGCGCGTGGTATTGACGGCCGGCAACCTGAGCGTCCTCGACGTCTTCGACCGCAACCGCTTCGCCGGCGACCTGCGACAGCAGTTCCTCAACATGTCGTTCCTCACCCAGACCGCCTACGATTTCGCCGCCGACGCGCGCGGCTACAGCTGGGGCGTGGCGATCGAGTGGTACCACGACGAGTGGACGCTGCGCGCCGGGCGCTTCATCGGTCCGCGCAACCCGAACCAGCTGCCCCTCAACCGCCAGTTCTTCACCTACTACGGAGACCAGATCGAGATCGAGCGCCGTTACGATCTTGCGGGACGGCCCGGTGCGATGCGCCTGCTCGCGTTCCGCAACCGGTGGGTTACCGGCCGGTTCGAGGATGCCATCGACCTCTGGCAGCAGAACCCCGAGGCTTACAACGCCACGACCTGCGACAATTTCAACTACGGTTCGGCGAACGCCGGCGCGCCCGACCTCTGCTGGGTGCGGCGGCCGAACGTGAAGCTCGGCGCAGGCGTCAACGTCGAGCAGGCGGTGAACGACACGCTTGGCGTCTTCCTCCGCGGCTTCTATGCCGACGGCCGCACCGAGGTGTACTCGTTCACGTCCGCGGACCGTTCGCTCGCGCTCGGCGGCATCCTGCAGGGTACGCGCTGGGGCCGCGAGCAGGACACGGTGGGTCTCGGCTACGGCGCGAGCTGGATCTCGTCCGCGCACGCGGAGTACCTCGGGCTCGGCGGCATCGACGGCTTCGTCGGCGACGGTGCGATCAACGCGCGTGCCGAGCAGGTGGTGGAGCTGTACTACCGCTGCGCGCTGGCGCGGGCGCTCTGGGCCACGCTCGATGCGCAGCGCATCGCCAACCCGGGCTACAACGCCGACCGGGGGCCGGTGAACATCGTCGGCGTCCGCGTGCATGCGGAGTTCTGATCTTCGCAGCCGGCGCGACCCGGAGCGGGATCGGGCCCGCGCGCGGACCATGTCCGGCTTGGCCTTCACCTACTATCCGGCGACCACGCCTCGAAGGCCTCGCTGAACGCGCATGGAGCTGATCGAAACCACGCTGCTCGTCGTGCTCGCGGTGGCGCTCGTCGGTGCCCTGTCCCGACGCCTGCCCGTGCCGCTGCCGATGCTGCTCGTCGCCGCCGGCGTGGTGCTGTCCTACGCGCCCGGGCTGCGCGACGTCGAGCTCGAGCCCTCGGTCTTCTTCCTGCTCTTCATCCCGCCGCTGCTCTTCTCCGACGCGTGGCTGTTCCCCAAGCGCGAGTTCTTCCAGCTCCGCTACTCGATCCTGCTGCTCGCGTTCGGGCTGGTGTTCGCGACGACGCTCGTCGTCGGGTATGTGGTGCACTGGCTGATCCCGTCGATTCCGCTCGCGGCGGCGTTCGCGCTCGGCGCCATCGTCTCGCCGACCGACGCCGTCGCCGTGTCCGAGATCACCCACAAGCTCAAGCTGCCGCATCGACTGACCGCCGTCCTGAACGGCGAGAGCCTGGTCAACGACGCTTCGGGCCTCGTGGCGTTCAAGTTCGCCGTCGCCGCGGTCGTGACGGGCGCGTTCTCGTTCGCGGACGCCGCGGGCAGCTTCGTGCTGCTCGCCGGGGGCGGCGTGATCGTCGGTCTCGGCGTCGCGCTGGTCGTCCAGTCCCTGCGGCACTGGCTGCAGCGCACCGGCATGGAGGAGCCGAGCGTGCAGATCGCGCTCAGCCTGCTGACGCCGTTCGCGGCCTACCTCGCCGCGGAGGCGGTGCACGTGTCGGGCGTGCTCGCGGTCGTCGCCGCCGGGCTCTACGCGGGCAGCGACGACAACCGGCACCTGACGCTCCAGACGCGCCTCAGCGCCTGGACGGTGTGGGAGACGGTGCTCTTCCTGCTCAACGGCGCCGTGTTCCTGCTGCTCGGGCTGGAGCTGCGGCGCGTGCTCGCCGGCATCGCCGACCGGTCGTGGGGCGACCTTGCGCTGTATGCGCTGATCGTCTCGGGGACGGTGATCGTCGTGCGGCTCCTGTGGATGTATCCCGGGGCGCGCCTCGCCTACGTGCTCAACCGCCGTCACGCGCCGAATCTGCCGCCGCCGGGCCCGCGCGGCGTGTTCATCGCGGCCTGGGCGGGCGTGCGCGGCGCGGTCACGCTCGCGGGCGCGCTGTCGTTGCCGTTGATGGCGGGCGACGGCCCGTTCCCCGAGCGCGGCCTGCTGATCTTCCTTGCGACGAGCGTGATCCTCGTCACGCTCGCGCTCAACGGCCTGAGCCTGCCGCTCCTCATTCGCGTGCTCGGCATCCGCGACGACGGCGAGCTCGCACGCGAGGAGCGGAGCGCGCGCATCGAGCTCGCCCACGCTGCAGTGGACGCGCTGCGGACGCGCCTCGACTACCAGCAAGACGCCGTCGACCGCGACTTCACCCTGGACCTCATCCGCAGGTACGAGCGCCGCGCGCTCCACGACGCCGGCGCCGAGGACGCGGACACCCGAGACGCGGCGAGCCGCATCGGCACCGAGCGCGACCTGCGGCTCGCGGCACTCGCCGCCGAGCGCGAGCGGCTGGCCGCGCTGCGCGACGCGCGTCGCATCAACGAGAGCGTGCTGTTCACGCTGCAGCGCGAGCTCGACCTGGAGGAGGCGACGCTGCATGCGAGCGGGGCGCGAGCCGGCGTACGCGGAGAGGCTGCGGTGCTGCCGGACGTTGCGGCTTCCGGCAAGCGCGTCGGGCGGCGCGCGCGCGAGCTGCAGTCCTGACCAGGCTCGAGCGGCCGCGAATCGAACCCCGTCGCCCTGGACGCTGGTGTCCGGGACGGGACGTGGTACGACGTGAAGGAAAAGCGGCACCGATCGGACAGCCGCCGAGCGCGTCGTGCTCCTTCGTGGGCGTTTGCCGGGGCCGGGCTGCTACGACAGTGGATTCGCCGCCGGCGGCGGATCGCCCGGCAGCGGGATGAACTCGCCGTGGTCGAGATCGGGGAGCTTCATCCTGCCTGCGCGCCAGTCGGCCTTCGCCTGCTCGATCCGTTCCCTGGACGAGGAGACGAAGTTCCACTCGATGAAGCGTTCGCCGACCGGAGCGCCGCCGAGGAGCATCACCACCGCGGGCGAGCGCGCCACCAACACGCCGCGCGCACCCGGCGCGAACACGATCATCCTGCCCGCTGCGCACGAGACGCCGTCGGCCTCGACCGCGCCGGAGACGACGTAGGCTGCCGCCTCCGCGTGCTCCCCGGGCAAGGGTACCCGCCCGCCGGCGTCGAGCTCGCAATGCACGTAGAAGAGCGGCGAGAACGTCGGCCCGGGCGCGCGGACACCGTACGCCTCGCCCGCGATCAGTCGCAGCCTTGCGCCGTCGGCGGTGCTCGCGGGCAGCGCGGAGGTGTCGTAGTGGACGAAATTCGGCTCGTCCTCTTCGCGCTCGTTGGGCAGCGCCACCCACGATTGCAGCGCGTGCATCCGCCCGCCCTCCCGCCGCAGGCGCTCGAAGCGCTCCGAATGGGTGATGCCCCGGCCGGCGGTCATCCAGTTCACCTCGCCGGGGCGGATCGCCTGCTCGATCCCGAGGCTGTCGCGATGGGTGATCTCGCCGTCGAGCAGGTAGGTGACGGTTGCGAGGCCGATGTGCGGGTGCGGCCGCACGTCCATCGAACGCGAGACCCCGGGCGCGATGTCCACCGGCCCCATGTGGTCGAAGAAGATGAACGGCCCGACCATGCGGCGACGGGCCGAGGGCAACACCCGGCCGACCTCGAAACCGCCGAGATCGCGGCGACGCGCGTCGATGACTGACTCGATCATGTGGCTTCGCTCCCGTTGGGACTTCGTCCCTGTGGACGCGAGTTCGTTCCCTCGCTCGTTGCAGCGTGGCCCCCGCGATACGCGCTTTCACACGGCGAGCCAGGACGCCAGGGCTCCCGCATCTCACCGTCGATCGCGGGGACGTCGCGATCGGAGACGTTTTCCGCCATGCCCTGACGGCGCGCGGGTGAAGCCCTTCCCCTCGACGGGACGACGCGCCCGGCATCAACTGCGGTCCGGGCGTGACTCGGGCCACGAGCGCGTCGTCGTCACGGCCGATACGTGCCGAAGCTCCACCAGTGTCCTTCAGGGTCGATCACGGTGAAGTCGCCCCGCGAGCCGTAGAACGTGTCGTGGGGCTCCTGGACGACCTTGGCGCCCGCAGCCTTCGCGCCCTCGAGTGGCGGCGCGTATCGTCGACGGCGACGTACACCCAGGCGTGGCCCGCAGGTCCGGCGAGGCGGTCCTCTCCCGTCCTCGGCATCGATCCGAGCATGATGAGGTCGCACCCGCAGCGAACCTCGGCATGCGCGATGGTTCCGTCCGGGTTGGGATGCACCGACTCGGCCTTGAACCCGAAGGCCGACTCGATCCAGCGGATCGCGGCCGGCGCATCCCGATAGCGAAGTGCCGGGTAGACGTTCTGTCGTCGGTCGATGGCGGTCATGGCGAAACTCCTCCGGTTCTGAAGCGACGACGGCTCGACGGGCCGGCGGAACGACGCGCCCGGTGGAGCGAGTCGTGAGCGTCTGCCTCGAACGTCGCCTGCTCCCGGAAACAACGATAGCAAGAGCCGTCCCCGTGGAAGGCGGCTCCGGCGGAGCCTGCCACTATGCCGCGCCCGGCTTCCGATCGGTGGAGATCGAGCGGGCCGCCTTGTTGCGCGCCGGGCGCGCCCTCGCTTGCGCAAGCGTCAACGTCTGCTCGGCCCCGGCCGTCCGGCGACAGACCCCGGGCCCGACTCATGCGACGCGCGACACCCGGCGCCTCCTGCGGCACACTGCTTGCCACCCGCCGCCTGAACCCCCCGAGCGCGCCGCCTTGCCGACTCCGCGATCCGCTGCCCGACCCGCTCGCGCCAAGCCGTCGCCGGCCTCCGACTCGCTGCGCGAGTACTCGCAGAAGCGGAGTTTCGAGAGAACGCCCGAGCCCGGACCGGTCCCGGTCGAGGGGCGGACCGGGCCGCTCATGTTCTGCGTGCAGATGCACGCCGCGCGTCGGCTGCACTTCGACTTCCGCATCGAGTGCGACGGCGTGCTCAAGTCGTGGGCGGTGCCGAAGGGCCCGACCCTGGATGCGGACGAGCGTCGCCTCGCCGCGCCGACCGAGGACCACCCGTTCGACTACGGCTCGTTCGAGGGCGTGATCCCGCCGAAGCAATACGGCTCGGGCGAGGTCATCGTCTGGGACTGCGGCGTCTACTCGCCGGACGAGGACGGCAAGCTCTCGTTCGCGGATCGCGCCGAGGCCGAGGCGCGGGTACGCGAGGGGTTGGCGAACGGGAAGCTCAGCGTCTTCCTCTGCGGCGTCAAGCTCAAGGGCTCGTTCGCGCTCGTGCGCACGGGCGGCGGCGACTGGCTCGTCATCAAGCACCGCGACCGCTTCGTGCAAACCCCGTGGGAAGCAGTGGACCATCCCGGGTCGGTGCTTTCGGGTCGCACCGTGGAGGATCTGAAGCACGAGCCGGTGCTGCCGCGTCTGCCGGCCGCGCAGATCGCGCTCGACGGTCCGCCGGAGCCGCTGCCGCGCAAGCTTCCGCCGATGCTTGCCAGCCTTCGCGACCAGCGCGTGCAGGGCCCCGACTGGCTGTTCGAGCCGAAGCTCGACGGCTACCGCGTCATCGCCACCGTCGAGGGGAAGAGCGTCAAGCTCACGTCGCGCCGCGGCATCGACTACACGCCCGCCTTCCCGGAGATCGCGACCGCGCTCGCGAGCGACCTCCTCGCGCCGGCCCTCGTCGACGGCGAGCTGGTCGCCCTCGGCACAGACGCCAGGCCTTCGTTCAGCGCGCTCCAGAACCGCGCACAGCTCAAGACGCCGGAGGCGATCGCCAAGGCCGCGCGCGAGACGCCGTGCGTGCTGCTGCTCTTCGACCTGCTGCACTTCGCCGGCGTGAACACGCGCGGCGCCAGCTACGAATCGCGCCGCCGTTATCTTCGACAGTGCCTGCTGCCATCGCCGCACGTGCAGATCATCGACGCGTCGGAGGACGGCGACGCGCTCTATGAAGCGGCGCTGGCGACCGGCTTCGAAGGCGTGATGGCCAAGCGTCGCGCGAGCCGCTACGAGCCCGGCGCCCGCTCGGCGAACTGGGTGAAGGTGAAGGCGATGCGGAGCGACGAGTTCTACATCGGCGGCTACACCGCGGGGCAGGGCAACCGCTCGTCGAACTTCGGCGCACTGCTGCTCGGCGCGCCGGACGGCCACGGCAAGCTGCAGTACGTCGGCAACGTCGGCACGGGGTTCGACGAGGCGCTGCTCGCCGAACTGATGAAGCGCTTCGCGCCGCTCGTCACCAGCACCTCGCCGTTCAAAGCGCGACCGAAGGACGTGAAGTCGCCCACCTGGCTCTCGCCCGAGCTGGTGTGCGAGGTGAAGTACCAGGAGCTGACCGTGGACCGACGGCTGCGTGCCCCGGTGTTCATGCGCCTTCGGGACGACGCGGTGCCGGAGCCGCTGGACAAGGAGGCGGGCGCGTCCGAAGCGTCGCCCGCCGCCGCAGCCGCCGTGGACACGGTATCGGAGGAAAGCTCGCGCGACGCGCGAGCGCATGCCGCTCCCGCCCGGGCGCGGCGCGGCGCCGCGAAGAAGGACGACGCGCTCCACACGCGCACCGACGAGCGCGGCGAATGGGCCGCGCTCGAGACGCGACCGGACCCCGGCTCCACCGAGGACGAGCGCGCCGCGCTGCTCGCGCGCCTCGACGCAGCGGGCGAGAAGGCCGCGCTCGACGTGCAGGGCCACCGCATCTCGCTCACGAACCTCGACAAGGTGCTGTGGCCCGCCGACCGGAAGGCGAAAGCGCATGCCTTCACCAAGCGGGACCTCCTGCGTTACCTCGTCCGCGTGTCGCCGTTCATGCTGCCGCACCTCAAGGACCGGCCGGTGACCATGATCCGCATGCCCGAGGGGATCTTCGGGCAACGGTTCTTCCAGAAGCACTGGGACAACGCGCTGCCGCCGTTCGTGCAGACGATCACCATCTTCTCCGAGAGCAAGACCGAGAGCACGCGGCATCTCCTCTGCAGCAACCTCGCGACGCTGGTCTGGCTCGGGCAGTCGGGGACGCTGGAGCTCCACGTCACCCACGCGCGGGCGAACCTCGCGCCCGACCATCCCGACGCCGGCACCGACTACGCGTCTTCGCTCGCGAGCCTGAAGCGCTCGATCCTCAACCGGCCGGACTACGTGGTCTTCGACATCGATCCCTACATCTACTCGGGGCAGGAGGAGAAGGGCGCCGAGCCGGAGCTCAACGTGCGCGCGTTCACCAAGGCGAAGCACGTTGCGCTGTGGCTCAAGGAGGCGCTCGATAGCATGGGCATCCCCGCGATCGCCAAGACCTCGGGCAAGACCGGCCTGCACATCTTCGTGCCCATCGTGCGCACGCTCGACTTCGACACCGCGCGCAACGTGAGCGAGGCGGTCGGGCGCTACCTGATGAAGAAGCACCCGAAGGACATCACGATGGAATGGGCGGTGGACAAGCGCACCGGCAAGATCTTCATGGACTACAACATGAACGTGCGCGCGAAGACGCTCAACTCCGCCTACTCGCCGCGCGGCGCGCTCGGCGGTCCGGTGTCGATGCCGGTGACGTGGGACGAGCTGCCGAAGGTCGATCCGCGCGACTTCCGGCTCGACAACGTCTGCGAGCGGCTCGAGCGGCAGGGCGACGTGTGGCGGGATGCGCTTGCGATCAAGCGGAAGCTGGAGGGGCTGTTCGGGTAGCTGCGCGACGCCGCCTACCGCCTGCTGCCTACTACGGCATCACCGCAGAGTTCGCGGAGGACGCAGAGGCGAAGGGAGGATGCGAGTCGCGCGCCGGACTCGGGAGACGGGGCTCGCCTCCGGGATCGCTGCACGTCGACGTCGGCGAGCTGCCGTGCGCACTCTGCGGTGAACGCCTTTGTGACGGCTCTTGCGTGCGGAGGCGTGAAGAGACCGCCACGGACGTGTCAGGCGAGGTTCCGAGCGTCGTCCGGTCGGACGGGGCGTGGTCGCCTACTACAGACCTCCCAGCGCCTTGCTCGGCCGGCAAGGTCAGTGTGCAGCGCCGTCGCTTGCGCTATCCGGCAGTCCGTCGATGCCCGGGATGAAGGGACCTCGGGCGTTCCGCTTCCGACCTATTGCTGGCACCATTGCGCAAGTCGAAGGAGTCGCGAATGACCGAGATCATCTTCGTCGTCGAAGAGTCGCCAGAAGGCGGCTACACGGCGAGAGCCATCGGCGAGTCGATCCACACCCAGGCCGAAACCGGTGCCGAGCTGCACGAGCGCGTCCGTGATGCGGTGCGCTGCCACTTCGAGCCCGATGGCGCGCCGCGCCTCATTCGGCTCCACTTCGTGCGGGACGAAGTGAT
>Ga0209254_10001907_pt1 | contig 18818 bp, 16 predicted proteins | sample FrelakmetDIP11DI_FD_187148 | JGI IMG/M metagenome (GOLD analysis project Ga0209254, IMG submission 187148) | Freshwater lake sediment microbial communities from the University of Notre Dame, USA, for methane emissions studies - DIP11 DI (SPAdes)... | ecosystem: Environmental > Aquatic >...
ACGACGTGGATCGCGATCGCGGTCTGGCCGTCGCGGAAGGTCGTGAACTCCTGGGCACGCGCGACCGGAATGGTCGAGTTGCGCGGAATGATCTTCTCGGTGAGGCCGCCCATCGTCTCGAGTCCGAGCGACAGCGGGATCACGTCGAGCAGCAGCCAGTCGTCGCCGGGCGCGCGGTTGCCGGCCAGCAGGTTGGCCTGGATCGCCGCGCCGAGCGCGACGACCTTGTCGGGGTCGATGTTGGTCAGCGGCGTCTGCCCGAAGAGTTTCGCCACCGCCCGCCGCAGGTGGGGCATCCGCGTCGCGCCGCCCACCATCACCACGCCGGTGATGTCGGTGACGCGCAGGCCGGCATCCGCCACGGCCTTGCGGGACGATGCCAGCGTCTTGTCGACGAGGCCGGTCGTCATCCGCGCGAACTCCTCGCTTGCAAGCGTTACGTCGACCACTTCGCCCGTCGAGAGCACGGCATTGATCCGCACCTCCGGCTCGACCGACAGGCGCTCCTTCGCCTCGCGCGCCTTGACCATCAGCAGCCGGGAGTCCTGCGGCGACAGAGGCAGCACGCGCGAATGCTCGATCACCCAGCAGAACAGGCGATGGTCGAAGTCGTCGCCCCCGAGCGCGGAGTCGCCGCCCGTAGCGAGCACTTCGAAGACCCCTTTCGAGAGCTTCAGGATCGATACGTCGAACGTGCCGCCGCCGAGGTCGTAGATCGCGTAGGTGCCTTCGGCGCCCTGGTCAAGGCCATAGGCCACCGCGGCCGCCGTGGGCTCGTTCAGCAGACGCAGCACGTTGAGGCCGGCCAGCCGGGCGGCGTCCTTGGTCGCCTGGCGCTGCGCGTCGTCGAAGTAGGCCGGGACGGTGATCACGGCGCCGACGAGGTCGCCACCGAGAGCCTGCTCGGCACGCTTGCGCAACACCCTGAGGATCTCGGCCGACACCTCGACCGGGCTCTTGATCCCCGCCGCCGTGCGCAGCTGCAGCATGCCGGGCGCGTCGATGAAGTCATACGGCATGTTCTCGATGTGCTCGACATCGCGCATGCCGCGGCCCATGAAGCGCTTGACCGACACGACCGTGTTGCGTGGGTCGACGGTCTGGTGCTTGTGCGCCGGATAGCCGACCTCGGCCGACCCGTCCGGATGGAAACGCACGACCGAGGGCAGCAACGAGAGGCCTTCAGTGTCGTCGAGCACGCCGGGAATGCTGTTGCGCACCGTGGCGACCAGCGAGTTGGTGGTGCCCAGGTCGATCCCGACCGCAAGGCGATGGCGGTGCGGCTCGACCGACTGGCCCGGCTCGGCGATCTGCAGCAGCGCCATCAGGCGGAGGCCCGGGGGGCGTGCATCGCTTCATCGGCCTGGCCGATCTCGGAAGCGAAGCGGTCGATGAACATCAGCTGGCGCACGAGCGAGGCGGCCTGCGCGTGGTCCCGCGTCCCGTCGATCGCGTGCTCGATGGCGGCGAGCAGTTCCTCCCGCTCGCCGTTCATGGTCCTTCGCACGTCGTCCAGCGCCGCGGGGCTGCCCCGCGCGTCGTCGAGCGCCTCGCGCCACTCCATCTGCTGCATCAGGAAGGCCGGCGGCATCGCGGTGTTCGTCTCGGCATTGATCGGGACGCCCGCGCGCTCGACCAGGTAGGCGGCACGCTTCTGCGGCGAGCGCAGCGTCGAGTAAGCCTCGTTGGCGCGGGTTGCCCACTGCATGGCGACGCGGCGCTCCGCCGCGGTCCCGGACGCGAAGCGGTCGGGGTGCACACGCGCCTGGACATCCTTGTAGGCGCGCTCGAGCGCGTTGAGGTCGATCGCGAAGCGAGGCGCCAGGCCGAAGAGTTCGAAGTGGTCCGGATGGGACATGCCGTCGGGCAATGCCATGGGACGGCGCGACAGGCGCCCCCGGTGGGTCAGACGTTGAAGGACTCGCCGCAGCCGCAGCGGTTCTTTTCCTGCGGGTTGTTGAACTTGAAACCTTCGTTCAGCCCTTCGCGCACGAAGTCGAGTTCGGTGCCGTCGAGATACGCCATGCTCTTCGGATCCACGAAGATGCGCAACCCGTGGCTTTCGAACTGCTGGTCCTCGGGCTGCGGCGCGTCCGCGTACTCCAGCTTGTATGCCATGCCGGAACAACCGGTCGTGCGCACGCCCAGCCGCAGGCCGACGCCCTTGCCACGTTTCTCGATGAAGCCGGCGACGTGCTTCGCCGCGCGCTCTGTCATCGTGACAGCCATTTCCGCTCTCCCCTCGTTTTCTATGCCGCCCTGGGCTCGGCAGTCTGCGACGCGCCTTGCTTCCTGCGGTAGTCGTCGATCGCCGCCTTGATCGCATCCTCGGCGAGGATCGAGCAGTGGATCTTGACGGGCGGCAAGGCCAGTTCCTCGGCGATCTGGGTGTTCTTGATCGTGCCCGCCTCGTCCAGGGTCTTGCCCTTGACCCACTCGGTCACGAGCGACGACGAAGCGATGGCCGAGCCGCAGCCGTAGGTCTTGAAGCGCGCGTCCTCGATGACGCCCTGCTCGTTGACCTTGATCTGCAGCTTCATCACGTCGCCGCAGGCCGGCGCTCCGACCATGCCGGTGCCGACGCCGTCGTCGCCCTTGTCGAAGGAGCCGACGTTGCGCGGGTTTTCGTAGTGATCGATGACCTTGGTGCTGTATGCCATTGTCGTTTCCTGCCTTTCCTAAAAAATCGTCTGGCTCCGCCAGTGACTTTTTCCAACTGACCGCGCGAAAGCAGGTTTGAACTTTCGCGCGCCGTTCAATGCGCCGCCCACTGGACCGTGTTCAGGTCGATGCCGTCCTTGTACATCTCCCACAGCGGCGACATCTCGCGCAGCCGCGCGACCTGGCGCGTGAGGAGCTGCACGGTGTAGTCGATCTCTTCTTCGGTGGTGAAGCGGCCGACGCTGAAGCGGATCGAGCTGTGCGCGAGTTCGTCGCTGCGGCCGAGTGCGCGCAGGACGTAAGACGGCTCCAGGCTCGCCGACGTGCAGGCCGAGCCGGACGACACCGCGACGTCCTTGATCGCCATGATCAGGCTTTCGCCCTCGACGAAATTGAAACTCACGTTCAAGTTGTGCGGAACGCGGTGGTCCCAGTCGCCGTTCAGGTACACCTGCTCGATCTTCGAGAGGCCGGCCCAGAGCCGGTCACGCAGCATGCGGATCCGCTCGTTCTCGGTCGCCATCTCGTCCTTCGCGATCCGGAACGCCTCGCCCATGCCCACGATCTGGTGCGTGGGCAGCGTGCCGGAGCGCAAGCCGCGCTCGTGGCCGCCGCCGTGCATCTGCGCCTCGAGGCGCACGCGCGGCTTGCGGCGAACGAACAGCGCCCCGATGCCCTTCGGGCCGTAGGTCTTGTGCGCCGAGAACGACATCAGGTCGACTTTCAGCTGCTGCAGGTCGACGACGACCTTGCCGGTCGCCTGCGCCGCGTCGACGTGGAACACGATCCCGCGGGCGCGGCACATGTCGCCAAGCGCCGGGATGTCCTGGATGACGCCGATCTCGTTGTTCACGAACATCACCGACACCAGGATCGTGTCGGGGCGAAGCGCGGCCTCGAGCTTCGCCAGGTCGAGCAGGCCGTCGGGCTCGACGTCCATGGTCGTGACCTCGAAGCCCTCGCGCTCCAGTTCGCGCATCGTGTCGAGCGTGGCCTTGTGCTCGGTCTTCACCGTGACGAGGTGCTTGCCCTTGTCCTTGTTGAAGTGGGCAACGCCCTTGATCGCGAGGTTGATCGACTCCGTCGCGCCCGATGTCCAGATCAGCTCGCGCGGATCGCAGTTGACGAGCGCGGCGACCTGGGCGCGTGCGTTCTCGACCGCCTTCTCCGCTTCCCAGCCGAACGCATGGCTGCGCGAGGCCGGGTTGCCGAAGTGGTTGCGGAGCCACGGGACCATCGCGTCGACGACGCGCGGGTCGACCGGCGTGGTCGCGGAGTAATCGAGGTAGATGGGAAGCTGCATTTCTCCCTGTTCCTTACGTCAGCACGGGCTCGTTCTTCTGGTCGATGGCAGGCCGCTGCCGCCCCCGATTATCGTGCAGGACCGAGGGAGAGACGCTGCGCCCCGCCTCGGCCATGCGCTGCTTCTGCTGCTCGACGAGGTCGGCCAGGTTCACGGAGTCGAGGTACTCGACCATCTTCGCGTTCAGGTTCGCCCAGAGGTCGTGCGTCATGCAGCGCTGGTCGTCGTGGCAGTTCTCCTTGCCGCCGCACTGCGTCGCATCCAGCGGCTCGTCCACCGCAAAGATGATGTCCGCGACGGTCAGGTCCTTCGCCGGGCGACCGAGCGTGTAGCCGCCGCCGGGGCCGCGGGTGCTCTCGACGAGCTGATGGCGCCGCAGCTTGCCGAACAGTTGTTCCAGGTAGGACAGCGAGATCCGCTGGCGCTGGCTGATGCCCGCCAGCGTCACCGGGCCGTTGTGCTGCCGCAGGGCCAGGTCGATCATTGCCGTCACTGCAAAACGGCCTTTCGTGGTCAGTCTCATCGGTGGTTCCGCCTGTTGGGAGGGGGTCGGAAGGTCAGACTTTCGTCGGCCCGGAAAATTCCCGATTAATTTAGTCGGGATTGTACTAATCCCGACTGTTCAGGTCAACTGAAGAGGCTTCGAACCTTGATCTGGCTCGGGGTGTCTGCGGCGGCCCCCGGGCGCTCGGCCGCGCGCCGACCTCACTGGACGACGCGCGTCTGGTGCCGGCAGGGAACCTCGATGCGGCCGGCAGCGACGCGCAAAGTGCGGAAGCGCGGCGTCGAGAGCCGCGGCCTTCGTACTAACGGGACAAGGCGCCGGCGAGGTCGGCCTTCAGGTCCGCGATCGATTCGAGACCAACGGCGATCCGCACGAGCCCTTCGGTGACGCCCGCGCGTTCGCGCGCCTCCGGGCTGAGCCGCCCGTGCGTCGTGGTTGCCGGATGGGTGATCGTGGTGCGCGTGTCACCGAGATTTGCGGTGATGGACATGATCCGCACGCCGTCGATCAGGCGCCAGGCACGCGCGCGCTGCTCTTCCGGGGAGGCGCCGCCGACGTCGAAGGCGAGCACGGCTCCGGGGAGTGACTGCTGCCGCGCCGCAAGCTCCGCCTGCGGGTGCGACTTCAGGCCCGGGAAGTGAACGCGGGCCACGCCAGGCTGCTGTTCCACCCACTCGGCGAGCTGCTGCGCCGAAGCGCTCTGGGCGCGCATCCGCACTGACAGCGTCTCCAGTCCTTTCAGCAGCACCCACGCGTTGAATGCCGACATGCTCGGACCGGTCGTGCGCAGCACAGGCAGCACCTGGTCGCGGATCAGCGCCTTCGACCCGAGCACGGCGCCGCCGACGACGCGTCCCTGCCCGTCGAGGTACTTGGTCGCCGAGTGCATCACGGCGTCGACCCCGAACTCCAGCGGGCGCTGCGCGACCGGCGTGCAGAAGCAGTTGTCGACGACGGTCACGGCGCCGATCTCCCGTCCGATCTTCGCAAACGCGGCGAGGTCGACGATCTCCATCAGGGGATTGGACGGGGTCTCGCAGAACAGCAGCCGCGTGCGCGGCGTCGCCGCCTCTCGCCAGGCGGCGGGATCGGTGGCACGGACATAGGTGACTTCGACGCCGAAGCGCGCCAGGACGGTCGAGAAGAGCTGCACCGTGGCGCCGAAGACATTGGCCGCGCAGATCACGTGGTCGCCCGCCTTCAGGACGGCCAGGCAGGTCGCCATCAGCGCTGCCATCCCCGACGAGGTCGCGAGGCAGTCCTCGGCCCCTTCGAGCGAGGCCAGCCGCCGCTCGAACATCGAGACGGTCGGGTTGCTGAAGCGCGAGTAGACGTAGCCGGGCTCGGCGCCCGAGAACCGCGCCGCCGCCTGCGCCGCGCTCCCGAACACGAAGCTCGAGGTGAGGAACAGCGCCTCGCTGTGCTCGTTGAACGCGGAGCGCTCGGTGCCGGCGCGCACCGCGCGCGTGTCGAAGTCGAATGGTTCGGACATGAAAAAACCCGCTGGGCCAAAGCGCAGCGGGTCTCGTCTGCTCGCTTTAGCCGTATTTGTTAAGCGCCCGCAAGCTGAAATTCAAATCGGCGCGATGTGAAGGATGATACCCGATGCCTAATCGGCGCCCGCCAGGTTCAGGTTCAGCTGCGACTTCGGCTCGCCGTCGCTGCCGGCCGCGAGTTCGCGTGCCGCTTCGAGCCGATCGAGATACTCGGGCGTGACGTCGCCGGTGATGTAGACGCCGTCGAAGCAGCTCGCCTCGAAGCTCTTCAGGTGCGGCCCCAGTTCCTGCACCGAGCGCTTCATCGCCTCGATGTCCTGGTAGACGAGGCCGTCGGCCTCGATCATCCGCTGGATCTCCTCGTCCGACCGGCCGTGCGCGATCAGCTCGCTGCGGGTCGGCATGTCGATCCCGTAGACGTTGGGGTAGCGCACAGGCGGCGCCGCCGAAGCGAAGATGACCTTGTTGGCTCCCGATTCGCGGGCCATGTGGACGATTTCGCGCGAGGTGGTCCCGCGCACGATGGAATCGTCGACGAGCAGCACGTTCTTTCCCTTGAACTCCGCGGGCAGCGTCGTGAGCTTCTGCCGGACGCTTCTGCGGCGCACGGCCTGCCCCGGCATGATGAAGGTGCGGCCCACGTAGCGGTTCTTGAAGAAGCCCTCGCGGAACTTCAGTCCCAGCTTCATGGCGAGCTGCATGGCCGCCGGGCGCGAGGTGTCGGGAATCGGCATCACGACGTCGATGTCGCCGAGCGGAAACTGCCGCTCGACCTTCTCCGCCAGGTGCTCTCCCATCTTGAGGCGCGAACCGTACACGCTGACCCCGTCCATCACGGAGTCCGGCCGCGCGAAGTACACGTACTCGAAAATGCAGGGATTCAGCGACGCCTTCTCGGCGCACTGCTGCGAGTAGAAGTTGCCGTCGATGTCGATGAAGATGGCCTCGCCCGGCGCGACGTCGCGAACGAACTTGAACCCGAGCCCCTCGAGCGCCACCGACTCGCTCGCCACCAGGTACTCGGTGCCCGCGTCCGTCTCGTTGATGCCGTAGCACAGTGGGCGGATGCCGAACGGATCGCGGAACGCGACTATGCCGTGGCCGGCGATGTGCGCGACGCACGCATACGCGCCGCGCACGCGGCGGTGCAGGCCGGCGACCGCGCCGAAGATGGTCGCGGGATCGAGCGTGTACGAGCTCGTGCCCTCCTGCAGCTCGTGCGCGAGCACGTTCAGCAGGACTTCGGAATCGGAACTGGTGTTGATGTGCCGCCGGTCGATGCGGAACATCTCGCTCTTCAGCTGCTCCGTGTTCGTCAGGTTGCCGTTGTGCCCCAGGGTGATGCCGAACGGCGCGTTGACGTAGAACGGCTGCGCTTCCTCGACGTTGCTCGCGGAACCCGCCGTCGGGTAACGGACGTGGGCGATGCCGACGTTGCCGACCAGGTTGCGCATGTTCCGCGTGCGGAAGATCTCGCGCACCATGCCGTTGCCCTTCCACATCGAGAACGAACTGCCCTGCCCCGTCGCGATGCCCGCCGCATCCTGACCACGGTGCTGCAGCAGTTGCAGCGAGTCATAGAGCAACTGGTTCACCGGTCCCGTCGCAACGACTCCGACGATGCCGCACATGGTCTTCTCCCCTCAGCCCTGCGCCAGCCCGCGCAGGCGATCGAGCGATTCCGGCAACAACGGCGATGCGAATGCTACGCCCGCCTGCAGCCAGGGCAACAACATGGACTGTTTCCACCATCCCGCCTCGGGCACGGGCGTTCCGTTCGCCAGCAGGATTCCAGCCCCGAGCACGAGCGCGGCACGCGCGAAGCCGAAGACTGCACCGAGCAGGCGATCGAGCGTCGACAGCTTAACCGCCGTCATCAACGCCCTGAGCAATGCACCGAGCAGCGCGGCAAGGACCAGCACGCCCGAGAGGATCAGCAGCGCGCCTAGCGCCGTCTGCAGGGTGGGAGGCTCGATCGGCAGCATGGCCCCGACCCGCTCGGCGAAGAAGAACGCAAGCACCAGGCCGAGCACCCAGCCGGCCAGCGACACGATCTCCCGCGTCACCCCGCGCAGCAGTCCAACGAGCACCGACACCAGGAAAACGGAGGCGATGATCCAGTCGACCGTCGGCACGCTCACCTCAGAGCGGGACCAGGTTGCCGGTGATGCCTTGCGCCTTCAGGCGCGCCCGCGCCTTCTCGGCGTCTTCGAGCGTTGCGTACGGACCGATCCGCACGCGATGGCGGACGCCGTCCTTGGTCTCGACCTTCTCCGTGTATGTCGTGAATCCGCCCTTCTTCAGGCGCTCGACGAGTTCGCGCGCCGTCTTTTCACTGGCCGGCGCCGCGGCCTGAACGGCAAACTGCCCGGTTTTCGACGCAGGCGCGGCGGTCTCGGGCGAGTCGGACGCCTTGCGCGGCACTTCCACCTTTGACGGCTTCGCCTCGTCTGTCTTCGTCTCGGACTTGGCTGCGGCCATCGATCCGGAAGGCAGTTTCTGGGCCGCCGGCGCCGCCGACTTCGCTTCTGCCTTCGTCTCGGTTCGGACGTCTGCCTTCGGCTCAGCCTTGGCAGAAGCCGCAACGGGCGCCTGGTCGGGCGGAGGCGTGCCGGCGTCGGCGGCAGGCACCGGCGGCAGCGACAGGCGCGGCGTGAAGGGCGTGCGCTCGCTCGGAATGTCGATCGGGATGTTCTCGCTGACCGGCCTGGGGTTGGGATCGAGCACCATCGGCACGATGATGGCGACGGCCAGCAGCAGGGCCGACGCGCCGATCAACCGATGGCGTGCCCGCGCGCGCAAGCCCGCGGCAGGGTCGAGCCGTGGATCGACGTCGTCGTCTTGCGAATGTGGAGGACGGGAGGCCGGCCTGTCGCCGGCGTTGGCTGTGCGCTTCTTCGAACGCCAGAACGCAAGACCCATCCAGACTCCAGAAGATCCTTACGCAGCAGCCGCCGCCGGGCGCGCGCGGACCGCGCGCATCACCTCGGCAACGGTGAGGAAGGAACCGAAGGCCACGATTCTATCATCGGCCCCCGCCCGCTTTCGCGCGCCGTCGAAGGCCGCCGCGAGGTCCGGGTACTCCGAGATCGCGCAGCCGCCGGTGCCGGCGCGCGCGCGCACCAGCGCAGCGACGGTCGCCGCGTCGCACCCTCGCTCACCGGGAGTCGGAGCGACGTGCCAGTGATCGATGCGGTTGCCGAGCCTGGCGATGACGCCGTCGATGTCCTTGTCGCGCAGCATGCCGAACACCGCGTGCGTGAACGGATGGAAGCCCATGTTGTCCAGGTTGTCGGCCAGCACGGCGGCGGCGTGCGGATTGTGCGCGACGTCGAGGATCACGGCGGGACGTCCCGGCAGGACCTGGAAGCGGCCGGGCAGTTCCATCGTAAGGAGCCCCTGCCGAACGGCCTGCTGCGAAACCGGCAGCCGCTCGGCAAGCACCTCGAGCGCAGCGAGCGCGCCGGATGCGTTGAGCAGCTGGTTGGCGCCGCGAAGCGCGGGATACGGCAGACCGGACCGATGCACTTGCCGACCTGCGTATGCCCACTGCTGCCGGTCGCCCTGGTAGTTGAAGTCGCGGCCGAAGCGCCAGAGATCGGCGCCGATGCTGGCCGCATGCTCGAGCAGCGACCTGGGCGGCGCGGGATCGCTGCAGATCGCCGGCCGGCCGGCCCGGTAGATGTGCGCCTTCTCGTAGCCGATGTCCTCGCGCGTCGGCCCGAGGTAATCCATGTGATCCAGGTCGATCGACGTGACGATGGCGACGTCCGCATCGACGATGTTCACCGCGTCGAGCCGCCCGCCGAGCCCGATCTCGAGCACGAGCGCGTCGAGGGATGCGCGGCTGAAGAGGCGCAGGATCGCCAGGGTGGTGAACTCGAAGTAGGTCAGTGACGTGCTCGCGCGGGCGGCTTCGACTGCGTCGAACTGCTCGATGAGGTCGGCGTCCGCGGCGTCGACGCCATCGATCCGGCAGCGTTCATTGAAGCGGAGCAGGTGCGGCGACGTGTACAACCCGACGCGATAGCCCGCCGCGCGCAGGATGCTGTCGAGCATCGCGCAGGTGGACCCCTTGCCGTTGGTGCCACCGACGACGACTGTCGGCACGTCGAGCCTCAGCCCGACGCGCTCGGCGACCGCGCGCACGCGATCGAGCCCGAGGTCGATGGACTTTACGTGCAGCCGCTCGATGCGGCTCAGCCAACCGGCAAGATCGTCCTTGACCAATCAAGTCGCCGGACGCGTAGCGGCCGGCGCCCCCGAACCGTTAGGCAATCGCGTCCGCCGGCTGCTTCAGCAGCAGCGCGAGCAGCTGCGCGATCTCGTCGCGCATCTGGCGCCGATCGACGATCATGTCGATCGCCCCCTTGGTGAGCAGGAACTCGGCGCGCTGGAATCCCTCAGGCAGCTTCTCGCGCACCGTCTGTTCGATCACGCGCGGCCCGGCAAAGCCGATCAGCGCCTTCGGCTCCGCGATCACGACGTCGCCGACGAAGGCAAAGCTCGCCGACACGCCGCCCATGGTCGGATCGGTCAGCACCGAGATGAAGGGCAGCTTCGCTTCCGCCAGCTTCGCGATCATCGCCGTGGTCTTCGCCATCTGGAACAGTGACAGCAGGCCTTCCTGCATCCGCGCGCCGCCGGTCGCGGTGACGCAGATGAACGGCACCTTCTGCTCGATCGCCACCTTCACGCCCTGCACGAAGCGCTCGCCGACCACCGAACCCATCGAGCCGCCCATGAAGTCGAACTCGAAGCACGCGACCACCACCGGCAGCGCGCGGATCGAGCCGCCCATGGCCACCAGCGCATCGGTCTCGCCGGTGTCGTTCATCGCCTGCTGCAGGCGCTCCGGATACTTCCGGCTGTCCTTGAACTTCAGGGCATCGACGGGCAGCACCTCCTGGCCGATCTCGTAGCGACCTTCGGCGTCGAGCAAGGCGTCGAGGCGCTCCCGCGCCCCGATGCGCATGTGGAAGTCGCACTTGGGGCAGACCTGCAGCGACTTCTGCAGCTCGGCGCTGTACAGCACCGCCTCGCAACTCGGACACTTGGTCCACAGGCCCTCGGGCATCTGCTTGCGCGCCGCGCCCTCCTCGCGCTTGATGCGCGGCGGGAGGATCTTGTCGATCCAGCTCATTCGGTACTCCTCACGCTGCCGCCTTGACAGGGGCCGCATCGAGCGCTGCCCGGATGCCTGCCACGAAGCGCTCCACGGCTTCCGCCGCCGCGTCGCGCGGATTGGATTCGATTTCCTGGACGATGCGCGACCCGATCACGACGGCATCGGCCACCTCGGCAACCGAACGCGCGGTCGCGGCGTCGCGAATGCCGAAGCCGACGCCTACCGGCACGTCGGTCACGCGCCGGATCAGCGGCATCCTGGCAGCCACGCTCGCTGTGTCGAGGTTCCCTGCTCCTGTGATGCCCTTGAGGCTCACGTAATACAGGTAGCCGGAGGCGTGCCGGGCGACCGCCTCGATGCGTTCGTCGGTCGAGGTCGGGGCGAGCAGGAAGATCGGATCGATCCCGGCCGCGCGCATCGACCCGGAGAACTCCTCGCACTCCTCCGGCGGGTAGTCGACCACAAGGACGCCGTCCACTCCGGCGGCCTGCGCCGCCTTCGCGAACGCCTCGCGTCCCATGCGCTCGATCGGATTCGCGTAGCCCATCAGCACGACCGGCGTGGACGAGTCCGTCTCCCGGAAGGTGGCGACGAGTTCGATCGTCGCCCGCAGTCCGACGCCGTTGCGGATCGCTCGTTCGGCGGCGCGCTGGATCACGGGACCATCGGCCATCGGGTCGGAAAACGGAACACCCAGTTCGATCACGTCGGCGCCGGCGCGCGCGAGGGCGTGCATCAACGGCACGGTGAGGTCCGCGTCGGGGTCGCCGGCGCAGATGTAAGGGATCAGGCCCTTGCGGCCCTGCTGGCGCAGCGATGCGAAGCGCGCCGCGATGCGGGACATCACTGGCCTCCCGGGTGGTTGCGCCGGTACTCGAGCGAGGCCTCGCGGCACGACGCGCGGCAGTAGAACTCCAGCCCGCTCGCTTCGGACACGATGTGCAGGTCCTTGTCGCCGCGGCCCGAAAGGTTCACCAGGAGGATCTGGTCCTTGCGCATCGTCGGCGCCAGCTTCGTTGCGTACGCGAGCGCGTGGCTGGATTCGAGCGCGGGGATGATTCCCTCGATGCGGCAGCACTCGTGGAAGGCCTTCAGCGCTTCCTCGTCGGTGGCGCCGACGTACTCCGCGCGCCCGCTGTCCTTCAGCCACGCGTGCTCGGGGCCGACACCCGGGTAGTCCAGGCCGGCACTGACCGAGTGCGTCTCGGTGATCTGGCCGTTCTCGTCCTGCAGCAGGTAGGTCCGGTTGCCGTGCAGCACGCCCGGCGTCCCCATCTGCAGGCTCGCCGCGTGGCGCATCGTCGTCAGGCCCTCGCCCGCCGCTTCCACGCCAATGAGGCGCACCCGCTCGTGCGGAATGTAGTCATAGAAGATGCCCATCGCATTGCTGCCGCCGCCGACGCACGCGATCACCGCGTCCGGTTGCCGGCCGGCCATCTGCGGCATCTGCTCGATGCACTCCTTGCCGACGACGGAATTGAAGTCGCGCACCATCATCGGGTACGGATGCGGTCCCGCGACGGTGCCGATGATGTAGAACGTGTTCTCGACGTTCGTCACCCAGTCGCGCATCGCCTCGTTCAGCGCATCCTTCAGCGTGCGGCTGCCGCTTTCCACCGGTACGACCGTCGCGCCGAGCAGCTTCATGCGATAGACGTTCGCGGCCTGCCGCCCGACGTCCTCGCTGCCCATGTACACGATGCACTCCATGCCGAAGCGCGCCGCCACCGTGGCCGTGGCCACACCGTGCTGTCCCGCGCCCGTCTCGGCGATCACGCGGGGCTTTCCCATCCGTCGCGCGAGCAGCGCCTGGCCGATCGTATTGTTGATCTTGTGCGCGCCCGTGTGATTCAGGTCCTCGCGCTTCAGGTAGACCTGCGCACCGCCGAGCAGCTCGCTCCAGCGCCGCGCGTGGTAGATCGGGCTCGGACGGCCGACGAAGTGCGCGAGCTCGTCATTGAGCTCGGCGACGAACTGCGGATCCGTGCGGTAGCGCTCGTACGCCTCGCGCAGTTCATCGAGCGCGTGCATCAGCGTCTCGGCGACGAACACGCCGCCGTACGGGCCGAAGTGCCCACGCTGGTCGGGCAGGTCGTACACCTTCATGCGGCTTCCCGGAAGATCGTTGCAGACATCGCTCGTTCTCACTGTGGATCGCGCTGGTCCGCCCGCCGGACTGCGTCGACGAAGTCCCTGATGCGCGTCGCGCTCTTGATGCCCGGAGCCTCCTCGACGCCGCTGCTGACATCCACCGCGTAGGGCCGCACTGCCTGCACGGCACGCATCACGTTGTCGCTGTTGAGCCCGCCGGCAAGTATCACTCGCATGGAGCGGCGGGCTGGAATCCGCGACCAGTCGAACGGGCGGCCGCTGCCGCCATAGGCCTCGGACGGCGTGTCGAGGAGCAGTGCCGCCGCAGAGGGAAAAGAGCGTTCGCAGTCTAGCAAATCGACCCCCTCGGCCATGCGCACCGCGCGCACGTATGGCGCACCGTAGCGCGCACACTCGGGCTCCAGTTCGTCGCCCTGAAACTGCAGCACCGCCGTCGGCACCAAGTCGCGCGCGGCCTGCACGAGGTCCGGCGCGGCATTCACGAACAGGAGAACGGGAACAGTGAACGGGCCGAGCTCCCGCGCGAGCGCGCGCAATCGTTGCGGAGCAACGTGGCGCGGGCTGCTCGGATAGCAGACGAAGCCGACGGCATCGGCGCCCGCCGCGCAGGCGGTCGCCACGTCCGCTTCACGGGTCAGTCCGCAGATCTTGATCCGGGTACGCATCCAGCCAGACGGGCACCGCCGCCGAGGGCGCCGGCAGTTGAAACGAAGGATCGTACTCGACCCGCACGAGATAAAGCCCGGCCGGCGAGAAGGTCGGCGCCGCACGTGACCGGTCGCGTGCTTCCAGCACCTCGGCCGCCCAGGCCGGCTCATGGCGCCCGAGTCCCACGTCGACGAGCGTGCCGACGACGTTGCGGATCATGTGGTGCAGGAAGGCGTTTGCGCTCGCGCGCACGCGGATCAGGCGCCCTCGCCTGGCCACGCTCAGTTCGCGCAATTCACGCACCGGCGACGTCGCCTGGCACTCGGCCGAGCGGAACGACGTGAAGTCGTGACGGCCGACGAGGCGCGCGGCCGCTTCGTGCATCGCGGTCGCATCGAGCGGACGAAAGACCCAGCCCGCTCGCGCATGTGCGAGCGGAGATCGCACGGAGTCGTTCAGGATCCAGTAGTCGTAGGTGCGGCGCACCGCATCGAAGCGCGCGTGGAAGACATCCGGCACTTCACGCGCCCACCGCACGGCCATGGAGTGCGGAAGGAAGCGGTTGACTCCGCGCACCCACGCACTGAGCGGGCGGACGGCATCCGTGTCGAAGTGGACGACCTGGTCGAGCGCGTGCACCCCGGTGTCGGTGCGCCCGGCGCAGATCGTGGGTGTCGGCTTCGCGGCGATCGCCGGCAGGGCGCGCTCGAGCGCGTCCTGGACTCCGCGCCCATCCGGTTGGGTCTGCCAGCCCGTGAAGGCGGCCCCGTCGTACTCGAGGCCGAGTGCGATGCGCACGGGAAGCGCCGCGGGTCGCTGCCGACCCGCGGAATTCAGCTCTCGATCTGCTTGATGAGATCGACCGCGGCCGAGCGCTGGTCGCGCGTGCCGTCGCGCATCACTTCATCCAGCAGCTCGCGCGCACCGTCCTTCACGCCGAGGTCGATGTAACCCCGAGCAAGGTCGAGCTTGGTGGCCATCTGCTGCGCGAGCGCGCTGCCGGGTTCCGTTTCGCCACGCTTGGTGGCCGCATCGATGCTGATCGCAGAGAGGTCGAAGTCGATCAGAGGCACCGTGGCCTGCTCGGTGTTCGACGTCAGGCGCGCCGCGGCGTCCTCCGGAAGGCCGGAGAGCATCATCGTGTTGACGCCGGGCGCCTTCATCAGGCCGATGACGGTGGGGCGCGACAGTTCTTCCTCCTGTTCGGCCGCCTTGGCGACCGGAGCAGGCGCCGGCGCCGGAGCGGGCGCCCTGAAGGTGGGCTTCGGCGGTGGAATGTTCAGGTCCAGGTCCGGAATCTGGCCGATAGCGGTCGCCAACGCGGTTGCCATCATTGGCTGCTGGGCGATCGGCGCCGCGATCGGGGCCTCGACGGCAGGCAGCTTCGGAGCCGTGGGGGCACGAGCCGCGTCCTGCAGCGCGTCCATCGTGGTGTCCGGCCCCTGCGTCGTCGGGCCGAAGTTCATCTTCGTCGGCCCGAGGTCGAAGTCGAGCGATCCGAAGTCAGCGTTCTGGGCGGTCGGCGTCGAGATCGTGTTCTTGCTCTCCCCGTCCGTCAGGGTTGCCCGGAACTGAGTCGTCGGCGCATGCGCCGCCGGTGCAGCGACGGGTGCCGGTGCCGGCACGGGAATCGTGTCCGGCATCTTCGTGTCCAGGCGGCTCATTTCCGTGTTGGTCATCCGCGTGTCGACGACCATGCGCGTCAGCGGAGGCGCACCCGACGCCGTATCCGACGACATGGCGGAGTTCGCCGTCAGGCCGGACAAGTCGAGTCCGGCGGTTGGTGCGCCGCTCAGTGTCGACGGACGGCCCTTGGCGGTGTCCGGGTCGAGGCGGAACGCCGTCGCCGGGCCGCGCGCCAGTTCCGTCATCGGGGCGCCAGCGAACATCGGGTTGTCCGGATCCATCGTGCGTCCAAGGCGCAGCGCCTTGGCCCAGTCTTCGCCGGTCGCGCCAGTGCGCTCCTTCAGGTCCTCCGCGATGGTCATGAAGGCCGCCTTGTCGCCACGGCGCGCATGGATCTCGAGCAGTTTCAGTCGCACGGCGTGACGGTCGGGCTGGAGGCGCAGGGCTTCCTTCAGGATGTCCTCGGCCTGCTCTTCGCGGCCGTACGCGATGTACACGTCCGCTTCCGCGACCGGATCGACCTCGTTGGAGTCGAGCTGGGAGGCTGCCGGGATGAAGCTCGAGTTGAACGTGCTCGTTCCTGTGTCGACGCTCTGGCCGCCGGTCGCGCCGAAGAGCGAGTTCGCCTGCAGGCCTTCGTTCGTTTCCTTGAAGCGCTCGGTGCCTTCGGTCTTGCGCTTGCGATAAGCGCTCCAGCCGAAGAGGCCGGCCAGCAACGCAACAATGCCCACGAGCCCGAGCTGCGTCGTCGTGTTGCCCAGCATGTCGACGAACGCGTTCGGAGCCTCCTGCGGCGGCGTGGCCGGCGGCGCAGCCTTGCTCGCCGGCGCGGGCGGCGGCGCTTCGGACTTCGCCGGCTCCGCCTTCGGCGCCTCGGTCGGCGCTACCACCGGGGCGGGTGCCGGAGCCGCTTTCTGCTCGGCCTGCTGCTGCACCTGGGTGCCGGCCTTGCTCTGGACCTCGAGCGCCTTCTTCAACGCCTCGTTGGTGCGCCGCAGCTGTTCGGCCTTCTCCTCTTCTTCCTTCAGCGCGCGCGCTTTCGCGGCGGCTTCGTCCGCTTTCGCGGCCGCCGCAGCCGCGGCGCCCTTGTCGTCGGCCTTTGCGATCTTCAACTGGTCGCCGGCGGGCTGCGCCGCAGCGCCCTTGTCCTCGACCCGGGTCGTGACCTGGCCACCACCCGCGGCGGTGGTCGACGGTGTCGCCGCCGTCGCCGGGGTGCCGGTGACGGCCTGCGCGAGCCGGCTCTTGTACTGCGCGAAGTCGGCGCTCTGGGCCACCACTTCCCGACGCGCTTCGCCGGCCGTGATGGCTGTCGCATCGGACGCGGACGGAATGCTCAGTTGCGCGCCCGCCTTCAGGCGGTTCATGTTGCTTCCGGAAAACGCCTCCGGGTTCTGGCGGAACATGGCAACCAGCATCTGGTCGAGCGACACACCGGCAGGCCGGTTCTCCGAGGCGATCCGACCCAGCGTGTCGCCAGCCTTGACTGTGTAACTGCCTTCCCGAGCGGGCGGGGCTGGCCGAGGAGCCGGTGCCGGCGCCGCCGCGGGCGCCACGGTCGGGGTCGACGGTACCGATGCAGCGGGAGCCGGCCGCGCCGGAGCCGGGGCGGCGACCGGAGCAGGCGGCGCAACCGGCGCCACGACTTCGGCCTGCTGCCGCAACGACGGCGGATCGAGCAGGACCGTGTACTCGCGAATGACCCGGCCCGTGGCCCAGGTGAGCTCGACCATCAGGTCGAGGTACGGCTCATTGACAGGCTGCGGCGAATTGATGCGGACGAAGTAACTGCCGTCGGCCCGCCTTTCGAGGGCAAACTGCAAGTTGCTCAGGGCGGGATTGAATTCCAGGTTCGCGGCGCGGAACGCAGCCGGCGGCGCCAGCTTGACCTGCAGCGTCGGCATTTCGTCACGGCCGACCGCGGTGACCTCGAGTTCAGCCTTCAGGGGCTGCCCCAGCCCGGACTGAACGGTCAGCCGACCCAGACCTGCGGCGTCCGCGTAGGGACTCGCGACGGCAAGTGCGACGGCAAGTGAAACCGCGCACCAAAGGGGCGCGCGAGCGAATTTTTGGGATGGCATTCCGCCCCCTGGCAGTGTGATACAACGTCGTTCGAACATAACATTCATGGACTTAGGGCGGCAAGCTTAGAAATAGCCGTAAGTCCCGCCTTTATGTGAGAAATGCCGCACGCGGGCACCGCTGGAATTCGGCGCCCGGTTGAAATGATCGGCACCGATCAGAGTTTGTTGAGGAGCAGGCGGACCATGCGGCGCAGCGGTTCGGCCGCACCCCACAGCAGCTGGTCTCCGACCGTGAAGGCCGACAGGTACTCCGGACCCATCGCCAGCTTGCGCAACCGGCCAATCGGCACGGCCATCGTTCCACTGATCCGGGCCGGAGATAGTTCGCGGATGCTTGCTTCGCGGGTGTTCGGGATCACCTTGACCCATTCGTTGCCGCGCGCCAACAGTTGCTCGATCTCGGCCAGCGGCAGGTCCTTCTTCAACTTGATCGTGAGCGCCTGGCTGTGGCAGCGCATCGCCCCGATGCGGACACACAGGCCTTCGACGATCAGCGCTCCTGGCTGTCCCATCGCCGGCTTGCCCAGAATCTTGTTCGCCTCGGCCCCGCCCTTCCACTCCTCCCGGCTGACACCACTGCCCAGGTCCTTGTCGATCCAGGCGATCAGGCTCCCGGCGAGCGCCACACCGAAGTTCTCCTTCGGCAACCGGTCGGACATCAGCACCTGTGAAACCGTGCGGTCGATGTCGAGGATCGCCGACTTCGGATCCGCCAGCAGGTCCTTCACGCTGCCGTGCGCAACGCCCATCTGGTCCAGCAGCTCGCGCATGTTGGGCGCGCCGGCGCCGGAGGCCGCCTGGTAGGTCATCGCGGTGACCCACTCGACCAGGTTTTCCTCGAGCAGGCCGTCGAGCGCCATCAGCATCAGGCTGACCGTGCAGTTGCCGCCGATGTAGTTCTTGACGCCCTTGGCGAGCGCGTCCCTGATCACCGGCAGGTTCACCGGGTCGAGGATGATGACCGCGTCGTCCTTCATCCGAAGGGTCGAGGCGGCGTCGACCCAGTAACCGTTCCAGCCGGCGGCCCGCAGTTTCGGGAAGACATCGTTGGTGTAGTCGCCGCCCTGGCAGGTGACGATCGTGTCGCAGGCCTTCAGCGCGTCGATGTCGGCCGCGTCCTTCAGCGTCGGAGCGGCCCGGGCCACTTTGGGCGCCACGCCGCCGGCGTTCGACGTGCTGAAGAACACCGAGTCGAAGAGTTCGAAGTCCCGCTCCGCGGTCATGCGCTCCATCAACACGGAGCCCACCATGCCGC
>Ga0209254_10001908_pt1 | contig 18817 bp, 14 predicted proteins | sample FrelakmetDIP11DI_FD_187148 | JGI IMG/M metagenome (GOLD analysis project Ga0209254, IMG submission 187148) | Freshwater lake sediment microbial communities from the University of Notre Dame, USA, for methane emissions studies - DIP11 DI (SPAdes)... | ecosystem: Environmental > Aquatic >...
CTGGTACGCGCTGGCAGATACCGCCGACGCTGATCATGCCGCGGCGCAGGCCACAAATGATCGCCTGTTGAATGAAGGCGATGTTTTTGTCACGAGCAACTTTGTGCTGGCCGAAGCGATCACGCTCATTCGCTATCACCTGCATCATGCCGCAGCAGTGCGCTTTCATCAGTTAGTGCAGCAAATGATCGCTGGCGGCTTAGTTGAAGTGGTGCGGATCACTGAAGGGCACGAAGCCAACGCCTGGGCGATCTTTGAAAAATACTCCGATCAGAAATTCTCCTACACCGATTGTACTTCATTCGCGGTGATGCAAGAACTCAATTTGACTGATGTATTCACCGGTGATCATCATTTCTTGATCTTGGGCTATTCCGTAGTTTCGTAACTCGCGACCATTCGCTTATTCGTTCTCAGCGAGACATTTGTGTGCACGCAAAACATGCCAGCAGGGGCGGCTCCCACGCCGCCGCTACTCGGGCGTGGGAGCCCGAGCCGCTAACTGCCTGACACGCAAAGCGTTTGCGTGCACACAGACATTTTTGTCTCGCTGATTCCGTTTTCCCCTGTGGTACAATCGTTTCACTCCCTCCTCAGGTGATTCAATGGATTTGCTTCACGGACTCAATCCCCAACAGGCGCGCGCGGTGGAAGCGCCCGATGGGCCGGTGCTGGTTCTCGCCGGACCCGGTTCGGGCAAGACGCGCGTGCTCACGCATCGCGTGGCGTACCTCGTCGAGGTGCGCAAGGTCTGGCCGCGCCAGATTCTGGCGGTGACGTTTACGAACAAGGCCGCGCGCGAGATGCGCGAACGGCTCGATAAGATCCTCGGCCCAACCCGATCGGGCGAGTTGACTCTCGGCACGTTCCACGCCATCTGCGCGCGCTGGCTGCGCCGCGATGCCCCCGAGATCGGCTTGAGCCGCGATTTCGTGATCTTCGACGAAGATGATCAGCAGCAAGTAGTCAAGCGCGTGCTGAACGAGTTGAACATCGATGACAAGAAGTACAAGCCCTCGGCGGTGCTCAATGCGATCTCCAACGCGAAGAACGAACTGATCACGCCCGACATCTATCAGCCGCCCACCTACTGGCACGAGATGATACGCCGCATCTATCCGCGCTATCAGGAACTCTTGCGCCAGAGCAACGGCCTCGACTTCGACGATCTGCTGCTGGAAGTGGTGCGCCTGCTCGATGCGCGCCCGGATATTCTGGCGCGCTATCAAGAGCGCTATCAACATGTCCTGGTTGATGAGTTTCAGGATACCAACACCGTACAGTATGCGCTGATCAGCCGACTGTCGGCGAAATCGCACAACATCTTTTGCGTGGGCGATGAAGATCAATCGATCTACAAGTGGCGCGGAGCGGACTTCCGCAACATTCAGCGCTTCCGCGAACACAACCCCGGCCTGACGCAGATTGTCCTCGAAGAGAATTACCGCTCCACGCAGACCATCCTCGATGCAGCGCGCGGGGTAATCGATAAGAATGTGCAGCGCACGCGGAAGAACCTCTTTACACAGCGATCGGGCGGCACGGCCATCAGCGTGTACGAAGCCTACAATCAGGACGACGAAGCGCAGTACGTCGTCGATACGATTCGGCAGTTGATCAAGAAGGAGCGGTTCAAGCTCTCCGACTTCGCTGTGTTCTATCGCACCAACGCACAGTCCCGCGCGATTGAAGATACGTTCGTGCGGATGGGCGTGCCCTATCGCTTGGTGGGCGGCCTGCGGTTCTATTCACGCCGGGAAATCAAAGACGTGCTGGCTTATTTGCGTCTCGTTCACAATCCGCACGATGCGGTGAGTTTGGCGCGCGTGGTCAACGTGCCCACACGCGGTGTCGGCGCGAAGACGCTGGAGGTGCTCGACGAAGCCTCACGCCGCAGCGGTCATTCGCCGTATCAACTCATTCACGACGCGCCCAATCTCGATCAGGCTGTGCCGGGTCTGACCACCAAGGCGAAACAAGCCCTGCTCAGTTTCGCGCAGCTGATCGATCGCTGGATCGATTCGCCGCAGCGGGCGCGCAGCGTGGCCGAATTGATGGATCTCGTTTTGCGCGATTCGGGTTACTTCAAATACGTCAACGACGGCACCGACGAAGGCCGCGACCGCTGGGACAACATCAAGGAACTGCGCAACGTCGCGTCGGATTACACGCAGGCGCTGGGCGATGATCCCCTGGCGCATTTTCTGGAAGACGTGGCGCTGGTCGCCGATGTCGATTCATTGAAAGATCAAGTCGATGCGCCGGTGCTGATGACGCTGCACGCGGCGAAAGGCCTGGAATTCCCGATCGTTTTCATCACCGGCATGGAAGAAGGTCTGCTGCCGCATTCACGCTCGCTGGAAGATCCAGACGAAATGGCCGAGGAGCGCCGCCTGTGTTACGTGGGCATCACGCGCGCCAAAGATCGCGTGTTCTTGTCCTATGCCTTCCGCCGCACGATGTGGGGCAGCAGCGACGTGGCTACACCTTCGCGATTCCTGAGTGACATTCCCAAAGCGTTGGTCAGCGGATCGGCTTCGTTTGCCGATGTGCGACCCAGAGAAGCGGCCGCGATTCGCGCTTCGACGTGGGTGACGCCCGAGGGGGCCATGCCCCCCCGATCGGCTGCCGCACCCTCGCGCGAATTACAGTTCCGTGCGGGGCAGCGTGTGAAGCACACGCAATTCGGCGAAGGCATCGTGATCGAGAGCAGACTCGATCGCAACGACGAAGAAGTGACGGTGGCCTTCAAGAAGGCCGGCATCAAGCGTCTGCTGTCGAGCTTTGCAAACTTGCAAAAACTACCGGGATAAAATGGGACACAGACACTTGCACCGCACTGCGTGCGGCGCAGTGCAGGTGTTTCACGGATGAACACGGATTGATTTTGAAATCCGTGTAACACATGCGGTGCAGTGCTCCCGTCTGTGTTCATCTGTATCCAACAGCCATGCAAAAACTTCTCATCGACGGCCACAACCTCATCGGGCAGACGCCGGACCTGTCGCTGGCCGATCCCAACGACGAGCAGAAGCTCATCGTGATGCTGCGTAAATATGCGGCGCGCAAGCAGGCACGGATCGTGGTGGTGTTCGATTCGGGAAATCCTGGCGGAAGGTCAAAAGAACTATCGGGCGGCAATGTCACCGCCATCTTTTCCGGATCGCACACCATTGCCGATCGCGTCTTGATGGAACGCATCCGCGAGTTGAAGCAGCCGGGTGATTGGGTGGTGGTCTCATCTGATCGGGAAGTGCAGCAAGCCGCGCAGCGCCGCAAGATGAACGTGTGGAGCTCGGCCGATTTTGCGAAGAAGATGGGGCCGCCTCCGCAGCGCGACGCCTCGGCAGAACCGCTGACGGCGAAGGACAGCGGCCTGACCCAATCTGAAGTGGACGAGTGGCTGCGTTTGTTCAAGCAGGAGCGGAAGTAAATGGACATCGCCGATCAGATTTCTCAGCAAGTGAACGATGCCTTGACGGCCGTGCCGCTGTTGTTGCAGCGCCTGATCGTCGGCTTGATTGTGTTTGCGCTGGGGTATGCGATCACGCGCCTCGTTCAGTATCTGGTCGTGCGCGCGGTGCGCCGCACGCCGGGTGGCGTTACCGTCGAACATGCCCTGTCGCGTGTCGTAGCCATTATCGGCATTACGCTGGCGTTCCTGACGGCGCTCTCGACGATGGGCGTGGACATCGGCGCGTTGATTGCGGCGCTGGGCCTGACCAGCTTAGCGATCGGCTTGGCGCTCAAAGACACGATCGAGAATGCCATCACCGGCGTGCTGCTGTTGATTCAACGGCCGTTCAAAGTAGGCGATGTGATCAAGGTGAGCGATGTAACGGGCACGGTGGCCAATGTCGCGATCCGCACCACCAACATCAAGACCTTTGACGGGCTGCACGTCTTGATCCCCAATCGGCACGTCTATAACGAAGTCATCACCAACTGGTCGTATTATCCTACGCGCCGCGTGACGGTGACGTTGGGCGTGGCCTACGAGACTGATCTCGCGCGGGCTGCTCGCGTTTTGAACGAGGCGGTTGCCGCTGTGCCGGGCGTGCTGGCCGATCCGGCACTGCTGGTGTCGTTCGAAGGGTTTGATGAGAGTTCCATTCGCATGGTGTTCCGGTTTTGGATTGACTGGCAGACGACGAATGCGGTGGATCTTCAGACGCAAATGACCCAGGTGATCATGGATGCGGCGCACCATGAAGGGATCAACATTCCTTACCCGATCCGCACGGTGCTGCTGCAGAACCCGATCGAACCAACGGCGCCAAACGCAGCGACTCGCTGATTATCAGCGAGTCGCTTTTCTTGGTGGGCCCAGCTGGGGTCGAACCGGCAACCAACGCTTTATGAGAGCGCTGCTCTAACCTTTGAGCTATGGGCCCCATCACACAGCGATCATTATAAGCAGTTACACAATCTCCGTCAAACCAAACCAGCCGCAGGTAACCGACCCGCGGCTGGCAACCGTTGAAGAGCCGCATCCGCTTACAATGCCTGTGTGACGTCGCCGCGCATCTGCCGGCTCACGGTGACGACGGCAGCCACCGTAAAACCGAACCTCTCCGCCAGCACGCCTGCCGGGGCCGAGGCGCCAAAGCGCTCGATGCTCATGATCTTACCCTGATCGCCCACGTACTTGTGCCAGCCCTGCGCTACGCCGGCCTCGATGGCCAGACGCGATTTGACGTGCGGTAACAGCACGCTCGCGCGATAGTCGCGCGGCTGCGCATCGAACAATTCCCACGAGGGCAAGCTCACCACGCGCGCCCGAATGCCCCGCTTCGCCAATTCATCGCGCGCCCCCGCGGCCAGCGCTACTTCTGATCCGGTGGCGATCAGAATGATGTCGGGCGTGCCCTCCGTGTCGATCAGCACGTAACCGCCCTTACGCGCACCTTCCGCTGAAGCCACGACCGATCGATTGAAGGTGGGCACGGCCTGACGGGAAAAGATCAACGCGGTGGGGCCGTGCTGCCGCTCGACGGCGATCTGCCACGCGACAGCAGTCTCGTTCGCATCGGCGGGGCGGATGACGACGAGATTGGGGATGGTGCGCAGTGCAGCCAGGTGTTCCACCGGTTGATGCGTAGGGCCGTCCTCGCCCAGGAAGATGCTGTCGTGCGTGAAGACGAAGATCACACGTTGCTCCATCAGTGCCGCCAGGCGGATCGCCGGGCGCATGTAATCGGCGAATTGCAGGAACGTCGCCGTGAAGGGAATCACGCCGCCGTGCAGGGCGAGACCGTTGCTGAGACTGCCCATGGCATGTTCGCGCACGCCATAAGGAATGTTGCGCCCGGCGTAACTCCACACGCCACCCACGGCGCCTTGCTTGTCGCTGACGGGAGAAGTTGGATTTTGGAAATCGCCCAGGCCTTTCAGGGCCGTGTTAGTCGATGGATTCAAGTCGGCTGAACCGCCGATGATCTGCGGCACCTTCGTGGCGATGGCGTTGAGCACTTGTCCGCTGCTGACCCGTGTCGCTTGACCCTTGCCTGGCGGGAACGTGGGCAAATCTTTGTTCCAATCTTGCGGCAGTTCGCCTTTAAAAACGCGCGAAAATTCCGCCGCTAGTACAGGATAAGCAGCGGCGTAAGCGTCGAGTTTCTTTTGCCACGCGGCTTGCTGCGCCTCGCCAGTTTCGATCGCCTCGCGAAAATGATCGAGCGCTTCGCTGTGAATGTAGAAGGGCGGCTCCACGGGCCAGCCCAGATTTTCTTTGGCAGCCTTCACTTCGTCGGGGCCAAGCGGCGAGCCGTGCGCTTCGAAAGTGTTCTGCTTGTGGGGCGCGCCGAAGCCGATGATAGTGCGGACACGAATCAACGTGGGATGTTGAGTTTCCAATCGGGCGGCCGAGAGCGCCGCTTCGATCGCCGCCAGATCGTTGCCATCCTCCACCAGCAGCACCTGCCAGCCATACGCCTCGAAGCGCTTGGTCACATCCTCGGTATACGTGAGATCGGTGGCACCCGCCAGCGAGATGCGATTGTCGTCGTAGAGATAAATCAACTTGCCCAACTGCCAGTGCCCGGCCAGCGAGGCGGCTTCGTGCGAGACGCCTTCCATCAGATCGCCGTCGCTGACGATGCCGTAGGTATAGTGATCGACGATCGCATGATCGGGTTGATTGTAGCGCGCGGCCAGGTGCGCTTCGGCCAGCGCCAGTCCCACACCCATCGCAAAGCCCTGGCCCAGCGGACCGGTGGTCACTTCCACGCCAGGCGCCAGGCCGTATTCAGGATGCCCCGGCGTCTTGCTGCCCCACTGCCGGAAGTTCTTGATCTCGTCCAGCGACAGATCGTAGCCGGTGAGATGCAGCAGCGAGTACAGCAGCATGGAGCCGTGCCCGCCCGAGAGCACGAAGCGATCCCGATCGGGCCAGCCGGGATCGATCGGGTTATGGCGCAAAAACTTGGTCCACAAAACGTACGCCAGCGGTGCGGCACCCATCGGCAAACCGGGATGGCCGGAGTTCGCCTGCTGCACGCCGTCGACGGACAGGAAACGAATGGTGTTGATGCACAGTTGATCGACGTTGGAAGCGGAGGGCATAGGGTTCACCTGTGTGGACGCGAAGCCGCGCCCGTGAGATAGGGGCAATTATACGCCAAAACCCGGCCAGCGAATTGGCAAAATATGATATACTCGCCAGCACTTCAGTTTTTGCGGGAAAGCAGGTGAGACGATGGGCATTGGAATCATACTCGACCTGATCATTTTGTTTGCGCTGTTGGGCGGCGTGCTGTGGAACATGCGGCGCGGTTTTCTGCGCGCCCTCATCGGGCTCGTCATGCTGTTCCTGGCCATGACGGTAGCTGCGCTGCTCTATCGCGTCCTGCTGAACTGGTTCGGCGCCAACGTGGGCGCAGGCGCGGCAAACCGCACTTCCGGCCCTTACGTGTTTGGCTTCATGATCATCGTCTTCTACGCTTTTTTTGAATACATGGTCAGCCGCAATTATCCCGAGCTGCGCATTCAGCGCCTAGGCGTGTGGGACAACATCCTGGGCGCGGTGGTAGGCATTGTGTGGTCGATGTTGGCCATTGGCCTGTTCCTGCTGACGGTGGATTTTTGGACTACAACCGTGGGACGTGGCACACCGGCCGTCGATCTGTTTGGCGATCTGCTGGCCACATCGTGGCTGGCCGGAGTTTTTCGCCAGTTCTTTGTCCTGGTGTTGGCGCCGTTGAAGCTGCTGTTCCCGGGCGGCTTGCCGGAAGTCTTCCTGTATTTTCCGCGCTGAGTCGTGATTGCCGATAGGTCTGGATAACGGGGGAACCGCTACGATGTTCCCTCGTTTGTTTTGCCTCACCCCCGACCCCTCTCCTGGATACAGGAGAGGGGAGCGCGGCGAGGTCTGGAGTGAAGAGTCATGCTCGAAGCACACCACTGGAATACACTCGAACTCCCGAAAGTTCTGGCGAAACTTGCCCGTTACACCGCGTTCTCGGCCAGCACCGAATTGGCGCTGGCCCTGGAACCTTCCACCTTTGCCGACGTGGTGCAGCAGCGCCTGGCGGAAACACGCGAAGCCCGATCGCTCCTCACCACGCGCGGCGATCTCAGCATCGGCGGCGTGCACGATGTGCGCCCACTGGCCGAGAACGCCCTGCGCGGCGCGCGCCTGCTGGTGCCTGATCTTCTGGCGATTCGCAACACGTTGGTTGCGTCCCGCGACCTGCGCCGCTCGCTGCTCAAACTGGAACCTCAATACCCCCGATTGGCCTCGGCCGCTCACCGGTTGTATGAATCCACCGGCATCGTCAACGAGATTGGCCGCTGCCTGGACGAGAACAACGGCGAAGTGCGCGACGACGCCACGCCGGAACTGGCCGATGCGCGGCGATCGCTGCGCGAGGTTTTTACGCGCGTGCAGGAAAAACTACGCCGCATCGTGGGCAATTCGCGCAATGCGCTGTACTTGCAGGAAACCATCATCACGCAGCGCGGCGGACGCTACGTCATTCCCATCAAGGCTGACTTCAAAGGCCGCATTCAAGGCATCGTGCACGATCAATCGGCCAGCGGCGCGACGTTGTTCATCGAGCCGCTCTCGACGGTCGAGCTCAACAATCAGCTGCGCGAACTGCAACTGAAAGAGCAGCACGAAGTGGAACGCGTGCTGATGATGCTGTCTAATCTCGTGGCCGCCGACGCGCAGCCCATCATCTACACCGTCGAAGCGCTGGCCGACATCGACGTGATCTTCGCCAAAGCGAAATACGCCGACGACACCGATGCGATCGAGCCGGCGCTCGAGAACAGCCCCCGCGCCACGCTGCGCTTGATCCGCGCCCGGCATCCGCTGCTCGATCCGGCGACCGTCGTGCCCATCGACATCGATCCTGATCCGAATACGCACATCATCGTGTTGACGGGGCCCAACACTGGCGGCAAGACGGTCACGTTGAAGACCGCCGGCCTGCTCGCATTGATGACCCAGTGCGGCTTGCACATTCCATGCAGCGCGGGTTCGGCGCTCAGCATCTTTGAAGACATCTATGCCGATATCGGCGACGAGCAATCGATCGAGCAGAGCCTCTCGACGTTCTCGTCGCACGTGGTCAACATCACCGGCTTCATTGATCGGATAGGGCCAAAGTCGCTGGTGCTATTCGACGAACTGGGCGCGGGAACCGATCCAACTGAGGGTTCCGCGCTGGCTCGATCGATCCTCGATCACGTTAAAGACACGCAAGCAATGACGCTCGTCGCCACGCACTACCCTGAACTGAAGGTGTGGGCGCACACGACCGAAGGCGCAGCGAACGCCTCGGTGGAATTCGATCCCGAAACGCTGCGCCCGACTTACAAACTCACGATCGGGTTGCCGGGACGATCAAATGCCTTTGCGATTGCGACGCGCCTCGGCTTGAAATCCGACATCGTCGCACACGCCAAATCGATGGTGGCCGAAGGCGATCTGAAAGTGGAAGATCTGCTGGCGGAGATCCATCAGCAGAAGGAAGCCATCACGCAGTCGCGCGTGATCGCCGATCGGGCGCGGCGCGAAGCCGAGACGACCTCGCGCCAACTGCGCGAGCGTCTCAACAAGATCGAGGACGAGCGCGCGGACATTCTCGATCGCGCCCGCGCTGACGTGCAGGCGCAAGTGGAACTGCTGCGCGAAGAGATCGATCGGCTGCGGAGGAAACTGTCGGATGTGCAGAAGCCGGAAGTGGCCGCGGCTGCCGCCGAGATCATCGAAGAGATCAAGCAACTCGAAGAACAGGCTGAAGCGATCGTGCCCACACCCACGCCCATCGAGAAACCGGCGCTGGGATCACGCCGCAAGCCGCACGTGGGCGATACCGTGTTTGTCGAGCGCATCGGTTCGACGGCGGAAGTCACCGCGCTTGATCGCGGCCTGATCGAAGTCGCCATCGGTTCGCTGCGCATGAAGGTCAAGCCCGATGAAGTGGAATGGCGCGCGTCGCCAAAACATACCGAATCCGTCGCTGCTCCTTCGCGCGTGCATCTCACCTCGCAAGCGCGCATGGAGATTGATCTGCGCGGGCTGCGTGTGGACGATGGCCTGGCCGAACTCGAACGCCAACTCGATGCGGCATACCTGAACGGCATGCCGTTCGTGCGCATCATTCACGGCAAAGGCACCGGCGCGATGAAGAAGGCCGTACGCGAGGCGCTGCACACCAATCCGCACGTCAAGCGCTTTGAAGGCGGCAAGGATGAAGAAGGCGGGGAGGGTGTGACGATTGCGTTTATGCAGTCGGATGCATAAAGCCAGCCACAGAGTCACGGAGACACAGAGAAAACATCTGCAATAACTCTGTGTCCTCCATGTTCTCCGCGGTTAGTCATTCTGTGTTACAAATTATTCATGACCTTCTTCATCGGCTCCGCCGTGTGGGCGCATCAAGGTTGGGTGGGCAACTTCTTTCCGAAAGGGACGAAGCAAGCCGACTATCTGCGCGAGTATGCGAAGCGCCTGACCACGGTCGAGGGCAATACGACGTTTTGGGCGACACCGTCGGTTGAAACCGTTCTGCGTTGGGCGCAAGATACTCCAGCCTATTTTCGTTTCTGCCCCAAGCTACCACGCGGCATCAGCCATGCCGGGCAGTTGATGCCGCATCTCGGCGAGGCGCAGCGCTTCATCGAGTTGATGCGTAACCTCGGCACGCGCCTTGGGCCGCTGTTCCTCCAACTCCCGCCGCGCTATTCGCCCAAGTTGATCAATGACTTGCAGAAGTTTCTCGCCGCCTGGCCGCGCGAGGTGAAACTCGCTATTGAGGTGCGCCACCTCGATTGGTTCGGCGAGCCGCACCACTCCGCGTTGAACGATCTGCTGCGGGCACATGACGTGGCGCGCGTGCTGATCGATACGCGGCCGATTCGGAATCTACCCGACGCGAAGATCGAAGGTGGCAAGGTGCAGGTGCTGCTGGAACAGGCGCAAGAACGCAAGCCCGATGTGCCGCTGCTGCCCGACCGGACGGCTTCGTTCGCGTTCGTGCGCTACATCGGCAACCCGGATGTGCCGGCGAATGATTCATTGCTAGACGAATGGGCTGATCGAATGGCGGGGTGGCTGAAAGAAGGGGCGACGATCTTCGCGTTTTGTCACTGCCCCGACGAAACCTTCTCCCCGCAGATTTGCCGGGAACTGCATCAACGTGTGGCCGCGCGGGCGCAGGTCTATCCGCTGCCGTGGGATGTGGTGATGCAAGATGACGTCTCGTCCTACACGCAAGCCTCGATGTTTTGAATTCAATTGGACACGGATTTCACGGATAAACACGGATAAGAGATAAAATCCGTGTCATCTGTGTTCATCCGTGTCCAAGTGCTTTCTACTTCAATTCAACTTCGCGCCGCACTGTTCCCGCCCGCGCGTGCCGCGCTTCGAGCTTGAGCGCGCCGCCGTTGGGCGCGGCGATGACCCACTCGGCCTTCACGCGATCGGGCGTGCCTTCGTCGGTTGACCAGATGAGGCTGCGCTTCTGGAAGCGTCCTTCCAGTTGGCCGCACTCGATCTTCTTCTCGCCGTTGATCAGCGTCGCCCCTTCGGGCAGGGTCAACTCCACTTCGATGGGGCGCACGGCCTTGCGATCGAGCGCCTTCTGCGTGACGTTCGTCGGCAGCCAGCCCGTGTTGCACAGCACCAGCCGGATATGATATACGCCTTCACCAACAGGCTTCACGTCGAGCGAATGCACTTCCATCTTCGGCGAGATCAGCAAATGGAAGATGGCGAAATCGCCGTGCGGCGCGATCTCTTTCTCCAGGAACTCCGCAGGCGGATTGGTCCAGCAATACATGAAGTCCCAGCCGCCCAATTCCACCGGCCCCAACTGCGGATGCTCAAACGGATACCAATCGACGTAGCCCTTGCGATTGAGCACCTCGTCATTCCACTTCAGCAGCTTGAGATCGTCTTCGACGGGATGATCGCGTATCCACTCGATCAGGTGGTAGTCCTTCAAGCCGATCTGCTGCTGCGGACTCCAGAACTCGGTCGTCCACGCATATACGCCGACGTGGTCATACATCCAGTCGTCCGAGCCGCCGCGAATGACCTGCTTCGGCTCGTACTTGAAATCGTGAAAGACCGACTTGGCCGGATAGCCCGTGATTTTCGTCGCGCGCTCGCCGATGGTTTTGTAGGCGCGCAGATCGGCATTGGGAAAATCGTCATCGGGATGGCCGGAGTAGGGGCGCAGGTGCACACCGCTAAAGGTGTGATAGGCAATGTACCCCGTGATGTTGGGCCGATCGATCACAGCCTGTACCTCGGCGCGAATTTCCGGCTCGGAAGTGGGATACGGCCCCGCGCCGTGCTGATCGCCTTCCGGCGCCCACTCCATCGGATACTGGCGGTTGAGATCAAGACCGTGCAGCGAGGGCGCAGTCTTGATCGTGACGCCGTCGTAGTTTTGGATCGTGCCCTCGGTCAACAGTCGATAGAACTCGCCGCCCGATGCTTCGTCAGGTTCGCGCGGAATCAACAAGCGTGGATCTTCGGGATAGGGTTTCCACGCACCATTGGGATCACACACGCGCATCAGCAGGATGCGGCCATCGCCGTCGAGGTCTTCTTCGATCAGGCCGTCCTGCTGATCGGTGCGCGGATAGGGGCGCACACTCGATCGGATGAACCTGGGCCGATCGGCCAGCGCCAACTCTGCGCCATCGGGATTCAGGCGAGGGATAATGTAGAAGGCGCGCGTATCCAGCACTCGCGTCACTTTTTCATCCACGCCATATTGCGTAAGCAATTTGTCGATCAAGTGCAGCGCCGCCGTGCAGCCGGTGACTTCGGTGGCGTGGATATTGGCCTCGATGAAGAAAGCGGGCTTGTCGGTATCCGGGCTGGTGGCGAAGTTGGTGACGGTCGCCAGCCAGATGTCGCGGCCTTCGAACGATTTGCCGATCGAGGCCAGCTTGAACCGATCGGGCTGTTCACCCGCCCAGGCTTTGAGAATTGAAGTAAGTTCATCATACTTGTAGAATTTATCGAAACGGACAGGGGACATGGTCAATCTCCCGGAGAGGATGGCGCGATTGTAACCTCTTTCCCAAGTTTGGGCGAGGGCTGTTTGTGACGATCCCCAAGTCGTGGTACAATCTCGCCGCAGTTTGAAATACACGGCGCGGTGTCACAGCCACTGCGTGCGTGATAAAACCAAGGAGTCAAGCATCATGCTGTCGAAGGACGAGAAAACCAACATCATCACCGAGTATCACACGCACGAGACGGACACGGGTTCGCCCGAAGTGCAAATTGCCATGTTGACGGCACGCATCAATCAGTTGACGGAGCACCTCAACACACACAAGCACGATCAGAGTTCACGCCAGGGCCTGCTGCGCATGGTCGGCCAGCGCCGCCGCCAGTTGGCCTATCTGGCCCGCACCAACCCGGCGCGGTATAAGGAATTGCTGGGGCGCCTGGGCCTGCGCAAGTAAGCTGTAAGCTGGGCAGTATCGTATTCGAAATGAAGCGAGTAGATGCCGAGTCTGTCATCTACTCGTCTTGTTTTGTTATCAATATCACGCGCGTGAGATGGAGAGCAGGTATTGGAGCGAGAGAAAGTCAATGACCAATGAACAATGACAAAAGACAAAATAGGGACGTACTCGTTTGTCATTTGATCATTTGTCATTGTTTATTGATTCGCTTTCGCTCCAGTCCCTGACCTCCAGCGCGCCAAACCTATGGAGGTTTATTCTAATGAAAGAAGCACAACGATTTACAACGACTGTCGGTCGTGACACCATCACGATCGAGACCGGCAAACTGGCCGGGCAAGCTAACGGCGCGGTGACAGTGCGCCTGGGCGACACCATCATCCTGACCACGGCCACCATGGCCCGCACACCGCGTGAGGGCATCGACTTTTTCCCGCTGAGCGTGGAATACGAAGAGCGACTGTATGCCGCGGGCCGCATTCCCGGCTCGTTTTTCCGGCGTGAAGGCCGGCCCGGCGAAGCCAGCATTCTGATCTGCCGCCTGACCGATCGGCCGCTGCGCCCGCTGTTCCCCGCTGATTTCCGCAACGACGTGCAAGTGGTCATCACTTCGCTGTCATCCGACGGCGAGCATCAGATCGACATTCTCGCCATCAACGGTGCGTCGACGGCGCTGACCATCAGCGACATTCCGTTTTACGGGCCGGTCGGCGCGGTGCGCGTCGGCTACATCGGCGGCGAACTGGTGATCAATCCCACCGCATCCGAGATGGATAACAGCACGCTCGATCTGCGTATCGCCGGAACCAGGGAGGCCATCCTCATGGTCGAGTGCGGCGCGAACGAGATTCCCGAAGACCTGATGGTGGAAGCGTTGGACTTCGGCCACAAGTCGCTGCAGCCGATGATCGATCTGCAGATCCAGATGCGCGAAGCGCTGGGCAAGCTCAAGAACGGAACCTATCCCAAGTTCCTGGTGCCGGAAGAGAAGGTCAACGCGGTGCGCGCGCAAGTGGGCAGCGGCATGGTCGACATCTTCGAGAAGGGCGGCATGAAGGCTGACGTCTATGGTGCGCTCGACGTGCTGCAGGACTCAGTCGTCGAGGCGTTGAAGGAAACGGTCGACGCCAAGACGATCGGCATGGTCATTCACGATCTGGAAGCCGAAGTCGTGCGGTCGCGCATTCTCGATCGGGGTGTGCGCCCCGACGGCCGCGGCCTGACGCAGATCCGCCCGCTGGATGCCGAAGTCGATCTCAGCCCCCGCGCGCATGGATCAGGCTTGTTCACGCGCGGCGAGACGCAGGTGTTGAGCATCGCCACGCTGGGCACGCTGAAAGACAAGCAGGAGTTGGACGGCCTCGACGTCGACGACTACAAGCGCTATCTGCATCACTACAATTTCCCGCCGTACTCGACAGGTGAAGCCAAGCCGATGCGCGGTTCATCGCGCCGCGAGATCGGTCACGGCGCACTGGCCGAGCGCGCGTTGATCCCGGTGCTGCCCACCGAACAGGAATTCCCTTACACCATTCGCGTCGTCAGCGAAGTCATGTCGTCCAACGGCTCCACCTCGATGGCGTCCGTGTGCGGTTCGACGCTCTCGCTGATGGATGCGGGTGTGCCGATCAAAGCGCCGGTGGCCGGCATCGCGATGGGCTTGATCAGCGACGGTAGCCGCTTTGCCATCCTCACCGACATCCAGGGCATGGAAGATCACCTGGGTGACATGGACTTCAAAGTGGCGGGCACGACGGAAGGCATCACCGCGCTGCAGATGGATATCAAGATCAAGGGTCTCTCCAAAGCGATCATGGAGCAGGCGTTGGCGCAAGCCCACGAAGCGCGCATGACCATTTTGGATGTGATCAAGAGCGCGATTGCCGAGCCTCGACCCGAGTTGAAGGAACATGCGCCGCGCATCACGACGGTGCACATCAACCCCGAGAAGATCGGCGCCCTCATTGGCCCCGGCGGTAAGAACGTGCGCGGCATTCAGGACGATACGGGTGCCGTTATCGACATTCACGAAGACGGCACGGTCTACATCGCCGCGACGAATGGCGTGATGGCCGAAGCGGCCCGCGCGCGCGTCGAAGGTCTGACGGAGAGCGTGGAGATCGGCAAGATCTACACGGGCAAGGTTGTGCGCATCACGGACTTCGGCGCGTTTGTGGAGATTCTGCCCGGCACTGACGGCATGGTGCACATCAGCCAGCTGGCCGATTATCGTGCCCCGACCGTCGAGTCGGTGGTGAAGATGGGCGACGAAGTGATGGTGATGGTGACCGATGTCGATGCGGGCGGCAAGATTCGATTGAGCCGCCGCGCGGTGCTGGAAGGGCTGACGCCCGAACAGGCGCGCGAGATGGACAAGCCCCGATCGAGTGGTGGCGGCGATCGAGGCCGCTCTGGCGGTGGTGATCGACGCGGCGGCGGTGATCGACGCGGCGGTGGCGGCGACCGCAATCGGCGCTAGTCAATAGCCAGAACCTCTCGCAGAGACTTTCCTGCGAGAGGTTTGTTTCTGGTATGATCATGATGAGTGAAGAGTGACGAGTGAATGGCAAACAGTGATGATTCGCACTTCACTCGTCACTCTTCACTTTTCGATATATCGACCATGACATCGTCTGTACTTTCTTTCCGCCCCGTTTGTCCTGAAGATAGGGAACGCATCATCGCCTTCACGTTCAATACGTGGGGTGACAATGAAGACGACTACATCAAGGACGTTTTCGACGAGTGGGTGGCTGATCCGCGCGGCGAGTTCACCGCCGCCGTGATCGATGATCGCGTCGTGGGCATTGCCAAGCTCACTGACATGGGTGACGACGAATGGTGGTTCGAAGGCCTGCGGGTCGATCCGGCGTGTCGACGGCAGGGCATCGCCAGTGAATTCAATCGCTATCACGTCGATCTAGCCAAACGGTTAGGCGGCAAGGTCGTGCGTTACATGACGGGCGGCGGCAACGTGGGCAGTCAGGCCATCGGCACACAAGCAGGTTTTCAACATATCCTCACGTACACCGCACATCTGGCGAGGGTATCAAGCGAGTATTCGTTGCCAACTCTATTGACCCTCACCGACGTTCCCGCCCTCATGTGCTGGATCGATTCGCCGTTGATGCATCATTTGCACGGTGTCTATCGCAACGCATGGATCGCCAAGACGCTGACGGAAGCCGAGCTGCGCCGCGTGGTTGAAGCGAATCTCGTGTTCGGTCTGAAGGGCGATCACGATCAAATCGTGGCGTGGGCGCTGCTGCGTCCTGCTGAGTACGACGACGACAGCGAAGACAGCGAGCAGCACCGCCTACGCGTCGATCACTTCGACGGAGAACCGAGCGCCGTGACAGAACTCGCCCGGCAAATCCGCGCGCTGGCGGCCTCACGCCATCGGTCCGAAATCAGCGCGGGCATCTGTGACTATCCGCCTTTGGTGCAAGCGGTTGTTGAGGCAGGGTATGCGGTGAATCCGGATAAGTTTAGTTTGTGGGTATTGGAGTCGACGCTAATGAGTGATGAGTGACAAGTGAATAGCGAAGAATGACCATTGGTACTTCACTCACACATGCGGAATAGTGCTCCCGTCACTCGTCACTGCTCGATATCCGATCATGCCAAACAAGAAACAATCACCGTTGACCACGCCCCAACAAATCGACGCCGAACGCGAGCAGCGTGTGGCGTCGCGCGATCGCGTCGATTACTCATACGCCATCTTCTGGATGAAACACGCTCGCCTGTGGGATGCGGTCAAGCGTGAAGCTGTGATGCAGCAGCTTGCCGAATTGATCACTTCAGCCGACTTCGATGCCAACTTCTATCAGCGCACGTACAAGCTGGCCGAGGTTGACGGCGCGCATTCCGGCGCAAGTTTGCTCGCACTACAGAAAGTATTGGTAGCATTACGTGATGCGTGAAACGCAAAAACGCCCAAACATTCTAAATGCGTCCTAGAAAGCCAATGAAGTGTCATTCCGCCCAGCGCGCCGCCGCTCCGCGGACACGGCGTGAGCGAGCGACAGCGAGCGAAGAATCTCGCTTTTCAGCACAAAATAAGAGATTCTTCGGCGCTGCGCGCCTCAGAATGACACCCGTAGAGATGTTGTGCTACAGTCGCTTATAGGTTGCCATGACCGAACTCGAAACCATTCAAAGCATTCCTACTCCTCGCACTCGAGAATCTCTTGCCGCCGATTTGCGCGCACTCGGCGTGAAGTCTGGCATGATTGTGCTCGTCCACTCGTCGCTGAGTTCGATCGGGTGGGTGAACGGCGGATCGGTGGCGGTGGTACAGGCGCTGCTGGATGTGATCACGCCTGATGGCACGCTGATCATGCCCGCCCACTCCGGCGAACATTCCGATCCCTCGCATTGGCAACATCCACCTGTGCCCGAAGCGTGGTGGCAAATCATCCGCGAGACGATGCCCGCGTTTGATCCGCGCTTCACGCCCACGCGCAGCATGGGCCGCATCGCCGAGACGTTCCGCACGTGGCCGGGCGCACTCCGCAGTGCGCACCCGCAGGATTCGTTTGCCGCGTGGGGCCGGCACGCGGAGTCCATCACTGCGGATCACGCGCTTGAGAACGGACTAGGCGAGCAATCACCTTTGGCACGCATCTACGATCTCGATGGTCATGTGCTGCTGCTCGGCGTCGCGCACGGGAACAACACCTCATTCCACCTCGGCGAATATCGCGCGCCCGGCGGTAAGATGGTCGTGCAGGGTGCGCCAATCATCGAGAACGGTCAGCGCATGTGGAAGGCCTTCACCACGCTGGAAATAGACTCGGACTGTTTTGATGAGCTGGGCGCCGACTTTGAGAAAGTGTATCCGGTGAAGATCGCTTTGGTAGGGTCGGCGACAGCGCACCTCTTTTCACAGCGGGCGGCGGTAGATTTTGCGCAGAAGTGGATTACAGAGAGAAGAACTCAACTGACCATGGAGAACACGGAAGCCATAGAGATCTCTGGCAATGCTCCGTGATCTCTACGGCCTCCGTGGTTAGCCTTTATTGCGGTAATACGATCGTGCCGCTCGTGTCGCTGCCGTCGCTCCCAGCCAGCGACGTGGTCTTCGGCGTGCGCTGTACGTTCCATAGCAGCAGCGCGCCGCCCATTGCCACCAGCGTCAGCGCGCCCATTGACCCGGTCAGCCGCGCGGTATCGTAGAAGATGGGTGTCATCAGCGCCGAGAAGAAGATCGACATCACGCTGAATGCCATGCCAAAGCCCAGCGTCACGCCGGAATGCTTGACCACCCCCACCAACAGCAGCGCCAATCCCAGCGACAGCGGCTGCGCGATCCACAACACCTTCCACAGATACCACTGCCCGTACCACATGTTGAAGAGGAACAGTTCGCCGTTGACGCCGATAAAGATGGCGGGAACCAGCAGCCACGCTTCGCGCGCATAGATCGCGGCGAGCACGAACCCCAGCGCCACGCTCAACACCTCGATCGGCCACCAACGCGCCCATAAGAACCACTGCCCGCTCGTCATCGAGATCAACAGCAGGACACCGCTGGCGATGATGGGCGCGGCGACGATGAACAGCAGCCCCATCCAGCGTTTGCGGATGAAGATCGGCAGCAGCGCGACCAGCGCGCCAAACGCGATGATGACCATGGGCCACCAGCGCCACGACGCCGTCCACAGATTGATGCCGCTCAGCGAGACGAACAGCGCCAGCACACCCAGCGCGATCAGGATCGTACCAGCCACCAGAGAAGAAGTTGAACGTTGCATGTTGCCTCCAAAGTCTTGTTCGTGTCATTAGTATGATAGCGGCAGGCACGGCAGACCGATTGTCATTGGGCCACGAGGCCGTCTCGGAGTGTGCTCGCCGTGCCCAGGCGTGT
>Ga0209254_10001909_pt1 | contig 18816 bp, 20 predicted proteins | sample FrelakmetDIP11DI_FD_187148 | JGI IMG/M metagenome (GOLD analysis project Ga0209254, IMG submission 187148) | Freshwater lake sediment microbial communities from the University of Notre Dame, USA, for methane emissions studies - DIP11 DI (SPAdes)... | ecosystem: Environmental > Aquatic >...
GACCGAGGCAGTGCGCATCGTCGCCTGCGGCACGAGCTTCCACGCGGCGCTGGTGGGCAAGTACTTCATCGAGCAGATCTGCCGGCTGCCCTGCTGGGTCGAGATCGCGAGCGAGTACCGCTACCGCAACCCGGTGGTGCCGAAGAACACGCTGTTCGTGAGCATCTCGCAGTCGGGCGAGACCGCCGACACGCTCGCCGCGCTCAAGCTCGCCAAGCAGGGCGGATACCTCTCGCAGCTCGCGATCTGCAACGCGCCCGAGAGCTCGCTGGTGCGCGACTCGGAGCTCGTGATGCTGACGCGCGCGGGCCCCGAGATCGGCGTCGCCTCGACCAAGGCGTTCACCACCCAGCTCGCCGCGCTCGGCATGCTGGTGGTGGCGCTCGCCAAGTTCCACAGCGCCGACGCCGAGCGCGAGCGCGGCCTCGTGCAGCGTCTGCTCGGGATTCCCTCGCTGATCGAGAGCACGCTCGCCCTCGACGGCACCATTCGCGAGATGGCGAAGCGCTTCGCCGACAAGCACCACGCGCTGTTCCTCGGCCGCGGCGCCATGTACCCCATCGCGATGGAGGGCGCGCTCAAGCTCAAGGAAATCTCCTACATCCACGCCGAGGCGTATCCGGCCGGCGAGCTCAAGCACGGCCCGCTCGCGCTGGTGGACGAGGACATGCCGGTGATCGCGGTGGCCCCGAACAACGACCTGCTAGAGAAGCTCAAGAGCAACCTGCAGGAAGTGCGGGCGCGCGGCGGCGAGCTGTATGTGTTCGCGGACCCGGAGTCAGGCTTCGAGCCGTCGGACGGCGTGCATGTGATCGAGATGCCGCGGCACGTCACCTACTTCCAGGCACCGGCCGTGTACACCGTGCCGCTGCAGCTGCTCGCGTATCACTGCGCGATCCTGAAGGGGACGGATGTGGATCAGCCGCGCAACTTGGCAAAGAGCGTGACGGTGGAGTAGCGCGGGTTGGGGTTGCTGTTGCTTGGCAAGAAACTATAAAGCCTGTAACTCAACAACATAGCCCGTAACAGCGCCCTGTGACCTGAGGGTGAGGGGCGAATTGGAGCGCCGGACGGTGAATTGGCGCGGCTGCTGATTTAGAGGTCAGCCGGCGGCGACTCCAGATTCCTTAGCTATTCAAAACCGGGGGGATGTCGGGGGCGTTCTATTCCCCCGATCTGCGGGGTGCGCCGGGATACCGCTACCAACAAGAAACTCCAGCGCGGGGCAGTACTTCCCGTGTGACGCGAGACACTCATCAATGACTGGTGCACGCGAGGGCGATCTGGATGTTTCCCGATTGCCCAAGCCAGTCGTCCATCTGGGCCGTCGTGATCTTCCAGGAGGCTGCCTTCCTGGTGGCCTTGCTCAACCGCCAGATCACCCGCACCTCATAGTCGAAAAACCTCATTACGGCGCACGTGGCCTGGATATCGGGCACGGCGTAGTAGACCTGCGCCTGAGCGACCGTCTTCTCGAGGATCTTGGCGGGGCCAAAGCCGGTTACGTCGTCGTGTAACGACTGCAAGAGGCTGGCGGGGGTGATATCAACGTATGTGCGGAAATTGAAATCCTGTGGCCCGGCAAATCCGCCAATGCGTATCCAGGGTCCAGTTGGATCGGCCGTGGCGGTCGTAAACGCACTTCCAGAAGGGTACAGATCACCCGTGTTGTCCCAGTATGCCGATTGACCCGTCCCGCCCTTCAAGACGATCGCGAGCACGTCGCCCGCCCTGACCGAGATGCCCGGCGTCAGATCGGCACCGACAAACGCGTGATTCACACCGGAAAACGAAATCGTTGCGGAGGCAAGCGCGGTGTTGGGAATTGCGGCGGGCTGTCCGGTGGTCGTGTTCCATATCTCGAACACCGCGTTGCCGGTAGCACCTACTCCGAACAATTGAACCTCGAACCGCGACAGAGTGCCGGTTATCCCGACCGTAAATGTCTGTGCCCGATACTCTCCTGCAATCTGAGCGAAACCCGTAAATGGGCTCTCATTCGCCTGGTCCAGTGTCGGCGCAGCTTGAACCGCCAACGGCCCGGCCAGCAGTCCCGCGGCAAGAATCGCGACCAGTTTGTGTTTCGCCAACGGCATGACTCCTTTACTCCTGCGGCGAGTTGAATGGTTTTCCTGCAAAAGTCACGCGAAGGAAGCAGTCCTCCGACCAACTGCTTCCGTGTACGCCTTGTCACGGCGACGGTCAGTGACTAAGTCACCATCCGGCCGGGTCGTTACGACCCACGTGGGGCCGGAATGCCAGAAAGCATCGACTGGGACTGTCATGGTCTCCCCCATCTCCGAGGCGTCTTGTTCGATGCTGGCGACGCGCCGGGATCACGTTTGGCGACGGGCTGCAGTGCAATGATCACCGGAATCAGGATCGCCGCAACCAGGCCGGCCGCGAAGCCATTTTTGTAGAGCACCAGCACCGCCAGTCGTTGTTTCGCCTTGCGCGCTCACTGACTTCAGGCGGTTACGTCTGCCAGGAAGGATAGCGACCTCCGGGTATCAGCGCACCGCGGCGCACAAGGCCTGCAGGTGCACGAGGATCCGATCCCAGGGCACGATCGAGCGGTTGCTGATCCGCGCGACGACCGCGCGCCCATCGGGGCACTCCAGCCGCAGGGTCTGCGACTCGCATCCCTTGCTACTTCCGGCTTGGCATCTTCGACAGCGAAGTCCTTACGCGACACGCTATCCATGCGCTTGCCACCTAAGCTGCCAGACCGGCTGGATGGGGGGTGGCGCTCATCACACAAGGACGACAGGCGCGCCGCTCAAGACCAGATCAAGGGCATGCTCGAGTCGGCAGCGGCCAAAGCCTTGCTCCATGCCTTACTGCAGAAGGCCGCGACGGACGCGACGTCGGCGCGGGCTGCGGCCACACGCCGCTGCGCCAGCGGCAATCCCCGCCCGCAGTCGTTTCTTGCTGAAACGGCACAATCACCGACCCATGATTGACGACCTAATGGATCGATGATGAAGTCGGATCTGCAAGGCGCCAAGGAAGCGGTGCTTGGGGCCCCACTCACAGCGCTTCTCAAAATCCTGCTCATCCAATCTCATGTTCAATGCGCTAGCGCAGCGCACCCCTCCATTCCACGTGACGTGCTCTAGACCGATTCGCGGTTTGTGGCGCGCAGGTGAACTCAGACGGTAGGCATCGAGGATACGATCATGAGCGACTCTGTCAGGTCGTCGATAACGGTGCGCCTAATTGCGACTGTCGCCCTCGTTGGAGCGTTGGCCGCAGGGGTGTGGTGGTATGTAACAAACCCGAGCATTTCGCCGCGCAGCGGAGCACTGCAAGCTGCACTGAGCTCCATGAATGCAACTCCGGCCTCGGACCGGTCCCTGGTAGCAACCGCAATCCTCGATAATTTTCTCGAGACGCGGCGCAACGCCGCCTTGTGGAGCGGGGTCTACTGGGGGTTCACATTTATCGCAGCGTTGCTAAGTGCCTTAGCCGCCATGATTCTCAAGCTCGAGACATTCATTCGAAATGAAGGGGCGAAGAAAGACCTCGCGGCAGCGTTTTCGATAATCGCTGCCCTACTAATCACTATTTCGACCAGCGGCGACTTTCAGCGAAAATGGCAGGCCAATCGAATCGCTGCCGCTGAACTGGAAAGCATCGGATACGAATTTCTTGAGGCGGACGGCGCGCATGCGCGCTCGTACCTGGCAAGAGTCGGAAGCATTTTACTGAACCGCAATAGAGCCATCGTCGGTGCCTCGGAAGCGAGGACCCCTGCAGCAGTGCCCAAAGCCATCGAAAGCCAAGGCCCGAAGAATTGAAACCGAGGCGTCGTAACAGCGGACAACAACTGCACCGGCGAGGCGCTACGCAAAGGCCTCGGTCGCGCGCACATCAACCGCCCGGGCGGCCTGTACCTGCTCATGCGGACTCAGGCACGCAGCAGCGCATTTGTGCGGACGCTTAACCCGGTTTCCCCGCAACAAACTGCGCGGCGGACCTTGCACTGTGACCACCGCCGCATACACTGCCGAACAATGACCAGCACGCTCCACCTCGCCGCCTGGAACATCAACCACCGCACGGGCCGCAAGTCCATTCCGCCGGACACCCTGCACGCCATCGCCGCGCTCGACATAGACGTCCTGGTCCTCACCGAGTTCGTGGACGGTGATCACCACGCCCGCTTCAAGGAGAGCCTGAAGGACATCGGCTATTCGAGCCTCGCCGTCTCTCTCAGGGCGCCGCACCAGAACCAGGTGCTGATCGCCGCGCGCACCCCGCTCGCCGACGACGGCCTGCTCCCGCTCCCCGGTCACACCGAGGCGGCGACCACCAACTGGCTGCACCGTCGTCTGCCGGCGCTCAAGCTCGAGATCGTCGGCTTCCGTGCGCCGGTCTACCTCGCGGCCGACGACCGCCTGGGTTACTGGCAGCAGGTCGAGGGAATCGCCCGCGCCGCCCGGGACCGCCGCGTCGTGTTTCTCGGCGACTTCAACCTCGACCCCCACACCGACACGCGCCCCTGCGCACAGGTCTTCCCGCGCCTCACCGACGGCGGCTTCAAGCTCGCGAGCCCGCAGGGCGACTGGAGCTACCACACCGGCGACGGGGGCGGTACGCGCGTCGATCACGCGCTCGCGAGTTCCGCGGTCCCGATCAAGGACGCCCGCTACGTCTACAAGACCGGCCGCCATATCCTCGCCGGCCCCGCGAACGGCCGCGGCCCCGCGCTCTCGGACCACGCCGTGCTGTCAATCCGGATCCCTCGAGCAGCCTGAAGAGCGACTAGGCCAGATGCCCGCAGGGCGAAGGGACCTACGGTCGACTGTCGTCGGGTTCAAGCTTGAGCGCCTTGCGAACGTCCACGAAGTTCGTCGGACGCTCCAGTGGCGGGTAGAAATCTTTCGGGAACCACACGAAGTACAGGAGCAGCTTCACCGTAGTCGGGTCGCAAGTCGGTGGTCGGCAGGGAATCCGCCTGGGCTCCACGCGCCGGATATACACCCCGAAGCGGTTACCGCTGCGCAGCAGCGTGTTGTCCGAGAAAGGCAGCGAATAGGGCGACACCGTGAAGTCCACCGTGTCGTAGCTGTCGCCAGGCGTAACGACACCAGAATTCCGCTTGCCGGCCGGCGCCGACGGCGGCGGCTCGGCACTGGCGCCCACGGTCTGCGTTTCCCAGTTCAGGTCATAGAGCCTCAACTCGAATTGGTCGCGGCAGTCCGGCGAGCGCACGACGAGTGGCGCTACATCGAACTTGGACAGGTCCGTATCCCACCGGACGCATTTCAGGTTTACCGTCTTGCCGTCCGACGGTTGCTCTGCAAAGCAGGTCTGCAGGCCCCGCCCGGCTTCCTCCGCGGTCGAACTGAGCCACATCTCGACGACGGGCGAGGCAACGACGGGAGCGGCGTCCTGCGACGATGCGCATGATCCCGACCCGTTCCGCCCGAGCGAAGCGATCTGGCGCCCGATGACCTTGCGCGCCACCGAGCGCAGTCGGTTGCGGTTCTCGGCAGTCTGCCTCGGCAGGCGGTCGACGTACCGCAACAACGGCCCGAGTTCGAAGTGCTCGTGGAAATTGAGAGCCAGCAACTCCGCGAGCAGCGTGATGCGGTCCGCCCGCTCGCGCTCTCGGGCGACCTGCTTCTCCTCGCTGTCCACGCACGTCCCGTCCGCCGCTCTCTTCTGGCATTCCTCCTTGGTCTGCTCGAGCATCGGGTTGACGAGCTGGCTGAACATGTTCGAGCGCAGGCTGCTCTCCGCCTGTTCGCGCTGGTTCAGCGTCTCGCGAAGGTTGTTGCGCTCCGAGATGTAGAGCGACAGCCATGTTCCCCCGATGGTCGCAAACGCCGCCAGGAGCGGCACCGCCAGCTTATTGAGGATCTCGACCCAGCGCGGGATCTCGAACTCGGAGCGCGGGCGGCTTGGCGGACCGTTGGATTCGGGATCGTCGGTCATCGCAGTGGCTTGGCGGCGGGAACCTCGGAAATCAACTACTGATCTCCGGGAGCGCGAGGCCGCCGTAGCCTAGACCCGTCCCCGGGCAGCGGCAACTTATCCGCCGCAGGCGCCACGGCGCGGTGGGCAGCGTGCCTGACGTGGCCGTCCTGCGGCAGCGCACCTGGGACGAGGACGCCTCAGTTGCAGCCGCCGAGCGAGTTCACCCAGCTCGCGAGCAGCGCTACGCCGGCCGTGTCGACGAGCGTACTCGCAAGCGGCGGCATGCCAAGCGCATCGCGCCGATTCGAGCGGGCCACGAGCACGGACCGAGCGGCATCACCCGGCGCGATGATCCGCGCACCGGCAATCCCGAGATCTCCGGCCTGAGGCGAGCGATCGCAGGCGTTGGTGCTGCCAATCACCGTCGTGTAGCGCAGGTCGAGATCGGTCGGCGTACCGCCGTTCGGGCGATGGCACTGGGCGCAGTTCGTGTGCAGATAGGCCCGCGCTCGCTCGCCCAGCGAGCCCGCCGTGCCGTAGGGATCCGGCATCGATGGCAGCGCCGACGGCGCGGTCGTGACGGCGGGGCTGAACAGCCCGATGGTATTGAGCGAGACGACCTGGTTCGCGGTGCGGCCGGTTTGCGGGTACGTGAATACGCCGTTCAGTTGCGCCAGTTCCAGCCCGAGGCTGCGTCCGGCCGCTTCGGTGTGACAGGCGAGGCACTGCGCCTCGCTCGGGTAGACCCACGCCTGACCCGCGATGGACGCCGTCTTGCCGCCGATCACGCGGCTTGCGTCCGTGCCCTGCGCATTCCACTCGTAGGTGTAGCCAGCCCACTCGCCGTCCGTATGCCGCATGAACAGCCGCGTCTCCACGATCAGCGTGCCGAGTCGGAAGTTCTTCACGAGCACGGTACCGACCGGGAACTCGAGGTCGCCGTCGGCTGCGACGCGAATCGTCGCGCCGTTGGGCAGCGCGAGGAACCGCTCCTTGCCGGCACCGTCCGACCAGAAAGCTGCGTTCGGCGAGTAGGGGATGAGCCCGGCTGCCGGCCGCGTGGCGTCGCCCGCGAGCACGCATCCTGTCGCTGACAACTGGGTTGCGACCGAGCCGCCGCCCGTCGCGCCAGCGACGAGACGATGAACTGTGCCGCCGTAGTGGAGCACATACAGCTCATTGTCGAGCCCCTGGCCGAACGATGCGATCGACAGCCCGCTGTCGAAGCCAGCGCCCACGGTCAGTGTCGGCGCGGTCTCGCGCGCGATGTGCCAGATGCGGCCCGTGACGAAATCGCCGAACACGTAGCGACCCGCGAGCGCCGGGACGGCCGAGCCGCGATAGACGAAGCCACCGGTGACCGACTGCCCGGCGCTGCGCCCGTACTGCGCGACGGGTGGCAGGCTGCTCGCGGCGTTCGGGCCGCAGTTCGCATTGAACGCGTTCGTACCCTCGAAGCAGCGCCAGCCATAGTTGCCGCCGCGCCCGACGCGGTTGACCTCTTCGAGTGCGCCTTGACCGACGTCCCCGACCCAGAGGTCGCCGCTGCCGGGATCGAAGCTCCAGCGCCACGGGTTGCGAAATCCGTAGGCGTAGATCTCCGGGCAGGCTTGAGCGCCCGTGCCGGCACTGCACAGCGCGTTGCCTGCATGCGGGTTGTCGGCGGGGATCCGATAAGGAACCGCGCCAGTCGCACTGACGACGTCGATGCGCAGCATCTTGCCGAGCAGAGTCTGCAGGTTCTGGCCGTTGCCGAAGGTGCCCCACGGATCGCCGCCGCTGCCCCCGTCGCCGAGGCCGACGTACAGGAAGCCGTCGGGCCCGAAAGCGATGTGGCCACCATTGTGATTGGTCGCGGGCTGCGGCACGGACAGCAGGACCCGTTCGCTCGCCGGGTCGAGCGTCGAGCCGCCATCACGCGTGCGGAACTCGGAGACGCGGGACACGAGGCCGCTCGTGGCATTCGTGTAGGACAGATAGGCCCGTGGGTCGCTCGGGAAGTCGGGATGGAATGCCAGGCCGAGCAGGCCCTGCTCGCCCCCCGAACGCACCCGCGCCGTGATGTCAACGAACACGACGGACGACGCGACACCGGCCTGGTTGGCGAAGGCTCGCACCACTCCACCCTGCTCGACGACGAACCAGCGCGACGCATCGTTCGGAGCCTGCAGCAGCAGCACGGGGTTCGTGAACGGCGGCAAGCTGGCGAACGCTCGCTCCGTGCCGAGCGCCACCGATTGCGACGGACGATCACCGGCAACGCAGCTGGCGTTGGCCGGGCGCGAATCGAGGCCGCTGTTTGGCGGCGGCGGTTGGGGCGGTGGAGGATTCGGCGAATCGGAGCCACTGCTGCAGGCCCCGAGCCAGGCCGTGACGAGCACTGCGCACGGCGCTCCAAAGCGTGCCACCGGAATCCTGCGACTCATGAGGCCGAGCGTAGCACCCTGTCCCACATCAGCAACCGGCTGTTGGACGGAATGGTGACGTCGTGCGTGCCTTGATCAGGAGCCCGGACGCGGGCAATCTGCGCCATGGACGACCACGGTTGCGTTGCTCACACGGCCCGGGGGTAATCGACATGGCGACGTGGACGGACCTGGTGCTGCCGCCGCGGGAACTGAAGACGCTGCGGCAGATTGCGGCCGACGCACGGGCGCGAACCGCGACCAACGGCATGGTCGTCCTGTTCGCCGGCGCAAGCGGTACCGGCAAGACCCTTGCGGCGGAGGTGCTGGCAAGCAAGCTCCGGCGGCCTCTCTGCCGGATCGACCTGTCCAAGGTCGCGAGCAAATACATCGGCGAGACGGAGAAGAACCTCGATCGGATCTTCGACAAGGCAGAGGCTGACGAGGCCATCCTGCTGGTCGACGAGGCCGACGCCTTGTTCGGCAAGCGCAGCGAAGTAAAGGACAGCCACGACCGCTACGCAAACATCGAGGTGGGCTACCTGCTGCAGCGCATGGAGTCGCACCGTGGGATCGCGATATTGCAGACGAACCACCGCAGTGCGATCAATCCGGCCTTGCTGCGCCGCTCTGACTACGTCGTCGATTTTGAGCTCTACACCGCCAGATAACATGACTTGACCGCGGAGTCCCGCCCCAGGAATCCATGCAGAACGCACTTGTCGGCAGCCGAGTCCTCATCACTCAGTCGACTGAATTCATGGGGCCGGTACTCTGCGAAATCTTCGCGCAGCAAGGAGCAACCGTCGTTGCGAGTTCGGAAGAGCTTTCCGAGCCCGAGGCGGCCGACCGCGTGGTTCGCGCAGCAGGAGACGTCGATATCCTGGTGGCCAATCTTGCGTTCACCGCACCAACGACGCCGGCGCAGGAAGTCACCGAAACCGAGTGGCGCCAGGTCTTCGCAGCTTTGGTGGATCCGCTTCCCCGGCTTGTCCGTGCCGCAGCACCCCGAATGCTCGCCCGTCGCTCCGGAAAGATCCTCGTCATCGGCAGCGCCTCTGCGCTGCGCGGCATGAAGAAAGCCTCGTCCTACAGCGCAGCCCGCGGCGCTCAGCTTGCGTATGTCCAGGCTGTGGGTGTTGAACTCGCACCGCACAATGTGCAGGTCAATGCCATCGCCCAGAACTTCGTCGACAATCCAACCTACTTCCCGGCCGAAGTACAAGCGAACCCGCGGTTCCAGGAGCGTCTTGCCCGCGAGGTACCACTTGGCAGGCTCGTGTCAGCTCGAGAGGACGCTCTGTTCGCCGCGTATCTGTGCAGCACTGCCGCCGACTGCTTCGTCGGCCAGGTGTTCCCGGTCTGCGGCGGCTGGGTTACACGCTAGGAGCGCCGCCCAATGTGAGGCCCTCGCGGGGAGTTGCAATTAATACACGAATTGTTTCTATTTAAACACTCGGACTATACTAGGCGCACGGAGACGATGTCATGGGCGCCAAAGCAATCGCACCTGTCGAGACGGCCGCTTCGGAGGACCGGGGAGCGCTCGCTCGCATGGTCATGAAGCTGCTGGAGCACTGGAAGCTCAGCACCGAGGACCAGGCGGCACTGCTCGGGCTCGCCGCCGGTAACCGGGCCGCATTGGGCCGCTATCGGCGCGGCGAGGCGATCGGCACCAGCCGGGACCAGCTCGAGCGGGTCGGGCACCTGCTCGGCATCCACAAGGATCTGCGGCTCCTGTTCCCCCAGAACCTCGACCTCGCCTACCGCTGGATGACGACGCGCAACCGCGCTTTCGACAACCGGACCCCGGTCGAGGTGGTCAAGGACCAGGGTTTTGCGGGGCTGCTGATCGTGCGCGGCTACCTCGACCGGGCGCGCGGCCGGTAGGTCGCGCCGCAGGTGCAGGAATTCTTCTCGAGCCTCACGGTCGTCGACACGCACGGGGACGTGCGCCGCAACATCGTTTCGCTGCGCGAATCGCGCAATCTCTTCGACGACCTGAGCGGCGACCCGGCCGAACAGGCGCTCGCGCAGCAGGTCGAGAGTGCGGTGAAGCCGCTGCAATACCACTCGCCGACCCCGGTGATTCACCGTCCGTTCGAGGAAGCCGAGTGGTTCAACGCCATCGGCTGGCCCTTCCAGCACTGGCAGAGCAGCCGCTACTCCGACGGCAGCTTCGGCGTCTGGTACGGCGCCGACAGCGTGGAGACGACCGTCTACGAGACGGCCTACCACTGGTACCACGGCGTGCTGCTCGACGCGGAGGGTTACTCAGGCGAGTCGGTGGCCATCGAGCGCAAGGTCTACAACGTCGCCTGCGATGCGCTGATCCTCGACCTGCAGCCAAGCGTCGGGAAATTCCCGGCCCTGCTGCACAAGACCGACTACGCGTTCACGCAGCAGGTGGGCGCGCGGCTGCAACGTGAGGGCCACCCCGCGCTCGTCACGCCTTCGGTGCGGTACCCCGAGGGGCTCGGCTACGCCGTCTTCAACGACGCGGTGCTGTCCAACCCGCGCGTCAACTGCATGCTCACCTACCGCCTCAAGGGCGGGCACATCCTCGTCGAGAAGCGTCCCGGCCAGACCTGGCGCAGGATCCCGGTCGCCGACCTGTGAGCGCGGGCGGTAACCTTGTCGCCGTTCTAAAATGAGGGCGCCAATCGCCTCCACCCCGGCGCATCGACTGACCATGAACGACGCCCCCTCGACCGATGGTTGCTCTGGCCGGTCTCTTTCCGACAAGCTGGGGATGAAGCCGGGCTCGCGTGTGGTCGCCCTCAACGCGCCACCGGAGTACCGCTCGTTCCTCGAGCCGCTGCCCCCGGGGATCGTGTTCGACGAAGACCCAGGCAGGACGACCGACCTCGTGCACCTCTTCGTCGTCGAGCGAGCCGCGCTCGCCTCTACCTTGGCCCTTCTACGCCGCAAACTGCGGCCTGAAGCGCCCGTCTGGGTCTCCTGGCCGAAGAAATCCTCGAAAGTGCCGACCACGATCACCGAGGACGTGATCCGCGAAGTTGCCCTGCCGGTCGGTTTCGTCGACATCAAGGTCTGCGCGGTCAGCGAGGTCTGGTCCGGACTGAAGCTCGTCGTTCGCAAGCAGCTCCGCTGACCTCTCCAACAAGGAATATGAAGCGATGACGCCTTATCCGCAGCAGCCGTCCCGACCGTTTACAGTGATCCTCGTCGCCACGGCCCTGCTCGCAGGCCCCGCGACTGCCGAAACGCCACCCTGCCTGACGGCTTCGAAGTTCGGTCCGCAGGACCAGATAGGTAACCTGAATCACGTGACGCCGGCCAAGACGCTTGCTGCCACCAAGCTGGTGACCAAGGGCAAGGCCTATCGCCTCGGCATTGAAACCAACCGGAATACGCCGGCCTACCCGCCGCGCACGTTCGCGCTCACGATCGTCCAGCCCGGCCAGGCCGGCGGCGTCACGATGGGCCCAAGCAAGACCAGCTACAACGACGACATCGTCACCGGGTGGCTCGGCATCGGATCGCAGATCGACGGCTTCGGCCACGTCGGCATCGACAACCTCTACTTCAACTGCAACAAGGCCGCGGACTTCGCGATGGCCGACGGCTTGAAGAAGCTCGGCATCGAGAACGTCCCCGCCGTCGCGACGCGCGGCGTCCTGCTCGACATGGCCGGATACTTCGGAACTGACATCGTCAAGGAGGGCACTGCATTCAACCGCGCTGAAATCGAGGGCGCCATGAAGCGCCAGGGGATCTCGTCGATCGAAAAGGGCGACGTCGTACTGTTCCATACCGGCTGGCTCAAGCTGCTCGGCAAGGACAACAGCCGCTTTGGCTCCGTGGGCCCGGGGCTGGGAATCGAGGGCGCGAAGTACCTCGCCTCGCGCGGAGTGGCCATGGTGGGTGCCGACAACCCGAGCGTCGAAGTGATTCCGTTCGAGAAAGGCGCGGGTGTGTTCGAGGTGCACCAGATCCTGCTCGCGCTCAACGGCATCCATATTCTCGAGAACATGGACACTTCGGAGCTGGCCCAGGACCAGGCGTGGGAGTTCCTGTTCACGCTCGGGCCAGCACGCATCAGCGGTGCGGTGCAGGCGATCGTCAATCCCATCGCCATCAGGTAACGCGGGAGAAGCGTGTGAGCAGGGCCGCTCATGTAGAGCGGCGCACGTCGGGTCGCGGCTGCCAATCGCAACGCCTTTGGAAACCTGGGCAAGGGGCGTAAGGTATCGGCCACGTGTCCGGCGCGTTTCGCGCGTGGACCGATAACCACAATCAACGGGGAGAAGCAGCATGTTCAAAAGAATCTTTTCCGTCACAGCGGTGTCGATCGCGTTGTGTGGGTTCGCCGGAACGGCCGGCGCCCAGACCTGGAGCCCTGAGCAGCAGGAGCTCTGGCAGCTCGAGGAGCAGCAATGGAAGATGTCCGCGGCGAAGGACCTGAGCTGGATCGACTCGTTGGTTCACCCGAACCTGCGCTACTGGGGCACCGGCAGCCCGATGCCGCGCGACAAGGCGTCGCTCAAGCACTGGAGCCGCTTCGACAGTGACAGCAGCACGGTGCTGCAGCAGGAACTGTTCCCGATCTCGGCGACGATCACCGGCAACGTCGCGGTCCTCCAGTATCACTACCTGATGGCGAGCGAGAACCACAAGAAGGAACGCGAGACCGTGACAGGCCAGTACACGGACGTGCTGATCAAGGAGAACGGCCGCTGGATGTTCATCGCCTGGGCCGGCGGCGACATCAAGAAGGACTGACCGGCACACCGGACGCGACGGCGGGCTCCGCTCCGCTGTCGCGTCCGGGTCCCATGACGATCCGGCCCGCCGCAGCAGGCGATTTCCAGGGCATGCTGGCCCTGAATGCCGAGTCCGTTCAGTTCCTCAGCCCGCTCACGTTGCAACGATTGACCCAGCTTCACCGTGAAGCCGCGCTGCACCTCGTTGTCGAGGGGACGGACGGCATCGCTGCGTTCCTGCTGGCATTCCGCGAGCGAGCGGCGTACGACAGCGTCAACTACCGGTGGTTCGATCAGCGCTACGCGCGATTCCTGTACATCGATCGCGTGGTCGTGGCACCGACCCTTCAGGGCGCGGGCATCGGGTCGCGGCTGTACGCCCAAATATTCGAAACTGCGCGCCGGGACGAGGTGCCTTACGTCACCTGCGAGTTCGACGTCGAACCTCCCAATCCGGTGTCCGAACGATTCCACGCTCGCTTCGGGTTTCAGGAAGTGGGTCGCCAGGAGGTCGGCGGGGGAAAGAAGACGGTTTCGCTGCAGGTCGCGCGGGTCGAGACAACGGGAGTCGCCGGCTGAGAACCCATGTGACGCCGCGGAGTCGAGGTGCTGCAGTGTGCTGACAAGCCACGGTGGCTGGAGTAACGTCGCGACGATTCAGTGGCCCGTGGTTCACTCGGGGGCGAAGGCGAGATGACCGAGCATCTCTTCAACACACGCAAGAACCAGCACTTCTTATGCAAGCACTGGCTCGGTCACCAGGCCGCGCCGAAGGTCACCAACCCGTATACGGCTGCGCTCTCGGAGGAGTTCACGCCCGGCCGGGAGGTCCTGGTCGATCTCGTCGAGATTCCTCCCAACGCGAAGCTGGACTGGCACTGGCATCCCGGGGAAGAGTTCCACTATTACCTCGAAGGCAATCCGGTTATCGAACGGGGTGATGCGCCACCCATCATTGGCAGACCCGGCAGCGTGGGGCACGTGTCGTTCAAGCAGCGGCATCAGGCAACCGCAGGCGACCAGGGCGCCAGGATCCTGGTGTTTCGCGTCCATACCAAAGGAGCGCCCTGGCGCTACGTGGATGAGACACACGATCATCGGACTCCCGACGAGTAGCGGATGCCGACATCAGCCAACCCTTCAATGAAGCGTCGCAGTTGCCAGCACCGCCGTCGCGCGCTCCTTACCCGTGCCGACCCGGGCCGACGCGAGTAAGGTTGCCTGCCGTTCGGCCTGACGGCAGTCGTGCGCAGAATCAGTACTGACAGGAGAACGCGACGATGTCCGAAAACAGCGGCACGGTCCGCCTCCATCGCGTGCTCCGGGCGCCACCGGATCGCGTGTATCGCGCCTTCCTCGATCCCGACGCGATGGTGAAGTGGCTTCCACCGCACGGCTTCACCGGCAAGGTCCATCACATGGAGGCCCGGGTCGGCGGCGGCTACCGCATGTCGTTCACGAACTTCGGCACGGGCCACAGCCACTCGTTCGGTGGCACCTACGTCGAACTCACCCCGCATGAACGCCTCCGGTACACCGACCGTTTCAATGATCCCAACCTGCCCGGCGAGATGCAGGTGACGATCACGTTGCGGAAGGTCCTCTGCGGGACCGAACTGGCGATCGTCCAGGAGGGGATCCCCGCGGCGATCCCGGTCGAGTTCTGCTACGCGGGGTGGCAGGAGTCGCTGGCGCTGCTGGCCCAGCTCGTCGAGCCGGAGATTCCCGACGGTGCATAGCGCTCGACGAAACAGACCGGCGCCCCGGCCATGAACGACGAACAACTCCGCTCCGCACTGCAGGCCGAGTACCTGCACCTTCAGAAGGCCGTCGAGGACATGGATGGCAGGGCGGTCACGATCAAGGCCTGGAGCATCACCTTCAGCCTGGCCGCGGTCGGGGGAGCCTTCGCGAGCAAGGCGAGCAACGTTCTCCTGCTCGCCTGCGCCAGCGCCGTGCTGTTCTGGTGGCTGGAGGCCCGCTGGAAGACCTTCCAGGACGCCTACTACGGCCGGATCGAAGGCATCGAGCGGCACTTCCGCGGCGAGCGGGCGCTGGCCTCGGCACTGCAGATTCGCGCCTCCTGGTATGAGAACTGGAAGGGCGGCAGCCGCAGGCGACTCTGGCAGATCCTCGCCTGGCCGCACGTCGCGCTGCCTCACGCCGCGGTCGCGGGGCTCGCACTGCTGTTGTACGGCCTCGCCTGGTTCGGCGTGATCAAGCTCTAGCTATCGGTGGACACCATGAAACGACAGCTCATCAGCTCGGGATCCACCTTCGAGGCGGAGATCGGCTACAGCCGTGCCGTCGTCCAGGGAGAGTGGATATTCGTCTCCGGAACGACCGGCTTCGACTACGTGACGATGACCATCTCCGACGACCTCGAGCACCAGACGGAGCAGTGCCTGAAGAACATCGAGGCGGCGCTGGTGCAGGCCGGGTCGAGCCTCGCCGATGTCGTCCGCGTGACCTACGTGTTGCCCGACGGCGGCGATTTTCCAAAGTGCTGGCCTGTGCTTCGCAAGTACTTCGGCGAGGTTCGTCCGGCCGCGATGATGATCGCCGCGGGCCTGGCCGACCCGCGGATGAAGATCGAGATTGAAGTCACGGCCTTCCGGCAGTCCCGGTAGCGACTCGTCCCGGGTCGTACCGCATTCGCCGCAGGAGAAAACCGCCATGCTCATCGACAGTCCGATTTTCGCGCCCGCGATCGCGCTGGTGCTCTGGTCGCTCGTCATGCTCGGCTGGCTCGCGATCGCGCGCCTGCCCGAGATGTCGAAGGCCGGCCTCAACCTCAACCGCCTCGTCGGCAGTCGCGGCGCGAATCTCGAGGGCGTCATTCCCGACCGCGCCAACTGGAAATCCCACAACTACACGCACCTGATGGAACAGCCGACGATCTTCTACGTCACGGTGGTGATCCTGGGCGTGATCGGCGCGGGCGATGGCGTCAACCTGCAGCTTGCCTGGGCGTACGTCGCCCTGCGCATCGCGCACAGCCTCGTGCAGGCATTGTGGAACCGCGTGACCGTGCGCTTCCTGCTGTTCTGTGCGTCGACGCTGGCGCTGCTCCTGCTCGCGCTCAACGCGGCACGGGCGACGTTCTGAGTGCATGACGCGCGGAGGGCTGGAGGCTCTCAGCGCAGGTTGCGCCACGTTCCCGCGTTCATGACCTTCTGGAAACCCAGTGCCTTGAGCTTGCGCGCAGCGAATGCGCTGCGGGTGCCGGAGGCGCACGCCACGACCACCCAGCGCTCCGGGTCGAGTTCCTTCACGCGGGCATCGAGCTCCTGCAGCGGGATGTTCAGCGTGCCTGGCACGTGACCGCCCGCGTATTCGCCGGCGCTGCGCACGTCCACCAGCTGGGCGCCCTCGCGCTTCAGTTCCGGGAGCCGGCGCCGCGCGCGGAACGCACCCAGCAGGCGCCAACCGACGTACGCGAGGACGATGCCGATCAACAGGTAGTCGTAGTTCATGGCCGCGCGGAATGACAGTCGGGGCCGCGTACGTTAACGCAGATGACCGCGACTCCGTATCATCCGGGCGTGCCCATGACGCTCCCCCCGCTTCCTGCAGTCCGCACCACACGCCTCCTGGTCCGTGCCGTGGCCGAGGCAGACCTCGCGGACCTCCTCGAGGTCAATGGCGACGACGAGGTCACACGGTACCTGCCCTATGCGACCTGGCGGAGCCGCGAGGACGCTGCCGCATGGCTGGCCCGCATGGAAGCGCTGTGCACGACCGGGACCGCCCGGCAGCTTGTGATCGAGCGCCGGTCGGATCGCAGGGTCATCGGCACCGTACTGCTGTTCCACTTCGACGAGCCGAGCGCGCGCGTCGAGGTCGGCTACGTCCTGGGCCGCTCACACTGGCGCCACGGGTATGCGCGGGAAGCGCTGCAGGCCGTGTGCCGGCACGCGTTCGAGGAAATGAGCATCCGTCGCATCGAGGCCGAGACCCGGCCCGATAACGTGGCCTCGAACGAACTCCTGCTCGCGCTCGGCTTCACCCACGAAGGCCGGCTGCGCGGACGGTGGGTGGCGAAAGGCGAGACGTATGACACGAACATCTACGGGCGGCTCGTCGAGGACTGGCTGCACCACGGCGCCCGGGAGGTCACCTGAAGAGTGTCACTGGCGGTACACGGGGTACAGCCCGTACCGCTCGTCCCAGGACGGGTGGCGACGGTGGAAGAACTCGAGGCGGTCCGCCGGGCTGCCGGCGAACGCGGCATCCTCGTGCAGCCGACGCTCGAATTCCTTCTTGAGGGCAGGGTCCTGGTCCAGCATCTGCCGGGCCACGTCCTCGGTGACGTAGTTCTCGAGGTACTCCTTCTTCTCGAAGGCCGTGGCGAAGAACCCCCACGACACGTACGAGTCCGGCGCCTGCGGCTCGAGCAGCGACATCACCAGGCGCGCCTTCGGTTGCGCGATCGGCACGAACAGTGCACCGGCGCCGATGTCGCGCGGCTCCTCTCGCCAGCGTCCCTCCACCGTGGTGCGCGTGCGGCCCTCGACGGTCGCAGCCTCGGTGGTCACGTTGCCGGTGCGAAACGTCTGCACGGCCGCAGCCGGCCGCGGCGTGGCGAGGCGCTCGAATTCGATGCCGTGCGCAGCGAGCCGCTCCGAGACCCACGCCGCGTGCGCCGCCGGCACGAAGTAGCCCTTGACCGGGGCGGTCACCGTGAGCGCCGGCGTCACTTCGTACTTGAGTGGCAGCTGCCACACGGTGGGACGCGTCGAGTCGTAGCGGATCCAGGTCTGGCCAGACACCGTGGACGGCTCCCGCGTGTATTCGTAGCCACGGATATCCACCGTGAGCACGGCATCGGTGTTGGTGTAGCTCAGCGCCACGGGCTTGCCGGCCAGGGCGCGCGCACGTTCGTCCGCCGCGCGGGCCGACTCGAGCCACCTCGCGCCGTCGCGTGCGGCGAGATCCACCATGGCGAGGATCGTCTCGCGCGTGGCCGCCACCCGCCGTGGATATGGCTGCCAGGAGTGGGTCTCGACCAGCGCGCCGAAGCGATTGCGGGTGGCCCAGTAGCTCTGGCTGAACCGGGGTGGTGAAACCCACGCCGCGAAGCCCGATTCCGGGTCGTCGTTGTCGATGAACTGGGGGTAGAACGGCAGCGCGTGGAAGCCCGCAGCCCGCAATCGGGCCAGCACCTCATCCCGCAGCGCGTGCCCGGTGAGGCCGAGCTCGACGTCCCAGCCGTCGCCCGGCTCGACCTCGACCGACAAGTCCTCGCGCAGCTCGGCGCCGTCCGTCACGTGCAGGTCCGCGTACAGGATCGGGTCCCAGGCATTCAGCAGGCCGAGCAGGGCGCGCATCTCCGGCGCGTCGGCCTTGGCGTGGTCGCGATTGAGGTTCAGGTTCTGCGCCGTGGTGCGCCAGCCCATCTCCTCCGGACCGCGCTGGTTCGGGCGGTTCCACGCACCGAAGCGCTCGTGCCCGTCCACGTTGAGCACTGGCACGAACACGACGGTCGTACGCGCGAGTGCGCCCGGGCTCACGCGCCCCTCGAGCAGCTCGCGCAGCGCCACGAAGCCGGCGTCCTTGCCGTCGATCTCGCCCGCGTGGATGCCGCCCTGGAAATACACCACCGGCCGCCGGTGCTCACGGGCGGACCCGGGATCGAGCACGCCGTCGTCCGAGACGACGAGCGCGAGCATCGGGCGATTCTCGGGCGTGCGGCCGAACTCGAGACAGCGGACCTTGCCGGGCCAGCGGGTCGCATATGCGGCGCAAAGGCGCTCCAC
>Ga0209254_10001910_pt1 | contig 18815 bp, 21 predicted proteins | sample FrelakmetDIP11DI_FD_187148 | JGI IMG/M metagenome (GOLD analysis project Ga0209254, IMG submission 187148) | Freshwater lake sediment microbial communities from the University of Notre Dame, USA, for methane emissions studies - DIP11 DI (SPAdes)... | ecosystem: Environmental > Aquatic >...
CGCCGGCGTCGTGCGCCAGCCTTCAGGCGGAGTGGGACTGCGCATCGACGGGGGACTGAACCAGCCGATACTCGCCGCCGCCGATGGCAAGGTCGTCTACACCGGCAGCGCGCTGCGCGGCTACGGCCAGCTCGTGATCGTAAACCACGTGCGGGGATGGCTCACCGCCTACGGACACAACGCTGCAGTGCAGGTGGAGGAAGGCCAGGAAGTCCGCGCCGGCCAGCAGATCGCGTCGATGGGGCTCGGTCCGGGGCAGAAGGCGATGCTCTACTTCGAGATCCGGCTCGAGGGCCAGCCACTCGACCCGCTCACCCAGCTGCCGAAGCGATAACGGAGGGGACGCACCCCTTCACGAATATGAAGGGGTGCGTCCCCTTCAAAGCATCAGGGCGACGGCGACATTGCGGAATTCGCCGAGCAGGACGTTGTAGGTGCGGCAGGCGGCGCGGTTGTCCATGACCTCGAGCCCGATGCCGCGGGATGCGAAAGCGGCATAGAGGGCAGGTGGCGGCATGCGCTGGCGGCTGCCGGTGCCGAGCAGCACGACTTCGGGTGAAAGCGTGAGCAGGCCTTCGAAGTCCTGGAGCGTCAGCACTTCCGGCGCGGCCGGCCGCCAGCCGTCGATGACGGCATCGCGGGTAACGATCACGCTGCCGCGCACGACGCGGTCGCGCAGCCGGACCTCCTCGTTCGTGCACGCGAGGATGGCATTCGCTTCGGTGGCGGAGTCGCGGGTGAACTGCATGGCCTCGCAACCAATATAGCCAATCGCAGTACTCTCGCGCCGCTATCATGCCGGCGATGAATCCCCGGGACCTGCCGCGCGCCGTGCCGGTCAAGCTCCGCCGGCGTCCCGCGGGACCCGCCGGGACATTGCCCGAGAGCCTGCATCCGGTCCTGCGCCGCGTGTATGCGGCGCGCGGCGTGTCCACGCCCGGGGAGCTCGCACTCGACCTGCGCTCGCTGCTGCCGGTATCGACGCTCGACGGGATCGGGCCCGCGACGGAACTGCTCGCCGCTCACGTCGAGCGCGGATCGCGCATCCTGGTGGTCGGCGACTTCGACGCGGACGGCGCGACCAGCACCGCCCTGGTCCTGCGCCAGCTTGCACGCCTCGGGCACACCAACTGCGACATGCGGGTCCCGGACCGGATGCGGCATGGCTACGGCCTGACGCCGGCGCTGGTCGCCGAACTCGAGGGCGAGCGGGCGGACCTGATCATCACCGTGGACAACGGCGTGTCGGCCTTCGCGGGTATCGAGGCGGCCCACGCCCTCGGTATCGAGGTGCTGGTGACCGACCACCACCTGCCCGCGGCAAGCCTTCCGGACTGCGCGGCCCACGTAAACCCGAACTTGCCTGGCGCGCAGTTCGGAAGCCGGGCCCTCGCAGGTGTCGGCGTCGCCTTCTATCTCATGGCGTCGCTGACCCGCGAACTCGAAAAGCGCCGCGGAACGCGACTGCCGCCCGTCGCGGACCTCCTCGACCTCGTGGCGCTCGGCACGGTGGCCGATGTGGTGCCGCTCGACCGTAACAACCGAATCCTCGTCCAGGAGGGCCTGCGGCGCATGCGCGCGCGCGCGGCAACGACCGGCTTCATGGCACTCGCGCGCGTCGCGGGTTGCCGACTTGACGAGTTGTCGGCGCGCCAGCTCGGCTACCAGATTGCGCCGCGGCTCAATGCCGCCGGGCGGATCGACGACATGGCGGTCGGCATCCGCTGCCTGCTGACGGACGATCCGGGGGAGGCGCTCACGCTCGCGGGAGAGCTCGACCGGCTGAACCGCGAGCGGCGGGAGATGGAAGGGCGCATGCGCGAAGAAGCGCTGTCCGCGGTGCGGAACCTGCGCATTGCGGAGGGCGATCTGCCTCCCGGGCTCACGCTGTTTGACGGCGGCTGGCATGCGGGCATCGTGGGCCTCGTCGCGTCGCGCATGAAGGACCGCCTGCAGCGGCCCGTTGTCGCCTTCGCGCCGGCGTCGGAGGATGAGCTGCGTGGTTCGGCACGCTCGGTCGCGGGGCTGCACGTGCGCGACGTGCTCGAGGCCGTCTCGTCGCGGCACCCGGGTCTCATCGAACGCTTCGGCGGACACGCCATGGCCGCGGGGCTGACGCTCAGGCGTTCGTCTCTCGCGCGTTTCGCCGATGCGTTCGCGGACGAAGTCAGCCGGCAGCTGTCGCCGTCGCAGATGCAGAACGTGCTGGAGACGGACGGCATGCTCGCTGTCGAGGAGATTTCGCTCGAGACCGCGCGCGCGATCGAGGCCGGCGGACCGTGGGGCCAGGCCTTCCCCGAGCCGGTATTCGACGGCGAATTCGAGGTCGTCGACGCCCGCACGGTGGGCGACCGTCACCTGAGGCTCTGGCTGCGTGCCGCAATGGCGACGCAGCCGATCGAGGCGATCGCCTTCGGCTATTTCGACGAGCCTGAAGCGCGGCGGCCGGGCGCGGGCTCGCGGCTCACGGTCGCCTATCGCCTGCAGTCGTCGTCGTTCGGCGGCACGCCGCACGCGGAGCTGCTGATCGAGCACGTCGCCAAAGGGGACGCACCCCTTTGACGCTCGTTGGCAGGTCCATTGCTCCCCCTTGTCCGAAAGAGTGTTGCGTCACCCCTGTTCCTGTTCCTGCTGGTAAGATGCCGCCGCCATGGAATCCGCGCCGACACGCCGCTTGATCGAGGACCTCACGGAGCGCCTGAAGGCGCTGAGGGGGTACCTTTGAGTACGACGCGAAGCGTGAACGTCTCGAAGAACTGAATCACGAACTCGGCGACCCGGCGGTCTGGAACAAGCCGGACAAGGCGCAGTCTCTTGGACGCGAGCGGGCACGCCTCGAAGCCACGATCACGGAACTCGAGCAGCTCGCCTCCGGCCTGTCCGATGCCGCAGAACTTCTGACGATCGTCGAGGGCGAGTCCGACGAGGCCGGCTTCACGGAGATCGTGAAGGATGCAGGCAGGCTCGACCAGCGCGTGCGCAAGCTCGAGCTGTCGCGCATGTTTCCCGGAGAGATGGACCCGCGCGGCGCCTTCCTCGACATCCAGGCGGGCGCCGGCGGCACCGAGGCGCAGGACTGGGCTTCGATGCTGCTGCGGATGTACCTGCGATGGGCCGACGCGCGCGGCTTCCGCACCGAGGTTGTCGACCAAAGTCCGGGCGAAGTCGCGGGCATCAAGAGCGCTTCCATCGAGATCGACGGCGATTATGCGTACGGTTGGCTGCGTACCGAGACCGGCGTCCACCGGCTGGTGCGCAAGTCGCCGTTCGATTCCGGGAACCGCCGCCACACGTCCTTCGCCTCGGTGTTCGTCTCGCCGATCATCGACGACACAATCAACATTGAGGTCAACCCCGCCGACATCGAGATGGACACCTACCGGGCAAGCGGGGCGGGCGGGCAGCACGTCAACAAGACAGACTCGGCGGTGCGCCTGCGCCACCTGCCATCCGGCATCGTCGTCGCCTGCCAGGGCGAGCGCAGCCAGCACAAGAACCGCTCGACGGCGATGAAGATGCTCAAGGCGAAGCTGTACGAACTCGAGGTCAACAAGCGAAACGCCGCCGCGCGCGTGCTCGAGGACCAGAAAACCGATGTCGGCTGGGGCCACCAGATCCGTTCGTACGTGCTCGACCAGTCGCGCATCAAGGACCTCAGGACCGGCCTCGAGACCGGCAACCCCAACGCCGTGCTGGACGGCGCACTCGATCCCTTCATGGAGGCGAGCCTGAAGCAGGGCCTGTAAGCTGGCGCGCATGGGAAAAGACGACCAGAAGCCACCTGCGGACGAAAACGCGCTGATCGCGGAGCGGCGCGCAAAACTTGCGCGACTGCGCGAGTCGGGCGTCGCCTTCCCGAACGACTTCCGCCGCGACGCCCTGGCGGCGGACCTGCACACGACCTTCGAAGGCCGCGGCGACGAATGGCTCGCGGCGAATCCGGTGCGCGTGCGCGTCGCGGGCCGCATGATGTTCAAGCGGCTCATGGGCAAGGCGTCCTTCGCGAAGCTGCAGGATGCGAGCGGACAGGTCCAGGTCTACCTGCAGACGGACGCGCTCGGCGCCGCCTACGAGGCGTTCAAGGGCTGGGATACAGGCGACATCGTCGGCGCCGAGGGCGTGCTGATGCGCACGCGCGCGGGTGAGCTGTCGGTGCGCGCGGAGTCGGTGCGGCTGCTGGTCAAGGCGCTGCGGCCGTTGCCCGACAAGTGGCACGGCCTGGCGGACACCGAGACTCGCTATCGCCAGCGCTATGTCGACCTGATCGTCAACGATACGGCGCGCGAGACCTTCCGTGCACGCACCCGGGTGGTGCGGTTCCTGCGCGATTTCCTCGACGCGCAGGGCTTCCTCGAGGTCGAGACGCCGATGATGCAGCCGATTCCGGGTGGTGCCGTCGCGCGGCCGTTCGTCACGCACCACAACGCGCTCGGCCAGGACATGTACCTGCGCATCGCGCCGGAGTTGTATCTAAAGCGGCTGGTGGTCGGCGGCTTCGAGCGCGTGTACGAGATCAACCGCAACTTCCGCAACGAGGGGCTGTCGACGCAGCACAACCCCGAGTTCACGATGCTCGAGCTGTACCAGGCCTATGCCGACTGCGACGACTTCATGGGTCTGGTGGAGCGGATGTTCCAGGGGCTCGCGGATGCCATTGTGGGTGCGCGCAACGTCGCCTACCAGGGTCGCCAGATCGACTTCACGGCGCCGTTCGCGAAGCGCTCGGTAGAGGAGGCGGTGACTGCAGCGAACCCCGACCTCGACCGTGCGCGGCTGCGCGATGCCACCTACCTGCGCAGCGCCTGCGCGCGGCTCGGCATCGAGCCTGGCAAGGACGATGGCGCAGGCAGCATGCAGATGCTGATCTTCGAGAGGACGGCGGAGCACGGGCTGGCCCAGCCGACCTTCATACATTCATACCCCACGGAAGTGTCGCCGCTCTCGCGACGCCGCGACTCGGACCCCTTCGTCACCGACCGCTTCGAGCTGTTCATCGATGGCCGCGAACTCGCGAACGGCTTTTCAGAGCTCAACGACGCCGAGGAGCAGGCCGAGCGCTTCCGGGAGCAGGTCAAGCGGCGTTCGGCAGGCGACGAGGAGGCGATGTACTTCGACGCGGACTACATCCGCGCGCTCGAGTACGGCATGCCGCCGGCAGCGGGCCTCGGCGTCGGCGTGGACCGGCTCGTCATGCTGCTGACGGACTCGCCGAGCATCCGCGACGTCCTGCTGTTCCCGCAGCTGCGGCACGAATAATTGGGACGTTCACCTTTTCTAGCGACTGCGGACATGTACGTCTGCCGCCGTAAGAAAAGGTGAACGTCCCAATTATTCGTCCGCCGCCGGCGCCGGAATGGCGTAAGGAAGGTCCGCGGGCACGAACTCGCTGCCGCCCGGCTTCGCGCCGAGCAGGTCGCTGCAATGGCGAAGCTCGACGACGGCGAGCGCGTTCAGGGCTTTTTCGTTGCGCGCACAGGCAATGACCTGTGCCGCCAGCGTTTCGCCGCTGAACAGCGGCTGTGCCGGCGCGAGCACCGCGTCCGCCGGGCCGACGTAGCGCAAGGTGCGGCGCTTGAGCCGGCCGAGGTGCTGGGACCGCGCCACGATCTCCTGGCCTACGTAGCAACCTTTGCTGAAACTTACACCGCCGATCAGGTCGAGATTCAGCATCTGCGGCAGCCAGAGCGCGGCCGTCGCAGGCGTGATCCAGGGCTCGCCGTCCTCGATGCAGGCGAGTTCCCAGTCTCCCGGCTCGGTGCGCGGGACGGCGATGAGCGCGGCGTCGAGTGAGGCGCGCGTTCCCGCCAGCAGGATGCGGCGCGGGCTCGCGACCAGCATCGAGAGGCCGGCCGCTGCCGCAGCGGCCTGCGACCAGCGAGCGTCAGGCTCGGCGTCGATGAGGCCCGCGATCTCCATCTGCGGGCTGCGGTCGGCAAAGCGCACGTCCGCGCGCAACACGAACGTGGATAGCTGCGCGACCAGGGTGTGCGCGAGCTTGCGATTCAGGACGAGCAGCACGTCGTCGCCGTCCGCGGCGAGGCGCATCGTCGCCAGCACGCGGCCCTGGCGGTTGCAGGCAGCTGCGAACATGCCCGGATGCCGGTCGAGCCCGAGGATGTCGTTCGACAGCTGGCCCTGCAGGAAGGCACGCGCATCGCGGCCCGAGACCGCGACGACGGTCTGGGCAGGCAGCAGGGTGCAGCGCGGTATCGCCATCACGCCATCGTATCGCAGCAGAACTTCGCGAATGCGGCAGGTAGGGGCGTGGGAAGCACGGACCCCTTCTGGCAGAATAGCTTAGCGATGCCTTACCCCGCCGACCGGCCGCTTTCCCCGCACCTGCAGGTGTACCGGCCGATGTACACGATAGTGCTATCGATACTGCATCGCGCGAGCGGGCTGTACCTGTCTGTCTGCGGCTTCCTGTTCGTGGGCTGGCTGTTTGCGGCCGCCCTCGGCCCCGATGCCTATGCGTGCGCGGCGGCGTTTTTCTCCAGCCTGGCGCTCAGGATCGTGCTGGCTCTGGCACTTGCGGCGTTCTGGTATCACCTCTTCGCAGGTGTCCGGCACCTGGCCTGGGACGCGGGCTACGGGTTCGAAAAGCGGACGGCACGGCTCTCCGGCCGCCTCATGGTCGCCTGCGCAGCCGCGGCCTTGGCGCTGACGCTGGTCTTCACGCCGGCCGGGCGCTTCGTAGCGGGGCTGCCTTGAGCGCGCGCCCGGGAGCCGCCTCGCGGCACTGGCGCTACCAGCGCCTGACCTCGATCGCGCTGATTCCGCTCGGTCTCTGGTTTCTCGTCGCGCTGCTCCGGCAGCCCTCGCTGGAGCACGCGGTCGTGACCGGCTGGTTCGGGAAGCCGCTGCAGGCCCTGCTCGCGACGCTGCTCGGTGCCGCGCTGCTGTGGCATTCGATGCAGGGCATCCAGGTCGTGCTCGAGGACTATGTGCGCGGCAAGTTGCTCGGGCTCCTGCTCGTGCTCGCCCGTATCGCCCATCTCGCGGCCGCGCTCGCACTCGGGTACGCGATCTGGGTCCTCGCCTCAGGCGGCGCTGCATGACTGCTTATCCGCTCATCGAGCACCGTGCGGACGTGGTCGTCGTCGGCGCCGGCGGCGCCGGGCTGCGCGCAACGCTCGGGCTTGCCGAGGCCGGGCTCGAGACGGCCTGCATCACCAAGGTCTTCCCGACCCGCAGCCACACGGTCGCGGCGCAGGGCGGCATCAGCGCCGCCCTCGGCAACATGGGTGACGACGACTGGCGTTACCATTTCTACGACACGGTCAAGGGCTCCGACTGGCTCGGCGACCAGGACGCGATTGCCTACATGTGCCGCGAAGCCCCGGCCGCGGTGATCGAGCTCGAGCACTACGGCCTGCCGTTTTCCCGCACCGAGGACGGGCGCATCTACCAGCGCCCCTTTGGCGGCATGACAACGCACTACGGCAAGGGCATCGCGCAGCGTACCTGCGCCGCCGCGGACCGCACGGGCCACGCCATGCTGCATACGCTCTACCAGCAGAGCCTGCGCCACCGGGCGAAGTTCTTTATCGAGTATTTCGCCATCGACCTGATCATGGAAGACGGCGCCTGCCGCGGCGTGCTGGCGCTCGACATGGCAAGCGGCACGCTGCACCGTTTCCTGGCCCAGGCGACCATCCTCGCCACCGGCGGTTACGGTCGCGCCTATTTCTCCTGCACATCGGCGCACACCTGCACCGGCGACGGCGGCGGCATGGTGCTGCGCGCGGGGTTGCCACTCGCGGACATGGAGTTCGTGCAGTTCCACCCGACGGGAATCTACGGCGCCGGCTGCCTCATCACGGAAGGCGTGCGGGGCGAGGGTGGCATCCTCAGGAACGCCAGCGGCGAGCGCTTCATGGAACGCTATGCGCCGAACGCGAAGGACCTCGCGTCGCGGGACGTCGTGAGCCGGGCAATGACGATCGAGATCCGCGAAGGGCGCGGCGTCGGCCCCCTCAAGGACCACCTCCACCTGCACCTCGAGCATCTCGGCGCCGAGGTCATCACGAAGAGGCTTCCCGGCATCGCCGAGACCGCGATGATCTTCGCGAACGTGGACGTGACCCGCGCGCCGATCCCGGTCCAGCCGACCGTGCATTACAACATGGGCGGCATTCCCGCCAACGTGAACGGCGAGGCGCTCACGAGTGCGGACGGCTCCGAACGGCTGGTGCCCGGCCTGATGGCGGTCGGCGAGGCCGCCTGTGTGTCGGTGCACGGCGCCAACCGGCTCGGTTCGAATTCACTGCTCGACCTGGTCGTGTTCGGGCGCGCCGCCGCGGCGCATTGCGCCAGGTCCCTGCGCCCGGGAGCGAGCCTGGCGGAGCCGAAAGCATCGGCCCTCGACCCGCTCCTCGACCGCTTCGACTCGATCCGCCAGGCGTCGGGGGCCCGTCCGGCCGCTTCGCTGCGCGACGAGATGCAGCGCGCGATGCAGCGCGATGCGGCCGTGTTCCGGACCGGCGACACGCTGGCCGAGGGCTGCGCGGCCCTCGGCCGCTGCCGCGACGCGTTCCGCGACCTCAGGATCACGGACCGTTCGCTGGTCTTCAATACGGATCTCATCGAGGCGCTGGAGCTCGACAACCTGCTCGGCCAGTCGCTTGCGACGATCCACTCGGCGCGCAACCGCACCGAGAGCCGCGGCGCGCACGCGCGCGAGGATTTCCCGGCGCGGGACGACGTCAACTGGATGAAGCACACGCTGGCCTGGGTGGACCCCGCAGGCGCGGTACGCTTCGACTACCGGCCGGTGCAGCTGGAAACGCTCGGCGCCGACGTCGAGCGGATCCCGCCGCAGGTCCGGACCTACTGACAGGAGCCGACCAGGCGATGGCACAGATCCGACTGCCCGCGAACTCGCGCTATACCGACCAGCCCGGGCGCCACCATGCAGCGCCAGCCGAGGCGGCGCGGCCGCGTCAGTTCCGCATCTATCGCTACGACCCGGACGCGAAGGCGCCGCCGCGGATCGACAGCTACGACCTCGACCTCGACCGCTGCGGACCGATGGTTCTCGACGCGCTGATCAAGATCAAGAACGAAGTGGACTCGACGCTGACTTTCCGCCGCTCCTGCCGCGAGGGCATTTGCGGGTCCTGCGCGATGAACGTCGACGGCGTGAATACACTCGCCTGCACCCAGCCGATCGCCGCAATCAAGGGCGAGGTCCGGATCTTTCCGCTGCCGCACCTGCCGGTCGTGAAGGACCTGGTGCCCGACCTCAATGAGTTCTACCAGCAGTACGCGGCGGTCGAGCCCTGGCTGCAAGCCCGGGATGCGCCACCTGCGGCGGGCGAGCGCCGCCAGTCGCCGTCGGACCAGGAAAAGATCGACCGGCCTTCGGCCTGCATACTCTGCGCCTGTTGCTCGACCGCCTGCCCCAGCTACTGGTGGAATTCGGAACGCTTCCTGGGGCCGGCAGCGCTGCTTGCCGCCTATCGCTGGATCGCGGACACGCGCGACGATGCGAATGCCTCGCGACTCGCAAGGCTCGACGACGCCTTCCGGCTGTACCGCTGCCATACGATCATGAACTGCACCGAGGCCTGCCCGAAGGACCTGAACCCCGCGCGCGCGATCGCCGACATCAAGCGGCGAATCGCGGAGGGCGAGGGCTGAGCGGTGGCCGACTGCACCGAAGCGCGACTCCGCTGGCGTTGCCGGCGCGGCATGAAGGAGCTCGACGTTCTGCTCGGGCGCTGGCTGGAGCAGTGCTGGCCGGTGGCTGACGCTGCCCGCCGGCGCGATTTCGAGTGGCTGCTCGAGCAGCCGGATCCCGATCTCGCGGACTGGCTGATGGGGGGCGCGCGGCCGGCAGGCAGTGCCCGCGCAGCGCTCGTCGATGACATCGTTCGCCGTCAGGCTTGAGCCTGCGGCGGCGCCACGCCTCGCGGCGGCGGTCCTGCTGTTCCATCTGCTCGCCGCACTGGCGCCCTTGCTGGCGAGGGTCCCTGCGGCGCTCGGCGCGGTCTTTGCCGTGACAGCGCTCGTTGGTTTCGTGCAGACGCTCTCGCGGCTGCCCGGGCGGCACTGCACGCTGGCCGAAGTGCGCCATGACGGACGGCAGTGGACCGTACGACTCGCCGGGTCCCGAAGCTGGCTGCCTGCCGAGCTCTGCGACGCCTCGCGCGCCTATTCTCGGCTGGTCTATATCCGGTTCGAGGCGGAAACCCGGCATGTGGGCTGGTTGCTGCCCTCCGGTTCGGTCCCGGCGGGCGATTTCAGGCGTCTCAAGGCCCGCATCCGGCTGGCTTGCTAGAATCCGGGAGTTGATCCACGAACGGAGGGGCAGGGGCCCGCTTATACACGACCTTGCGAACTAACCACTGGTCGGCCGGTCATATCCGGCGTGCACGTCGAGAGCGCAGCGCAGGACTTCGAGCCGATGCGGGCTGAAGCAGGTGACATTGCGTTGGTGCGCCGCGTCCAGAAAGGGGACAAGGCCGCCTTCGACGCGCTGGTGCTCAAGTATCAGCACAAGGTGCTGAAACTGGTGCAGCGCTACGTGCGAAATCCCACGGAAGCCGAGGACATCGCGCAGGAAGCGTTCATAAAAGCGTACCGTGCGCTGCCGGCATTCCGCGGCGAGAGTGCGTTCTACACCTGGTTGTACCGCATCGCGATCAACACCGCCAAGAATGCGCTGGTCGCGAACCGCAGGCGGCCCGTGACGTATGACTTCGACTTGCAGGACAGTTCCCAGCTGCAGGCGCATGCGCGCCTGGCTGACGACGAGACGCCTGAGGCGCTGGCGCTGACGGACGAGATCCGGCGCACGGTGAACGAGTCCATCGAGGCGCTGCCGGACGACCTCCGGCTCGCAATCGTGCTGCGCGAGCTCGAAGGCCTGAGTTACGAGGAAATTGCGAAGACGATGGAATGCCCGGTCGGAACGGTCCGTTCACGGATCTTCCGCGCGCGTGAGGCGATCGACAGGAGCCTGCGCGAGGTGTTCGACGGCGGGCTCGGGCGTATCGGAGACAGTGAATGACGGAACGGATCAAGGAACAGCTTTCGGCCTTTCTGGACGGCGAACTGCCGGACCCGGAGTCGGCCCTGCTGCTGAAGCGCCTCGAGCGCGACGATGACCTGCGCGGCGCGCTGTCCCGCTACTCGCTGATCGGTGCGGTGCTGCGCGGCGAGGGTGACGTGCCGGCGGCCCGCCAGGTCGCTGCGCGCGTCAGCGCGGCCATAGCGCGGGAACCGACCCGGACCGGCGGGTTCGCCTGGTTGCCGGGAAGCGAGGCGCTGGGACGCGGGGTGGCAGGCATCGCCGTCGCGGCCGGCGTCGCCTTCGGCGCGGTAATGCTCGTCCAGCAGGTCCTGAGCGTGAAACCGGAGACACCGGTGGCCGTGCTGGCGCGCGCGGAAGCGCCTCCCATCCAGCCCGTGGCCGATGATACCGGGCCGCTCGACGCGCCTGCGGAGCCTTACGTGACACCGCCGGCGGCTGCCGCACCCGTCGGGATCGCGCCCGCCCAACTTGCCAATTACCTGGTCGCGCACTACGGCTATGCCTCGCCGCTCGTGCGTCGCAGCGTCGGTGCTGGCCTGATCATCAGCGAAATCGATCCTGCCCTTGCTGAAACCGTGCCTGCCGGGGATGTGCCCCAGCCGTGAGCCTGCGCGCCAGCATCGCACTCTCGCTCGGGCTCGCCACTCTGCCCGCTTTCGCCGAGAGCGGACAGGAATGGCTGGCGCGCATGGGCGCCGCGCTCAACAACTCGAGCTACGTTGGCGAGTTCGTCTGCGAATCCGCGGAGCGCACGGAACGGCTCGCGATCACGCACCGCGTGCGCGACGGTGTCGTCTCGGAGCGCCTCGTCTCGCTGGCGGGCGCAGGACGGGAGCTGGTGCGGGAGAACGACGAAGTTGTCGCCTATCTGCCTGACCAGAAACTGGCCATCATCGAGCGACGCTCGGGTCGCAGCGACCTCATGGGCGCGCTGCCGCAGTTCGAGGGGCGCATGTCCTCCTGGTACCGGGTCGACTCGGTTGGCCATGAGACGCTTGAAGACTTTGGTCCCGCGGCGGTCGTCACGGTGCGGCCGCTCGACGGCTATCGCTTCGGCTACCGACTGTGGATCGACCTCGACACGCACATGCCGGTACGCAGCGACTTGTCCGACGGTTCGGGCCGCGTGATCGAGCGGCTGCGCTTCACCAGGCTGCATATGGACGACGACATCCCGGACTCCGCATTCGAGCCGGCCGTCGACCGCAGGAAGCTGCGTTGGGTGCGGCAGTCTCCGCAGTCTGACGACATCGCTCCGGCCTGGCGGGCGACGCAGGTGCCGCCGGGCTTCCGGCTCTCGATGAGCGGCATGCAATCGGTCGCTGGTAGCGGAGGCCCGGTCAATCACCTGGTCTATTCGGACGGGCTCGCCTCGGTGTCGGTGTTCGTGCAACAGCCGGCGGCGGGCAAGGCGCCGGCGCAGGGCACGACGCGGTCCGGCGTTGCGTCCGCATTCACGACCGTGGTCGAAGGTCACCAGGTCACGGCTGTCGGCGAAGTGCCGCCACGCACCCTGAAGTTCATCGCCACGTCGATCCGACCCGCCGGCCTCGCGCCGGACGTGCGACCGGCGGCGGCTGCCGACCTGCGCGACTGACGCTGCCGGATGCCGGCAGGTCCTTTCCTCGTCTACAGCAGGATCAACTGCGAACTCTGCGATGTGTTCATCTCGGAGCTCGCGGCGCTTGCGGTCGAGTTCGAGGTGAGGGACGTTGACGCTGACCCGGTCGCGTTGCGCCGCTTCGGACTCAAGATCCCGGTGCTCACCTGCGACGGGAGCGTCGTCTGCCACGGCCGGCTGGACGCCGGGGCAGTAGAGCGGCTGGTGCGCTCCTGAGGGGCGGTACACGCCCGGCTGCTATAATCCCGGATTCCCGGACGCGCCTGTCCGGCAAGGGCGTCCCACCTTCCCCCGATGCAGCAGCAGATACGCAATTTCTCGATCATTGCGCATGTCGACCACGGCAAGTCGACGCTTGCCGACCGCCTGATCCAGACCTGCGGCGGGCTGGAGGCGCGCGAGATGCAGGAGCAGGTGCTCGACTCGATGGACCTCGAGCGCGAACGCGGGATCACGATCAAGGCGCAGTCGGTGACGCTGAATTACCGGGCGGCGGATGGCCTCGACTACCAGCTGAACTTCATCGACACGCCGGGGCACGTGGACTTCTCTTACGAGGTCTCCCGGTCGCTCGCGGCCTGCGAGGGCGCGCTGCTGGTCGTCGACGCTGCCCAGGGCGTCGAGGCCCAGAGCGTCGCGAACTGCTATACCGCGCTCGAGCAGGGCCTCGAGGTGCTGCCGGTCATCAACAAGATCGACCTGCCTTCGGCCGACCCCGAGAGCGTGATCGACGAGATCGAGAACATCATCGGCATCGAGGCGAGCGACGCGATCCGCGTCAGCGCCAAGACCGGCGAGAACGTGCCGGCGCTGCTCGAGCGCCTGGTCGAACGGATCCCTCCGCCCAAGGGCGATGCCGGGGCGCCCGTGCAGGCGCTCATCGTCGACTCCTGGTTCGACAACTACGTCGGGGTCGTCTCGCTGGTGCGTGTCGTGAACGGCGCGCTCAAGAAGAACGACCGCATCCGGGTGATGTCCACCGGCCGCGCCTGGCAGGTGGACCGGATCGGCCACTTCACGCCGAAGCGCGTGGAGACCGGCGGTCTTTCGACGGGCGAGGTCGGCTGGATGACGGCTGGCATCAAGGACATCGATGGCGCGCCGGTCGGCGACACGATCACGAGTGAATCGCGTCCCTGCGACAAGCCGCTGCCCGGATTCAAGATGGTGCAGCCGCGCGTGTTCGCGGGCCTGTTTCCGGTCCAGTCGGACCAATATGAAAACTTCCGCGACGCGCTGCAAAAGCTCAAGCTGAACGATTCTGCACTGCACTACGAGCCCGAAGTCTCGACCGCGCTGGGATTCGGATTCCGCTGCGGGTTCCTCGGGCTCCTGCACATGGACATCGTGCAGGAGCGCCTCGAGCGCGAGTACGGCCTGTCGCTGGTCACGAGCGCGCCGACCGTGATTTACGAGGTGCTCGGCAACGACGGCGAAGTCACCCTGGTCGACAATCCATCGAAATTGCCGCCGCAGTACCGCGAACTTCGCGAGCCGATCATCACCGCGAACATCCTGGTGCCGCCCGAGCACGTCGGCGGCGTGCTCGGCCTGTGCCAGGAAAAGCGCGGCGTGCAGAAGAAGATGCTGCAGCTCGGCAAGCAGATGTCGCTCCAGTACCAGCTGCCGCTGGCGGAAGTCGTGCTCGATTTCTTCGACCGCCTGAAGTCGGTCAGCCGTGGCTATGCGTCGTTCGACTACGAGTTCAGCCATTTCCAGGCGGCGCCGCTGTCGAGGCTAGACGTGCTGATCAACGGCGACCGCGTCGATGCGCTGTCGATGATCGTCCACCGGGACAGCGCCTATCAGCGTGGACGCGAACTCGTCGACAAGATGCAGGAACTGATCCCGCGCCAGATGTTCGAAGTCGCGATCCAGGCGGCGATCGGCGGCCAGATCATCGCGCGTGCGTCGGTCAAGGCGCTGCGCAAGAACGTGTTGGCGAAGTGCTACGGCGGTGACATCACGCGCAAGCGCAAGCTCCTCGAGAAGCAGAAGGAAGGCAAGAAGCGCATGAAGCAGCTGGGCACGGTCGAGATCCCGCAGGAAGCGTTCCTCGCGGTCCTGACCATGGGCAAGAAATGAACGGCGGGGGATGCTGATGGTCTTCGATTTTTCGTTCGTCCTGGTCGCCCTCGCGGCGCTCACTGGCGCCGTCTGGGGCCTCGACAGCTGGCTGTTCGCGCCGCGCCGGCGCGAGCGTGGTTCTGCCCGGGACCCGGTCCTGGTCGACTACGCGCGCTCGTTCTTCCCGGTCATCGTCATCGTGCTCGTGCTGCGCTCGTTCCTGTACGAGCCGTTCCGCATTCCGTCGGATTCGATGATGCCGACGCTGATCCAGGGCGATTTCATCTTCGTCAACAAGTGGCGCTACGGCCTTCGCCTGCCGGTGCTGAACACCCGCATGGTGGAGATCAGCGAGCCGCAGCGCGGCGACGTGGTGGTGTTCCGCAAGCCCACCGAGCCCTCGATTGTCTTCATCAAGCGCCTCGTGGGGCTGCCGGGCGACGTAATCCGTGTGACGGCGTCGCAAGTCCTGGTGAACGGAACGCCGTCTCAGATTGCGCCGGGTGAGTTGTATTCGGGCCCCAAGAGCGAGCAGTATCCGTTCAGTCGGGTCGGTGAGGAGCGCCTCGGCGTAGCTGCCCATGCCATCCTGCTGGACCCCGCGAGGCCCGGCCTGGAAGGCGAGTGGCAGGTACCGCCGGGACATTTTTTCATGATGGGCGACAACCGGAACAACAGCCGCGACAGCCGCTTTCCGGAAGTCGGTTTCGTGCCCGAGGCCAACGTCATCGGCAAGGCGGAGGCGATCTGGCTGTCGTTCAACCCGGAGCCAGGCTCGCTCCTGCTCTGGAAGCGCATGGGCACTGGCATCCGTTAGGGAGACAGGTATGCAGCACAGACAACGTGGCATGACGATGCTCGGGATCCTCGTCCTTGTGGTCGTGGTCGGTGCATGGGTCTACGCCGGCATTCTAATGACGCCCAAGTACCTCGAGTTCATGCGCGTCGCATCGACGCTCGAGCAGGTGCGCGACGAGTACGACTCCAACCCGGGCACCACCGAGTTCATGCTGCGCAAGGCCATCGAGCGACGCTTCGACATCGAGATGGTCGAGGTGATCACCTCGAACGACATCGAGATCAAGAAGGATGGCGCCATGTTCACGATGAGCGCCGCGTACGACGACACCGTGCCGCTCATGGGCAACGTCTCCTTCCTGCTCGAGTTCGACAAGTCGGTCGAAGTCAACTCGCGCTGACTATCGCGGGCGCTGCGTGGGTGAGACGGCCGGCTGGCTGACAAGGCAACTCGGAGTCGAATTCACCGACCCGGGGCTGCTTGCCCTCGCATTCACGCACCGCAGCCACGGCTCCGCGAACAACGAGCGCCTGGAGTACCTGGGCGATGCGGTCCTCTCTTTCGTCGTGGCGGAACTGCTGTTCCGGCGCTTTCCGGACGCGAGTGAAGGCGAGTTGTCGCGCTACCGCGCGAGCCTCGTGAGCGGGGAGTCGCTGGCGGCGATTGCAGCGGGCCTCGGCCTCGGGGAGCAGCTCCGGCTGGGGGAAGGCGAGCTCAAGTCCGGCGGCCAGCGGCGCGGAACCATCCTCGCGGACGCCCTCGAGGCCATCTTCGGGGCGGTCTACCTGGACCAGGGCCTGCCGGCGGCGCGCACGGTCGCGGCGCGCCTGTTCGACGAGGCCCTTGCGGCTTTGCCCGATTCCGCAGCGCTCAAGGACCCCAAGACGCGGCTGCAGGAGTGGCTCCAGGGCCGCGGCTACAAGCTCCCCGCGTACACGGTGATGGAAGTGAGCGGCGAACCCCACGAGCAGCACTTTCTCGTGCGTTGCGACGTGGAGGAGCTGAATCTCGCGGCCGAGGCGGAGGGGACCAGCCGGCGGCGGGCGGAGCAGGAAGCGGCACAGAGAATCCTGGAGGAACAGGCGCTAAAATCCCCGCGGTGAGCGAAGCAAACGTCAATCGCTGGGGTACGGTCGTACTGGCCGGCCGACCGAACGTCGGCAAATCGACGCTCCTGAACGCGCTTGCGGGGCAGAAGCTCAGCATCGTGACGCCGAAGCCGCAGACCACCCGGCACCGGGTGGAAGGCGCCGTGACCGGGCCCGGTTTCCAGATGATCCTGAGCGACACGCCGGGATCGGGTGCCTCGGGCGGCAGCCGGCTTGCGCATGCCATGAACCGCGAAGGCGATGCGGCGCTCGGTGCCGGGGATGCCGCCATCCTGGTGGTCGCCGCGCCGCGCTGGACGAGAGGGGACGACGCGGCGCTCGAACGCCTGCGCAGGACCGGGCTGCCGATCGTGCTTGCCGTGAACAAGATCGATTGCGTCAAACCGCGGATGGCGCTGTTGCCGTTCCTCGAGCGCGCGGCAGGGAAGCACGATTTCAGCGCGATCGTCCCGGTATCGGCGTACAAGGGCGAGAACCTCGAGGCACTGGTCCGCGCAGCAGCAGCACATTTGCCTGCGGGTTCGGCCGATGAGGCGCCCGCACCGCTGGATCGGGGCGAGCGCTTCACCGCCTCCGAGGCGCTGCGGGAGCAGCTGATGCTCGTGCTCAACGAGGAGCTGCCTTACGGCATCGCCGTCGAGATCGAGCGCTTCGAGCCGACGCCGGACGGTCGCACCGAGATCGACGCCGTGATCTGGGTCGAGCGCGAAGGTCAGCGCAAGATCGTCATTGGCACGAAGGGAGAACGTCTCAAGTCCATCGGCCGCGCGGCGCGGCTTGCGCTCAATGAGCGCTTCGGCCGGCGCGTTCACCTCAACACCTGGGTCAAGGTGCGCGAGGGTTGGAGCGACGACGACCGGATGCTGCGGCAGCTCGGCCATGAGCCGTCATGACGGCGAGGCGCAAGCTCCTCGAACCGGCCTGGCTGCTGCACCACCGCCCCTGGAGCGATACCAGCCGGATCCTCGAGCTGATGACGCGGGGGTACGGCCGGGTGACTTTGTTCGCGCACGGCGCCCGGCGGCCGAATTCACCGCTCAGGTCCGTGCTGCGCCCCTTCGCACCGCTCCTGGTGTCCTGGAGCGGGCGTCAGGACGGCGGCACGCTCACGAACGCCGAGCTGGCGGGCGTTGCGCCGGCGCCGCCGCCCGCCGTGCTGATGTCGTGCTATTACCTCAACGAGCTCTTGCTGAAGCTGCTGGCGCACGAGGATCGCCACGACGCGATCTACGATGCCTATGCCACCGCGCTCGCGGAGCTCGCCGCGGGCGCCGAGCCGGAGGCACTGCGTCGCTTCGAGCGCGTATTGCTCGACGAACTCGGCTATGGCGTCGACCTTGCGCGGGACGCTGGCAGTGGCCGGCCAGTCGATCCAGAGCGGTATTATCATTTCCAGCCGGGGCAGGGCGTTCTCGCCGTCCGCGAGGAGGCGCCAGGGCCCGGCGTCCATGCCGGACGCGACCTGCTCTCGGTTGCGCACGGCGAGTACGGGCTGCCAACGGCGCAACGGGCGGCGCGCGGGATTTACGGGGCCGTGATCGCGCATTGCCTGGAGGGGCGCGGACTCGCGAGCCGTGACGTGATGCTGGCGATGCGCCGGCGGGGGCGTGAGGAATGAGCGGAGCCGACCTTCAGCTGGGCGTCAACATCGACCACGTGGCGACGCTGCGCCAGGCGCGCGGCGGACGTTCGCCGGATCCGCTGCTCGCCGCGCTCGCGGCAGAGCAGAGCGGCGCCGATTTCATCACCCTGCACCTGCGCGAGGACCGCCGCCACATCCAGGACCGCGACGTGCGCGCGCTCCGCGCCGCGCTGCAGACGCGCATGAATCTCGAGATCGCCGTGACGCCCGAAATGCTCGCGATCGCGCTCGAGGTCCAGCCGCAGGACGCCTGCCTGGTGCCGGAGAAGCGCACCGAGGTCACGACCGAAGGCGGCCTCGACGTGGCTTCGCAGCTGGAGTCGATCGCGCAGGCCTGCCGCCGGCTCGCTGCCGGCGGCATCCGCGTTTCGCTATTCATCGATCCGGACGCGGAGCAGGTTGACGCCGCTGCCCGGGCGGGCGCCCCGGTGGTCGAACTGCACACCGGCAGGTACGCGGAGGCACAGGGGGCGGAGCGCGGTCGCGAGCTTGCGCGCCTCGTCGCGGCCGCGAGGCGCGCGACGGCCGCCGGGCTCGCG
>Ga0209254_10001911_pt1 | contig 18806 bp, 16 predicted proteins | sample FrelakmetDIP11DI_FD_187148 | JGI IMG/M metagenome (GOLD analysis project Ga0209254, IMG submission 187148) | Freshwater lake sediment microbial communities from the University of Notre Dame, USA, for methane emissions studies - DIP11 DI (SPAdes)... | ecosystem: Environmental > Aquatic >...
TCCAAAGTACTCTTGACCGGCGATTAGACCTTCACGACTTATGTTACGCGCCATCAGTTGTGCAGTTCGATTTGAGGCGTATTCACTCCACTTTAACAATCCGCCAGAAATAAGGTCGCCAACCGTCACTTGCATCATGGTCTTTCGAACGGGGTGGTCGGCAGCATGATATTCGTCTTTTCATATAGTGACAAACCATACTAATGTTATGGCGCGAAATCCGGCAGAATAGCACCCATAGGGCATTCTCGGCCTGCGGCGTGGGGTGTTTACTCCATACCGATCTGGCAAGGCTTCATCGATCTATAACGCCCAACTCATCTCTGGAGAAAAGCATATGCTCAGGTCACGTCGGTTCTCATTCTCGCGCGGAGGTGTGGCGTTTGTCATCGCCTTCGGGTTGTGTGTGTGCCTTGGCGTCGTGTTGTCCCTGGCGCAGCCGGCAGCCGCGGCCTCGCGCCCGTCCAGCCCGCACTCGCCGGAATATATGATCCAGGCGACGGCACAGGTCACATCCACCGGCGACTATCGCGGCCCAGAGCTATGCAGCGGCTGCCATGAAGAGATTCACAGCGAGTGGTCCGACACGCTTCACTCAAAGGCATTTTCTTCACCGATCTTTCAGGAAGCCTGGACGAAGGATCCCAACAAGAATGCGTGCCTGCAATGCCATACCACCGGCTATAACCCGGCTGATGGCACCTATGCCATTGAAGGCGTTACCTGCGAATCGTGCCACGGCGCCTATCAACCCACGCACCCGCAAGTGAAGATGCCCGTCACGCCCGACGCGACACTGTGCGCCACGTGCCACAAACCGACGACGAATGAGTGGCATGCCAGCAAGCATGCCGAGGCCGGCATCCAGTGCGAAGCCTGCCACAATTCTCACTCGCAGCAACCCAAAGCCGCCAACGTGAATGAGTTGTGCATGAACTGCCACAAAGATCCCGGCGATACTTTCACGCACGGCACGCACGCGACGGCCGGTCTGCAGTGCAGCAACTGCCACATGTACACCGATCGGGAAAACTCCTCCCCGATCGGCGGTCTGCTGTCCACCGGCCACACGTTTGCCGTCGGTTCAGACACCTGCATCGGCTGCCACAAGGATACCGTGCACACCCGCGATAAGATTTTGGAACTGACCGGCACGGTCGTTGAACTGAAGGACTTGGACAAAGAAACCCTGCAGCAAAAGGCGCAGGAACAAGAGCAGGAAATTGCCGGCCTGAAGGCCGACGGCGAAACACGCCTGTACGTCGGCCTGGCACAGGGCGCTATCGTCGGTCTGGCGATGGGGGCAGTCGCTGCGTGGATCGTCGGCCGCCGGATTAAGGTCGTCGAAGTTGAGGACGAGACGAGCGAAGGGAAGAAAGAGCAATGAGCAAGAAGAAACAGCGGGTGACGGTTGAGTTGACCCGTCGCGATTTCCTGGTCCTGGGGGGCACGGCCGCCGGATCGATCGTGGCGGCGCAGGTCCTGACCACCGGTGTGCTCTCGCCCTTTGGCGGGCTCAAGCAGCGGCAAGTCACCGGTGAAGAGGCCCCCGAAAAAGCCTCGAGTGAATATCACTGGGGCATGGTGATCAATCTGGAAAAATGCATCGGCTGCGAGTATTGCCAGCGATCCTGTTCGGCGACGAATGACGTGCTTGATGACAAACCGTGGAACATCGTTGTGGAAGACGAGCTGGATAACGGCCAAAGATATTTCTTCAGCCGCCCTTGCCTGCACTGCCAGGATGCGCCGTGCGTTGAAGTGTGCCCGGTGCAGGCAACATACCATCGTGAAGACGGCCTCGTCATGATGGACTACGATCGCTGCATCGGCTGCCGCTACTGCGAAGTGGCCTGCCCGTACGACGCCCGCAAGTTCAACTGGGCCGATCGCTCCGACGTCAATCCTTACATTCCCACCTGGGGCACCGCCGAAGTGGAGCGCCGTCCCCGCGGAGTCGTGGAGAAATGCACGTTCTGCAATCATCGCATTGATGCGGGACTGGCCGCCGGCCTGATGCCCGGAGTCGATCGCGATGCGACGCCCGCCTGTGTCAATGCCTGCCCGGTCGGCGCGCGCATCTTTGGAAACTTGAAAGACGAGAACAGCAAAGTCTCACAGGCTATCGCCAACAACCCCACGTTGCGACTGCGTGAAGAGCTCGGCACCGAACCCAGCGTGTATTACATTCCACCTAAGAAGGAGGCGTAACCGTGGCGACTGTTGCGCTCCCCACTAAGAAACCTTCGTTGATCACGCCCGGCTTTTTAGGCTGGATGGCCTTTCTGACCCTGTGCATCGCGATCGGACTGGTGTCGGCTTATGAAGTGCTGACGAAGGGCTTAAGCGTCACCAACATGAGCAACACCGTCCCGTGGGGCCTGTGGATCACGATCGATCTTTCGGCGATCGCGCTGGGCGCCGGGGCGTTTACCTTGAGCGCCATCGTCTATGTGCTGCGGCTCAAGCGCTTCACGCCGATTGTGCGCCTCGCCGTGTATGTCGGCTTCGTCGGCTACACGACGGCGCTGTTGACCCTGGTGATGGACATCGGCCGGCCCGATCGGTTCTGGCATCCCTGGGTGTATTGGAACGTGCACTCCGTTCTGTGGGAAATCACGTGGTGCATCACCTTGTATCTGATCATCCTGGCGGCCGAGTTCCTGCCCGTCATCACCGATCTGCCGTTCTTCAGTCGCTGGCCGTGGATGCGCCGGTTCGCCCATGCCGTGCACAAGTTCGCCCCGGTGCTGGCCGTCATCGGTCTGGGCATCTCGCTGCTGCACCAGTCGTCGCTGGGCGCCACCTATGGCATCCTGCGCTCGCGCCCCATCTGGTTCAAGCCGTCGATGCCGATCATGTTCATCTTGTCCGCTGTGGCAGTCGGCCCGGCGGTCATCATGGCGATTGCTTTCATCACCGAATGGGCCACGAAACGCGCCACGGTGCCGCACGATGTGTTGCGCGCTATTGCACGCTTCAGCGGATTTGGCCTGCTCGCCTATGCCTACATCAAAATGTGGGATCTGGCGGCGGTGACATACTATGGCCGCAGCCCGCAGGTGAACCAGGGCTTTGCCATGCTGAACGAGCAGACCCCGTATGGCTTTGGCTTCTGGGTGGTGGAAGTGATCGTCGGCATTGTGATCCCCGCCGTCTTCTTCCTCTCGTCGCGTTTCAATCGCCGGCCGGTGTATCTGGTCGTCGGCGCCCTGTGCGCCATGATCGGCGTCGTCGCCAACCGCTGGAACGTCACCGTTTCGGGACTCACCGTGCCCTTGTCCTATTCGCCGGGCGTGCTGTATCAATCTGCGCCAGGATCGTACTCGCCCAGCCTGGCGGAGTGGGGAGTCGCTATCGGGGTGATAGGCTATGCCTTGCTCTTGCTGACCCTGGGGCTGCGCTTCCTGCCTCTATTCAACAACACACACGATGAGCCTTCAAAAAGTTGACAATTCATCCTGAATAGGCGATGATTAGGCCGCGCTCAAGTTGGTATAATATCGCCACTTGAGCGCGGCATCGCATCAGTACGAGCCGCGCGGGAACACGGCGATGAAGGCTCCTCTTTTCAGCATTTCACATTTCTCATCAGTTGCAGCAAGTACGTGTTGATTTCTGCCTCACACTCAGCGCTATTTGGCTGCAGGAGGGTCGCATGCAAGAAGGAACTGAAGGCCCTATCTATCTAGTTGAAGCCCTGTTATTTGTGCTCCGCTGTCTGGTGCCGCTGCTGCTCATGTTGGGCTTATCGTATCTCTTGAAGCGGCTGGGCCTGATTACCCCACCGCCGCCCCCGCCGCCCGATCGCGACAACGGCCATAACGGCAACAACAAGACCAATGGGGGAGGTGTGGCGCATGGTAAGGCCTAAACTGCTGCTGCCATTCGTCATCATCGGCGTGCTCCTGGTGGTCTGGGGCCTGGCGTTGAACGCATCTTCGACCAGCGCCGCGCCGCTCGGCGTCGATCGCGTCTCTGCGCCGCCGGCACAGCAAACCGAGCAATACTGCCTGTCCTGCCACAGCGATCCCAACCTTAAGACCACATTGCCCAGCGGTGAGGATCTCTCGTTGTACATCTCGCCCGAACACTTGAAGTCGTCGGTACATAGCCCGGCCGGCATCGAGTGCGAAGCGTGCCACACCGACATCAAGACGTACCCGCATCCGGCGATCGATTATCAGACGAAGCGTGAGCTATCCCGATCGTATTATCAAGCCTGTCAGAAATGCCACTCGGCCAACTATGACAAAGCACAGGACAGCATGCACGCTCAGGCCGCCGCCGGGGGCAACCTGAACGCGGCCATCTGCACCGATTGTCACGGCGCGCACGACGTGCAGTCGCCCAATCAACCGCGCGCGAAAATCTCGCAGACATGCAGCCGCTGCCATCAGGATATCGTTGATAAGTACAAAGACAGTGTGCATGGCGAGGCTTTGATTCAGAGCGATAATCCCGATGTTCCAGTCTGCACCGATTGTCACGGCGTTCACGACATCGCCGATCCCCGCACGGCGCAATTTCGCACGCAGACGCCGGAGATGTGCGCCGGCTGTCACGCCGATCCGGAGCGCATGAGCAAGTACGGGCTGTCGACCGATGTGTACAGCCTGTATGAAACATCGTGGCACGGCGTGGATATTTCCGTCTATAAAGCCAACTGGCCGACGATCTGGCACGAAAGCGCGGTGTGTACCGACTGCCACGGCATTCACGACATCCTCGACACCAACAACCCCAATTCGAGTGTGAATCCCGCTAACCTCTTGGCCACATGCCAGAAGTGCCACCAGGATGCCGGGCCGAATTGGACCTCGGCGTGGACCGGCCACAACCAGATCGATGCGCAGCGCACGCCATTCCTGTACGCCATCGATCGCTTCTACATCCAATTTGCGCAGGTGGTCTTGTGGCTGTGCATCATCTATGTGGTGCTGCAGATCATTCACGCCATCGTCGATCGGGTGAGGAGGAATCTGAAATGAGCGGCGAAACATCCGCACGAGCGGTCAATTCAGCGGCCCCGGCCACACGCACGGTGCAAGTCGTCCGCTTCTTTGCGCGCTTCACACGCGAACAGCGCTGGGAACACTGGCTGCTGTTCGGCTCGTTCACGGTGCTGTTTCTGACGGGCATCGTGCAGAAATACCGCAACGAGCCGTGGAGCCAGAACATCCTCTCGACGCCCGAGCGTCTGGAGTTGGTCCAGAACATCCACCACATTGCGGCAATCGTCTTGACACTCGAAGTCATCTACCATCTAGCGCGCGGAATCTATTTACTGGCCCGCCGCAAGATGCCGCACGCCATCTTCCCGGACTGGCAGGATGTCAAAGACGCCGGGCGCATGAGCAAATATCTGTTGTTCCTGACGAAGAAGACGCCGAAGTACGGCAAGTACAACTTTGAACAGAAACTCACCTACTGGTTCCTGTTCTTCAGCATCGGCCTCATGGTGATCACAGGCTTCATCATCTGGTTCCCGATTCAGGTCACTAGTGTGCTGCCGGGCAGCATCGTGCCTGCCGCCAAACTGACCCACAGCACGGAAGCCATCGTGGCCGGCGTTTTCGTGCTCATCTGGCATTTGTTCCATGTCGTGTTCGATCGCTTAAACCTCAGCATGTTTACGGGCCGCTTAAACGAGGACGACATGCGCAAGTATCACGCCGCCGAATTTGAACGGTTGACCGGCGAACCGGCCGATACGCCCGATCAAGGAGGTCAAGCGTAATGCGGCGACTTCCCTGGGCTTTTTCGATCGTGATCCTGCTGGGCGTGATGCTGATCGTGCCGTATGCGCTGGCCGCCCCTCAGCCGATCGGTTTTGCGGCACCCGATCGGATCTCTCAGCAACAACAGACCGAAGCAGTCAGCGATGAAACCTGCCTCGCCTGCCACTCCAATCCTGCGCTGGAGAAGAAACTCTACAACGGCGAATCGTGGAGCTTGTACGTCAATCCCGAAGATCACGCCAACTCCGTGCACGGCGAAGAAGAATTGGACTGCGTGCAGTGCCACACCGATTTCGATCAGAAACACAACGAGAATCCGGTGCAGTTCCCCGGCTTCAACGCCGTCGATCGGCGCGATGCCAGCCTGAAGCTGGTCAAGGTCTGCCAGCAGTGCCACACCGAGCAGCACGAGAATGCCCTCGACAGCGTGCACGGCCGCGCGCTGGAAACAGGCAACGTCAACGCTGCCATCTGCACCGACTGTCACGGCTCGCACACCGTGCAGCGTCTGAACGATCCGGCCACGGGCCAGCTGACGCAAGAGGCCCGCCTGTGGATTCCGCAAACATGCGCCAAATGCCACAGCACCATTCACGCTCAATACACCGACAGCGTGCACGGCGCAGCGCTCACGGACGGCAATCCCGATGTGCCCACCTGCATCGACTGCCACGGCGTGCACAACATCGGCGATCCGACCACGGCGGAGTTCCGCTTGAAGTCGCCGGAGATGTGCGCCAAGTGCCACACCGATCCGGCTATCATGGACAAATACGGCATCTCCACGCAGGTGCTCAATACTTACGTGGCCGACTTCCACGGCAGCACCGTGACGCTGTTTGAAAAGCAAAGCCCCGATGCAGAAACCAATAAGCCGGTGTGCTACGACTGCCACGGTGTGCACGACATCGCCGCCGCAGACGATCCGCAGAAGGGCCTGCTAGTGAAGGAGAATATCCTGAAGCGCTGCCAGGTTTGCCATCCTACCGCAACCGAGAACTTCTCGGATGCGTGGCTGTCGCATTACATTCCTTCGCCCGACAAGTATCCGCTGGTCTACTACGTGAATGTGTTCTATGCCATCTTCATTCCGGGCGTGCTGATCCCCATGGCGATTCTCGTCGCGCTTGACGTTAGTTCGGTCGCGCGCCGCAAGTTACGCGCCAAGAAGAATCAGCCCCGGCCACCCGCTGCAGAACCCGCGGATGCGAAACCGACCGGAAAGGAGTCGAGCCATGACTAGCACGACTCTGCCTGAACAACCCAAGAAGCCTGTGCCAACGCCCGAACCAGTTCCGGAAGTTGCGCCGCAGCCACATACTCCCGTACAGACCGTGACGCGCTTTGCGACCTTGCAGCGCATCGAGCACATCGTGCTGCTGCTGTCCTTTTCGCTGCTGGTCTTCACGGGCATCCCGCAGAAATTTGCGTCGGCGCCCGTGAGCCAGGCCATCATCGATCTGTTTGGCGGCATCGAATCGATCCGTGTGGTGCACCGCCTCTCGGCGATCATCCTGATGATCCTGAGCATCTATCACGTGGTCGCCGTGCTGTACCGGGTCTTTGTGATGCGCGTGCCGTGGACCATGCTGCCGGTCGTAGAGGACTTCAAGCACCTGTGGCACGATTTGCTGTTCTACTTTGGCCGCCGCAAGCACAAGGCGTATTACGGCCGCTACAACTACGCCGAGAAAGCCGAATATCTGGCGGTGGCGTGGGGCACGCTCATCATGATCATCACCGGTTTCATGATGTGGAACCCCATCGCCACGACCAACTATCTACCTGGGCAATTCATCCCGGCGGCCAAAGCCGCGCACGGCGGCGAAGCGGTGCTGGCGACGCTAGCGATCATTCTGTGGCACTTCTATCACGTGCACCTGCGTCACCTCAACAAGAGTATGTTCACCGGCAAGATGACGCGCCACGAAATGGAGGAGGAACATCCGGCAGAGCTGGCTTTGATCGAAGAGGGCAAAGATCACCAACTGCCTCCGCCCGTGATGCTGCGCCGCCGCCAGAAGATCTTCTATCCTATCGCGGCGGTGATCGTCATCGTCTCCGGCATTCTGCTGTTGGGCTTCATCACATTCGAGAAGACGGCGATTGAAACTGTGCCACCGGTCATCGCCGGTGAAGCGTTCGTGCCCTACACGCCAACGCCTACGCTTCCGCCCACACTCACTCCGACACCAACGTTGACGCCCACACCCGGCGCTCAACCACCCGCTGCGGCCGGCGATTCATGGGACACCACCATCAGCGCTATCTTCAACGCCAAATGCGCGGCGTGCCACATCAATGCCGCACTGGGCGGACTGTCGCTCAAAACCTACGCCGATGCAGTGAAGGGCGGCGAGAGCGGCCCCGCGATTGTCTCCGGCGATCCCGACGCGAGTGTGCTGGTTCAGATTCAACAACAGGGCGGCCACGCCGGCCAGTTAAGTAATGACGAATTAGTGCAAGTGATCGCGTGGATTGAAGCAGGCGCGCCCGAGAAGCCCGGTTCAGCAACACCACCACCGGCAACAACAACGACGGAGGGCTGGATCGACGGCATCGATCAACTGGTCAACGCCAAGTGTGCCGCGTGCCACGTCAACGCAGCCCTGGGCAATCTCTCGCTTAAGACCTACGCCGATGCCTTGAAGGGTGGCAAAGATGGGCCTGCTATCATACCCAATGATCCCGATAAGAGCTTGCTCGTACAGATCCAACAGCAGGGCGGCCACGCCGGTCAATTCACACCGGAAGAACTCGATCGCGTGATCGCGTGGATCAAGGCGGGTGCGCCTGAGCAGGGCGGCGCAGCAACACCACCGTCTGAATCGACAACAACCACAACATCTCAGTGGAGTGACTTTGAAGCGACGCTCACCGCGAAATGCGGCGCGTGTCACGTCCAGGCTCAGTCAGGCGGCCTGTCACTTAAGACCTATGCCGATGCCTTGAAAGGCGGTAAAGATGGGCCGGCGATTGTGCCTAACGATCCCGACAAGAGTATCTTGGTGCAGGTGCAGCAAGAGGGCGGCCACCCCGGCATGTTGAGCCCGGAGGAGTTGGATGCGATGATTGCCTGGATCACAGCCGGTGCCTCGGAGACGAGCAGCGGCGCTCCACCATCGGGCAGCGCAACTCCATCGGCTGATGGTGAGGCCTGGACGGGCGGTATCGATCAGTTGATCAGTGCCAAATGCGCGGCGTGTCACGTCAATTCGCAGGCGGGCAATCTCTCGCTCAAGACCTATGCCGACGCGCTGAAAGGCGGCAAGAGCGGCGCGGCCATCGTGCCGGACGATCCCGATCTGAGTGTGCTGGTGCAAGTCATGCAAAAGGGCGGACATCCCGGCCAATTCACGCCGGAAGAGATCGATCGCATCGTGAAGTGGATCGAAGCGGGCGCGCCAGAAACAGCCAGCACGTCCGGCTCAGCACCAGCGGCTACGCCCGCGCCGGCCGCCGTCGTCAAGAACTGGACTGAAGCTTCGGCTATCTTCAACGATAAGTGTGCCATGTGCCACATCAATTCAGCGGCAGGCAATCTCTCACTGAAGACCTATGCAGCTGCGTTGAAAGGCGGCAAGAGCGGGCCGGCTATCGTTCCGGGCGATCCGGATAAGAGCGTGCTGGTGAAAGTCCAGCAAGGCACTTCGCATCCCGCCATGGGCATGCTGACGCCCGAAGAATTGGCCTCCATCATCGCCTGGATCGAAGCGGGTGCGCCGGAGAAATGAAGAATAGAACCTATCATCAACCAGCAGGAGGCTGTCAGCCAAAGATACTCAGGTACCCTCGCCCAAAACCGAACTTAGCCTTGATTCATCCAACAATGGGAGGAAGATGATGAAGAGGATCAAACACGGTCTTCACTGGTTCTTGGCGCCAGGACGCGCGTCGCCCTGGTGGCGGAAGTTGTTGCCGTTCGGCACCTTGGCAGTCGCGGTTGTCGTGCTGTTCTCAGGTGGGGCCCAGGCCTGGGAATATACGAACTCGCCGCAGTTTTGCGGCACGAGTTGTCACACCATGCCGCCGGAATATACCTCGTATCAAGCATCCCCGCATGCGCGTATTTTGTGTGTTGAATGTCACATCGGGCGCGATTTTATGGGCGGCGGCTTTGTCCTCCGCAAAGCCGGCGACCTCAAGCACGTCTTAGCCACTATTACGCAGAACTACGAATTTCCGATGCGGGCCGACGATATGCGCCCGGCCCGCGAGACTTGCGAACGCTGCCATTCACCGGACAAATTCTCAGACGATAAACTGAAAGAGCTAAAACACTTCGGCACCGATCCAGACAATACGCCGACCAGTACCTTCTTGACGATGAAGACGGGCGGCGGCAATGCGCGTCAAGGTCTGGGGAAGGGCATCCACTGGCACGTGCAAAACGACCTCTACTATCTGCCGACGGACAAGACCGAACAAGAGATTCCTTTGGTGCGGGTCGTCGAAAATGACGGCAGCCTCACGGACTACGTCGATGTCGAAGCCAACGTTGATCTATCCAAGGTCGACCCCGGGCAGTTCAAAAAGATGGACTGCATCACATGCCACAACCGCATTACGCATCTTGTCTTGCCGCCTACCGACCGTGTCGATCAGATGTTGTCCCGTAAGCTGATCGATCCGGCTATTCCTGAAATCCGTTTGCGTGGGACCGAAGTGTTGAGCGCCACCTACGCCAGCATCCCCGACGCGCTGAGCGGGATCGCGGCGCTGAAGAATTTCTACCAGACCAAGTATCCGGATTACTACAACGCTAATGCAGTGAGGGTGGATGCGGCGATCACGGCCCTGCAAGCGGCCTATGAAGACAGCACGTTCCCGGAGCAAAAGTCCGATTGGACCACGCATCCCAACAACGTCGGTCACCGTGACACGCCGGGCTGCTTCCGCTGTCACGATGGCAAGCATCTAAACGATAAACAAGAAGCGATTCGTCTGGAATGCAACCTGTGCCACTCGATCCCGGTAGTCGCTGGCACCGACAAGTTCGTGGCCAACATCGAGATCAGTCGCGGCCCTGAGCCTGTATCACACCTGAATTCCAACTGGCTGGGTTTGCATCGCAACGCTTTTGATGAAACGTGTTCGGCCTGCCATAACACGGCCAATGCCGGCGGCACAGATAACAGCTCGTTCTGCTCGAACAGCGCGTGCCATGGCAACGACTGGCAGTTCGCCGGGCTGAGCGCGCCGGCACTGGGTGATATCCTGATAAAGCAACTCCCGCCAACGCCAACGCCCGCGCCGACCCAGGTGCCAACCGCCACACCGGTGCCAAGCGCGGGTGCAACTCCGGCGCCTACTGTGCCAACTGCTTCCACGACGGGCGTTGTGACCTACAACGACACAATCGGCCTCTTGTTCAAAGATCGCTGTGGTTCATGCCATGGTGCTGGGGCACTGGGTGGCTTGAATCTCACGACCTATGCGACTGCCATGACGGGAGGCAAGAGCGGACCCGTTATCGTGCCCGATGATCTGGAAAACAGTTTGCTCATCAAGAAGCAGAGCGGCACAACGCCGCACTTTGGTCAGCTCAAGCCCAGCGAGCTGCAACTCGTTACGGATTGGATCAAGGCCGGAGCACCGGAAAAATAGAGGGTCGAATATAAGACAGCAGCCCATCAACAGCGCCAGTGCACACCGACTGGCGCTGTTTGTTTTCGTGTTAAACTTGGCGCGGCAAATCTTGAAACAAGGCGCTGCGTATGCTGACCATCACCAGCAACAAAACAACCGATCCACAACTGCATACCCTTGACACAATTGAACCCGGCTGCTGGATCAACGTGATCGATCCGCTGCCCACCGAGATCAATCGGGTCAGCGAAGAGCTCGGCATCCCGATCGACTATCTCACCTATCCGTTGGACATCGACGAGCGGGCGCGCATCGAAAAGGACGAAGGCGTCACGCTGATCATCCTGCGTGTGCCGCACTACGAAGGCGACTCGGCCGACATCCCGTACGTGACGATGCCGCTGGGCATCATCCTCACCGAGCGGGCCATCGTCACCATTTGCAAAGTGGAGCATGACATCCTGACAGAGTTTACGCAGGGCCGCTTCAAAGCCTGGTCGACCGGCAAGCGCAATCGCTTCCTGCTGCAAATTCTGCTCAGCACCGCGCAGCGTTACCTCTATCACTTGCACGCCATCGAGAAGGGGATCGATCAATTGGAGGATCGGCTGCAAAAGACGCCGCGCAACCGCGAAGTGCTGGAGCTGCTGAAGTATCAGAAGAGCCTGGTGTACTTCACCACCGCGCTGCGCTCCGACGAGCTGATGATGGAACGCCTGCAGCGCAGCCAGCTCTTCCGCATGTATCCCGACGACGAAGATCTGCTGGACGACGTGCTGATCGAAATCCGCCAGGCCATTGAGATGACGGGCATCACCAACAACATCCTCACGCAGACGGTCGACGCCTTCGGGTCGATCATTTCGAACAATCTCAACGTGGTGGTGAAACTGCTGACGGCCATGACCATCATCCTCACGGTGCCGATGCTCGTCGCCAGCATCTATGGCATGAACGTCGTGCTGCCCTTTCAGGATTTTGAGCACGCGTTCTGGGTCGTCATGGGCATCATGGCGGCTGTCGTCGCGGCGGTAGTATTCCTCTTCTGGAAGCGGGACTGGTTTTAGGGTCGCGGCTTTTCAAGTGGCAGCCACACGACGAGCTTCGTTCCCAGCCCCACAATGCTCTCAACGTGAAGCGTGCCGCCGTGCGCGGTAACGATCTCTTTGACGATCGCCAATCCCAGCCCCAGGCTGCCTTCTTTCGATCGCGCGCGTGATTTATCGATCTGGTAGAAGCGCTCGAAAATGCGTGGCAGGTCTTCGGCCGGGATGCCCGGGCCGGTATCCGCCACGCTGATCTCCACGCCCTCGATCGCGCGCAGCGTGCCGCGCTTTGCGGCGGCCGATTCGCCGATCGCACGGGCAGCCACCACTACCTTGCCCCCGGACGGTGTGTGCTTCAACGCATTGTCGATCAAATTGCTGAACGCTTGAGACAGCCGATCGCCGTCGCCGACGACGGCGGGCAAGCCGGCGGCGATCTCGGTCTGCACCTCGACACCGCTATGTTGCACGCGCGGCGCCAGCCGATCGAGCACGCTGCGCAGCACCGTATCGATCGATACGGCTTCGTGACGCAGGACGATCTGCCCGCTCTCGATGCGCGCCAGCTCCAGCAGATCCATCACCAGCCGGTTCATGCGCGCCGCTTCGTCGTAGATGATGGCCGCGCTCTTGCGCACCACTTCCGGCTCGCTGGCCGCGCCCTCCTGGATGGCTTGCGCAAAGCCTTGAATGCTGGTGAGCGGCGTCTTCAACTCGTGCGTCACGTTGGCCAGAAAATCGCGCTGGCTCTGCTGCGTGTCGCGCACGGTCTGCGACATCTGGTTGAAGTTTACGGCCACTTCTTTGAATTCGGTAGGGCCTTCCAGTGGAACGGTCTGATTATAGTCGCCCGCGGTGATCTTCTGCGCGGCCTGCGCCACATGCTGCAGCGGCCGCGTGACGGATCGCGTGACGATGACGGCCAGCACGATCGAGACCGCCAGCGCCAGCACCATGGCAATTGCCAGCGGCTGCATCAGTTCGCGGAAGACGGGATCACGCCACGGCGAAGTGATCTCGTACGGCACCGCGGCCACGATCTCGATCTGATCGCGCCGGTTGAGCAGGCTGCCGGTAGAGTACAGCCAGTGCTCGCCGTCGGCGTCGAATTCGCCGGTGAGGGTATTATTGAAGCGCTGCGGGCGATTCGCTTCAAACAGGCTGCGGCCCGTCAACGAGCCGCTAGTATCGCCCAGCACTTCGCCGCTCTGCCCGTCGATTAGCAGGATGCGCGAATCGGTGCGGTTGTCCACAGCCTGCAAGCGGCGCACGATCTGTTCAGGCGATACGTTGTTCTGCAGCGGCGTGCGAATCAAGCGCTGGATGACACCCGCCTCCAGCGAAAGGCGACCCGTCACCAGGCGCTTCTGTGTGGGCGCCTCGCGCAGCAGGAACAGCAGCGCCACACAGATGATGGCAACGCAGACCAGGATGACAAGAGCGTAACTGAGCAACAGGCGGGTACGAAGTGACATGATGACAATGGGCAACTAACAATGAACACTGAACAATGACCAACCCCGCTCTGCTGCGTTGCGCGGGCTACGTGACCAATGGGGCTAAGCGCAGTATAAGGGCAGAATGTAAAATGGGTGTAAACGACCTGTCATCAGTGCGTAAACACTTACCTTGTCTACCTGTTTCCTTGTCTACCTGTTTCCTGATCTACCTGTTTCCTTGTCTACTTGCCTACCATTTTTCAAGCAGCGCCGGGAGTTCCGAAAGACCGGCAATGGAGGCATCCGGCACAATGGTCTGCACGTGCGCCGCGTTGGCTTCGCGCTCGGTCTGCATGGTGGCCCACACGCTGCGCATCCCCACGTTGTGCGCGCCGAGGATATCCGCGCCCAGCATGTCGCCCACCATCACCACTTCATCCGGCGGCAACTGCCAGTAGTCCAATACGATTCTGAAGATATGCGGATTGGGTTTGCGCACGCCGGCGTTGGCCGAGATCACGATCGGGTCAAGCCAGGGACGTAGGCGGGCCTGATCGATCAGGCGTTCGACATTAGCGGCATCGCGCGCATTGGAGATCAGCCCGATCTTGTAGCCGCGTTCTTTCAGTGTATCGAGCGTGCGATACACATCATCGAACGGTTGCCAGAGCAATTCGCCCTGCGCAAAGGCGGCAGCGAGCCCGCCCTTCACCAACTCATCCGGCACTTCGGGGTAGCCGAATTCCGCCAACGCGTAACGCAGCGTGTACTCCGCCGTGTACTCGATCCAGTCCTGCTGCCCGCGCGTGTAGAACTGATCGACAACTTCCTGGTAGCGCCGATCGAACTGCACGAAATCAAGAGCGAAGCCGTGGTCGCGCAGATAGGCGATCAGGTCGTTGGACATGCCGCGAAAGATGTCGCTCCACTCGCCACGGAATTCGATGAGGGTGCTGCCGAGATCGAAGATCACACCGTTGATGGTCATACGGAGAATTATAAATGAGCACTGAACAATTAACAATGACCAACGGCTAGCCGCCAGCTACCAACCACCTATCCATTGCCTACGACTTGCGCCGCACCTATTGCATCGCACCCGGATGCGAGTATACTGTGTATAGGCCAGGGAGAATCGTCCAGCAAGGAGATCCCAATGAGCGACACAAATCAGCCCCCACTGATTCCACCGACGCCGGCAACGCCGCAGACCCCGACGCCCGCCCCCGTCACCGACTTCGACCAGAAGCGCGGCTCGGTCGTGGTAGGTGGCATTCTCATCGTGATCGGCGCGATCTTCCTCTTCGTCAACGTGTTCCGCATCGACTTCGGCCAGATCTGGCCCATCATCTTCTTCATCATCGGCGCGGGCTTCTACCTGCCCGTACTGCTGATGCCGCGCGATCGCGGCAACCTGGCCGGGCTGTTGATTCCCGGCACCATCCTGTTCGGGCTGGGCGCGATCTTTTTCTACAACATCCTCGCCGACAACTGGGGATCATGGGCCTACATCTGGACGCTAATTCCCGCCTCGGTGGGCCTGGGCCTGCTCCTCGCCGCGCGCGTGGGCCACTGGGGCGGCGACACGATGAAGGTGGGCTTCTGGATGTTTGTGATCAGTACCGGAGTGTGCCTGATTCTGGCCACATTCTTTGGCGGCGGCAATGCCGGCCTCATCGGCGCGATCCTGCTCATCGTACTGGGCGTGTTCCTGCTGATTCAATCGATCCGCCGCTAAAGTGAACCGGCATGTCGACATCACCACCCGATCGGCCTCGCTATATTGCGCCCTCCACCTTCAGCCAGTCTCTGGCGCTGCACTTCACCGTGCTGGCCTTTGCGGGAGTCACGTTGTTCACGCAGCGCGATATGTGGCAGGATGGCACGTGGTTTTGGTATGTGGTGGGAGTGTTGGCGTTTGATCTGGTGGCCGATCGCGCCTCACGGTCCGACAATCCGCCAGTGAAACTTACGATCATCGCTCAGATCGTCCTGACGATTATCCTGCTAGTCCTGCTGTACCTCAGCGACTTTTTCTTCCTCACTTCCATGCTGTCGTTCCTGATCGTGAGTGTGGTACAGAGCTGCTTGCCGCGGCGCCAGGCTTATCTTGCCAACGCGGTATTGCTGGGCGTGTTGGCACTGGCCTATGCGCTTTTCACCAACATCAACGCGACGATCCAGATTGTGCTGGGCCTGGGCGCCGGATTCATCTTCATGATCGCCTTTACGCAATTGGCCACGAGCGAACAGCAAGCGCGCAGGGAGTTGGAAAGAGCCAACGCCCAGTTGGCTGAATACGCCGCGCAAGTTGAACAACTGGCGACGATACGCGAGCGCAATCGCCTGGCGCGCGAAGTCCACGACACCCTGGGACACTACCTCACCGTCATCAACGTGCAGTTGGAAGTGGTCGCCAAGCTGATCGATTCCAACCCCGCACGCGCGAAGGAAGCAGCCGTCAAAGCCAAAGCGTTGGCCTCTGAAGGACTAAACGAAGTCCGCCGTTCGGTCGTCGCGCTGCGCCCCACTCCGCTGGAAGACAAACCGCTGCCCGAAGCCATACGCGGCCTCATCGAAACCAGCCGCGACGCCGGCCTGATGGTGACGTTCGAGCAGAGCGGCGCGGCGCGGCCCTTGTCGCCCGAACTGGAAACCGTGCTCTATCGCGCTGCGCAGGAATCTTTGACCAACATCCGCAAGCATGCTCACGCCAGCGCCGCTGACGTCCGCTTGACGTACGAAGTCAACGCCGTGAGTCTGCGCGTGCGTGATAACGGCGTAGGCCGCAAAGATGCTGAGGACAACGTGGGTCTCAGCGCCCTGCGTGAACGGGTAGCGGCGCTAGACGGCACGGTGCTGGCCGAGAATCACCTGGAAGGCGGCTTTGTGCTGGAAGTCGCCCTGCCGGTGAGTAACACGCATAGCGCGATGCGTGAAACGTAACCGAATCCCTTACGATTCACGCGCATCTCTGGTTTGAGCGACGACATGGATATGATCAAAGTTCTTATCGCCGATGATCAACGCCTGATGCGCGAAGGACTGGCCACGCTGCTGGCGCTGGCCGACGATATCGACATTGTGGCGCAGGCCGGGGATGGCGTTGAAGCGATCGAGTTGGCGAAAGCCCACCGGCCCGATGTGATCTTGATGGATATTCAGATGCCGCACCTCAACGGCGTCGAGGCCACCAGGACCATCCGATCGATCCTGCCCGCCACGCAGATCATCATCCTCACCACGTTCGACGACGACGAATATTTGCTGGCAGGTCTGCGCGCCGGCGCATGCGGTTACCTGCTGAAGGACATGCCGTCAGAGCAACTGGCCGATGCGATCCGATCGGCCGCGAAGGGGCAGAGCCCGATCGGGCCGGAGATGGCGCGCAAGTTGGTCAACCTGGTCACCCAAAATCCGAGCGCTGCTGCGCCCCCGCCTGCTGTCAGTGAACTATCGGAACGCGAGATCGAGGTGCTGAGCCTCATCGCCGACGGCTTGAGCAACAAAGAGATCGCTGAAAAGCTGTTCATCGCCGAAGGCACCGCCAAGAATCACGTCAGCAACATTCTCAGCAAGTTGGAAGCGCGCGATCGGGCACAGGCCGTGGCGCGCGCGAAGGAATTAGGATTGGTGTGATCTCCCCTCGCCTGTTCACGCCTTTTGTGAACGGGAGAGGGGCTGGGGGGTGAGGGTTCAGGCACATCGCCACAATATGCCTCGCAATAGGCCGACCGGCACATCACAAACTGGTCGGTTTTTGTTATCCTATGCACAGTTCTGAAAACAAAGCCCGCGCGGCGGGCGGCAAGCGGACTTCAAACATCAATGCGCAAGACGCGCAATATCCTGGAGGCAACATCATGTCTACGTCAACGAACGTTACCGTATCAACCGAACGCCGCAATACTCTAGTCGGCGGGGCGCTGCTGGTCGCCATTGGATTGCTGGTGCTGCTGGCACAAAATGTCAAAACAGAATCGCTGGGCCTGTTGTTCCTGCCGGCGCTGGGTGGTCTCTTCCTTATCGCGGGCATCGTCGGGCGGCAGGTGGGCTTCATCATCCCCGGCGGCATTCTCACCGGCATCGGCCTGGGCGTCATCTTCACGCAGAACTCGCAGATCGCCGTCACCGAGACCGCGCAGGGCGGTGTGTTCTTCCTCAGCTTTGCGCTGGGCTGGTTCCTGATCACTGTGCTGTCGAAGTTGTTCACGCCCGAGACGCAGTGGTGGGCGCTGATCCCCGGCGCAATCATGGCGCTGATCGGCGGCGGGCTCATGCTGGGTGGCGCGGCACTGAACGTGCTGGAATTTGCGGGCCGCTGGTGGCCGCTGATTCTGGTGGGGCTGGGCTTGGTCATCATCGTGCGGCGCAAGTAAGTCAAGCAGCTGGCAAGGTACATGACCCTCCCGGAGGTTCGTAATTTCCGGGAGGGTTTTTGTGCTGATCGGCACAGGCCACAATCGTGACCCGCGATGATCCGATCGGCACATCACAACCCGATCGGCTCTTGATACACTGTCTTCAGTTTTGCGCTCGCGGGGAAAGGTGGATTGAGAAGTGCGCATCCACCAGCAGCAGAATATCAGACCATACCAGGTCAGAGGAGAACCATGTATCTCGTTTTCAAGCTGGTTCACATCATCGCCGTCGTGTTGTTTCTGGGGAATATCATCACCGGCCTGTTCTGGAAACGCCATGCCGACCGCTCTAACGATCCGCGCATCATGGCGAATGCCATGGCAGGGATTATACGTAGCGATCGATGGTTCACGATACCGGGCGTAGTCGCGATTCTGGTGGGCGGCTTCGGCACGGCCATCGTCGGTCAAATTCCGATCTTGCGTACAGGCTGGATTTTTTGGGCGATCATACTCTTCACGATTTCCGGACTAGCCTTCACTTTTCGTGTTGCACCTCTACAGGTAAAGCTAGCCGCTCTGGCGCATGCGGGCACCGAAAGCGGACAGTTCGATCAAGCTCGCTATCAT
>Ga0209254_10001913_pt1 | contig 18798 bp, 16 predicted proteins | sample FrelakmetDIP11DI_FD_187148 | JGI IMG/M metagenome (GOLD analysis project Ga0209254, IMG submission 187148) | Freshwater lake sediment microbial communities from the University of Notre Dame, USA, for methane emissions studies - DIP11 DI (SPAdes)... | ecosystem: Environmental > Aquatic >...
GGCTTCATCCTGATCGACCGCGTCAACGAGATGAACAACAACTGGTGGTGCGAGAACATCCGCGCCACCAACCCCTGCGGCGAGCAGCCGCTGCCGCCGTATGGCTCCTGCCTGCTGGGCTCGGTGAACCTGACCAAGTTCGTGCGCGACCCCTTCGGCCCGCGCGCGCGTTTCGACTGGGACGAATACCGCGAGGTGGTGCGGGTCTTCACCCGCATGCTCGACAACGTGGTCGAGATCAACGGCCTGCCGCTGGCGCAGCAGCGCCACGAGATCGAGTCCAAGCGCCGCCATGGCATGGGCTTCCTGGGCCTGGGTTCCACGCTCACGATGCTCAAGCTGCGCTACGGCGCGGCCGAGGCCTGCCAGTTCACCGAGGAGGTGAGCCGCGAGATGGCGCTGGCCGGCTGGGAAGTGGCGCTGACACTGGCCGAGGAGAAGGGCCCGGCGCCGATCATGCTCGAGGAGTTCGAGGTCACGGCCGAGATGCTGCGCAAGCGCCCCGAGATGGCGCGCGACGGCTGGAAGCTCGGGCAGCAGATTCCCGGCCGCGTGCTCCATACCCGCTACAGCCGCTACATGCAGCGCATCGCCGAGGTGGCGCCGGAACTGGTCGACAAGCTGGCCGAGATCGGCCCACGCTTCACCCACCACAGCTCGATCGCGCCCACCGGCACCATCTCGCTGTCGCTGGCCAACAATGCCTCCAACGGGATCGAGCCCAGCTTCGCCCACAGCTACAGCCGCAACGTGATCCGCGAGGGCCGCAAGACCAAGGAGAAGGTCGAGGTCATGAGCTTCGAGCTCCTGGCCTACCGCACCCTGATCAACGGGGCGGCCCGGCCCTACGCCACCGATCCCGACGAGAAGTTGCCCGAATACTTCGTCGCGGCCGACGACATCAGCCCGCGCGAGCACGTGGACATCCAGGCTGCCTCGCAGAAATGGGTCGATTCGTCGATCTCCAAGACCGCCAACGTGCCCACGGACTACCCCTACGAGGACTTCAAGGACATCTACCGCTACGCCCACCAGCAGGGCCTCAAGGGCTGCACCACCTTCCGCTTCAACCCCGCCGCTTTCCAGGGCGTTCTGGTCAAGGAACAGGATCTCGAGAACACCACCTACCGTTTTGAGCTGGAGGACGGTAGTGTTGTGGAGGTCAAGGGAAATGATGAGATCGAGTACGACGGCGAGGTCCACACCGCCGCCAACCTGTTCGATGCCCTCAAGGAGGGCTACTACGGCAAGTTCTAGGCTTTTTTCCTGGGACCCCGCGACCGCAACTGCCAACCGAAGAACCAGAAACCGGAGGGGTAGCATGAGTACCGAGCAGAACAGCATGTTCGCCAACATCGGCTCCACCTTTGAATCGGTGGTCGAGAAGGCGCAGGAAGTGGGTCATGCCGCGGCGGTCAAGGCCGGTACCGCGGTGTCCGACGCCAAGGCTGCCATGGGCAAGGCAACCCAAGTGGTGGCCAAGAAGGCCACGGCCGCCAAGAAGGCGGTGGTCAAGACGGCCAAGAAAGCCCAGGCCGGCGCCAAGAAGGTGGTCAAGAAGGCCAAGTCCACCGCCAAGAAGGCGGTAGCCAAGGCCAAGAAGGCCGTTGCGCCAGCAAAGAAGAAGGCGGCCAAGAAGGCCAAGCCGGCCAGGAAGGCTGGCAAGAAGACGGCCAGGAAGGCGGTCAGGAAGACCAGCAAGAAGTCGGCCCGGAAGCCGGCGAAAAAGGCCGCGAAGAAGTCGGCCAAGAAGTCGGCAGCCCGGCGTCCGGCCAAGAAGGCCGCGCGCAAGAAGGCGCGCCGCAAGTAGGCGTTTCGCGTATCCCGGACGCCGGCGCCCCGCAAGGCCGCGCCCGTCCGGGATCACCCGCCCGAAGGACCGGGCAGGCCGCGGCCCTGTAGGAGCGCACCTTGTGCGCGACCGCGGCACCGCATTGCGCCCCGCCGCCAAGACGGGGCCGACACCGCCCGTTCGCCCGGGCAGCAACTCGCCGGCCCCCCGGCGCCCTGAACCACCGGCGCGCCCGCCGCGCCATGCGAGAGCCGTACATGGCCATCAAGATCAGCAAGAAGATCAAGGGCTACACCGTCGCGTCCGCCGACGACAAGACCAAGCCCGCCATCCCGCTCGCGCCCGAAGCCGAGGAGCACCTCGAACTGCCCAAGGCCGAAGTGATCCAGATGCACGAGAAGGTCGAGCGACCCGACGTGCTCATCGGCAGCACCTACAAGATCAAGAGCCCGCTCTTCGAGCACGCCCTGTACACCACGATCAACGACATCGTGCTCAACCCGGGCACCGAGTACGAACTGCGCCGCCCCTTCGAGATCTTCATCAACTCGAAGAACATGGACCACTTCCAGTGGATCGTGGCCCTGACCCGGATCATGAGCGCCGTGTTCCGCAAGGGCGGCGACGTGACCTTCCTGGTCGAGGAGATGAAGGCCGTGTTCGACCCGCGCGGCGGCTACTTCAAGGCCGGCGGCGTGTACATGCCCAGCATCGTGGCCGAGATCGGCGCGGTGGTCGAGGACCACCTCAAGATGATCGGCATGATCGTCGACCCCGAGATGTCGCTCGAGCAGAAGAAGCTGATCGCGGAAAAGCGCGCCCAGTACGACGCCCGCGCCAAGAAGAAGACCCCGGCCACTGAAGCGGCGTCATCCCGGCGCAAGCCGGGATCCAGCGCGGCCACGAACACGGTTTCCGATGCGACGCCGCTCACCGACGACCTCGCCGGCGCCGGCGCCCAATCCGCGACGGCCGAGGATGACGCCCTCACGATCACGTCCGAGGGTTCGTTCCCCGCCACCGCCACGATGTGCGGCAAGTGCAACGCCAAGTCCGTGATCATCATGGACGGCTGCGCCACCTGCCTCAATTGCGGCTACTCGAAGTGCGGTTGAGCGCACAGCGCCGCGTGCCGGCGATCCCTCGCCGGCCGCGGGCGTCTCCCGGCGCGCGCTAGCCCAACTGCGCGTGGCGCACGATCTGGCTCGGCGTGGGCGCCGGCCAGCCGGCCTCGCGGGCCGTGCGCACGATCGCCTCGTTGGTGTCGAAGTAGACCTGCCAGTAGTGGTCGGTGTGGGTGTAGGGCCGCACCGCGATCACCGCCCCGACCAGGTTGAGGTCCAGCAAGTTCACTTCCGGCGCCGGGCTGGCGGCGACGTTCGGGATCTTCGCCACCGCGGCCTTGAGGCGCGCGATGGCGTCGAGCGGATCGACGCTTCCGGCCAGCTGCGCCGTGCGCTCCACGCGCCGCACCGGCATCGCCGAATAGTTCTGGATCGTGTCGCCGAAGACCTTGCTGTTGCCGACGATGGTCATCACGTTGTCCGGCGTGACCAGGGTGGTGCCGAACAGGCCGAGCTCGTGCACGGTGCCGGTGATGCCGCCGACGCTGACGAAATCGCCGACCTTGATCGGTCGCAGGATCAGCATGAAGGCGCCGGCGGCGAAATTGCCCAGCATGCCGCTCCAGGCCAGGCCGATCGCGAGGCCGGCGCCGGCGAGCAGGGCGGCGAAGGACGTGGTCTGGATGCCGAAGTAGCCGAGGATGCCCAGGACCAGGGCGATGTTGAGGGCGACCGCGACGATCGAGCCCAGGTACTTGGTCAGGGTCGGGTCGACGTGGTTGCGGTTCATCGCCGCGCTGATCAAGGCGATGACGCGCCCGATCAGCCAGCGGCCGATGATCCAGAAGGCGATCGCGGCGAGGATCTTGACCCCGAGTTCGATCGCGGTGGTGCTGAGGAATTCCCGGATTGCCTGCGGATCCATGGTCCTGCTCCCGTGTAGTCGTGGCTCGATGGTCGTGGCCGGCGCTTCGCGCCGACGAGGTGGACACATCTACCGCTTTGTCGAGCGCGGTTCAACCGCGGGATCTCAGCCAGCTGTGGCCACCCGAGCGGCCGGCGCGGCGCGAGCTTCCGCGCGCGCGGGCGATCGGCGATGATCGCGGCCATGCGCAAACGCTGGAACTGGCGCCACCTGCTCGGCCTGCTGCTGGTCCTGGCTGCGCTGCCGCCGCTGTGGCGCAACAGCGAATGGCGTCCGCTGGACGCCGCGGCGCGCGCGGCGGCGCCGGGCGCGTACGTGCAACTTGGCGAAGGCTCGGTGCACTACGAACAGGCCGGGCCTGCCGGCGGTCCGCCGGTGCTGCTCGTGCACGGCTTCTCGGTACCGTCCTACATCTACGACCCGACCTTTGCCGCGCTCGCGGCGGCGGGCTACAGGGTCATCCGCTACGACCTCTACGGCCGCGGCAGCTCCGACCGGCCGCGCGGCGCCTACGGCATCGCGCGATACACCCGCCAGATCGACGAATTGCTCGACGCGCTCGGGATCGAAGGGCCGGTGGACCTGGTCGGGCTCTCGATGGGCGGCACCATCACGGCCGCCTACGCCACGGCGCATCCCGCGCGCGTGCGGCGCCTGGTGCTGATCAGCCCCATGGCGACCGCGCGCGACATCGGGCCGCTGCGCTGGCCGCTGCTCGGCGACTACCTGTTCCGGGTCGCGGTGCTGCCGGGCATGGCTGCCGGTCAGGCTACCGATTTCGTGCATCCGGAACGGTTCCCCGACTGGAGCGAACGCTACCGGACGCAGATGCGCAGCTTCGGCTTCGGCCGCGCCATCCTCTCCACGCTCCGCGAAGTCGGAACACGCGATCCGCTGCCGGCCTACCGCGCCGTCGGCGCCCAGCAGCGGCCAGTCTTGCTGGTATGGGGCGAGCAGGACCAGACCGTGCCCTACGCGCTCAGCGCCGGCGTGCGCGAGGCGCTCGGCGCGCACCAGTTCCTCGCGGTCGCGGACGCCGGCCACCTGCCGCACCTGGAGCGGCCCGAGGCGGTGGAGCCGGTCCTGCTGGAATTCCTGCGCGCGCCCTAGGCCGTCTGGCCCGCGTTCGTTGCGTGCGCCCGGGTGCCCGTTGGAAGCTGCTTGTTGCATTGCAACAAGCGGCCTGTACGCTTGGCGATTCGCAGCGATCAGCGCCGGCCTCGGAACGGGCCGCCCGCGTGTCCACCATTGGAACTCGAAGCCATGGCCAAGCCAGCCCGCAGCAATACGCGATCCAAGCCGCTCAAGGTCGACATCGCGTTGCAGGGCGGCGGCGCCCACGGCGCATTCACCTGGGGCGTGCTCGACCGCCTGCTCGAGGAACCCGGGCTGCAGATCGAAGGCATATCGGGTACTTCCGCCGGAGCGATGAACGCCGCGGTTTTGGTCCATGGCCACGCGCGCGGTGGCGTCGACGGTGCGCGCGAGGCGCTGGAGGCGTTCTGGCGCAAGACTTCCGATGCGGCGAAATTCAGTCCCTTCCAGCGCAGCCCGCTCGACGTGCTGCTCGGCCGCTGGTCGCTGGACCACTCGCCGCTGTTCGTCGCCGCCGACCTGATGTCGCGCGTGCTCTCGCCCTACGACTACAACCCCTCGGGCGCCAACCCCTTGCGCGAGATCCTGGCCGAAACGGTCGATTTCGCCCACCTGGCCGACAGCCCGATCAAGCTCTTCGTCACCGCCACCTGCGTGCGCAGCGGCCGCGGCCGCGTGTTCCGCAATGCCGAGATCGATCCCGAGGTGCTGCTCGCCTCGGCTTGCCTGCCGACCATGTTCCAGGCGATCGAGATCGACGGCGACTTCTACTGGGACGGCGGCTACGCCGGCAACCCCACCATCACGCCGCTGGTGCGCGAGTGCGATTCGCAGGACACCATCCTGGTCCAGATCAACCCGATCGAGCGCGCCGAGATCCCGCGCAGCGCGCGCGACATCCTCAACCGGCTCAACGAAGTGTCGTTCAACGCGGTGCTGCTGAAGGAACTGCGCATGATCGCGCTGCTGCGCAAGATCGCGCACAAGGGCCAGGACGAAAGCGCACGCTGGGCCGCGATGCGCATCCACCGCATCGCCAGCGAGGTGATGCAGGACCTGGGCTACTCGTCCAAGCTCAATGCCGAGTGGGCCTTCCTCACCATGCTGCGCGACGAAGGGCGCAAGGCGGCCGCGGCGTTCTTCGCCACCCATCGCGGCGACCTCGGTCGCCGCTCCACGCTCGACCTCGACGCGCTGCTCGAAGGCGTCTGAGCCATGGGCCTGCTCGGCATCCTCATCGGCCTCGGCCTCCTGATCTGGTTCGCGTTCCGCAGCTGGAGCGTGCTGCTGCTGGCGCCGGTGGCGGCGCTGGTGGCCGCGCTGTTCGGTGGCGAGCCGCTGCTCGCGCACTGGACCCAGACCTTCATGGTCAGCGCGGCGCGCTTCCTCGCGCAGTTTTTCCCGCTGTTCCTGCTCGGCGCCCTGTTCGGCAAGCTGATGGAGGACAGCGGCTCGGTCTCGACCATCGCCCGCTTCATGACCCGGAAGCTGGGGCAGGAACGCGCGATCCTCGCGGTGGTGCTGGCGGGCGCGATGGTCACCTATGGTGGCGTCAGCCTGTTCGTGGCCTTCTTCGTCCTGGCGCCGATGGCCAGCGAGCTGTTTCGCGCGGCCGCGATCCCGCGCCGCCTGATGCCGGCCGCGATCACGCTGGGCACCTCGACCTTCACCATGTCGGCGCTGCCTGGCACGCCCGCGATCCAGAATGCGATCCCGATGCCCTTCTTCGGCACCACGCCGTTCGCGGCGCCGGGCCTGGGGATGATCGCGGCGCTGATCATGTTCGGCTTCGGCATGTGGTGGCTGCGCCATGTCGAAAACGCCGCGCGACGTGCGGGCGAGGGCTTCGGCGCGGCGGTTGCGCTGGCCTCGAAGGCGCTGGCCGAGGACGAGGCCTTGCGCGAACGCGGCACGGTCGCGCACGAATTCGATCCGGCCGAGATCGGCCACGGCGGCCATGCGCAGGCCGGGCTACCGCCGCTGCTCGCTGCGCTGCCGTTGCTCGTGGTGGTGGCCGTGAACCTCAGCATGTCGCTGCTGGTGCTGCCGGCGCTGGACCTGGAATTCCTCGCCGACCCGCGTTGGGGCGGCACCACGCTGTCGGCCGTGGGCGGCGTGTGGTCGGTGGTGACCGCGCTGGCCTGCGCCATCCTGACCGTCGTGGTCATCAACCGGAAGCGCCTGCCATCGCTGCGCAAGACCATGGATGCGGGCGCCAACGCCTCGGTGCTGCCGGCGGTGAGCGTGGCGAGCCTGGTCGGCTTCGGCGCGGTGGTTGCGGCGATGCCGGCCTTCGAGGTCGTGCGCGATGCGGTGCTGGGCATCGGCGGCGGGCCGCTGGTTTCGCTGGCGGTCGCGACCAACGTGCTGGCGGCGTTGACCGGCTCGGCGTCCGGCGGCCTCACCATTGCGCTCGATGCGCTGGGGCCGACTTTCCTCGCGCGTGCCGGCGAGATCGGCATGGACCCGGCGCTCCTGCACCGGGTCGCGGTGATCGGCTCGGGCACGCTCGACAGCCTGCCGCACAATGGCGCCGTGGTCACGCTGCTGGCGGTGTGCGGTTGCACGCATCGCGAGAGCTACAAGGACATCGTGATGGTCGGTATCGTTGGCGCGATCGTCGCCCTGGTGGCGGTGATCGTGCTGGGCTCCAGCTTCGGCTCGTTCTGAACGGGGACCGTTCCCAGTGCCGTTCACCCGCGACGGTCAGGGCAGGGCCAACCGGGAGATCTCCGGAGGATCGTGGCTAGTGGGGACGCAAGCATGGGTGGGCTCGCTGGCCCTGGCGATGTTCGCGTGCCCGACAGGGTCCGGGGCGGAACAGGCGAACGACACGGGGTATGCGGCCTACGCGCGTCCGCAACGCCTGGTCGAAGTCGAATCCGGGCGCCGTCTCAACCTGTACTGCATGGGCGAGGGCGCGCCGACCGTGATCTTCGACTCGGGCCTCGCCGAGCCCACCAGCACCTGGTTCAAGGTGCAGCCGCGGGTCTCGAAGCAGGCCCGTGCGTGCAGCTACGACCGCGCCGGCAGCGGTTTCAGCGACGCTGGCACTCGCGCGGGATCGAGTGCGAATATCGTCGATGACCTGCGTCGCCTGCTGGCCGCGGCGGCCGTCGCGCCGCCTTACGTCCTCGTTGGCCATTCCTACGGCGGCATGAACGTGCGCCTCCACTACTACCTGCATCCGGACGACGTCGCCGGCATGGTGCTGGTCGATCCCTCGCACGAGGACCAGGCCGAGGGCTACCGGATGCTGTCGCCGCGTGGCTATACGCGAGCGCAATGGCGCGCCTTGGGCGATCCCGCGATCGTGGCCCGGCGCAGCTGCGTGGCGGCGGCATCGAAGGGATTCGAGCGGGGAACCGAGGCCTATCACCGCTGTGTCTTCGATGCGCCCAGCCAGATGCCCCCGCTGCTGCAGCGAGCCTACCTCGCCATGCAGCAGCGACCCGCATTCCACCAGGCGCAACTGACCGAGGAAGAGTCCGTGTTCGCGGCCAGCGCCGAGCAACTCCAGGCGGCGCGCCGCAGCTTCATGGACCTGCCGGTGATCGTGCTGACCCATTCGCCCGATACCAGCCCATTGCGCGACTGGGAGACCGCGGCCTTGCGCGAGGCACGCACCGCGATGTGGCACAACCTGCACGCGGGTCTCGCCGACGCCTCGGCGCGCGGCGTGCACCGGGTGGTTGCGGATTCCGACCACGCCATCCAGTTGTCGCAACCCGATGCGGTGGTCGCTGCCATCATCGAGATAGTCGACATGGTGCGCCAGACGCCGTGAGGGACAAGGGCTCGCCAGGCGCGGTGCCCGCGTTCCATGACCGTGCGGCACCCGACCAGGGCAAGCTCAGCCTCGCGCAGTTATGGCAGCGCGCGCGAGGGCCAGGCGCGACCATGCCGGACCAGTCCACCGTCATCGTGCGCCGCGACCGCGATGCGCGCCGCGGTCGTTGACGCGTCCGCGCTGGCAGCGGTGCCGTTCGACGACCCGGAGGCCGCGCCCATCGTCGCCAGCGTCTCCGGCAGGCAACGCGAAGGGCGTCGCGCTCCGGTGGGTTACACCAGCGTCCATGCCGCCAGCGTCCGGTAACGAAGGTCCCCGAGGGCGGGCATATCGGATCAACCGGGGACGGGCCCGCGTCTGCCAGGGCCCCCGGCGGGAGCGATCGATCCGGGGCGCCTGCCCCATGCCCCAGGGTCAGCCAGTCATTGCAGCGCGCCAGGCGCAGGCGGCCGTTGTTGTTGGTGGTCTCGAGGTACATGGCCGCCGGCTGCACCACCAGCATGATCGCGGCCAGCGGCGAGAGGACTCGCAGGATGTTCGCTCCGGCGCGACGGGGTGGCGGGGCCACGCCGGTCCATACGGATCCCGGCGCCCGCTGTTACCGGCCTCGTGCCGATGCTGCCTTGGCGCCGCCCAAGGGCGAGGCCGGCAACCCGCGCCGTTCCGGCGCGGGCCATGCATCGGCGCCGTGGCGTTCCCCTGTCCGCCTGGCCGCAGTGCGCCGGCATGCCGCTCCGGAATGCCGGCCAGTTGCGCCCCGCGGGTACTCGGCTGGTTCTTCCATGGCGGCAACGAAAGCAAGAAAACCGCAGATTACGGCCCGAAAATGTACTACAGTGGGTCGCCCCTAGAGGCCGCCCGCCGACTGACCGTGCGGACGAACTATCGCTCTTGAGAATGCGAGCCATGGCCAAAGCAAAGAAAGCTGCAAAGAAAGCCGCACCGAAGAAGGCTGCCGGTCCGGTTGTCGTCAAAGCCGTCAAGGATGTGCTGTCCCGTACCGAACTGGCGCGTCACATCGCCGACAGCTCGGGCGTCGAGCCCAAGGCTGTGAAGGCCGTGCTGGCGTATCTGGAAGCCACGGTGCTGGGTGCAGTGAACAAGAAGGGCGCGGGCCTGTTCGTGCTGCCGGGCCTGCTGAAGATCAGCGCCGTCGCCGTGCCGGCGAAGGCCAAGCGTTTCGGCAAGGATCCTTTCACCGGCCAGGAGCGTTGGTTCCCGGCGAAGCCTGCTTCGGTGAAGGTCAAGGTCCGCGCGCTGAAGAAGCTCAAGGACGCCGCTGCCTGAGGCGTTTCGCACACGGGTGGGGTCTCGGTCTTCGAGCCACGCCCGTGCGCCCTGGCGGGCCAGCTCTTGCTGGCCCGTTTTCGTTGTGACCCCGTCTCGCCGTGGTTTGCGTGGTAGTCGGCAACTCCCGCCCGAGATCGCCATGTCGACCCCTCCCGCCATCGATCCCGCGCCGGCCGCGGTGCGGCGTTCACCTGCGCGTTGGCGTGTCCTCGTTGGCAGCCTGCTCCTGCTGGTCTGCGCGACAGCGGTCGTCGCTGTTGAAGCAATCCCTGCGGCGGATCTCAAACCCAAGGCGCGCGCATTGCGCCCCGAGCCCTTCGAACGCACCGATGCGCGGCTCGTGCGCGGCCGCTACCTCGCAGAAGGCATCGGGCAGTGCTTGATCTGCCACTCCGAGCGCGACTGGGAGCGGCCCGGTGCGCCACCCAAGGCCGGCCGCAAGGGCGCGGGCCAGATCATGCGCGACGACCCTGATGGTCGCACCGTCGCGCCCAACATCACGCCCGATCGCGAGACCGGCGCCGGCACCTGGCCCGACGACGCGCTCGCGCGCGCGATCCGCGAGGGGGTCGGCCACGACGGTCGCGCCCTGCATCCGCAGATGTGGTACGCCTCGTTCCGGCGTTTCGCCGACGAGGACGTGGCCTCGATCGTGGTCTACCTGCGCACCTTGCCGCCGGTGCGCAATCCGCTGCCGGCCACCCGCATGGACGACGCAATGCTGCGCGAGGCCATCGCCGGCATCGAGCCGCTTGCGCAGCCGGTGCCGATGCCGGACCTCGCCTCGCCCTTGACGCGTGGGCAATACCTGGTCGCCGTGGGCGACTGCAGTGGTTGCCACACCTCGTGGTATTCCGAACGCATGCCCGGCCTGTACGCCGGCGGAAACCTCATCGAGCGCGGCGAGCGCAAGGCCTTCGGCACCAACATCACGCCCGCTCCCTCGGGCCTGGCCTATGGCGCCGACGGCTTCATCCAGGTGATCCGTACCGGCAAGTCCGGGACGCTGAGCCCGTTGATGCCGTGGATCGCGTTCCGCGAACTCGATGACGCCGACCTGCGCGCGATCCACCTCGCGCTGCAGCGCCTCGCGCCGGTCGCGCACTTCATGCACAACGCCCTGCCGCCGACGCAATGCCCGGTGTGCCTGCAGGCGCACGGTCTCGGCGACCAGAACCAGGTGGACGAACCCAAGGCCGTGGCGGTGCCGGTCGCGGAACTCGCATCCTGCGTCGGCCGCTATCGGGCGCGCCAGGGCGGCGAAGTGCTCGAGGTCAAGCGCGCTGGTGCCGGGCTGAGCTTCGGCGATGCCCAACAGACGACCCGCCTGGTGCCGCTCGGCCACGATCGCTACGCCGCGCCCGGTGGCCTGCTGCCGGTGCGCTTCGAGCGCGACCCGCAAGGCGCCGTCGTGCGCCTGGTCGAGCAGGACGTCGAGGACTTCATCTGGGACCGCGTGCGCGACTAGCGGTCCCGATTCCTCTGCCTGCAGGAGCGCATATCGTGCGCGACCGCGAACTGCCGGTCGGCGGTCGCGCATGAGATGCGCTCCTGCAAACCCGTGGCGACCGACAGCCAACGTGGGCAGTGCGCTAGGCTTGCGCTTCCCCAACAGCCCCGGCATCCATGACCCTCACCCTGGCGATCATCGCCCTGACCTGCGTGGTGTCCTTTCTCGCCTTCGGGCGCCCCGCGCTGGTCCAGCAACTGATCCTGTGGCCACCGGCGATCGCGCGCCGCGGCGAGTACTGGCGCCTGCTGAGCTACGGCCTGATCCACGCCGATCCCGGCCACCTGTTCTTCAACATGGTGACCCTGTATTTCTTCGGCCGCGCGATGGAGCCGCTGTTCGTGGGGCGCCTGGGGCCGGCGGGCTACCTGGCGTTCTACCTCGGCGCGCTGCTGGTTTCGATCCTGCCGACCTACCTGCGCAATCGAAACAACCCCGACTACCACAGCCTCGGCGCGTCCGGCGCGGTTTCGGCGGTGCTGTTCGCCTTCATCCTGCTGCAGCCCTGGACCCTGATCTTCGTGTTCTTCATCCCGGTGCCGGCGATCGTCTACGCGGTGCTCTACATCGGCTACTCGATCTACATGGACCGCGCGCGCAAGGACAACATCAACCACAGCGCGCACCTGTGGGGCGCGGGCTATGGCGTGCTGTTCCTGCTCCTGATGGAGCCGCGCGTGATCGGCGTGTTCCTCGAGCGCCTGGCCAATCCGGATTTCCTGCGCTGACGGCGCGAGGCTTGCCCATGGACAGCGACAACGCCGTGATCCTTACCCAAGCCGAGGCCCGCGTGCTGGGCTGCCTGGTGGAGAAGGCCGCGCTCACGCCGGAAACCTATCCGCTGACGCTCAACGCCGCGGTGGTGGCGTGCAACCAGAAGACCAGCCGCGAGCCGGTGCTGGAGCTCGATCCGGGCAATGTCGGCCACGCGCTGCGCACGCTCGAGGACAAGGGCCTGGTCAAGGTCGCGCATGGCTCGCGCGCCTTGCGCTACGAACACCGCATGGACGAGGGCCTGCGGGTCACGCCCGAGCAGCGCGCGCTGCTGTCCCTGCTGCTGCTGCGCGGCCCGCAGACCCTGGCCGAGCTGTACGCGCGCAGCGAGCGACTTTGGCGCTTTGCCGACCTCGACGCGGTCAAGGCCACGCTCGATCGACTCGCCACGCGCGAGCCGAACCTGGTGCTGCGCCTGGGGCGCGCGCCCGGGCAGCGCGAGGATCGCTACGCGCATCTATTGTGCGGACCGGTGACTGCGGCAGAGCATGCCGCGGCGTCCGCGGCGCCGGCGCGCGCCGCGGACGCGGACGATGCGGGACTCGCGTCCCGCGTGCAGGACCTCGAGGCGCAGGTCGAAGCCCTGCAACGCGAACTGGCGAACCTGCGCGCGCGCCTCGACGCCGTGGCGGGCTGAGCGCGCGGCCCGAGCTCAGCCGCTCCACTCCTGGTCGTCCGGGACCTCCGGGCAGGTCGCCAGCGGCAGCGGCTCGGCCTGCTCCGAATCCATCATCCAGCACGCGTCCAGCACCGAGCAGTAGCAGGCCAGCACGCGGGTCTTGAAGCGCTCGCGGTTGAGGCGTTCCCAGACCGCCGCGGCATTGGTCTCGCGCGGCACGCGCAGGAACCTGAGCTCGTCGCCGGCCTTGAGCACCCGTGCCCGCGTTCCCGAGGTGACGGTGAACGCCGGCTCATCGCCCAGCCCGCAGCATTGGTTCAGCAGCCGCGCTGCATTCGGCGTGGGCTTGCCGTCGTGCAGGACCTGGAAGCTGCGCAGCCGCGCCGGGCCGACGCCGCTGTTGGCCACTGTCATCGAGATCTCGTCGCGCCCGTCCTCGCTGCGGTTGCCGGTGCCGTACTCCAGCGCCGGCCACACGCTGGCGGCCAGCAGCCGTTCCTGCGTGCGGTTGGAACTGAAGGCCACGCCCAGCGAGATCATCGACACGCCGATCGCGAAGGCGCTGGCGAGGTAGTTCGACAGGCGGCCGCGCGCGGCGCCGCGGGGTTCGACCGGAATCTGGACATCCATGGAGCGGGCTCGGTTGCGGGGCGCGGGAGCGCGGGACGACCGCTCGTCGCGTCGGCGGGTCGCTGCAACGATGCCGCCAGCACGCATAGGGTTTGAATCCCCGTGCACTTCCCGAAGGATCCGCTGCCCCTGCAGGAATGGCATCTGCCACGAACAGGCCCATCGCGCGCAGAGCGCGCTCCTACAGAGCGGGCTTCGTAGGAGCGCGCTCTGCGCGCGATGGGCCTGGTCGCGGCTCAAGCCGCTCCTGCAGGACGGGCGGCTTGCAGCGCGGAAGCGGGATGGCGTCCGCGCGGCCGAGCCAGTCCAGCAGCAGGCGGTTGATCGCCTGCGGCTGCTCGCGATGGAGGAAATGCCCCGCGCCCTCGATCACGGTCCATTCGTAGGGCCCGGTGAAGCGGTCGCGCTGGCGCGGCAGCAGTTCGCGCCGCATGTCGTGCGCGCCGCAGGCGACCATCGTCGGCACCGGCGTGGGCTGGTCGAGCCGTTCGAGCAGCCCCGCCAGCGCCGGGTCGCGGTGGCGGCGGCCGAAGGCCGCGCGGTAGTAGCCCAGCGTGGCCTCGACCACGCCCGGTTGCGCCAGCATCCGCTTGATGCGCGCCACATGCGCCCGGTCCACAGGGCCCGGCGACCACAGCCACCACAGGAAGCCGATGAAGGCGAAATCGAACGCACGGCACAAGCGTTCGGGCAGCAACGGCAACTGGTACAGGAACCAGTGGAAGGAGCGCAGCACGTGCCGTGGCGAGCGCCGCAGGGTGCGGCGGATCTCGGCCGGATGCGGCACCGCCAGGATCACGGCGCGACGCACGAGCTGCGGATAGGCGCCGAGCACGCCATAGGCGATCGCCGCGCCCCAGTCCTGTCCCACGAGGTACACGGGCTCGCCGCCATTGAGCGCCTCCACCAGCGCCACGACGTCGTTGGCGAGGGTGGCGCGGTCGTAGAAACCCGATGGCGGGACCTCGCTCGGCGGATAGCCGCGCAGGAACGGTGCCACCACGCGATAGCCGGCCGCCGCCAGCACCGGGATCTGCTGCGCCCAGGTGTGCGCATCGTCCGGATAGCCATGCAACAGCAGCACCAGCGGCCCGCGGCCGGCCTCGAGGTAGGCGATGCGGATGCCGTTGGCGACGACTTCGCGCTGCGCGGCGCTCACGGATGGGGCGTGGAATCGCGCAGGCGCACGCCGTCGGCGATGCGGTCGTCGGGGAACAGGATCACGCGCTGGCCCGCCGTCAGCCCGGCGCGCACTTCGGCCGCGGTTGCGCCGCTGGCGCCGATCTCGACCGCCACCCGGCGCGCGCGCCCGCCGTCGGCGAGGTACACCGCCCAGCGGCCTTCATGGCGGAACAACGCGCTCGCCGGCACCTGCAGCACGCGCTCGCCCGCGGTCAGCACGAACTCGACTTCGACCCGGTAGGCGTCGCCGAGGCCGGCCCAGCGTTCAGGCGGGCTGGTGAGATCGAGCAGGATGCGCACGCGCTGCTCTTCCACGCCGAGCGCCGAGATCTTGGTGTAGCCGCCCGGCTCGACCCGGGTCACGCGCGCGTCGAGCGCGCCGTCGCCGCCCCAGCGCAGCACCCGCGCCGCCATGCCGGGCTTGACCTTGACCGCGTCGGTGGACAGCGCCTCGACTTCGATCTCGATGTCGCCGGGGTTGCCGAGCTCGAGCAGGGACTGCGCGGCGGCGACCGGTCCCTCGCTTTCCACGTAGCGCTCGATCACCTGGCCGTCGACCGGCGCCAGCACCGGCAACGCGGTGCCGCCGCCGCCCAAGCCCTCCTGCGACAGCACCGATTCGGAGGCCTGCAGGCGTTGCGCCATCATCCGCTGCTCGGCCACGGCGACCGCAAGTTCGGCGCGGGCCTGGTCGGCGCTTGCCTGTGCGGCGTCGAGCTGGGATTGCGACACCGCGTTGCTGGATTTCATCACCTGCAGGCGCCGCAGTTCGAGTCCGGCGAGGCGCTCGCCCGCGCGCAGCGCGGTGACACGCTGGCGCGAGGCCGCGAGCGCGCTGGCGGCCGAATCGGCCTCGGCACGCGCCCGCGCGCGGCTGCCGGGATCGAGCAGGCCGGTCACGGTGGGCTGGATCTCCGCGACCACCTGGCCCGCGGTCACGCTGTCGCCCTCCTCCAGCTCGATCCTGCGCAGCCATCCGCCGATCGGCGCCGCCACCCGGTAGCGCTCGCGCAGACGGGTCTTGCCTTCCTCCTGGAATCCGACCTCGAAGGGGCCGACCCGGACCGCGGCGGTCTCGACCAGGCGCGCCTCGCCACGTACGCCCAGCCACACCAGCAGGCCCAGGCTTGCGACGGCGAGCGCGGCGCCGATGCGGGTGGCGCGCTTCACCGGGCGCCTCCGGGTTGGCTTCTGACGGGATTCATTCGCGGGTCTTGAGAACTTCGATCAGGTCGAGGCGCGAGATGCGACGGCGCACGATCAGCGCCGACAGCACGGTCGAGACCACCATGGTGATGCCGGCGAAGGCATAGGTCGAGGTGCTGACGTATACCGGGATGCGATAGAGGTCCGACTGCAGGCTGAGGGCGAAATAGGCGCACAGCGCCTTGCCGACCACGAAGCCCAGCGGGATCGCGATCGCCACCAGCAGCGCCAGCTCGCCAAGCAGGATATATCCGACCTCGCCGCGCGTGAACCCGAGCACGCGCAGGCTGGCCAGTTCGCGGCCGCGCTCGGACAGCGAGATGCGCGCGCTGTTGTAGACCACGCCGAAGTTGATCACCGCGCCCAGGACCAGCGCCACGAAGGTGAAGACCAGGATGCTCTCGGCCAGGGTGTCGTAGAAGTTCTCGACCGCGAGCAGGCGCGCGCCGATGCCGGCCACGCGCGGACGCTCCTCCAGCAGCCGGTAGAGCGCGGTCTGCTCGTTCGCGTCGACCTTGAGGTAGGCGCCCGAGATCACGTCGCCGTCGCCGAGCAGGCGGTTCATCGCATCCAGGCTCATGTAGGCCTGCACGCCGATGTACTCCCTGACCAGCGCCACCACCGGCGCACGCAGCTTGCGCTGGCGGCCCTCCAGCACCTCGATCTCGACTTCGTCGCCGACGCGCAGGCCGAGCATGCCGGCGAGGAAGTCGGTCATCAATATCCCGTCGGGCGGCAGCGCGACCCGCGACAGCCCGATGTCGACCGGGCGCTTCATCGCCCCGTCGGGCAGCAGGCCCTGCAGCCCGGTGCGATAGCTGTGCAGGCCGTTGCGCAGCCGCACCGCGGCGGTGCGATAGGGTTCCACCGCCTGCACGCCCGGCAGCGCGCGCAGTTCGAACGCGCCCTGGCGCGCCGCCGGTTCGCTGAAGTCGACGCTGATGTCGTTGCGCTGGCCGATCCGGAACTGCACGTCGACCATGAAGTCGATGGCGTCGTTCTGGAAGCGCCCGATCATCATGATCGCGCAGGCCAGCGCCAGGCCCAGCACGGTCAGCAGCGACTTGAACGGCCGTCGCTCCAGGTGCCGCGCGATCATGCGCGTGGGCTGCGACAGGTGGCGGCCCAGGCCCATGCGCTCGAGCAGCGCCGGCCGGTAGCGCTCGGGCGCGGGCGGCCGCATCGCCTCGGCCGGCGGCAGGCGCGCCGCGGCGCGCACCGCGTGGAAAGTGCCGACGAACGCAGCCAGCACGCTGACCCCGGCCCCGGTCGCGACCACGCCGGGGCCGAGGCGGAAGTCGAGGAACGGGAAGCGGTAGAACTCGCGATAGACGCCCGACATCCATTGGCCCAGCGCGATACCCCCGACCAGCCCGATCAGGGTGCCCACCACCACGATCATGAGGATGATCAGGGCGTAGTGCAGCGCGACCGCACGGTTGCCGTAGCCGAAGGCCTTGAGGATCGCGATCTGGTCGCGCTGCATGCCGACGGTGCGCGCCACCACCACGTTGAGCAGGAACGCGGCCACGCCGAGGAAGATGGTCGGGAACAGCCGCGCGATGGTGCGCAACTGCTCGAACTCGCCGTCGAGGAAGCGGTGCGAAAGCTGGTCCGCGCGCGCATACGCACCTTGGCCGCCATAGCGGCGCAGCAGCGCATCCAGCGGCGCGATCACGTGCGTGGGCTGGGTCCCGGGCAGCAGCCGCAGGACCACGCTGTTGAAGGCGCCGTCCATGTCGGCGGCGGCCTCGAGCGCGCGCCGGCCCATCCAGAACACGCCGAAGCGCTTGAAGTCCGGGAAGGCCGCGCCGGGCTGGATCTGGTAGACGTACTCGGGCGAGAGCACGATGCCGACCAGGCGGAAGCGCTGGCTGCGGCCGTAGATGGTGGCGCGGATCTCGGCGCCGGGCTTGAGCCCATGCGCCTCGGCGAAGGCCTCGCTCGCCACCACCTCGCGCTGCGCGTTCGGGGCCGGAAAGCGCCCGGCGCGCAGATACAGGCGGTTGAGGCGTGGTTCGCCGTCGTCGGGCAGCGAGATCACCATGCCCTTGACCGGGTCGGTGAAGCCCTCGAGGCTGAGGTTCGCCGGGACCACGATGCGGGTGTCGGCCAGCATCACGCCATCGAGCTCGCCGATGCGTTTCGCCAGCGCCTCGGGCGCGCGCTTGAGTCCCGCCCACACGTCGGCGAAGGCGTAGTCGCGATAAAAGCGGTCGCGGGTCAGGTACAGCGACTCCAGGGTCGACTGCGCCATGATGAGGTTGGCGATCCCGGCCGCGATCACCAGCGCGATCGCCAGCGCCTGGCTGCGCAGGTGCCACAGGTCGCGGAAGGCCTTGCGGTTGAGGGCCTTCATGGCGCGGCTCGGTTCCCGCCTTCCGCCTGACGACCCCGATTGCCTGTAGGAGCGCACCTTGTGCGCGACAGGCGTCGCGGCGACCTGAAGCGCCTGTCGCGCACAAGGTGCGCTCCTACATAAGCGGTGGCCAGACGTGCACTGGCTACCACTTGAGATCCTTCGCGCGCTTGCGCGTGGCGTTGACCTCGATGCGCGCGATGCGGCCATCGGCGAGGTACAGCACGCGGTTGGCCATGTGGGCGATGTCGGCGTTGTGGGTGATGATGACCGTGGTGGTGCCGAGTTCGGCGTGGATGCGCTCGAGCGCCTCGAGCACCACCACGCCGGTCTGCGAATCGAGCGCGCCGGTGGGCTCGTCGCACAGCATCACCGCCGGGCGCTTGGCGATCGCGCGCGCGATCGCGACCCGCTGCTGCTGGCCGCCGGAGAGCTGCGCCGGGAAGTGATCGAGGCGGTCGCCCAGGCCGACCATCTCCGAGATCTCGCCGGCGCCGATGGAGCCGGCGAGATCTCGGTCACGATCTGCACGTTCTCGCGCGCGGTCAGGCTCGGGATCAGG